>UMHC01050505.1_pt1 | contig 49692 bp, 35 predicted proteins | sample 1965381 | NCBI WGS metagenome assembly UMHC01 (sample SAMEA4836083, study PRJEB28245) | human gut metagenome | biome: gut microbiome; material: fecal sample | place: Denmark | collected 2008 | reverse complement strand
GTATGCCTCAATGTATGAAATACAAATTTGTGTTTTTGTTCTTTTACCGATTTATTGAATCCCATTGCATTAATAATATCTCCAAATTCTTTAGAAACCTTACTTGTTTTTAGCTTTTGTCCGTTTTTCCCTACAAAAAGATAGTGTTCTCTGTTTGTAACAAGTTTTTTTAGATCTGCAACTATTTCACTCGACATATATGAAACTCTATTACCTGTTTTTCCATTAACATAAATTATCTTTGAATCAAAATTTATATTGGATGCTGTTAGATTTAAAACCTCACTAAGCCGCATCCCGGTGTATAATGATATTTTCGATATATAATACAGGTCACATGAAATAAATGTTAAATTATCTAAAAATCTGTTTGCTTCAGCAGGAGTAAGAAATCTTTCGCGCTTGTCATCGGAAGAAGGCAAATGAAACACAGGCAAACTCCCCTTATAAAGTCCCCATTCTGCGGCTTTTTTCAATACGCGACGTAAATCGGCAAGAATTGTACGCACAGTGCCCGCTTTTAGTCCCGACAGCCCTATATGACTTTTCTGTGTCAGAAGTTTTCTTTTTAACTTTTCAACCTCAAGACTTGTTATAGATGAAATTCTATAATTCCTAAATTCAGGCAATATATACCGATTAATGCGATTAAGAATATTCGTTTTTCCTTTTAAATTTGGAAACCAGTTTTGTTTATATTGCTCCCATACATCTTGGAAAACAGGGTCATATACGGAAAGTTCATCTTTGGATTTCTTTTTTGTTTTTTTCGTTCTTAAAGAAATAGCATCATGAATGGAAATGCCTTCAGATTTCCAGCCGACTTTTTCATATTTCAGCTTGTTATTTTCATCATAATACATGATATCATAACATTTATCCTGCTGACCATCACTGCAAATACGTATAGGACTGGTTCTTACATAAACTCCAGGATAACGAGTTTTTACTCGTCTCCCAGAATCGGAATTTTTTTTGTTATTTTTTTTCTTGTCAAATACCTCCTTCTTTTTCTTAATACGCTCGCTTCTCAGCAATACTGCATCTTCGACAGAGAAGCCTTCAGATTTCCAACCAATATTTTCGTATGTATATTTGCTATTCTCATCATAATAAACGATGTAGTAGCATTCATCAGGCTGTCCATCGTAAAAACGGGAGCCATTTGTCCTGACATATACGCCAGGGTATGCGCTTTTCCTCCGCCAAAGTTTTTTGTCATTTTCTTGGGCCATAATCTTCCGCTTGATTTTGTTTTGTCAATAGGCTAACCTGTTGACTTATAAGAGGGGGCACTGGAAAAAGCAAGATTTTTTCAAGAGAAAGTCTAAAAACTGCCTGATTTTACTGAATAAATCGGCTGGTTATCAACTTCCCTTCAATTTACTGTTAGACTTATTAAGCTTCTGCAGAAGTTTTTCCCGCCCCCTCCCGCATGTGTTTACGGCGTTACGGTCAGCGTATAGGCGTCACCGGGACGGATATACTTTTGCGCGACGCGGAGCAGATCCTGAGGGGTCAGCTTCAGCGCCTTGTCAAGAGCCTGCTTGCCGTAGTCCAGCGGGCGTCCGCGCAGGGCATGACCTGCGCCGGCGGCGGCCCGACCGGCCCGGGATTGCTGGCTGCGGTAATACTGGGCCTCCAGCATGGCCTTGGCGCGATCAACGGTTTCGGCAGGCAGGGGCTTTTGCGTGATTTCACGGGCAATGGCCATGAATCCGGCCTCCGCCTTGTCCAGATTTTCCGGTGAGGCAATGATGGTGAAGCCAAGGAATCCCGCATCCTGCCCCGCCCAGTTGGTGGGGCTGACGGAATAGCCGAGGCTCTGCTTCTCGCGCAGTTCCTGATGCAGCAGGCCGCCGAAGCCGCTCAGCGAGGCGGAGAGCAGCTGGAGCGCGGGGGCATCCGGATTTTCCAGCGGCAAGGTGGGGAAGAGCATGATGTATGCCGCCTGCTCACGGCCGGGCAGCGTGAGGGAGAGGGTCTTCTTTTCCGCCCAGGCGGGGGAGAGGTTCCTTTCCGCCTCCTGCGCGCCCTGCGCGGGTACGGGCAGGGATCTGGCAAAGGCAAGCACGGTGTCGCGGTCAATGTCGCCCGCCACGGAGAGTACCCACGGCCGGGCGGACTGGGCCTTCCAGAATTTCAGCAGATCGGCCCGGCTGACGGCGGCAATGCTTTGTGCCGTGCCGCCCGCGCGGTAGCCGTAAAAACCGTCGGGGAAGAGGAAATGATTGAGGTTGCGCCCGAGCAGACCGCTCACGCTTTCTTCCTGCGAGGCGATGGCGGCCAGATGATCGCGTTTCACGCGTTCAAGATCATTCTTGCGGAAGGCGGGGCTGTCCAGAATTTCGGCGAGCAGGGCGAAGATGTCGCCGCTGAAGCGTGACGGGGCGTCAAGAGAAAGGGAAAATCCGCGGGACGATGCCCCGGCGCTCAACCCTGCCGCCCGATCTGCCAGGTATGCGCTCATGGCCGCGTAGTCGCGCTTTTTCGTGCTGGAGACCAGCACATCCGCCGTCAGCGAGGCAAGCCCTTCGGGAGACTGCCCCGTCTTGACCACATCCAGCCCGGACAGGCCAGAGGCGAGTTCATCGCCGCCTTCGAACAGCAGGGTGGCGGAAACATAGGGCAGGCTGCGATCCGGGCGCAGAACCAGCGTGCGGCCTTCACCCAGAGAAATGACTTCATCATTCAGGCGGGTTCCGGCCCGTGCCGTTGCGGCGTTTTCACCGCCTGCTGCGCGTGCATGGCCTGACGGGGCCTGGGGCCATGCCTCGGCAAGCGTCCTGCGCAGCGCGTCTTCCTGCGCAGCGGAGTTGCCGCTCCCGGGGGTCAGGGCCACAAGGGTCATGGCCTCGGGCCGGATCCATGCGTCGATGACTTCCTGCACCTGAGCGCGGCTTACTCCGCGGATGGCGGCCAGATAGCTCTGACCGTCAGGGTCGCCGGGAGAATGAAAGGCCAGATCGCCGTAGAGATCGGCCATGCCGGCCACAGTTTCCTGGGCACGATAGAAATCATCCTCCAGATTGAGCTTGGCGCGGGCAAAGGCCGCATCGCTGAAACCGGAGGCGGAGAGTCCGCGCAGCAGCGCGCCCAGCTCCTTCGTGTATGCGGGCACCTTGTCCGCATCCATCTGGGACATGATCATGAAGACGCCCACCCGGCGCAGGGCCATGGCCGATGCGCCCACGTCATCGACCACATGGCGATCAAGGCGAAGGGAACGGGGCAGCAGGGCGGTGTCGTCTCCGGAGAGCAGCCGGGCCAGCACGTCGGCCGCGGGCAGCAGCGCGTCGCCTTCTCCGGGCATGGGGAAAAGAACGCTGACCAGAGCCTTGTTCCACGGGCCTTCCACCACCCTTACCTGCGTGCCGCGGGCCAGCGAGGCAGGGTCTATGCGATCCGGCACGCGCGATACATTGCGGTTTGCATAATCGCCGAACAGTTTTCCGGCCTCTTTCACCACCTCGTCGGCCTTCACGGCTCCGGCCACCATGAGCAGCATGTCGCGGGGGTCGTACAGACGCTGGATATAGGCCCGCATGCTCGCGGGAGTGGCGGCGCGCAAGGTGTCTTCATACCCGATGACCGGGCGCTCATACGGCGTACCCTTGAGCGCGAGGCCGAAACTTTCGTGAAAAAGGCGCGTCCATGGGCTGTCGCCGCGCTGTTTCTTTTCCGCCAGCACCACTTCGCGCTCGGCGTCAAGATCCGCCTGCCTGAGCAGGGGATCAAAGGCCAGATCGCGCACGGCGCGGAGAGCCGTCTTCCATTGCGCGGCGGGCAGGTCGGTCAGGTAGATGGTTTCATCAAAGGAAGTGGAGGCGTTAAGATAGCCTCCGGCATTCTCCACGCGCTTGTCCACGCCCTTCGGCCCGGTTTTGGAGCCCTTGAACACCATATGCTCAAGCAGATGGCTGATCCCCGCCTCGCCGGGCTGCTCCCATGCCGATCCGGCGTTTACATACAGACGTACGGAGGCGAGGGGGAAGCGGGAATCTTCCTTGACCGCGATCGTCAGGCCGTTTTTGAGGTGAAAGATGTGCGGCCCGTCCGCGCGGGCGGCAACCGGAGCGTTTTCTCCGGAGATTCGTGCGGCGGCCCCGGACGGGTACGGAACGAGCAGGAGGGTCGCCAGCAGAAGCGCGGCCCCGGCCCGCAGCGCCCGAACGCCGGGCTTCATGCCGGAAAAAGGTGCGGAAGACGGATGAGTCATGCAAACTCCTTGTGATTCGGATGTGTCTGTAAAGGTAATGCCGTGTCCGTGCATGGCAAGCGGGCTGAAACAGCCTTTTCTTCCGACATATGTCGTTTCGCAAGGTTTTGTAAAGAAACGACAAGCCTGTGAAAGGCCGGAGGCATTGTTCATGTTAGTATCCATGCATGACTCTTTGGACAACCATTTTTCAGAAGGAGAAAGTATGAACGCTTCTTGGCTGAAAGTCTGCATGGCCGGCGTCGCCGTGCTGGGCATCGCGGGCGCGGCGCAGGCCGTACCCGGCACCTTCCCCACCGGGACGGTGAAGTATGATCCTTCCAGGGCATACAACGGGTATCTGCTTATCGGCAATGAAACTCCCCGGCTTGTCGACATGAACGGCAATCTGGTCAAGGAATGGTCCGGATTTAACGGGATGCCGAACAAGGCTCTGCCCGGCGGGCGCATCCTGACCGGCACCGGCACATGGAAAGGCGGCCAGCAGGACACGCTTGCCCTGATTGAGCTGGACTCCGGAGGGAACAAGCTGTGGGAATTCCGCAACGGCCAGCAGGTGCCCGCCATTCCCGGCCAGCCCTCCGAAGAGGGAAAGACATGGATCGCCCGCCAGCACCATGATTTTCAGCGCAAGGGCACGCCTGTGTATCCCGTGCCGGGGCAGGCCGACGGCAAGGGCGGAGTCACCCTTGTTCTGGCGCATATCAATGAGCGTAACGACAACATCAATAAAGGGATTCAACTGGTAAGCGATATCTTCTATGAAGTGGATGCTTCCGGCAGGATCATCTGGCAGTGGAAGGCGTCCGACCATGTAGACGAACTGGGTTTTGACGAGGCCGCGTTCAAGGCGATGCGGCAGTATCCCCCGAAGGATAACCCCGTGGCCGCCCGTCATGCGGCCACGGTGAAGCCCGGCGGAGGGTACGACTGGCTGCACATCAACTGTCTGAGCTATGTGGGGCCGAACAAGTGGTATGATGAGGATCCGGTCAAGTACGCGGCCTTCCATCCTGACAACGTGCTGTTCAACAGCCGCGATGCCAATCTGATGGCCATTGTGGATCGCAAGACGGGCAGGATTGTCTGGCGGCTCGGCCCGGACTTCAGGCCCGGCACGCCCGACGCCGGAGTCGGTCAGATCGTGGGCGCGCACGGGGCGCACATCATCCCTGAAGGTCTGCCCGGAGAAGGCAACCTGCTGTTCTTCGACAACGGCGGCACCGCAGGATACGGCGAACCCAATCCCGCCGCGCCGCTCACCGGTTTTCACAATGTGAAGCGCGATTATTCCCGCGTGGTGGAATTCAATCCCGTCACCAAAGAAATTGTCTGGGAATATGACTGGTACAAGAATCACAAGGGAATTCTCGGGCATCACGGCTTTAAATTCTTCAGCCCCTTCGTAAGCTACGCCCAGCGTCTGCCCAACGGCAACACCATGATCACCGAAGGGGATATGGAACGGGTGTTCGAGCTTACCCCTGATTATGAAATGGTGTGGGAGTACATGGCGCCCTATGCGATGTCGGCCGGGGGCGTTCTTTACCGCGCTTATCGCGTGCCGTACGAGTTCTTCCCGCAGCTTCCGAAGCCCGAGGAGGTTTCCGTAACACCTCCCGCCAATGGACTGTTCCAGCTGCCCAACGACAAGGGCGAATATGCGAAGACCGGCGTTCAGGGCGAAGTCGTGAAGGTGAACATGGCCGGAGCTTCCGCCGCCGTAGAAGAAGACGAAGAAGAGGATGAGCAGCCTCAGGGGATGCACAGCTATTAGGGCATTTCGCTCATGAAATGCTCTGCGGAGTCGGGCAAGGCGAGACTCCGCCCCGCCGGTTTCACGGTTCCCCGGGTATGTGTCTGTTGAAAACGCTGGACAGACAGGGCAAGTCCCGGTCATATCCGCCCGCAAACTGAGCAGTCGCTTTTCAGTTTGCGGGCGCACCGTTTCATCCGTGCGGAGAAATGTTCCGTCTTTTTCCTTCCGTCCGGGCCTGCTTCAGGCATCAGGCGCGAGAGGAATGTTCAGCGTTGCCCTCAGCCCTCCTTCCGGGCGGTTGGCCAGGCTGATTTCCGCTCCGTTCCGACGGGCGATGTCTCTTGCGATGGCCAGCCCCAGCCCGGCTCCCCGGCCATGCCGCCGCGCCGTACTCTCCAGTCGGCAAAAGGGCTGAAAGACCTCTTCCAGCTTCTCGCCGGGGATGCCCGGGCCGTCATCCTCTATGCGGATAACGGCGCGTTTTTCCTTTGCATCGGACTCAAGAAAGATGGCTGCCGTCCGTCCGTAGTTCAGGGCGTTGGAAACAAGGTTCTCCACACAGCGGCGGAATGCGGCCGGCCTGATCAGGCAATGGGCGTCCCGTTCGGCAAAAAGACGGAGGCGGCAGTCTGCCCCTTCCAGACATTCCCTGCCTACCGGATCGTCGTGTTCCTCAAAGTCGGCCACGAGGCTTTCCAGCAGGGCTTTCAGACTGGCGCGCCGCACGGGTTCCCTGTCCTGCCCGGAGCGTGCCAGTTCAATGGCGCTTTCCGCGAGATTCTGCAAATCCCCGAGCGCGTCGAAGACCAGATCCGGTCTTCTGAGTTCCGGCTCGCTTTCCAGTTGAAGGCGCAGCCGCGCGATGGGCGTGCGCAGATCGTGGGAAAGACAGGCCAGCAGACGCATCCTTTCGTCCACAAAGTGACGGATGCGGGCCAGCATGGCCTTCAGTGCCTGGGAGGTCTGCGCTACCTCCCGCGCGCCGGACGAAGGCAGTTCGTCCAGTGCCTCTTCCGGCAGGTCAGGGGGGAGTCGTTCCGCCACCCGGGCGAGCTGGCGCAGAGGGCGGGTGACCAGACGAATGATGACCACAGTCAGAATGATCTGCAATGCAAACTGGATTCCCAGCTCCATGAGCAGACCAAAGAGGTTGTCGGAAACATGGGGAATTGCTGTATAGTTAATCTCCAGCCAGGAGCCGTCGGAGAAGGGAAGGGCGGCTTTGCCGTGAAATGCGATAAAGTCGTAGATGCCAAGCAGATCAAGAGTCGGCTGTATGTTCCAGCGGTCACCTATTTCCTCCACATTGGCGATGATATGTTCCTGCAGAGGGGAGGAAGGACAAGTGAGTTCAAAGAGTTCCCGCAGTCTGCGCCTCAACAGCAGGCTTTCCTGCGAATCCTTCTGGGAGAAGGATGGCTCATCCCCTCCGGGAATGAGCGAAAGCGTGAAATTGCGGTATGCGAGCGTATTTACCGCCAGCGCCTTTTCTGAGGCGGAAAGCCTGTCGAGTATCTGATAGAGTGTGATGGCCAGCCTTGCCCGGTCGCTGGCGATGAGCATGAGCTGTTCCTGTGAACGCATGTGGACGCTCCAGAGGAACACTCCTGTCTGAACGGCCAGCAGACTGACGATCAGCAGGGCAATGAGGCGGATGGTGAGGGTACTCGGCGTTTTTGTTCCGCCGCGTTTCCGGGCGCTCATTCGGTGTCCTTTTCCACACTGGCGGCGAAAAGATAGCCGTCGCCCCGCGCGGTCTTGATCAGGCGCGGCTCTTTGGCGCTTTCTCCCAGACGGGAGCGGAGGCGGGATATCTGCACGTCAAGTACGCGGTCAAAGGGTTCCGTTCCCCGTCGCTGGATGATTTCCAGCAGGCATTCACGAACCATGACTTCATGGGGATGTTCGAGAAAGGCGCGCAGCAGGCGGAATTCCGCCGCGCTCAGATTGCCTGCAAGACCGGAAGGGTCAATGAGCAGACGGGTGCGCGGCTCCATTGTCCAGCCGGCGAAACGGTACGCCGTTACCGGCGGGGGGGGAGGGGGAGCGGAGGGGACTCCCAGGTCTTCCATCCTCCGGAGCAGAGTGCGGATACGGGCCAGCAGCTCACGGGAGGAAAAGGGTTTGACCAGATAGTCGTCCGCGCCGATTTCCAGCCCCACCACCCGATCCGTCAGTTCGCCCAGCGCGCTGAGAAAGATGACAGGCACGCCGGACTGCGCCCGCAGGCGGCGGCAGAAAGAGAGGCCGTCCTCTCCGGGGAGCATGATGTCCAGCAGCAGAAGCGCGCAGGGTTCCTTCTCCAGCGCGGTCTCCACGGCGGGAATGCCGGAAAAGGCCCGGGCCTCGAAACCGTGGGACGTCAGATAGGCGACGACCTGTTCGCGCAGCACGCTGTCGTCATCAACGACAAAAATGAGAGGGTGATCCTGCATGACTCATCCGGCTGGTAACATATGTGGGGATGCTTGTCCGTCATAGCATCGGAGGAGGACGCGGTCAAAGCGGAAACGCTCCGGTCGCGCCCGTGCGGGGCATGTCCGCCCCGGCTTGCCTCATCCGTCGTTTTTCTGCTACGCTGCAATCAAAACAAACCTGTCCGCGTCACCCCTGTTCCGGCGCGTTTCCCGCCCCCTGCTCTTCCCTGTCCTCCTCCCTGAGGGAGAACAGGCGGGCATTTCCGGAGTTGCCATGTTCCCTGTACCCGGCGGCAAGGCCGCGCTGTTCTGCCTGAGTCTGATTCTTCTGTTGTGCCCGATGCCCGGCGGGAAGCGGGGATGCGCCCTCGCCTCGCCGCATATTACGGATTTTACCCTCGGCATGAGCGCGGAAGAACTGGCCTCGCGCGAAGCCGGGGTGTGTGACGAGAAGTTTCCGCATATCCTGTGCGGGGAAGTGGTGTTCGGCGGAAAAACCTGGCAGGGCAGCTTCCATGTGAAGGAGGGAGCCCTTGACTCCATCACCCTGACGGCGCCGGTGGCCGGCGCCTCTCTCGAGGCCGCCATGCAGGGCTTCAGGGAATCTCCCTATGTATTGTATGCCGCGTTTTCCGATGATCTCGAATTTGACTTTGTCAAACGCGCCGCGCAAGGTGAAAGTCCGGAAAGCATGGATGCGGCGTTCGCCGCATTTCTCGGCGAGCTGAAAACCGGGCCGCGTGAATTTGTGGCCTACTTCTATACCGAACCTCCGATCTATGATGCCGCGATCAGGGCCGAAAAAGAGGGCGGACGGGCGGATGCCTCCGGGGTAGCCTGCTGTCTGGCTCTGGGGAAAGACGGCGTGAGCGTGTTCATCACGTCATGGATGGACATGCATGCCATTCTCCGCAAGTATCAGGATGAGGGCAAAAACCGGCGGGTGAGGAAGGGCGGATAGAAAGGAGAGCCCGACCGGAAAAATCATTAAAGTTTGAACGTGCGAGAAATTTTCGCTTTACAAAGAAGACAAGGTCGGCTAAAGACATGCCTCGCGCATGGGGAAAGTTTTGCACCGGGTGCGAATGAAGCACGGTAAAAATTTTACTTGCCAAGCGCATCGTTTGTGTGTATCTTTCATGACCTGCTGCTGGCGTAGCTCAACTGGCAGAGCAGCTGATTTGTAATCAGCAGGTTGCGGGTTCAATTCCCATCGCCAGCTCCATATTTGCGAAGCTGGGGCGGAATTGCCGGGGCTTCGAATTTCCTTCCCTGTGTTCTCACGGGGCGGGGCCGGCCGCAAGGCCGGATGCCGGTGAAGGTAACGCTCCTTCTTCCGGTTGCAGATGGGGTGAAATTCCCCGTCAAAAGCGTGGTGGGGTTCCCGAGTGGCCAAAGGGAACAGACTGTAAATCTGTCGTCGCAAGACTACGGTGGTTCAAATCCACCCCCCACCACCAGCTTTATGCTGGTACCGCTGTAGGAGACAGTGCGCGCTGTCAGGGGACTACGGCATCGGGCGGGAATAGCTCAACGGCTAGAGCATCAGCCTTCCAAGCTGAGGGTTGCGAGTTCGAATCTCGTTTCCCGCTCCATTCCTGCCACAAGTCTTTCCTTCCCCCATCAGTCGCCACTTGGCCTCGTTAACGCAGGGCTGCCCCGTTGCATTCGCGGGGCTGGACAGCGTATGCTTCTCATGCAGGACGCCACAAAAGGTAACCAACTTTAGGAGACTACCATGGGTAAGGAAAAATTTGAGCGCAAAAAGCCTCACGTAAACATCGGCACCATTGGTCACATCGACCATGGCAAGACCACTCTCACCGCCGCCATCACCAAGATTGCCGGCCTTCAGGGCAAGGGAACCTTCGTTGATTACGACAATATCGACAAGGCTCCTGAAGAAAAGGAACGCGGCATCACCATTGCGACTGCCCATGTCGAGTACGAAACCGACAAGCGCCATTATGCGCATGTGGACTGCCCCGGTCACGCCGACTATATCAAGAACATGATTACCGGCGCTGCCCAGATGGACGGCGCGATTATCGTGGTGGCCGCCACCGATGGTCCCATGCCTCAGACTCGTGAACACATCCTGCTCGCCCGTCAGGTCGGCGTGCCCTATCTGATCGTGTTCATGAACAAGTGTGACCAGGTTGACGATCCCGAACTCCTCGAACTCGTCGAGATGGAAATGCGGGAGCTTCTTTCCGCCAACGGCTTCCCCGGCGATGATGTTCCCGTTATCCGCGGCTCCGCTCTGAACGCGCTTCACTGCGATGATCCCAATGCTCCTGAAGCCCAGTGCATCAAGGAACTGCTGGAGGCCTGCGACAACTACATTCCCGATCCGGTTCGTGAAATCGACAAGCCTTTCCTGATGCCCATCGAAGACGTGTTCTCGATTTCCGGGCGCGGCACCGTGGTGACCGGTCGTGTGGAACGCGGCATCATCAAGGTTGGCGACAACGTGGAAATCGTGGGTATCAAACCCACCCAGACTTCCACCTGCACCGGTGTGGAAATGTTCCGCAAGCTGCTTGATCAGGGTGAGGCCGGCGACAACATCGGTGTGCTGCTGCGCGGCATCAAGCGTGAAGAAGTGGAACGCGGTCAGGTTCTTGCCGCTCCCAAGTCCATCACGCCTCACAAGAAGTTCAAGTCTGAAGTGTATGTGTTGTCCAAGGATGAAGGCGGACGTCATACTCCCTTCTTCTCCGGCTACCGTCCTCAGTTCTATTTCCGCACCACTGACGTCACGGGCGTCATTTCTCTGGCTGAAGGTGTGGAAATGGTCATGCCCGGCGACAACGCCACCTTCACGGTGGAACTCATCGCTCCCATCGCCATGGACAAGGGGCTCCGCTTCGCTATCCGCGAAGGTGGACACACCGTTGGTTCCGGCGTTGTGACTGAAATCCTGGAGTAATACCATGCGCGTCAATATCCTGCTCGCCTGCACCGAGTGCAAGCGGCGCAACTACGCGACGGTAAAAAACAAGAAGAACACTACGGGTCGCCTTGAGGTGATGAAGTATTGTCCCTGGGACAAGAAACACACCTTGCATCGCGAAGCCCGCTAGTGCTTCATAAAGCAGGCCAGTAGCTCTAACGGCAGAGCGCCGGTCTCCAAAACCGGATGTTGGGGGTTCGAATCCCTCCTGGCCTGCCATTTCTTTTGTCTTTTCAGGGTTGAGGCTGACATGAGCAAAAAACAGGAGCCCGTCGCTCCTTCCAAGCGCGAGCAGACCCCGGACGGCAAGAAGCCCGGCTTTTTTGCCCGCTTTACGGAGTTCAAGGATTATCTTGTTCTTTCCCGCGCCGAGTTGCGCAAGGTAAGCTGGCCCAACTGGAAAGAGACACGCTCCACCTCACTGGTGGTGCTGGGTTTTGTCGTCGTCATGGCCATCCTTCTTGGAGTAGTGGACTTTATCCTTTCCGGTCTGATGCGCCTTATCCTTTCCTGACAGGCCGGGATTATCCCGGCTTTTCAGTATGGGCCGCAGAGAGAACAGGTTTTTCCCGCTTTTTTCCAGAAGGAATTCTAAAAATGGAACTTGAAAACAACGAAGCGCAAAGCCCCGCCGTCGAAGAAAACGCCGTGACCGCAGCGGCGAAGCTGGCGGCCGCAGCGTCTGCTCCTGCCCCGGAGAACCGTGAAGTTCCCCGCTGGTATATTCTGCACACCTATTCCGGATTCGAGCAGAGAGTGGAGCAGACCATTCGCGAAATGATGCGTAACCGGCAGGAAAACGGCCTTATAAAGGACGTTATTGTTCCTACGGAGCGTGTCATCGAACCGGGTAAAAACGGGCAGAAGCGTACCACCACCCGGAAGTTCTATCCCGGTTACATCATGATCAACATGATCATGACGGATTTTTCCTGGCACATGGTGCAAAGCATTCCCAAGGTCACGGGATTTGTCGGCGGAAAGAACCGTCCGGCTCCCATGGGGCCAGGGGAGGCTGAACGCATTCTGTCGCTTATGGAAAACCGTCAGGAACAGCCCCGTCCGAAATTCAGCTTTGAAGTCGGGGACGAGGTGCGTGTGGAAGACGGGCCTTTCGCGGGCTTCAACGGCGTAGTGGAAGACGTCAACGACGACAAGGGCAAGATTAAGGTGCTGGTGTCGATTTTCGGCCGCCAGACTCCCGTGGAACTCAGCTTCATGCAGGTTTCCAAGGGATAAGCCCTTGCCATGAGCGGTAAGGACGCCGCAGTATAAGGACAAAGACAATGGCCAAGAAAGAAGTTGGCAAGATTAAGTTGCAAATTCCCGCCGGTGCAGCCAATCCGTCTCCGCCCGTGGGTCCCGCTCTCGGTCAGCATGGTGTGAACATCATGGGCTTCTGCAAGGAGTTCAATGCCCGCACCCAGGATCAGAAAGGCATGATCATTCCGGTGATCATCACTGTTTATGCTGACCGTTCCTTTACTTTCATCACCAAGACTCCTCCCGCGCCCGTGCTTCTGCTCAAGGCCGCCAAGGTGGAAAAGGGGTCGGGGGAACCCAACCGCAACAAGGTTGGTTCCGTCACCATGGCCCAGATTGACGAAATCGCCAAGCTCAAGATGCCTGATCTTAACTGCAAGGATCTTGAAGGTGCCCGTCATTCCATCATGGGGACAGCCCGCAGCATGGGCCTTGAAGTCAAGTAGAGGGTTCCTCGCCTGACAGGAAAGCGTCCGACAGATGGAAGAGCAGGTTGGCGCACTCGCCGCGCCGCGCGAATTTCGTTGGATTCGGCCGCACTGCCCGGCATATGCCGGGCAGGAGATTCGAGACGACAAGCGCTAAAAAAGGAATAAGACTATGCCCACTCATGGGAAGAAATATCGTGGAAAGGTGGAAGGCGTCGATCTTTCCCAGCGTTTTTCCGTTGAAGACGCCGTGAGCAAATCTCTCGCCGCTTCTTACGCCAAATTCGATGAGACCGTCGATGTGGCTCTGAAGCTCGGTGTTGACCCCAAGTATTCCGATCAGATGGTGCGCGGAGCCGTGTCCCTGCCTCATGGGCTTGGCAAGACAGTGAGGGTGGCTGTGTTCTGCAAGGGCGACAAGCAGGCGGAAGCCCGGGCTGCCGGTGCGGATGCTGTTGGAGCGGAAGAGCTTGTTGAACAGGTCAAGGGCGGCTGGCTGGATTTTGATGCCGCTGTTGCCACTCCTGACGTCATGGCTCTTGTCGGTCAGATTGGCCGTGTGCTCGGTCCCCGCGGTCTGATGCCCAACGCCAAAACGGGTACTGTTACTTTTGATGTGGCCAACGCGGTGAAGGAACTCAAGGCCGGACGCGTGGACTTCAAGGTAGACAAGGCCGGGGTGCTGCATGCTCCGCTCGGCAAGGTTTCATTCGGTCCGGAAAAGATTCAGGACAATCTGAAGGCATTGCTTGATGCCGTCAACCGTCTGAAGCCCTCCGCCGCAAAGGGGCAGTACATGGTCAGCATGGCGGTTTCCACCACCATGGGACCCGGATTCAAGGTGGATATGGCTCAGGTGAAGAAGTTCCTGGAAGGCGCCGCCAGCTAGTTTTGTTTTTTCTGAATATCATGGAGCAGTTCGCCATTGAAATGCTCCACTTCAGTCGAGCAGGGCGAGACTGAAGCCGCGACGCCGGAACATAGAATCTGGCCGACAGATATTTTCGAGAGCAAAACGTTCGAGGAAGCCCGCATCAGAAATGGTGCGGGCTTCAAAATTTAATGGTTTCACCCCCGCTATGGAGCGATGACCCCCTGCCGCATGGTCATGCGGCACGGAGTGCGAGCGCGGCGTTTTCCGCGCAAAACGCAAGCGGGAGCGAGTATCGGCAAAGCCGAACGAGCGCCATGAGGATGTCGCGGAAGTCATGTCTCGCGGAGCGGAGTCTTTGGGCGGCAGAGCCGCACGAAGGTGCAGGCGGGCAGGCCGTGGATACATGTCGCCTTTCGCCCGTGTGGAACACGGCGGTCTTTGCGGCAACATTCGTTGCCGCCCATACCGGAGCAAAACCGCGCATCACGCGCAGCGCCATCAACATGGTTCTGCAACAGCGCGCGTTTCTTTTTGACTTGCCTTTTTTTCCGCTCTCGGGTAAGAAAAACAGGTTCTTTGGAGGTTCATCTCCGGAGAAGTTCGGGCAGACACCATAAACGAATTTGCCCGATATCGGCTAGGGACGGAATTTCGAGTCGAAGAAGGCGGGAGGTGCAAGCCTTAATATCCCGCTGAGACTGTAAAAGTCTTTGGCTCGGCATTCCACTGCATAACCCACCAACGTGAGGAGCTTCACGTGAACAGGTCAGAAAAAGCCGCCATTATTGAGCAGATCCGGTCTCGGGCCGCGGCTGCTTCCATCGCGGTCGTGACCGATTTCAAGGGTATGTCGGTGGAAGAGCTGACGAGGCTGAGAGTTGCCCTGCGCAACGCCGGCGGCGAATATCATGTCGTCAAGAATACTCTCGCCCGTATCGCTTTATCCGACACCGCGCACGCGCCCATTAAGGACGATTTCAAGGACAACTGCGCGATCGCTCTTGGTTTCGACGACCCCGTGGCGGTGGCCAAGGCGCTCTCCGAGTTCGCCAAGACCAGCAAGCTTCTGGAAGTCCGTCATGGCAGTCTTGAAGGCAAGGTTCTCAACTCCGCGCAGATTGAAGAACTCGCCAAACTGCCGTCGAAGGAACAGCTGCTTGGTCAGTTGCTCGGCACCATGAACGCCGTGCCCACCAACCTCGTGTCTCTGATGGCCAACATGATCCGCCCGCTGCTTTATGCGCTGAAGGCGATCGAAGAGAAGAAAGCGGCCTAGCCGCCTGATTCGGGCTGTCAGTTAACCAGAAAACAATGCCAAAGCATACTTTTTAAGGAGTCATCCCATGGCCGTTACCAAAGAAGAAGTTGTTGAGTTTATCTCCAACATGACCGTTCTGGAACTTTCTGAATTCATCAAGGAACTTGAAGAAAAGTTCGGCGTTTCCGCCGCCGCCCCCGCCGCTGCCATGGTCATGGCCGCTCCGGGCGCTGCCGCTGCTCCTGCTGAAGAGGAAAAGACCGAATTCGACGTGGTGCTGAAGGAAGCCGGCGCCAACAAGATCGGCGTCATCAAGGTCGTGCGCGCACTGACCGGTCTGGGCCTCAAGGAAGCCAAGGACAAGGTTGACAGCACTCCTTCTACCCTCAAGGAAGCCGTGTCCAAGGAAGAAGCCGAAGAAGCCAAGAAGCAGCTCACCGAAGCCGGCGCTACCGTCGAACTCAAGTAGGTTCTTCTTTCAGTTCATATCTTGCAGCAAGGCCCGCAAGGGCCTTGCTGCATTTAAACATCGGACGGACGTTTTCCAGAATGCATCCTTGCTGTCCCTCAGGTTTTGTTTATCCTGACACCCCCGGGATATGTCTTGCTTCGCGCGGCTCCGGGGGCATTTGCGGAACAGGGACGGGATTTTCCTGACTGCCGGGGGCACGCGCGTCAAGCGCGCATGGAGGCAGATCGGACGGCGGCTCCGGGCTGTTTTCGTACGGTTCTTCTGCCGGATTTTGTGCTTGCAAGTATCCTGTGGTCAGAACCCTGTATCCAGGCGCGCAGGCTCCGCGCCTGAAGCCGGAACCATACGCCGCAAGTGAATTGCGGCGGCATCGGAGAAGGGGAGTCACGATGGAGCCTTGCGTTACTCGGCCGGGAGTATTTTCAAAACGAAAATGCTCCGGGCCTTCCGTCAATCCGGCTGGAAAGTCATGCCGGTGTCCGGCTGCCCCTCTGGGGGAGCACGGAGTGAGACAAATGAGATGAAATTTAAACAGCATGTCCCCGTTCAGGTATCGGAATCGTTCTGGCTTTGTGCGTTACTGACGATGACCGGAGGTTTTCTTGATGTTTATACCTATGTGACCAGGGGACAGGTTTTTGCCAATGCACAGACAGGAAACATTGTTCTGCTCGGACTCAATATTGCGGAGGGCCATATCAGGGAAAGTCTCTACTATCTGCTTCCCATCGCGGCATTTGCCCTTGGCATTCTCTTTGTCGAGTGGATACGTGCAAGGTTCCGGGAATACAGTCAGTTGCACTGGAGGCAGATTGTGGTGTTTCTTGAAGCCCTTCTTCTGCTTCTGCCCGCGTTCATGGTCTCGGGCGCATGGGATACGCAGGTCAATATTCTGATATCCTTTGTCTGCGCGGTTCAGGTGGAAAGTTTCCGCAAGGTCAGAGGACAGAATATCGCCACGACCATGTGCACGGGAAATCTGAGAACCGCGACGGAACAGATATTTTATTATCTCCATTCACATGATGCGGAGACCGGCAGACGTATTCTCGGTTATTATGAAATGGTGCTTTTTTTTATTCTGGGAGCGGCGGCAGGAGCTGTATTGACAGCGCAGTTTGCGGAAAAATCAATACTCTTTTGCAGCGCAATGCTTGGCGTGGCATTTTTCAGCATGTTCATGAAAGAAGTGTAGACTCTTTGCGCGATGACAGTCGGAACAGAAAAGCCTTCCTGTCTGGTATCACCATAATTTGCTTGCAAGTCACGCAGAGGACATGCAGGCATGGACGCAGGGCAGGCTCTGCCCGCGGACCAGAAATGATGTTCCGGCCGCAGAACTCCCTGAAGGTTGCGCGGTTCTGTTGTGAAAGCAACGTATCTGCTGTTGCTGCTATTTGAGGAAAGGACGGAGGATTTTCCATATCGGGCGGAACAGGGCGGGGTTGCGCCAGATTCCCAGCATCATGGGCATGATGCGATCATGAGGGTCGAAGATGCGTTCTTCCAGACGCTGCATGGTTTCGCTGCCCCAGGGGCTCTGCGTGAAGTAGTGCCAGTAGGGGAACTGAGCGGGAAAGAATTTTCCCCACGGCTTGAGAGCCGCATAATGGATGATTTTTCCCCGGAGGTCTTTCATTTTCATGAAGCGGCGGCGGAAAAGGCAGACTTCGTAGTTGAACGAACTGTCCGCCAGTCCGAGCGCTTCTTCGTCGGGGCTGAGATAGGCGTTGAGTATGTCCTGATCATAGAGATGATACGGCAGATTGGGATGACGCTTGTGCAGTTCGCGCGTAAACAGCCAGAACGGGTTGCCGCCGACAGCAAGGGCGCGCTGGCGCAGGGCTTTGAGGTTCATGACCATGACGCCGGAGTTGAAGTAGCGGCTTTCCACAATGCCGAGACGTTTAAGATAATAACCGCGCTTGCGCCTGGACCATCGGCGTTCGGGATCATGGGTGGCGATGATGAGGCGCGTGCCGGGCTCCAGACTGAAAAGATCAAGAATATCACGCTCCACAACGATGTCCCCGTCCAGATAGACCACCTTGTCCACGTCGGGGAGCATTTCATGCAGCTGGAGACGCCAGAGGGAAGCGGAACTGTATTTTTCCAGACTGTCCCCCGGAAAAAAGGCCATGATATCGTCAGGAATGGCTGGAGCATCATGAAATGTCAGGCGGTGTCCCCGGCTGTCGCACAGTTCCTGAAAAAAGTGCCGATAGGGCGCGACGCTTTCATCCACAACCAGGTGAACATGAAGCTTTGCGCTTGTGTTGGCGAAGCAGGAAAGTATGGTCACATAGGCGGCCTGATAGCTCTGGCCGATATTGTGCAGGCAAAGGACGCAATGATGCATGGCCACTCCGCAGTTTGAAAGGATGTCTGGACTATAGGGAGAACCCGGCGGCTTTGCAAGGAGCGGGAAGCAATGGAACGTCCCTCATCGTTCTGCAGCAGAGTCGTGTTGAAGATATTCCTGACCGCCGGAGGCGCGGGCGCCGCGTTTTCCGCGCAAAACGCAAGCGGGAGCGAGTATCGGCAAGGCCGAGCGAGCGCCATCCGGAGATCGCGGTCAACTGTCACGCGGAGCGGAGCCTTCGTGCGGTTTCGCCGCCCGAAGGTGCAGGCGGGCAGGCCGTGAATACATGCTGCCTTTGCCCGTATGGAACACGGGCAGCCTTTGCGGCAACGCATGTTGCCGCCTCGTTGCAGGAGCGGAACCGTACGTCTCGCGCAACGCCGCCAGCACGGTTCCACGACAGAGCCTTCCTCACAAAAAACTTGCCAGAGCGGGAAAAAAAAACTATTTTCAACTCGTCAATATTTGTTTTTTAACGGACGGAGCATGCAGGCGAAAGACTTTGTGTAGAAATTGCAGGCAGTTACCGTAACCGAATCGGCAAGACCCCACCTGGACAGGCGGGGCTTTTGTCGTCTTTTCTGCGTGTCCGCAGGGCTTTCGCACCGCGCTTGAACAGGATGGGCGCACCGCGATTGAGGAAGGACGCGAGCGTCGGAAATCCGGCGTGAACAAGATTCATCCTGAGGAATACCGATGCAGCAGCTGACAAAGCAATTCGGAAAAATCAAGGTGTCGCTCCCCATACCGCACCTGCTCAACCTTCAGGTGGACTCGTACAATGTCTTCCTGCAGGAAGGCCGCAAGGATCGCGACCCCGAGGTGGGACTGGAAGGAGTGTTCCGTTCCGTCTTTCCCATTGAGGATTTCAACCGCACCGCAAGCCTTGAATACCTGGGCTATGAAATCAGCGAACCCAAGTACGATCAGGCGGAATGCATTTCCAAGGGGCTGACCTACGAGGCACCTGTCCGCATCAAGGTCCGCCTTGACGTGTACGATGTGGAAGAGGGCACGGGCAACCGCACCTTCCGCGACGGCAAGGAACAGGATATCTACTTCGGCACGCTGCCGTTGATGACCGAAAAGGGCACGTTCATCATCAACGGCACGGAGCGTGTCATCGTCAACCAGCTCCAGCGTTCTCCCGGCATCATTTTCGAGCATGACGGCGGCAAGACCCACACGTCCCGCAAGGTGCTCTATTCCTGCCGCGTCATTCCCATGCGCGGATCCTGGCTCGATTTCGACTTCGATCACAAGGACATCCTGTATGTCCGTATCGACCGCCGCCGCAAGATGCCCGCGACCATTCTGTTCAAGGCCATGGGCATGAGCAAGACCCAGATTCTCGACACCTTCTACAAGAAGGAAGAGTATCGGCTGGACGGCGAGCGTCTGCTGTGGAAGATCCAGAAGGACATGTACCGCAAGGAGCCCGCTTTCGCGGATATCTCCGGCCCCGGGGGCGACATTCTGATCAGGGCGGGCAAGACCATCACCCGCCGCGACTGGCGCATTCTCTGCGAGTCCGGTCTTGAATACATGGAAGTCGATCCCCAGTCTGTCATCGGACTGTTCCTCGCGCAGGACGTTGTCGATTCCAAGACCGGCGAAATCATGGCCGAAGCCGCAGACGAAATCACGCTGCATCTGCTGGAGGAAATGCGCGAGGCAGGGCTCACCGACCTGAGCATTCTGCACACCAAGGGAGCGGAAACGTCGTCATCCATCCGCGATACGCTGGTGCTGGACAAGACCACCACCATGGAGAAGGCGCAGGAGGAAATCTATCGCCGTCTGCGGCCCAGTTCTCCGCCCACGCCCGAAATCGCGGCCACTTTCTTCGATAACCTGTTCCGCAATGCGGACTATTACGACCTTTCCCTGGTGGGCCGCTACAAGCTCAACCAGCGCCTCGGCCTGACGGGCAACGACGAGGTGCGCACTCTGACGGACGAGGATATTCTTCAGGCCATCAAGGTTCTGGTCAACCTCAAGGACACGCACGGTCCGGCGGACGATATCGACCATCTGGGCAACCGCCGTGTGCGCCTGGTCGGGGAACTGGTGGAAAACCAGTACCGCATCGGCCTTGTGCGCATGGAACGCGCCATCAAGGAACGCATGAGCATTCAGGAAGTGGCGTCCCTCATGCCCCACGACCTGATCAATCCCAAGCCGGTGGCCGCGGTGCTGAAGGAGTTCTTCGGCACTTCGCAGCTTTCGCAGTTCATGGATCAGACCAACTCCCTGTCGGAAGTGACGCACAAGCGCCGCCTTTCGGCTCTGGGACCCGGCGGCCTGACCCGCGAGCGCGCGGGCTTTGAAGTGCGCGACGTGCATACCTCCCACTATGGCCGCATCTGCCCCATTGAAACGCCCGAAGGGCCGAATATCGGCCTTATCGTATCGCTGACCACCTACGCCAAGGTCAACGAGTTCGGCTTTATTGAAACGCCGTACCGCGTGGTGCGGGACGGAAAGGTGACCGACGAGATCGTGCATCTGGACGCCTCGCGCGAGCAGAATCAGATCATCACGCAGGCCAACGCCGCGCTGGACAGCGAGGGCCGGCTGGCGGATGAATACATCACCGTGCGCGCCACCAACGGCGACGTGCTTCAGGCCAGCCGGGACGAAGTGACCCTGATGGACATTTCGCCCAGCCAGATGGTGTCCATTTCCGCCGCGCTGATTCCCTTCCTTGAGCATGATGACGCGAACCGCGCGCTCATGGGCTCGAACATGCAGCGTCAGGCCGTGCCGCTGCTGCGTTCGGAAAAGCCTCTGGTCGGAACCGGAATGGAAATCGACGTGGCCCGCGATTCCGGAGCCTGCCTCCTGGCCGAAGGCGACGGCGTGGTGCGCTATGCCGACGCCGAGCGCATCATCGTGGCCTATGATGAACTGTACAAGGAAGATCGCGGCGGCATCCGCTGTTATGATCTGCTGAAATATCACAAGTCGAACCAGAATTCCTGCTTCGGCCAGAAGCCCACCTGCATGCCCGGTCAGCGGGTGAAGAAAGGCGATGTGCTGGCCGACGGCCCCGGCATCGACGAGGGTGAGCTTGCCCTGGGCAAGAACCTCACCGTGGCGTTCATGCCCTGGTGCGGCTACAACTACGAAGACTCCGTGCTGATCTCCGAAAAGATGGTCAAGGAAGATATCTATACTTCCGTGCATATCGAGGAGTTCGAGGTCGTCGCCCGCGACACCAAGCTCGGACCGGAAGAAATCACCCGCGATATCCCCAACGTGGGTGAAGACATGCTGCGCAACCTCGACGGCAGCGGCGTGATCCGCATCGGCGCGGCGGTGAAGCCGGATGACATTCTCGTCGGCAAGATCACGCCCAAGGGCGAAACCCAGCTGACGCCGGAAGAGAAGCTGCTGCGCGCCATTTTCGGGGACAAGGCGCGCGACGTCAAAAATACCTCCCTCAAGGTTCCGCCCGGAGTGGAGGGCACGGTCATCGACGTGAAGCTGTTCAACCGCCGTTCCGGCGAGAAGGACGAGCGCACGCGCCTGATCGAGGAATATGAGCTGGCGAAGATCGAGCGCAAGGAAGCCGATCATGTGCGCGCTCTGACTGATCGTACCCGCGAGCGGCTGCGTCCCGTTGTGGAGGGAAAGCAGGTTTCCGCCTCTCTGCCCGGCAAAAGGAAGGGGGAGGTGCTGCTTGAGGCGGGCGCGCCCCTGACCTGGGATGTAATGCTCGAACTGCCGATCAAGAAGTTCGCCAATCTGTTCAGGAGCAAGGACGTCAACGAGGAAGTGGCCGCAGTGGTGGAGGCTTATGACCACCAGATTGAGGTGATCAAGGCGCTCTATGACGCCAAGCGTGAAAAGGCCACGGAAGGGGACGATCTGCCCCCGGGCGTGATCAAGATGGCCAAGGTGTATATCGCCATCAAGCGCAAGCTTTCGGTGGGCGACAAGATGGCGGGCCGCCACGGAAACAAGGGCGTCGTTTCCTGCATTCTGCCGGAAGAGGACATGCCCTTCTTTGCAGACGGCCGTCCCGTGGACATTGTGCTCAACCCGCTGGGCGTGCCTTCCCGTATGAACATCGGTCAGATCATGGAAACCCATCTGGGCTGGGCCGCCAAGGAGCTTGGCCGCCAACTGGCCGCGATGGTGGACAGCGGCGCCGCGCTCGACATGGTGCGCAGGGAAGTGAAGGATATCTTCTCCTCCCGGCGTCCCGCCGACGGCCCGACCATTGACGAGCTGGTGGACGGCATGGATGATGAAACCTTCCGCAAGGCCGTGCGCAAGCTGAAAAAGGGCATTGTCACCAAGACTCCGGTATTCGACGGCGCGGATGAAAGCGAAATCTGGTCATGGCTGGAGCGCGCGGGGCTGCCCAATGACGGCAAGACCGTTCTCTATGACGGCCGTACCGGTGAACCCTTTGCCAACCGCGTGACCACGGGCGTGATGTATTATCTCAAGCTGCATCACCTGGTTGATGAAAAAATCCATGCGCGCTCCACCGGTCCCTACTCGCTGGTGACGCAGCAGCCCCTTGGCGGCAAGGCCCAGTTCGGCGGCCAGCGCCTCGGGGAAATGGAAGTGTGGGCGCTTGAGGCCTACGGGGCTTCCTACCTGCTGCAGGAGTTCCTTACCGTCAAATCCGACGACGTCCAGGGCCGCGTGAAAATGTATGAAAAGATCGTCAAGGGCGACAACTTCCTTGAAGCCGGTCTGCCCGAGTCGTTCAACGTGCTCGTCAAGGAACTCATGTCCCTTGGCCTTAACGTCAACCTGCATCAGGAAGAGGGCAAGAAACGCGCAAGGCCGCGTCCCTTCCTTGAGGATTCGGTTGGGAACGAAGAATAGAAATGTGAGGGAGGATAATCCTTCCTGCGCCCCTTCATTGCGCCGTGCCGTTTTTCGCCATGCGTGAACGGATGCGGAGAATGGGCCCCGGCGGCGCGATGTCGCGCGGCAGAAGGCGGTCAGGGCATGATGCACATGCCGGGGGCGCGGGGGATACACTCCTCGCATCGAGAAAATAAGCAACCCTTTGTAAAGGGAGAGTGCCTGAATGAGTTTGGACGATCTGTTTACCGTGCGGAATACGGCGGCGACGGGAAGTGTGACGAATATCCGGAACCTGAAGGCTATTCAGATCACCATCGCCTCGCCGGAGAATATCCGCGAATGGTCCTACGGCGAAGTGAAGAAGCCGGAGACCATCAACTACCGTACCTTCAAGCCGGAGCGCGACGGCCTGTTCTGCGCCAAGATCTTCGGTCCGGTAAAAGACTACGAGTGCAACTGCGGCAAGTACAAGCGCATGAAGCACCGCGGGATTGTGTGCGAAAAGTGCGGCGTGGAAGTCATTGCCTCCAAGGTGCGGCGCGAGCGCATGGGGCATATCGAACTGGCCGCCCCCGTGGCACATATCTGGTTTCTGAAGACTCTGCCTTCCAAGATCGGCACCCTGCTGGACATGACCATGGCCGAGCTGGAAAAGGTGCTGTACTTCGACTCCTATGTCGTGCTTGATCCGGGCCAGACCAATTTCACCCGCATGCAGGTGATTTCCGAGGATCAGTATCTCCAGGCCATGGATCGCTACAACGACGACGGCCTGAAAGTGGGCATGGGCGCGGAAGCCGTGCGCGGCCTGCTGGAAGAGCTGGATCTGGAAAAGCTGCGCGTGGAGCTGCGTGAGGAATCGCAGACCACGAAGAGCCAGACCAAGAAAAAGAAGCTCACCAAGCGCCTCAAGATAGTGGAAGCCTTTCTGGAATCCAACAACAAGCCGGAATGGATGATCATGGAAGTCATTCCGGTGATTCCGCCCGATCTGCGTCCTCTGGTTCCGCTGGACGGCGGCCGCTTCGCGACTTCCGACCTCAACGACCTGTACCGCCGCGTAATCAACCGCAACAACCGCCTGAAACGGCTCAAGGAGCTGGGCGCGCCGGACATCATCATCCGCAACGAAAAGCGCATGCTGCAGGAAGCGGTGGACGCCCTGTTCGACAACGGCCGCCGCGGCCGGGCGATCACGGGCACCAACGGCCGTCCGCTGAAGTCGCTTTCCGACATGATCAAGGGCAAACAGGGGCGTTTCCGTCAGAACCTGCTGGGCAAGCGTGTCGACTACTCCGGCCGTTCGGTCATCGTGGTCGGCCCGAATCTCAAGCTGCACCAGTGCGGCCTGCCCAAGAAGATGGCCCTGGAACTGTTCAAGCCCTTCATCTATTCCGAGCTGGAGAAGCGGGGCTACGCCTCCACCATCAAGAGTGCGAAAAAGATGGTTGAGCGTGAAGAACTGGTGGTATGGGACATTCTTTCCGAGGTGGTGCGGGAATATCCCATCCTGCTCAACCGCGCTCCCACGCTGCACCGTCTGGGCATCCAGGCCTTTGAACCCCTGCTGGTGGAAGGCAAGGCAATACGCCTGCATCCGCTGGTATGTACCGCGTACAACGCGGACTTCGACGGCGACCAGATGGCCGTGCATATTCCGCTTTCCGTAGAGGCGCAGATAGAATGCCGCGTACTCATGATGAGTACCAACAACATCCTTTCTCCCGCCAACGGCAGCCCGGTGATCATTCCCTCGCAGGATATCGTACTCGGTCTGTATTACATGACGGTGGATCGTTCCTTCCAGAAAGGGGAAGGCATGACCTTCTGCGCTCCGTGGGAAGTGGAGGCCGCCTATGACGCGGGCCGAGTGGGCCTGCACGCCAGAATCCGGGTGCGCATGGAAGACGGCAGGATTGTGGATACCACCACAGGCCGTATTCTGGTGTGGGAACGTCTGCCCAAGGAGCTGACCACCGTGCGCCCGGGCCGCAGCGAGCCTGCTCTGCCGTTCTCCCAGGTGAACGTGATTTTCACCAAGAAGAACATCGGCAAGCTGGTGAGCTACGCCTACGCCGGTTCCGGCATCAAGGCCACTGTGCTGCTCTGCGACAAGATCAAGGATATCGGCTACGAGTTCGCCACCCGCGCGGGCGTGACCATCGGCGTGAAGGACATGACCATTCCTTCCCGCAAGAAGGAAATCATCGATCGTTCTCAGGCGGAAGTAGACGGCATCGAGCGCCAGTACCGCGACGGCATCATTACCCGCACGGAAAAATACAACAAGGTTGTTGACGTATGGACCAACGCCACCAACGAAGTTTCCAAGGAAATGACCAAGGAGATTTCGGTGGATCACGTCACTGATCCCAAAACGGGCCGTACTGCCGACGACGTGAGCTTCAACCCCATTTACATGATGTCGAACTCCGGCGCGCGAGGCAACCAGGATCAGATGCGTCAGCTGGCCGGCATGCGCGGCCTGATGGCCAAGCCTTCCGGCGGCATCATCGAAACCCCGATTACCGCGAGCTTCCGTGAAGGTCTGACCGTGCTTCAGTACTTCACCTCCACGCACGGCGCGCGCAAGGGTCTGGCCGACACCGCCCTGAAGACCGCGAACTCCGGTTATCTCACCCGCCGCCTGGTGGACGTGGTGCAGGATGTGATCGTGTCCATGGATGACTGTCAGACTGCCGACGGCATCGAAATGAGCGCGCTTATGGAAGGCAACGAGGTCAAGCTGCCTCTGCGCGAGCGTATCGTGGGCCGTACGCTGTTGTACGATGTGACCGATCCCGCTGATCCCTCCCGCGTGCTTGTTCCCGAGAATACTCTGGTGGACGAGGAGATCGCGCGGCGCATCGAGGAAGCCGGCGTGAATTCCGTGACCATCCGTTCCGCGCTGACCTGTCAGGCGGAGCGCGGCGTGTGCGCCAGATGCTACGGCCGAGACCTCGCGCGCGGCCATCTGGTGAACGTGGGCGAAACCGTGGGAACCATCGCCGCCCAGTCCATCGGCGAGCCTGGCACCCAGTTGACCATGCGTACTTTCCATATCGGCGGCACGGCATCCCGTCAGGTGGCGAAGTCCAACTTCGAGGCGCAGAATGCGGGGACCGTGCACTGGAATCACGTCAAGCATGTAAGGAACCGTGACGGCGTATACATGGTGCTGGGCAAGAGCGGTCAGATCGTCATTGTGGACGATCAGGGCCGCGAACGCGAAAAGTATGTGCTGCCCAACGGCGCGCGCCTCTATGTGGATGACGGTCAGGAAGTGCAGAAGGGCAAGGTTCTCGCGGACTGGGACCCCTTCAACGAGCCGTTCATCTCCGAAGTGGACGGCGTGATCCGGTTTACGGACATCGTGGAAGGCAAGACCGTGCAGGAAAAGATGGATGAGGCCACCGGCCAGTCCACCCGCACCATCATGGAATACCGCACCACGAACTTCCGTCCTTCGATCACCGTGTACGACGATGAGGGCAATCCCAGAACCCGCATGAGCGCGCAGGGGGTGGAAGTTCCCGCCACCTACTCCATGCCGGTGGGCGCCATTATCATGGTGAAGGACGAAGAGCGGATCATGGCCGGTGATGTTATTGCCAGAAAGCTGCGCGAAACCGCCAAGACCAAGGATATCGTGGGTGGTCTTCCGCGCGTGGCCGAACTCTTTGAAGTGCGCAAGCCCAAGGATATGGCCGTGGTGTCCGAAATCACCGGCGTGGTTGAATACGCCGGAGAGTCCAAGGGCAAGCGCAAGATCATCGTGCAGCCGGAAACGGGGGATGCCAAGGAATACCTGGTGCCCAAGGGCAAGCATATCATCGTTTCCGACGGCGACTATGTGGAGGCCGGGGATCTGCTCACCGAAGGCAACCCCGAGCTGCACGACATCCTGCGCACCCGGGGCGAGAAATTCCTGGCCCGCTACCTCGTGGATGAAATCCAGGAGGTGTACCGTTTTCAGGGGGTGGCCATTGATGACAAGCACATTGAAGTCATCGTGCGCCAGATGCTGAAGAAGGTATCCATCCTCGAACCGGGCGGAACGACCTTCCTTGTGGGCGAACAGGTGGACAAGATGGAATTCAAGGAGGAAAACCGGAAGGCCATGGCCCAGGGGCTTCAGCCCGCCGTGGCGGAACCTCTGGTGCTGGGCATCACGCAGGCCTCCCTGAGTTCGCTCTCGTGGGTGGCGGCGGCCTCCTTCCAGGAAACCACCAAGGTTCTGACGGAAGCATCCCTGAAGGGCAAGCAGGATTTCCTGCGCGGTCTGAAGGAAAACGTCATCGTCGGCCGTCTGATTCCCGCCGGCACAGGGTATCGCGAGTATGTGAATCAGGATATCGATGTTCCCGAGCAGAAGGAGCGTCCCGACAAGTTCCTTGAGGAACTGGAGGAACGTCCCGTACTGGTGGATATCGAAGCTGAATAATCCTGGGTGAGGATACGAAAAAGTCCCTGCCGGCGGAAACGCCGGCAGGGACTTTTTCGCAGATTATTTTGCGTTTGAAAGTATCTGCCGGCCAGGCTCCTGCGCTCCGGCCCGCAGTTTTCACGCCTGAAGCCGGAGTTTAACGCCGCAAGTGAATTGCGGCGAACCGGATAGGGGAGCGCCGCGGCGGAGTCTCGTCCTGCCCGGTTCCGCAGAGCATTTCAAGAGCGAAATATTCTTGTGCGTTCGTGCCGTGTCAGGCCGCATACCCGGCGTGGAGGCTTCGGGACGGTTCTGTGCCGGGCGTTATAAAGAGACTGCTTTCTCAAGCTGATGCATGATGCGCCTGCCCTGTCGGGAGGAATGGCTTGCCTGTGCGTTCCTGCGCGGATATACTGAGAACTGGTGTTCTTTGCCCGCGTTCCTGCGGGGCGTCGTTTTCATCCATCCAGCATGACAGGAAGGTTCATGTCTTTCAGCCAGTTCCGGACACAAGGCTCTTTTTCGCGTCATGGTTTTCTTCTGTTTCTGAAGCGCCGGGCATTTTCGGCACTGGGCATTTTTGCCGGCTTTTTCCTGCTGTCTTCCTTTTTCTGGATGACGGGCAACTTCGGATACTGTACGGTGGAGCAGACAATTTTCCATCTGGTCTTGCCGACCAGCACGGAAGTTCAGCAGACGTTCGCTCTCAGTTTTCTGATCCGGGTCGTGCTGTTTTCGCTCGCCGCCGCACTGCTTGCCTGTTTCGTCCTTGCGCGTACTCCCCTGGCCCATCCTTCCGGAAAGTGGAGGCTTGCGGCGCTGTCAGCCGGATTTGTGTTCCTGGGCGTGTTTGTCCTCTCCGGAGCGTTCAGGGGCTATGACTACCTGTGGACATGGTTTTTCCCCGATCCGGACGCTCCGGATTTTTACCGCGAGCGTTATGTCCCTGTTTCTCCTGCTGACGTGGACATGCCTCTGCGGCGCAATCTCGTGGTGCTCACGCTTGAGTCAATGGAGGCGGCGCTCGGCGACACGCGGGTCATGCCCGTCAATCTCATGCCAGAGCTTGCAGCTCTGCGGGAACGGCATCAGAGCGTGCGCGACTCGGTACAGGTGTATGGAACGGGCTGGACGGTCGCCGCGCTGGTAGCCATGCAGTGCGGTATTCCGCTGCGGGCCGAGGCGGGCAACGGTATGGATGCGAGCAGGGATTTTCTGCCCGGCGCCACATCCCTGACCGACATACTGGCGGCGCACGGCTACAGGCAGCGCTTTCTGCAGAGCGCCGCGCTCTCGTTCGCAGGAAAGGATGTGTTTTTTGCCACGCATGGGCTGAAAAGAGAGGAGCTGATCGACACCCCGGCCATGCTGGCTCGGAACCCCGGCGACGGCACTCCCGAAAATCTGCATGAATGGGGACTGTACGACCGGTTCGTGTACGCGCGGGCGAAGGAGGAGCTGAACGGGCTGGCCGCGCGGGGAGAGCCGTTCGCGTTGTTCATGCTTACCGTGGACACCCATCATCACCATGGCTACCCTGATCCGACCTGCCCGCATGATCTTTCCGGCAGCGCGCTGGAAGAGGAGAGCCGGGACATGGCCGGGGCGGTTCTTCATGCCGATCATGCCGCAGCCGAGTTCGTCAAATGGATTCAGGCCCAGCCGTTTGCCGGGAATACGACCATTCTGGTACTCAATGACCATCTTCTGATGGAGAGCGATCTGACGCCCTACCTCTCGGAACGGCCGGAGCTGCGCCGCAATTTCAACGTACTGATCAATCCGGCCCGGCCTCTGCCCGATGCGGAACGGCGCATGTCTCATTTCGACTGGGCGCCGACCCTGCTGGAAAGCATGGGCGCCGCACTGCCGGAAGGGAAAATGGGCTTCGGCGTGTCGCTGTATGCCGGGCTTCCCACGCTGGTGGAGGAAATGGGAAAGGACGAACTGGAAGCCAAGCTGACGCCCTTTTCTCCGTTTTATCTGAGCGAGCTGATGGGCGCAGGGAAGCGGAAGGAGCAGGAGAGCTCGCAGGCTCAGAGTGCGATGCTTTCCAGGTCATCCGGCACAACGACATTTCCCGAATAGTACTGCCGGGCTTCCCTGGTGAACAGTTCCTTGCGGCGCCCGAAGGTGGCGCGGTCTTCCGTATGCCAGAGGATGAGATTTTTTGCGCCGAGGCGTTCGGCGTTTTCCGCCGTTTCCTTCACCGTGCTGTGGCGGATTTTTTCCGGCTGGAAGATGCCGCGCATGGAGTCAAGGCAGTACGCTTCCCCGGCGAGCCAGTCCGCGCCTTGCGCATACGGGGCGCAACGCTTGTCGAAAGGTTCATCGCCCAGGCATACGAAGCGTTTTCCGTCCTCCAGGCGGGCGGAAAAACCGAATTGCGGGGCCTTGAGCGAATGGATATCAAAGAAGGTGATCTCGCGCCCGGCCACGGTATGTGCTTCTCCGTCGCGCACGGCTTCGATGCACAGCGGCCCGCCGATGACGGAGTTCTCCTTCGGGCCGAGGGTCAGGGAGCAGATGGTGCGCAGATTTTCCGCCACTTCAGGCAGGGCATAGATGCTCATGCCGTCCTCCCGCTCTTTCCGCAGGAGCATGGAGGCCAGCTTGCGCACCGCCCACACTGCGCCCAGCAGATGGTCGCAGTGACAGTGGGTGACGAACATGCCTTTCAGATCGCGCCAGTCCAGTCCGGCGCGTCTGAATTGCGCCATGATGCCGCCGCCCCCGCCCCCGTCGGTCAGAAACAGCGAACCGTCCCTTCCTCGCAGGACGAAGCATGTATTGTAATATTCCGTGACCATGGCCGCGCCCGTGCCGAGGGCGACAAGCGTGTCGCCGGCCGGGCCGGAAATGTCTTTGCATGCGGAGCAGGGCAAGGCGGTATTCCTCATTCCTCGCGGGTCGGACGGATGCCGGACAGGGGTGTCTCATTGCTTCGGTGAAAATACTATGAGATGATATTTTTTTCAAAGGCTCTGTTCCAGAAGAGTGCTGAAAAAATCCTTGGCGGGAGCGGGTTCGGCAGGCCGATCGAGCGTCCTCAGGAGGTCGCGTAAGTAATGTTTCGCGGAGCTGCGCCTTCGTGCGGCTCCGCCGCCCAAAGGCGCAGGCGAACCGGCCGGGGATGCATGATGCCTCTGCCCGCGTGTGGCACGGGCTGTCCCTGCGGCAATGAATACTGCCGCCTGCGCCGGAGCAAACCATACGCCCCGCGCAACTCTGCCGGCACGGTTCCATGACAGAGCCTTTTCAAATTATCGGGGAAGAGATGGAAACGGACATTCTCGTTGTCGATGACGAGGCCGAGTGGCTGGACACGCTGCGCGTGCTGTTCGAAATGAAAGGCTGGAACGTCGCCACGGCCTCGTCCGCCGGGGAGGGGCTGCGTCTTGCCTCGGCGCGGAGCTTCGCGCTCGTGCTCTGTGATCTTGCCATGCCGGGCATGTCCGGCATGGATATGCTGAAAGAATTGCGGGCGGCGGATAATCGTACTCCCTTCATCATCATGACCGGAGTGGGGACCATCCCCAGCGCGGTGGAAGCCATGCGTTTCGGCGCGTTCAACTATATCACCAAACCCTTTGACGCCGACGAACTGGAAGCTCTGGTCAGACAGGCGATCGAGTTCGGGCGGTTCCATCGCATGCTGGCGGAGGAGGGCGCGCGCGGCGCAGCGGAACCTGAAATGATGCTGGGCACCGGGCGAGCCATGGAAAGCGTGCTCTCCACCGTCGACAGGATTGCGGAATCTACCGCATCCGTTCTGATTCAGGGCGAGACAGGCACGGGCAAATCCCTGCTGGCGAAATATATCCACAAGCTCAGCGCACGGCGCGAGGGGCCGTTTCTGACCATTGACTGCGGAGCCATGCCGGAAGGCCTGCTGGAAAGCGAACTGTTCGGGCATGTCCGCGGAGCCTTTACCGGGGCGATGAACGCCCGGAGGGGGCTGCTTCAGGAGGCGGAGGGAGGTACCGTTTTTCTCGATGAAATCGCGGAACTTTCTCCTTCCATGCAGGTCAAGCTGCTGCGCGTGCTGCAGGAACATGAAATACGGCCGGTGGGAGGCAATGCCGTGGTGCCCGTGAACGTGCGCTTCATATCCGCCACGCATCGCGATCTTCCCGCCGCGATAAGGGAGGGGAGCTTCCGCGAGGATCTGTATTACCGCCTGGCCGTCATTCGGCTGCGTCTGCCCGCCCTGCGCGAAAGGCGCGAGGATATCGCGGGGTTCGCGGGGCATTTCGTGCGCAAATACAACGAGCGTTACGGCAAGCATGTCACGCGGATCAGCCCGGCGGCGCTGCAGAGCCTTCAGGCTCAGCCCTGGAAGGGAAATATCCGGGAACTGGAGAACGTCATGGAGCGCGCCGTGCTGCTGGCCGACGGCGAAAGCGTCACGCTGGGCGCGCTGGGGCTGAAGGAGGACGCGGAAGAGACGGAACGGATGGAGGATTTTTCGCTGCAGCAGGCCGTACAGCAGGCGGAAAGAGAAGCCGTCGCCCGGGCGCTGACTCTTGCGGGCGGCAACAGGACAAGAGCCGCCGCCCTGCTCGGGGTATCCCGCCGCACGCTGTATGACAAGCTGGAAGACTATGGATTAGAGCATGTTCGTTTTGAACATGCTCCCCCAAATGTTCCGGCTGCCGAGCGAAGCGAGACTCAGCCGCGACGCCGGAGCAGCCGCAATTCACTTGCGGCGGACAGCTCCGGCGGAGGCGTGAAACCTGCGGGCCGGAACATAGAGTCCTAGCCGGCAGATACCTTCAACGGCAAAATGCTCCAGAGTAAGTTCGCCCTGAAACTGCTCCCGAAATCAGGCGGAGCGCAGCGCGCTTCGCGCCAACGACCAGGGGCGCCGCTGCGTCCTTCCTGTCCGATGTCGCCGCAGTTTGCCTGCGGCGCATGGCTTCGGCGGAGGCGCGAAACTTGCGGCTGGAGCGACTTCCCGCGCGGGAAGACAGGATCAGTCTGCCCTTTCCGGGGCCGGGGCGGCGGGCAGCGTGAGAACCATGACCGCGCCGCCTTCCGGGTGGGATTCGGCCCGGAGGGTGCCTCCATGCCGTTCGGCAATGCGGCGGGAAACGAACAGCCCTATGCCGAAACCTTCGCTGCTGCGCGTGGTATAGAAGAGGTCGAATACCCGTTCCCGCGCCTCGGGAGCAATGCCCGGCCCGCTGTCGCGCACGCGCAGGACGGCCGTGGGGTGTCCTTCCGCATCGGTGTCCGTCATTCCCTCAAGACTCAGCCTGCCCCTGAATTTCATGCTTTCCAGCCCGTTGAGCAGCAGGTTGATGATGATTTGCTCCAACTGGGATTTGTCGCCGAGAATCGGCAGGGGGTGCGCAAGGCCCGCCGTATCCAGTTCCACATTCTTGAGGCGCGGCCTGAGAAAGTTCAGGCTTTCCCGGGCCAGTTCCGCCAGATCCAGCGGATGCGTCTCCATTTCCCGCGGAACCGCCAGACGCAGGAGTTTTCCGGTAATGTCCGCGGCCCTGTCCACATTGCGCCGCAGCACATCCAGCCGTTCAAGAACAACGGGGTCGCTGCTCAGTTTCCGCATAATGTCCGCATTGGTGCGCACGATGCCGAGAGGATTGTTGATCTCGTGCGCCACGCCGGCCGCCAGTTTTCCTATAACGGCCAGCCGTTCGGCCTGGATCAGCTCCTGTTCCATGAGCCTGCGTTCCGTAACATCCCGGGCGATGCAGCATGAGAGAAGCTCGTCACTGTTCCCGTCCGGAGCGGAAAAGGCGATGACTTCAAAAGTCTTGTCATCTCCGGGGGAAAAGGTCGCTCTGGTGCATCCCTTTTGCCGCGCGTCGTGAAGCAGACCGCGCAGGCTGTCTCCTCCGCATTCCAGAGCGGGAAGAGAGCGTCCTTCACATTCCAGAAGATTTTCCGCCGCGCTGCGGTTGGCGAAACGCAGATTTCCTCCGGCGTCCACACTCAGGATGGCATCGGGCGACGCTTCCAGCAGGGCCTGAAAACGCCGTTCGGAGCGGGAAAGGGAGCGCGTGACCGCGCGGATGCGCCGGCGCAGGAGAATGGTCCATGCCAGGCCCGAAAACAGCAGCAGAAGCAGCCCGCCGAGGCCGGTGAGTATGGCGTTTCGATATTCATCCCACAGACCTGGCCGATGGATCAGCGGCCGCCCGAACCATTTCTCGCGCAGCCGCTCCAGCTCTCCGGCTTCCTCCAGCCGCACGAGTTCGCCGGAGAGCCGCGTTTTTAGTTCGTTTTGCTCCGGGGCAAGGACGATCAGCGTCGGATAACGTTCAAGCGACATGCCCATGAGCCGGATACCGGGAACCTGCTCCATCATGACCAGATAGGAAGCTATTTCTCCGGAGGGGACGACAAAGGCGTCGGCCTTGCCCGAGGTGAGCAGGGCGAAGCCTTCCTGATAGGAGTGCACCTTGATGGTTTTTGCGCCATAGGACTCCGCAACAGGTTGATATTTTTCAGAATCGTCCAGCAGGGCGATGGTGCGGCCCTTATAGTCCTGTTCTGAATTGATGTAGACATCGGAATTTCCCACAAGAATTCTGCGGTTGGTGGCGAAGCTGGTGGTCAGAGTCTGTACCTGCGCTCCATCGGGCACGAGAGGCTGGGTCAGCCCGCAGATATAGTCGAGTTTTCCTTCCGCCAGCAGACTCAGCAGCTCATCACGGCTGCCTTCCGTAAAGACGCTGTCTCTGTTCATGGCCCGATTCAGCATTTCGGCAAGATCAACGGCCAGCCCGCTTAAACGCCGCTGCGGATCATCCGGGTAGCGGAAGGCCAGCGGCGGGCGCGCCCGCATGACCCCGACGCGCAGGGCCGGGTCTTCCGCCCGTGCCGGAAGACGGAAAGACAGGATGAGTGTGCAGAGAAGAAACACGAGAAAGGGAAGACGAAACATCATGTGAGACGTCATGGCATGCCCCCGGGAAAACAGGCTGGATATGAGAATCATGTTGTACGCGGAACACGCCCTGTCAAGATGTGAAGCCGGCCTTACAACAGAGTCCGCAACGTGTGAGGTCTGCCTCACAAATGAAAGCCCCGTACGGGCCGTTTTGGGTAAAGAGTGGGGACAGTCCGGAGGCCGCCGGCCATAACATCATGTAATCATGAAAATAATATAGCCCGGCACGGTTGTTGCTTGAGGAGGGAAAAACAGAGGAGGTTCCACCATGCGGAAATATCTGTTGCCCGCGCTGGCGCTGCTGCCGGTTCTTGCCGGTCCCTGTCCGGCAGGTGCGGACGAGGTGAGCATGAACAAGGCCGGGGTAAGGGAACTGATGGAGATTGAAGACGGGATAATCTCGCGGGAGCTGGCCGAACGGATTGTGAAATACCGTGAGGAGAACGGCCCGTTCCGCACGGAGAAGGATCTGCTGCGCGTGCCGGATTTGAACCCCGCGCTGCTGGATATTCTCATGCTGGAGGAGAAGGACGGCGATCTGGTGTATGAGGCGGACGCCTATGTTTCCATGCCCACATATTGAGCGCGCGTCCGGCGCACATTCATTGAAAGAAAGGAGAATGTCATGCTGAAATGGAGAACTGCCCTCATGCTGTTTGCGGCGCTGGCTCTGCCTGTTTCCGCGCATGCCTACGAAGCGTGGCGCGGCCCCACGGGGCTGCTCAAGCATACGGAGGAAAAGTCGTTCGACGGATACACGGTACTTGCTCCGCTCGGCAGCACCAAGACTTTCCTCATAGATAACGACGCCAATATCATTAATGTGTGGGAAAGCGAATATCGTAACGGCTCCAGCGCGATCATGCTGCCCAATGGGCATCTGCTGCGCGGCTCCACGCTTCCCCGCGAGGAAATCGCCGTTCCCTTCGGGGGATTTGCCGGACTGCTGGAAGAATTCGACTGGGAAGGCAACAAGGTATGGGAGCTGAAGGTCAACAGCAGGAAGGGCGTGTTTCATCACGGCATGCAGCGTCTGCCCAACGGCAATACCATGGTGATCGCCTGGGAATACAAGACCAGGGAGGAAGCCATCGCCAAGGGGCGCAATCCTGAAACTCTGGGAAAAATGAGCATCAACGATCCGAACTGGCCTGTTGAAAAGCCGGTGGAAGGCTTCTGGCCCGACGCCATATTTGAATTTGATCCTTCCGGCAAGATTGTGTGGGAGTGGCATGTGTGGGATCATGTCGGCACGGGGCCGGATCAGTGGGATATCAATTATCTTGCGCCGTACCATGTGGAAGGCCCTTATGGCGCGGGACCCGACTGGACGCATTTTAACGCGCTGGAATACAATCCCGAGACGGATCAGATTCTTCTCAGCTCGAACAAGTTCAGCGAAATCTATCTTATCGACAGGAAAACGGGAAAAATGACCTGGCGCTTCGGCAATCCTGCCGCGTACGGACAGGGCCGCGCTCCCGGCGGACGCGGCGATGACGGCGATCAGATACTGTTCGGCCAGCACAATCCTTCCTTTCTGCCCAACGGCAACATCTCGGTTTTCGACAACGGCAGTTTCAGACCGCAGGGCGCGCGTTCACGAGTTGTGGAAATTGATCCCAGAACCAACAGGATTGTATGGCAGTTCCATACGCGTCAGGTTCGTACGCCGAACAGCTTTTATACGCCGTTTCAGGGAAGCGCCCAGAAGCTCGCAAACGGAAACTATCTTGTCTGCTCCACTCTGCACGGCCATTTGTTCGAAGTGACGCCGGAAAAGGAAGTGGTGTGGGATTTTGTCAATCCTGTCAGCGCAAAGGGGCCGATCTGCTTTATTGAGGATGATACCAACAGTATCTGGGTGCACCGGGCATACCGTTACGCAAAGGACTTTCCCGGCTTCAAGGGCAGGGACATGTCCCCCAAGGGACGCCTGAATCCCGGATGCCCCGATTTCCGTCCTCTGCTGGAAAGCCGGCCGAAATTCTGATCGAAACCGGATGCCCGGCATTGCGAATGCCTTTTTCTTCATCGTTGTGAAGCTCCGCTGAAACTCCCGGAGCTTCACACTCCGGAGCCGCCGTCTCTCCCCGGCGGCTCTTTTCCGTATCCGGGGCGGTTCTGGCTTCCCTGACGTCCCCAACCTTGACATAAGCCCTGTTCATGCCACAAAGTACTCAACTCGACGGATACGGCGCATGTCGCGCGTTCTCCCCGCAAAGAGCCGGAAGAAGCCGCCGAACCCGATACATCATGCCCGGAGGATGTGCCCATGGCTGAATATAAATCGACCCTCAATCTGCCGGATACCAGGTTTCCGATGAAGGCGAACCTTGTCCAGAAGGAACCGGAGACGCTGAAGTTCTGGGAAGAGGCGGACGCCTATCGTCTCATGCAGGAAGCTTCGGGCGAAAGGGGGCGGTATGTGCTGCATGACGGCCCGCCCTATGCCAACGGTCATATTCATCTGGGCACGGCGCTGAACAAGATTCTCAAGGATATTGTGGTCAAGTCGCGCAATCTGCTGGGCTGGACCACGCCCTATGTGCCCGGCTGGGACTGTCACGGGCTGCCCATCGAACATAATGTGGAAGTGGAACTGGGCGACAGGAAAAAGGATCTGCCCGCTCATGCGATCCGCAAACGCTGCCGCCAGTACGCGGAGAAATTTCTCGACATCCAGCGCAGGGAATTCAAGCGCCTGGGCGTTCTGGGCAACTGGGCCGATCCGTATATGTCCATGAAGCCTTCCTATGAGGCCGTCACCGCGGCCGAACTGGCCACCTTTGTGGAGAAGGGCGAGGTCGTGCGCAGCAAGAAGCCCATCTACTGGTGCTGCCACTGCAGGACGGCCCTGGCCGAAGCCGAGGTGGAATACGCCGATCATGCCTCTCCTTCCGTGTTCGTCCGCTTCCCTCTGCCGGACGAGGGATTGAAGAAGGCCTTTGTCGCGGCGGACCCTTCCCGCGCCTTTGTCGTGATCTGGACCACCACACCCTGGACTCTGCCGGACAACCTGGCCGTGGCCGTGCATCCCGAGTTTGTCTATGCACTGGTGGAGCAGGGCGGCAAGCAGTATGTACTGGCCCGCGACCTTCTGGAACAGTGCGCCGCAACATTCGGCTGGAGCGAGTACACGGTTGTAGGCGAGTGCGCGGGCGCGGCCCTGGAGCGTCTTGAAGCGCGCCATCCTTTCTATGACCGTTCCTCTCTCGTCATTCTCGGCGATCATGTCACCCTGGAAGCCGGCACGGGCTGTGTGCATACCGCGCCGGGACATGGCCGCGAGGACTATGAAGTTGGCTTGAAATATGGTCTGGAGGCCTATTCGCCTCTGGACGACGAAGGGCGTTTTCTCCCTGCCGTGCAGTATTTTGCCGGGCTTAACGTGTTTGAAGCCAATCCGGCAGTGATTGAAAAACTGAAGGAAACCGGCAATCTGCTGGCCGAGCGCAGGATCACCCATTCTTATCCGCATTGCTGGCGCTGCAAAAGCCCGGTGATTTTCCGGGCCACGACGCAGTGGTTCATCAGCATGGATGCCAACGATCTGCGCAAGCGCGCGCTTTCCGCCATTCGCAACGACGTGAAGTGGGTGCCCGCCTGGGGTGAGGAGCGCATCTACAATATGATTGAATCCCGCCCGGACTGGTGCATCTCGCGCCAGCGCCTGTGGGGGGTGCCGATCCTGGCGCTGATCTGTGAGGATTGCGGCGAGGCATGGAACGACCCCGCCTGGATGCGCGAGATCGCGGCCCGGTTCGCCCGGCATCCCACCGGCTGCGACTATTGGTATGAAACCGATGTGGCCGATATTGCTCCGGCGGATCTCGCATGCCCGCATTGCGGGGGCCGGCACTGGAAAAAGGAAAGCGATATTCTGGATGTCTGGTTCGACTCCGGCACCAGCTTTGCCGCCGTCATGCTCCAGCGTCCCGAAGGGGCGTTCCCGGCGGATCTGTATCTGGAAGGCTCGGATCAGCATCGCGGCTGGTTCCACAGTTCGCTGCTGGTGGGCGAGGGCACGCGCGGTCAGGCCCCGTACAGGACAGTTCTCACCCATGGTTATGTGGTGGACGGAGAGGGCCGCAAGCAGTCCAAGTCGCTCGGCAACGTGGTGGCCCCGCAGGAAGTGATCGACAAGTACGGCGCGGAACTATTGCGCCTGTGGGTTTCTTCGGTGGATTACCGGGAAGATATCCGGTATTCCGAGGAAATCATGAGCCGTCTGGTGGACGCCTACCGCCGCATTCGCAACACCTGCCGCTATCTGCTCGGCAATATTTCCGATCTGACGCCGGATCTGATGGTGAAGCCCGCCGACATGCTGCCGCTGGATCGGTATGCCATGGACCTTGCTCTGACTGCCCACGCCAGAGTGGAGGAAGCCTATCTGAACTACGAGTTCCACAAGGTTTTCCATACGCTGCACGGCCTGTGCGCCACGGATCTTTCCTCCTTCTATCTCGATGTACTCAAGGATCGCCTTTACTCCTCGCTGCCGGACAGCCGGGAGCGGCGTTCCGCCCAGACGGCGCTGTATGAAATCCTGCTGCTTCTGCTGCGGGATATGGCGCCTGTACTCAGCTTTACTGCGGAAGAGGCGTACCGTTATCTGCCCGACGCGCTGAAACCCTCAGGCGGGGATGGTGCGCCCGTGCCCACGGTGCTGGCCATGCCCGCCCGCGACACGGCGGCATACGCCCTGAGCGACGCGCAGCGCGCCGACTGGGCGCAGGTCATGGCCGTGCGGGCGGAAGTGACCAGAGCCATTGAGCCGCTGCGCAAGGCAGGCACGCTCGGGCATTCTCTGGATACCCACGTCAATCTGTTCGTGGACGAAAGAGTGGACAAGGCGCTGGCCTCCAGCGGGGCTGATATGCGCGCCGTGTGCATCGTGTCCGCTCTGGACATTCTGCCGTTTGCCAAGGCGCCGGTGGACGCCGTGTACGGAGAGCTTGAAGGACTTGCCGTGGAAGTGCGCAAGGCCGGGGGAGAAAAGTGCGAACGCTGCTGGATATACTCTGAAGAACTCGGCACGGATCCCGCTCACCCCACGCTCTGCCCGCGCTGCACGCAGGTCATGCGCGAACTTGAAGGTCGTTCCTGAGCATGGATGCGGTGAAAGAAAAAACGGCGGGATGCCATGACAGCTCCCGCCCGGCGGAGAAAAGCGCCGGAAAGGACGGGCGCTACCGCATCGTGTTCGGTGCTGCTCTGGCCTGCGCTGTTCTCGACCAGATAACCAAGCTGGCCGTGACGGCGAAGATTCCCTATCAGCATGGCATTGAACTTGTCCCCGGCTTTTTCGACCTGGTGCATGTACGCAACCGGGGCGCGGCATTCGGCATTCTCAACCGGCCGGATATCGACTGGCAATTCTGGCTTTTCCTCGCCGCCACGCTTGCAGCGGCGGGGCTCATTCTTAATATGACCCGAACCGCCCGCTTCTGCAGAACGCTTTTTCTCGGTTTCGGTCTTGTTCTTGGCGGAGCTGCGGGCAATCTGATCGATCGGATACGCCTGCGGGCCGTCATTGACTTCATGGATCTGCATGTCGCCGGATGGCACTGGCCCGCCTTCAATGTGGCGGATATGGGCATCTGTCTCGGAGCGGCGCTCTGCATACTGTGCATGTGGAGGCGGCCCGGCGCGGCGAAAGGAGGACGGGCGTGACTCTGGCCGATTTGAACGCGGGGCAGATGGCCCTGCTGGCTCTTCCCATTCTGCCCAACCTGTGGGCCATCTGGCATGCCATGCGGTACGAATTTCCCGGTGAACGGGAAAAATACTGGTGGACCCTGGGGGCGGTGTTTGTGCCGCTCCTCGGCGGTCTGGCCTATCTGTTGTTCGGCCTGCGCCGCGGCAAATCCGCCGCCGGCGCGAAATGACGCTTCTGCGCCGCGCAGCGGGCAGGGCGAGCGAGGTGCGTTATGCGCTATCCCCTTATACATTTCGCGGTGCTTTTCGGCATCGCTCCTCTGGCTCTTGGCGGCTGCGCCCAGATGACCGGCGGTAATCTTCAGCGGCAGGTGGATGCCAACGAGCAGGCTATCCGTCAGATTAATTCCCAACTGTCGGGCGTGCAGCCCGCGCAGGCCGACACATGGTCCCAGGTGCAGGCGTTGCGGCAGGAAGTGGCCGCTCTGCGCGGCGATATGGATACGATGCTGTATACGCTGCAGGCCGTGGGCGGCGCGCAGAACATGGCAGCCACCCTGACGCGGCACGAGCAGGCCCTGCGTCTGATAGAAAGCCAGCTTGCCATGGATTTGCAGCTTGACGTTCCCGTAAATCTGCCCGCGCCTCCTTCGGCGTCAGCAAATGCGGGCGGAGCTTCCGGGCAGTCCGGCGTCGGGTCCGCCGCAACCGGCGGCGTGGTTTCCGGCATGGCGGAAGGTGCTGCAGCAGGGGAAAACCAGGTGGTCAGTCCTGCGCCGTCCGCTCCGTCGGGAAGCGCGGAGGGCACCTCCGTCCAGCCCGGCAGTGCGGATACCGCTCAGGCATTGTATGATTCCGGCCTTGCCGCGTTCAATGCCCGCAAGTATGAGCAGGCCCTGAACGCGTTCAGGGATTTTTCTTCCGTTTATCCTCAGCATGCGCTGGTGGCCAATGCCTGGTTCTGGCAGGGAGAGAGCGGCTATCAGCTCAAGAAGTACGCTGAAGCCGCCCTCGCCTATGAGAAGGTCATTTCCGAGTTTCCCAACAGCAACAAGGCTCCGGACGCCTACTTCAAGCAGGGCATGTGCTTTGTGAATCTGGACAAGAAGGCCGCTGCCAGGGAACGTCTGAATCAGCTCATCAAGAAGTATCCCAAGGCCCCCCAGGCCCGCAGAGCCCAGCAGATCATCAAGGAAAAGAAGCTGTAACGCGAACATTCCGGGGGCCGTCCGGCGGTTCCCGGGAATTGCGCGGCAAAGTCGCTGAGCTGTTCCGTATGCGGGGCAGGGGCCGCGGAGTATGGTATGGGTACGAATATTCATTTGCGTTTTCCGGCGGGAATCAGTACGGAACCGGTGGTCTGCAATCTGACCCGGTTGTTCGATCTGGATTTCAACATTACCACTGCCCAGATTTCCGAACGACGCGAAGGATTTCTGATTCTGGAGCTTCTGGGCAGTCCGGAAAACCGCCGCAGGGCCGTGGAATATCTGCGGAGCCGGGGGGTGGAAGTCACTCCCGTGGCGCAGCGTATCCGCAGGGATGAGAGTGAATGCGTGGAATGCGGCGTATGCACCGCCATCTGTCCCACGGCCGCGCTGCATATGGATGATGATCGCCGCCTTGTCTTTGACAAGGAGCGCTGTACCGTCTGCACGCTGTGTACCCGCGTGTGCCCCGTGCAGGCTCTTCAGGTGGACAGCGAAGGCTGAAAAGGAGAAACAGCATGCAGACGCCCGCCGTCGATTCCGATGTCCGCACCATCATGCGGGAAGTTACGGACAACCTGACCCGCAATCTGCGTGAGGCTCTTGCCGCCGCACTGGAAAAACAGCTTACCGAATCCCTGACGCAGGCCCTGCTGGAAAGCGAGTTCTACCGCAAGATCAGTACGGACATGCGCGACGGCCTGCGCCGTATCTACAGGGAAATGAACGAGGCCCGCAGCGCCGGGAGCGAGGAAGCCCTGCTTTCGGACAAGGCCGTGGCCGACAAGTTGTTCAAGGATGCCTCCGAACAGCTTTCCGCCGTACTCCGGCAGACCGAGGACGCCGCGAACACCATCATGGAGGTGGTGGAGCGCCTTCAGGAGCGTCAGCAGGAAAATGCCGCGCTGCTGGAAAAGGCGCACCGGGGCAGAATAACGCCTGCGGAATGGCAGCGGGTCATTGAGAGCAACAGAATCCTGGGGGAAGATCTGACCACGCTCATGACCGCCATGAGCTTCCAGGATCTCACCGGCCAGCGCATCAAGAAGGCCGTGTCCGCCATGCGGCAGTTGGAATCCACCGTTCTGGAGCTGTATCTTTCCTCCGGCGTGATGATGAAGGCCTATGAGGAAAAACCGGGACAGGATATCGCTCATATAGAGGAACAGGCGCGCGCCGCCGTGGCGGATCTGAAACAGAAGGTGGAAGGCTCGGAACTGAAGGGGCCGAGCACGGACGGCTGTCAGCAGGGCGACATCGACGACCTGCTCGCGCAGTTCGGGTTGTAGCCGGACTGAACGAGGCGGCCGTGTGACGGAATCATAGCGTTCAGAAGCTGCTCTGCTTTTCCCTGGCCGCGGGGAAGGTGCTGCGCATTCTGCCGCAGAGCCGTGGCGGGACAAGAGCCAGGCGCGGAGTCAGTCATTTTCCATGGCGGTATGGGTGCGGATAAAATGCTTGCCAGAAGCAGATTTTCAGGCCATAAATATCCGTTGCGGCGTTCCTGCCTGAAAAGGCCGGACGTCTGAGGGCCCTTAGCTCAGTTGGCAGAGCCTCCGGCTCATAACCGGCAGGTCGCAGGTTCGACCCCTGCAGGGCCCACCAGATATTTCAGGGGGCAGATGTAGAAGTCTGCCCCCTGTTCCTTTTCAAGAACGGAAATGCAGTCTGTTCCAGAACATATTCAGAATGGAAATACTTATGGAGCCACGCAGGTCGCGGGTTCCGCGACCGTGCCTTTTCAAAGACTGTGTTGAAGTTCCTGCCTGATACTGCAATCGGAAGTCGTTCACCTGCCCCGGTTTCAGCGGCTACATCCGTTGCCGTGAAGGCAGCCGCGCTTCCAGCGCGATGAAAGGCTCCCCCCCGGCAAGGGCCGGGGCGCGTCGTCTCGCGCGGTTTTGCCTCTCTCGACCGCGTTTCGCGAGACATTTGGCAGCGACCTCTCGATGACGCTTGCTCAGCCTTGCTGATGCTCGCTCTCGCTTGCGTTTTGCGCGGAAAACGCGGCGTTCGCACTTCATGCCTCTTTCCAGGCGGGGGAGGCGTCGCTCAAAGCTCGCTGACGCTCGCGTCTCCGGCGGTTAAAGGAGCATATTTCTCATTGTCAAACGCAAACTTGAACAGAGTCTTTTCAAAACAAAGACGTTCCAGCTTGTCTTCCGCAGGCGGAGCCCTTATATTAACAGCATAGAAAGATGAACGACTTCCCCGATGCCGGGGACTGCGCGGTTCTGCGCATTACGACAACCTATATAACGAGAGGAAATCATGTCACTTTTTGATGTATTGAACAGCAGCGGGCTGGGTTCTGCGCTGGGAACCCTGACGGAAAAGGCCAAAAGTACGGCTTCCACGCTGGGCAGGGAGGCTCCGGGCGGAGTGGGCGGACTGTTGGGCGCGGGGGCGCTTGGGGCGTTGCTTGGCACCATGCTTTCCAAGGACGTGGTGAAGAATGCGGCTCTGGTGGGGGCAGGCGCGGTTGCCTGGAATTTTTATCAGAAGTGGTCCCAGAACAAGGGGCAGGTTCCGGCCGCATCGCCCTCTTCCTCTGCAGCGGCTCCCGCACCTTCCTCTTCCGTACAGGCCGATCCCACCGCCATGCTTCTGCTTGAAGCCATGGTCTTTGCCGCACGGGCGGACGGGCATATTGACGCTTCGGAGCGCGAGCGCATTGAGCAGGCCGTGCGGCACATGTTCCCCGGACAGGATGTGGACAGTCTGCTGAACAGTCTGATGGGGGCATCCCTGAATCCCGCTTCACTGGCGGCGCGGGTACAGTCGGCGGAGCAGGGCGAGGACGTGTACCGGCTGTCCTGCCTGATTGTGGATATTGATCACTTCATGGAACGCGGCTATCTGGATGGTCTGGCTCAGGCCCTGCGCATCCCTGCCGTCCGCAAGGAGGAACTGGAGCGAGAGGCGGATCAGGCGCGCCGGCAACTGGCGGCACTGCCGTCATAGAGTATTTTGCTTTTGAAAATATCTGCCGATCAGAACCATGTGTTCCGACTTGCAGGCTTTACTCCTGCTGAAGCCGGAGCTTAACGCCGCAAGTGAATTGCGGCTGTTCCGATGTCGCGGCGGAGTCTCGTTCCGTTCAACTCCGGGAGCATTTTCAAATCGAAAATACTCTGAAATGGAGCGGGACTCGACGCAAACCGAATATTTATCTGGTGAAAAAAACAGAAAGGCCGGCGTCTGATACTGCCAGACGCCGGCCTTTCTGTTTCCGGAGCAAGCCCCTTTCCCACCCTCGCAATGCAAGTCGATATATGGTAGTAAGAATACGCTGTCATGATACTGTTGTGACAGGACAGAGCAATACTGTATTCAAGTGCAACTGCTCCGTGTTGCGTAGTCATGTTTTTTTATATCCGCTCCTGCATTGTTACCTTCTCCGGGAATCATGACAGTTCTGTCGTCCAGTTCAGCCCCTGAATCCTCGTGTCGAGTTCGCGGATGCGCTTTGCGAGCAGATCGGTTTCTTTCTGCTTGTCCGCAACATTGACTGTACTCATGATTGCTATTTCCTTGGCGGAATAGCGATCTGTCTTGGCGGACGCCTCCTTGAGGAATTCGCGCAGAATTTTTGCCTGTGTGGTGAGGGCATCGCGTTCCGCCAGAAGATCCGCAATGCGGACGCCGTCGGCAAGGGGCATGGCGTTTGTCCTGTTGATGCGTCGCACCAGATCAATAAATGCGGTTGTCCGGGCGGCGAGTGCGGTCATGAGTTCTTCGGGATTTTCCGCCGGACTGTCTCCTTCCTGTACCTTTGCATTGAGCATGAGGCGTTCTCGCAACTGGGCGATATTCTTCTGAATATCGGCGCGCAGGATAAGCGCTTCGGCAAGTTTCATGATGGCTCCTTTTTTCAGAACAGAAATTCCGTGAGATCCGACTTCAGGATGCGATCCAGCTCGTCACTTTGCCGTTCGTCTGTTTCCGTGAACAGTATGCCGAACAGGGGGAGTTCCGGTACGCTGATTTTGCGCAGTTCCAGCACACGCTGAAAGGATGCGGCCAGCCTTTCAAAGTCGAGTGCGGCATCAGGAGACAACCCTTCCGGTCTGTTCAGCAGAATCATGGAGTAGGTTTTGCCCTCGCGTCCGGCAAGGAGACTGTCGAAATCAGGCCTGCCGCCGTCCAGATAGGTTTCCGCCGTATTTAGGCCGAAGGCGAAGGCCGCCATGTCTGTGGTGCACAGCCCGGCAAAGCGCATGGGGTTGAATTCGATGGGCAGAATCTGGCCGTTGTCCACGCGCAGTTCGACATGGGCCGGGAAGTTGCGTGCGCCGATCAGGGCATTGGCCTTGCGGAACCAGTCCGTGAAGCGGGACAGATTGGGGCGGATAACGGCCTCGCCGGTGACGTAGAGGCGGTCACTCACATCCTCGAACGAAGCAAAGCGATGCTGGAAGATATTCAGGATGACAGGCTCGCCCTGTTCGTCGAAATAAAGATCCACGGCGTATTCGTCGCCCATGATGTATTGTTCCGCGATGAAGCGGGACTGGTTGACCACGCTGTCCGGAAAGCCGCCTTGTCCTGCATTCCGTTCCACAGCCTCCAGTGCGCGTTTCCAGTCCGCCTCATTCGTCACGGTATGCACGCCCATGCTGAAAAAGCCGACGGAGGGCTTGAGAATGAATGGCCTGGGCCAGCCGGAAATATCCGTTGAGGCGAGTTCCGCCGCCGGGATTTCACGGAAGAAGAAGTCCGGAGCAAGCGCGCTCATCATGCGCCGCAGGGCCGCCTTGTCCTTCATGGCGCGGATGCTTCCGGCCAGAGGCAGATCGCCGAGATGCGCCAGCACCCAGTCCAGCGCGTTCTCCGAGTTGGAATAGAGGCGATCTCCGGCGCGGCAGCGCCGTTCCGCCTCAGCGTCATCCACAAGATGCAGGGGAAGGCCGCTCTGCCGGGAAAGTTCTTCGGTGAAGGGGGTGCGCAGCGCCGCGTGTCCGGATTCGCTGACACGCTTCAGGAAAAAGTCGGAAACATAGGGGCGATCGAGAAACAGCATAATGCTCCAGTGAACGTCAGTTCAATTTTTTCGCTTCCAGCGCGAACATGAGCGGCAGGCGGGGGAAGGGGCGGCCTTTCCATGCTGCGGGCGGATGCCTGCGCCGCGCATGTTCTCCTCCGCCAGAACGCATTCCGGCAAAAGGTTCCCAGCCATTGGCGTAAGGATACTCCGTAAGACTTTGCAGCGCAAAGCCCGCACCAAGCAGAGCATTCACCGTTTCCCCCAGACCATGATAGAATTCGTGAGACGGATGCGGATTGCGGAAACGCTGTTCTCCTCCGGCAAAGCCGGACGGAGCCAGCGCGTCGCCGGAAAGCCCCACATAGTCGCTGACGCCGTCGTCTTCCCGGATCGGGTTTCCACCTCCGTAATCGTAGACCGGTTCCCAGTCCTGATCGAAACACATGGCGAAGGGATGAAATTCCACTGCCGCGAAGCGTCCGCCCGGCTTCAGGATGGCATGAATTCCCTTTGCCCATACCGTGAGATCGGAAAGCCAGCATAAAAATCCGTAAGAGGAAAACGCGATATCATAGGAAGCCGGGTTTTCCGCCTCCTCCCGTTCCAGCCAGTCGTATATGTCGGCCCGCGTGAAGTTTGCCGCAATGCCGCTGTCTGTCGAAAGGCGGCGGGCAAAGGCGATGGCTTCGTCGCTGATATCCACGCCGGTAACAAGCGCGCCGAGAGCGGCGAGACTCAGGCTGTCCTGCCCGGCGTTGCACTGCAGATGAGCGATGCGCAGGCCGCGCACGTCGCCAAGCAGGGCCAGTTCTTCCGCAAAGAGGGTGGAGCCGCCCCGGCGCAGAAAACCCGCCTGGTCAATCTTGTGGCTGTTGTGCGCCTGAGTGGCGGCATTCCATGACAGGCGGTTGGCTTCATGCAGGTCTTTGCGCATGGGAATCCCCCGGAGAAACTTTTGTCCTGAATCGCGCGGCGCTGGTTTCCGCAGGATAAGCGAGCTTGCCGTTCAACCGCAAGTCTCCTCCACCCCCTCCGGGCTTTTGCTCATGGAAGGTCAGCGCCCGTGTCAACGCCTGAAGCACGGGCAGAGCGGGGAAGGCGCCATGCTCAAGAAGCGCCTGGTTGAATTCCACCTCGACGCCCAGATAATGTTCGCCAAGGCATTTGCGCAGCGCAGCGGGCAGTCCGTCGGATATACCCCGGTAAGGCGCGTTGAGGCGAACCCGCAGTTCGGGAAGAATGCGGCGGAGTTCCCGGCGCCATGCCCCGGCCAGGCTTTTTTCTGCAGGTCGGGAGGGATCGTACAAAAGGCCGAGATCCATGTTCCGGCGCTGTCCGTCCAGAATGGGGGTGAAACTGTGCGCTGCGAGATGCAGGACACGGGCATGGGTTTGCAGCAGTTCCGCGGCGCTTCTGCCGACCGCGGTGCGATACGGGGCGTGCCATGCCGCAAGTATGGCGTTTTTTTCCGCCGGCGGGAGGGCACGCGTGACGGAGGACCAGACGGAAGGGTTGGAGGGGGAACGGTTGCAGTCACAGAGCAGGCGGGTGACGGAAGCGGCGAAGAGAGGAGCGTTCAGGGCCGAGGCCCAGGCTTTTGCCGTGTCCAGCGCGCCGGGATCCCACCCCCTGTGGGAGGTCAGAAGGGCGGCGTCGGTGAAGAGCCGGGCATGGGCGGGAGGAACGGCGTTGACCGCGTGTTCGCAGGAGATGAGAAAGGCGACGGACATGGCAGGCCGCAGGATTGAGGTGAGCCGGGATACTGTTGAAAAAGTCCCGAGGGGAGTCCCGCCCCCTCGAACTCCCCCGGGCAGGGCGTACCACGCCCTGCATTTCCACAATATGGTATGCCATAACTATGGTGGGGGCCGGGGGAGAGCATCTCCCCCGTTTTTTTAGAGCGTTTTTTAGAGCGTTTTGCTCTCGAAAATGCCTGTCAGTCAGGACCCGATATTCCGGCTCGCAGGTTTCACGCCTGAAGCCGGAGCGTTACGCCGCAAGTGAATTGCGGCGACACCGGAGAAGGGGGCGGCGCTGCTTCAGTCTCGCTTCGCTTGACTCCGGGAGCATTTTCAAACCGAAAATGCTCTAGTGTTACACAAAGAATGTCTTCTCCGCGAGGCAGGCACACAGATCGTCGCAGATGCCGCGCAGGGCGGGGCGGGAAGGTGTCAGTCCGGCGCGTTCAACCAGACGGCGGGCCAGCGGGCCGCGTTCGCGGTACAGATCAAACCATGGCTTGAACAGCGGAGACTGCAGTTCCGGCCTGTCCAGCAGCGCGGCCCATATTTCGCCGAAGCTGATTTCCTTCCTGGGCAGACCGAACAGCGCGGCATATTCGGGGTCGAGTACCGGGGCATGTTCCGCGCCGCGCACGGCGTCGAAGAACAGGCGATAGAGCCGGGCCACGCTCCAGCGCTTCTGTTCCTCCCATGACGCGAGCGTTTCCCCGGTCAGCAGCCGTACTGCGCCCGCCACGGCGAAGCAGACGGCCAGATCTGCCGACGGGCATTCCTGGCTGTCCGTGACGCGGATCTCGATGGCGCTGCGGTCGAAGCGGGCAATGGCTCCGCGCGCGTTGGCCCACTCGTCGCGCAGGATGCCCATGGGATCCAGCGGGGCGGACTGCGCGTAGATCGGCTCAAGAATGTGCGTCCGGTACGCGTCCGGCGTGAATACTGCTTCGGGAACAAGATCTCCGGTCATCGCCGGAATGGCCATGGAGTTGTAGCGGTAGTGCTGCATGCGGGCGTCGAGCAGCCCGGTCCAGCGCCCGTCGAGATAGGGCGAAGCGGCAGCCAGCGCGGGAATGAGCGGCAGAACAAGGCGTATGGCCGCGTGCAGTCGTCCGAATTCCTCTTCACCGGAGAAAGGCAGATTGAGATGGACGCTCTGCAAGTTGGTCCAGCCGTGGGTGCAGCAGCCGAAAATGCGGTCATATTCCGCGTAGATTTCATGATACTCATGCGGCCAGAGCATGGGGTCCTTCGCCGGATTCATCCATGGATGGGCCGCCGATGGCATGAGGCAGGCGCGGCGCGGCGCGAGCAGGGTGTTGACGTGATCCACGCTGGCGTTCAGAGGGGCAAGCCAGCCCTCCAGCGAGGGTTCCGGTTCCGCGCACTTGGCTTCCGCCACATGGGCCGCCAGCTCGTTGGACCATTCCACCCGGCCGGAAGGGTTGCCTTCCGTACGGGTGGAGGCATCGGGGCTTCTTTCCAGATCGTCGAGCAGGGTGTCCACGATGGAACGGATTTCCCGGCTTTCGGCGTCCACCACCATATATTCGATTTCTACCCCGTAGCCCTGAAACAGGGAAAGGGGGGCCTTGTTCTGATCAGACATTGCTTCTGCTCCGCAGATTGACGATACGGTTGCGGAATTCTTTCAGAATTGCCGTGTACAGTTCCATGCCCAGCACTTCATCCTCGATGCCCGCGTCAAGGCTGGGGTTGTCATTGATCTCGATAAGATGGGGGATTCCGTTGATTTCCTTGAGATCCACGCCATACAGACCGTTGCCGATGAGTCTTGCCGCGTCCACTGCGGTCTTGAGCACGGCGGCGGGGGCGTCCTCGACGCGCAGCGTTTCGGTCATGCCCCACTTGCCGTCCTCGGATTTGGCCTTTTTGTTGTATATCTGCCAA
>UMHC01029403.1_pt1 | contig 49976 bp, 58 predicted proteins | sample 1965381 | NCBI WGS metagenome assembly UMHC01 (sample SAMEA4836083, study PRJEB28245) | human gut metagenome | biome: gut microbiome; material: fecal sample | place: Denmark | collected 2008 | reverse complement strand
GAGCCAGTCTCACAGGAGAGCATCTCTGCGGTTGACGGGGGCCCTGAAGCCATGGATCTGCACCAGGAAGATGATGATTCCATTTCAGTCTCACACAGCGCAGAAAATGGGCAGTCAGATGAGCATGCCGGACCTGAAGGCGCCTTGCTATCCAGCCTTCCCGAGTCAGTCTCAAACACAGAGGAGATAAGCGGGACGGATCTGTCGTCTTCCACAGTGAATTCTGCCGAAACCGAAGACACAGCCTCAGTTCTACAGATTGAGGAGTCACCAGCTGCCGGCCTGGCGCCTTACGGTCAGGAAGGCTCGGAACCCGTTTCAGTTCCACATGAGAGCCTGCCGGATGAGCTGGAGGCAGTGGGGACCGGATCGCGCCGGCGGATCGTTACACTGCATGGTGAGCGCAGCGAGCTGACCGCCCAGGCTAAGCGTAGGCAGGCGTTGATAGACCTTTCGGAGTCGAGACGCAGCGGGCGAGTGTTGACCGGTATGATTATGGGTATGGAGGGCAACGGCAGGAACCCGCTCCTCACATACGCTGTCATTCATTATGGTGCCTTTAAGGTCATCATCCCGGTGAGCGAGATGCTGGAGCCGTCGGAAGAAACCGAACAAACGGCAGTTGAGGATTACCGAGTAGCGTATGTATCCCATAGAATGGGCGCGGAAATCGACTATGTCGTGACGGAGATCGATGAAGCTAACAACCTGGCTGTCGGCAGCCGTCTTGCGGCAATGCGCCAACGCAGGAGGGATTTCTTCATGCGCCGAAGCCGGGATGGCCGATACCTGTTGGAGGAAGGCGACATCGCCGAGGCAAGGGTCGTATCTGTACTCCAGACTGGCGCTTTTGTGGAACTCTTTGGGGTGGAGCAGTTTATCCCTACTGAGGAACTGAGCCACATGCGAGTGGCGGCCGCATCCATGCACCTCAAGGTAGGGCAAAAGCTGCTGGTCAAGATACTGGAACTGAACCGCAGCGGCAGGGATGCCGTGCAGCTCAGCCTCTCGGCAAAGCAGGCGGAAGCAGAACGCCAGCTTGACCTCATCACCCGCTACACCATTGGTGAGTTGTATGTAGGCCGGGTCACGATGATCGCGCCTGTGGGCGTATTCGTAGCATTGAGCGATGAGGTGACCTGCCTATGCCAGTTCTCGAAGCGGGGCCGACCCGCCATGCACGCCACCGTTACGGTAAAGCTGCTGGGTATCGACCAGCAGCGTTTGCAACTTTGGGGCGCGCTCGTTCATTTTTAGGAGAGAACAATATGGAATACAGCAATCACGAACTGGAAGTAAGAAAACGTCGAAGCGAACAGGCACGCAGGATGATCCTGCGGCTCCTGCCCACGGAGGATGAGGATGACGACGCGCTGATGCTTCTGTACGAGGGGTTTTATTTGCAGATATCCTTCAGCGATCTGCATCCATTGCTGGTAATGCATTTTGTCCGGGAGATCCAGCGCAAGATCACCAGCAAGGATAAGGAGATCGCAAACCGGCTGAACCAGCAGAGCGTCCTAGGCGGGCACAGTTTGAATACTGAGCTGGGCTTCTACTCCTACCGCACCGCGCACTGGCTGGATGCGGAGCTGACGGAAGACCGGTTTCTGGAGATACTTAACCGGAGTCTTGCGGAAGCACAGCATGGGTTTGTCAATATAGCGGCATAGCGTTGTAAAAAACAGGGCCTGTCGGTGTAACTGAGATAGTAACCACACAAGGAGGACTGGATATGAAAGCATCCTTTACTATCTCGGTGACACTGGCAATCGCCCTGTCCCTTTGCGCCTGTACGCAGCCCATCCCTATGGCGGAAAACGGCGGTTCTGAGGTATACGCTCTGGAACCCATCCCGTGCATCGAGGAGAAGGCAGTTTCCATGCATACGCCGGGGGAAGACCGTGCTGTGGATTCGTCCAGCATGGAACTGACCCGGAAAACGGCGGAATCCTACCTGGATCCGCAGTGCAGCGCTGAAGAGGCGGAGAATACTGCCTCCTATACGGAACTGACCCCGGAAAGTGCTGGAGTGGATGTGCCCGGCGGGCAGCCGGCTCCAGACGATATGGGTATGGCGGTTATACTGGTAAAAACCGAACCCGACACAGTGCAGGCATCGACTGCTGGGTCAATGCCAACCAGCACAGCATGGAAGAAAACGCCAGAGCAACAGGCTGCGGTGACGCCCATACCAAAGATTTCGGTGGACTTCGTGATCACCTGCCCGCCGGAGCCCTCCGCAACGCCGGAGCCACTGCCGGAACAGCCCACAGCACCGGAGCCTGCGCCCGGATCATCCTCCGCTGCATGGCAGCCCCGGCCCACATCGGCCCCCGTTGTGACGCCGGAGCCAGCCCCTGCCCCGACCGTTACCCCTGAGCCTGCCGTACCGGAGCCCACACCTAGTGCGGAAGCGCCTGCGCCAACACCCACACCGGAACCGGCGACCACGTCCAAGCCCAGCGGCGGGTATGCCGTCTGTTCCTGCGGCGCTACGATCCTGCCGGACGAACTGGTAGCGCACATGAAAGCCCACGCCCTCAATGGCGAAAGCCACAGCTACGTCGCCCATTGAGCGATCCCCTATGCCCAAGGCCCGCAAGGGCCTTTTTTATTGCCTATTATCAAGTAGAGAAAGCGAGGAAACCGAGTATGAAAACAATATCCAGGCAGTTCCTTTGCCTCATGCTGGCACTGTGTATGTGCATCACTGCCCTTCCGGTACCCGCCCTTGCGACGGAGGGACAGACACCGGAGGATGCAGCGCAGAGTACACCACAGCAGACGGAAACCGAAGGTGTGGATACTGAAACACTGCCTGCGGAAGATCCGCTCGATCCGGGCGCGGATCCGCCGCAGCAGGAGCCGGATACGACAGACCCAGAGCCTACGCCTGCTCCTTCCGATAAGACTGAGGATGTAGAGGAAGAACCCGCTGCCCCCACGCCCGAACCATCTGATTTGCCCGAGGGTGAGGATGCAGTGGAACCCACTCCCGCACCGGAGCAGCCTGAAACAGTAAACCCCACGCCTACGCCGGAGGAAACCGAGCCTACTCCCACGCCGGAGCCTGCACCGACGCCTGCTGCAGAGTCTTCGCCCGTGCCTTTGGATGGATTGGTAGAGGAGCAGGCAGCAGATGTGCCTATTTTGGAACTTGATATCGAGCCCATCTCATACGCGGTGGTGGACGAACCGCTGGTCAAGGTGACCTATCACTATACGGACGTGCAGGTTGCCACTCCGACCAACCTGCCAACATCGTCTATCTCTGCCCATTCCTACTTTCCGCTAACCGAACTGAAAGGCGGGCACATGACAATCCCTGCCAATATGTTCCCAGGTGAAGTTCCGGTGAGCACGGATGCGCTGCGGGTCACGCTGGATGACGAGCTGGATATCACGGTCCAGGCGGAGTACGATGCCGAAAACGGCACGCTGTACCTGCCCGCACGATACTGGGGCCATAAGGTAGATGTGGATTGGCACTGCCCGTATACGGATGTGACCGATATCACCATCTCCGTAAGGGTCGGCGTCAAAACCGGCGGTGTGTTTGAAGAGGAATATCATACCCTGACGCTGCCTTCTAACACGGACGTCATTGAGATCCCGCTTCCCGAGGGCGGGAATGCGGTGGTTACCCAGTGTGGCATTGACTTGCCGAACAGCGCCCATACCATAAAGGATAGCGTGCTGTATGTTCAGGCTTCTCCGCTCGGCGGCGACATCACCGTTACAGCGTATGTGGAGGCGCCTCGGATGCGCCTGTTTGCCACACGAAGCACACGACCTACACAGGTTGCCCACACCCGCAGTTCTGATCAGATCTGGTATGGCTACTATACTTCGTATTATGAGGCGAACGGTAACACAGCATTCTGCCTAGACCCTACGGTTAGCGGCTTGAACAGCGGCACATATGAGATCGACTACTGGATCACCGATCGCAACGATCTGCTGCTTAAATGCTGCTACTACTTATACGGTGGACCGAGTTACATCTCGGTTAAGCATGTCTTTGCTGAGCCAGATGCTTTGTGGGCGTATGGTATGTGTCATGCCATGGCCAGTTACGCATATATGGGCTCATTGGACGCTTTTGAAGGGCTGGATGACGAACTTACCGGGCAGCTTATGACGATAGCCAACGCCATCAACGGACTACCGCCTGTACCTGAAGGATTTGAGGCCTTCGTGTACAACTCGGGCAGTAGCACGCAACCCCTCATCGGCTGGCAGTACAACCCTGGCTCTGACCCCTGGGAACCTGATCCCTGGGAGCCTGAGCCTGAACCCGAACCCGATCCCACCGGCAGCGTGGCGGTTCGGAAGGTATCCGCCGATCCCACCTTGACGGATGGGAATCCCTGCTACAGCTTGGCAGGCGCCGTGTTCGATGTATACGCCGGTTCCAGCCGAGTGGGGAGTATCACCACCAATTCGAGCGGTTATGGCAGCCTGTCTGGGTTGCCTGTAGGGTCCGGTTATACTATCGTGGAGCGGACGCCCCCTTCGGGCTTTGCCGGTACCACTCGTGAGTACAGTTTTTCCATCTATGAGGATGACACGACTACTGTAACGGTTGAGAATGTCCCTCAGAACGACCCTACCACCATCATGGTGCGAAAGCAGGACGCAGATACCAACAGCGCAGCGCCCCAGGGCGGCGCAGGTCTGGCGGGCGCTCAATTCACCATAAAATACTATAAGGGCAGCTATTCAAACGCTTCGGCTCTGAACGGCGTCACGCCTGCCCGCACATGGGTGGTGGAAACGGACGAGGACGGCTTTGCCATGCTGCATCCCGATTACAAGGTATCAGGCGACGCCTTCTACTACAACAGCACGGGCGATTTGGTCACTTTACCCCTGGGCACCATCAGCATCCAGGAAACCAAAGCGCCCGCAGGATACCTGTTGAATAACGAGGTATTCATCCGCCAGATCACGCCCGCAGGCAATATGGAATCGGTGGAGACCTTCAATGAGCCTGTGGTGAAAGAGTCCGTCATCCGGGGCGGCGTCAGCGTGGAAAAATGGGACGCTGCGCTCAACCGGAAGGAAGCTCAGGGAGATGCGAGCTTGCAGGGCGCCGTGTTCGAGATCATAAACAAGAACGATAACAACGTGGTGGTGAACGGCCAGACCTACGCCCCCAACGCGGTGGTATTCACGCTGACCACGGACGCATCCGGCACGGCCGCCACAGTCAATAATCTCCTCCCTTACGGAAACTGGGAACTTTCGGAGAAGTCCAGCCCCTCGGGGTATTTGAACGCCGGAACCACCCGCCGTTCCTTCAAGATCACGCAGAACGGCGCCATGGTCAACCTCAATACCGCCGATTCGGCCATCAAGAACGATGTGGTAAGAGGCGGGGTCCTGATCCAGAAATGGGACGCCCAACTCAACCGGGCGGAAGCCCAGGGCGACGCCACTCTGGAGGGGGCTACCTTCACAATTTACAACCGGAGCCAAGGCGTTGTTGTCGTGGACGGCAAGGAATACAAGCCCGGGGAAGCCGTGCTGACCTTAAAGACAGACGAAACCGGAACTGCCTCTACTGTGGAGGACGCTCTCCCATTCGGCAGCTATGAGGCAGTTGAAGAATCGGATGGCGCTCCTTTGGGATACCTGAACACCGGCATCATAAAGCGCACCTTTACCATCCGGGAAGATGGAAAGATTATCAGCCTCAATACCGCGGATACAGTCATCAAGAACAATGTGGTGCGCGGGGGCCTTCTCATTCAAAAATGGGACAACGAACTGAACCGCGCCGGTGACGCCCAGGGCGACGCCACCCTCCAGGGCGCCACCTTTGAGGTGGTAAACCAAAGCGCAGGCCCAGTCGTGGTGGGCGGCAAGGAATACGCTCCGGATGCGGTAGTGCTAACCCTGACCACAGACGCGACGGGTACTGCTTCTACGGCGGCAGACGCTCTCCCATTCGGCTCGTACCGGGTAGTTGAACGGCAGGATGGCGCACCTGAAGGGTATCTCGGCACAGGCGTACTGGAGCAGTCCTTTGAGATCCGGGAGAACGGGAAGATGGTCAGCCTCAATACCAGCGAGACGGCCATCAAGAACGATGTTATAAGGGGCGGCGTGCTCATCCAGAAGTGGGACACAGAGCTTGACCGCAGCGGCGATCCCCAGGGAGACGGGACGCTTGAGAACGCCGTGTTCCACATCGTCAACCGCAGCGCGAACAGCGTGGTGGTGGACGGGCAGGAATATGTCCCCGGCGAGACTGTGCTGACGCTCCGCACAGACGAAACCGGTACGGCAGCCACTGCGGAACGGGCTCTCCCATATGGCAGCTACGAAATATTCGAGGATCCGGAGGGAGCGCCAGAAGGCTACCTCAGCTCCGGCGTGCTCCGGCAAACCTTCCAGATCCGTCAGGATGGGCAGGTCGTGCGAATGGATACGTCCGATAAGGTCATAAAGAACGACGTCAAGCGCGGCGGGTTCAAGATCGAGAAATGGGACATAGAGCGAGGCGAAGCCGGGCTTACCCAGGGCGACGCCACGCTGGAAGGCGCAATTCTGGATGTGTATAACACCAGCGCCCACAGCGTCATCGTGGACGGCGTGGAGTATGCGCCCGGTGAAGTGGTGCTCACGCTGGAGACGGACGCCGCAGGCGCAGCTTCCGTAGGGGAAGATACATTGCCCTTCGGCAGCTACCAAATTTCAGAACGCACACCCCCGGAGGGGTATCTTAACAGCGGTGTGGTGAAACAGGCGTTCCAGGTACGGGAGGACGGCGTTATCGTGGATATGACCACGGATGATAAGGTGATCCAGAACGAGATCATCCGGGGCAACGTCACCGTGCAAAAGCGTGACAATGAGACCGGCGAGAATCAGGCGCAAGGCGGAGGCACATTAGCGGGGGCGGTCTTTGAACTCGTAAACCGCAGCCGTGACAGCGTGCTGGTGCAGGACGTCCTGTATGCCCCCGGTGAAGTGGTCTATACCATGGAAACGGACGAAACAGGTACCGCGACTACGCCGGAATATTTGCTCCCTTATGCCACGTTCGAGGTGCGTGAAGTATCACCCCCCTTGGAAGGTTACCTCTCCACGGGCGTGCTTTCCCGCTTTTTTGAAATCCGTGAGCATGGAAAAACCGTGATGTTGGATACGGCGGAGACCGCTATCCGCAACGACCCCCTGCGCGGGGACCTGGCAGGCGTGAAGATCGCCGACAGCTCCCTCAAGCGGCTTGCAGGCGTGCCCTTCCGCATTACATCGCTGACCACCGGCGAAGCCCATGTGGTCGTCACCGACAAGAACGGCGAATTCAGCACCGCCAGCGAGTGGAACCCCCACAGCCAGAACACCAACCGGGGCGAAAGCGCTGAGGACGGCGTATGGTTCGGGGACATCGACACGCTGGACGACAGCAAGGGCGCACTGTTATATGACAACTACCTGCTGGAGGAGTTGCCCTGCGAAGCAAACGAAGGGTATGAATTGGTATCCTTCGAGGTTTCGGTCTACAGGCACAACACGCTGCTGCATCTGGGCACGCTGACAGACGACGTGATCCCGGTGCCTGAGATCAGCACCACGGCGTTAGAGAAGGAGAGCATGGGCAACCATGCCTATGCCGCCGAGCGAGTGACCATCGTGGATACCGTCTATTACAGCGGACTTCAGGCCGGCAAAGAGTACACGCTCAAAGGCGTGCTCATGGACAAGGCCACCGGGGAGCCTCTCATGGTGAATGAAAATCAGGTGACGGCGGAAAAGACCTTCCGGGCCACCGGGGAGTCCGGTAGCGCCACCATGGAATTCACCTTTGACGCATCCGCTCTCAAAGGGAAAGCTGTGGTGGTCTTTGAAAACCTCTATCTGGAGGATAAAGAAATCGCCGCCCATGCCGACATCACCGATGAAGGCCAGACCATCCATTTCTCCGCTCCTGAGATCGGCACCACTGCCACAGGCGAACAGGGCGAGAAGGTACTGGACGCCACCGCTGAGACCGTGATCGTGGATGCGGTCAGCTATGCGGGCCTAATCCCCGGGCAGCAGTACACGGTCGAGGGAACATTGATGGACAAAGCTACTGCTGCACCCATTCAGTCCGATGGCAAGCCTGTCGTTGCGGAAACCAGCTTTACGCCGGATGCTGCTGACGGAACCATTGAAGTAATCTTTACCTTCGACGCCGTTGCGCTGCGGAACACCTCAGTTGTCGTGTTCGAGCGCCTTTATCACAACGGCCGGGAGATCGCTGTGCATACGGATATAAACGACACCGCCCAGACCGTGAGCTTCCAGGAGATAAAGATCGGCACAAAAGCGGCCGGCCGGAACGGGGAGAAGACCCTGCCCGTATCCTCCGCCATGACCATCGTGGATACGGTATCCTATGATGGGCTGGCAATCGGGCAGGAATACACGCTGCAGGGAACGCTCATGCGCAAAACGGACGGCAAACCCATTCAGGTGGACGGAAAGCCCGTAACAGCGGAGACCCGGTTCAAGCCCGAAAAGGAAACGGGCACGGTCGAGGTGGTGTTTACCTTCGACGGCTCCGCCCTTTCCGGCCAGCAGCTGGTGGTATTCGAGAGCCTGCTGCTGGGTGAAACTGAAATCGCCGCCCACAAGGATATCGGGGACGCTGGCCAGACCGTATCTGTCGGCGCTCCGAAGATCGGCACCAGCGCCAAGGGTAAGAACGGGGAGAAGGAACTGTCCGTCTCCCAGTCCGTCACCATCGTGGATACCGTAACCTATGAGGGGCTTGCGCCCGGCACGGAATACACCATAAAGGGCGTGCTCATGGATCAGGAGAGCGGCAAGCCCATCCAGAACGGCGGCAAGGATATTACTGCTCAGGTCACGCTCAAACCCGATAAGTCCTCCGGATCGGTGGATGTGTTCTTCACCTTCGACGCTTCCGGACTTGCTGGAAAGAAGGTCGTAGTCTTTGAAACCCTATACCTTGGCGACACCGAGATCGCATCCCACAAGGATCTCAAGGATGAGGGCCAGACCGTTTCCTTCCACCAGCCCGAGATCGGCACATCCGCAGCCGACAAGGACGGCGGCAAGGTGCTGGTGATCTCGAAGGCAGCTACCATCGTGGACACCGTGACGTATAAGGGGTTAAGCGCTGGCCAGAAGTACACCCTGCGCGGCACATTGATGGACAAAGCGACCGGCAAAGCTCTGTTGGTGGACGGCAAGGAGGTCACTGCGGAAGCCGCCTTCACCCCCGACAAGCCGGATGGCAAGGTAGAGGTCACGTTCACCTTTGACGCCAGCGGGCTGAAGGATAAGCAGGTGGTGGTATTTGAAAAGCTGCTGCTTGGCGAGTCCGTCATCGCCGTGCATGAGGATATAGAGGATAAGGCCCAGACCGTGGCATTCGTCTCCCATGCGCTCAGGATCACCAAGATCGACAAGTCCAACAACAAAAAGCTGGACGGCGCCGAATTCACACTGTACGGCGCGGACGGGAAGGCCATCAAGCTCTCCAGGGACAAGGACGGCGTATATTACCCGGATGATAGCGGCAGCGCCATCATTTCTACCGTGGAAGGCGTGGCTGTGGTGAAAGACCTCCTGAGCCAGCAGTACACGCTGCGGGAAGTGACGGTGCCCGAGGGCTATGAAGGGTATGACGAACCCCTCACCTTTGTGATGGAGCTTCGGGACACTGAGGACGACCCGTTCCCCATTGTGATCTACAATGCGCCTGAGGGCTATAAGGAAGGCAGCGGCGCCAAGACCGGTCGCAGCGGCCTGCCCGTATGGGCGCTCATTACCGGCATTGGCCTGCTCGCTGCGGGCGCTGCCGTGGGCGTCGTGTATTTCCGCAGAAGGAAAGCAGACTAAGCACATGATTTAGGGGGAGCCGGATGGTTCCCCCTTTCCAATGGAGGTGAGCTGTATAGGCAAACGCATCCTGTTTCTGATGCTGGGGCTGTTCGCATTGGCGGCAGCCCTTATTCTTTATTTCATCATTTCACAGCACGCTGCGCAGGAGGAGGCGGACGCATACATCGACATCCAGCGGGCGTACTCCGCCGTGGTGGAGGAACCTAAGCCTGCAAAGCTGCCGGAGGAAACACAGCACCCGGAAGAAACTGTACCCGCACTGCCCAGGGTACAGGCCGATTTCAATGGGCTCTGGGAGCTGAACCCGGACACCATAGGTTGGGTCCATATCCCGGATACGCCCATCTCCTACCCGGTCATGCAGGCGGCGGACAACAGCAAATATCTCAAGCGTGACAGCAAAGGAGACAGATCCAGCGCTGGTGCGGTCTTTCTGGACGCGGGCAACAGCATAGAGCCACTGGATACGAACACTGTGCTCTACGGCCACAACATGGGCAGTGGACGGGAGACTGAAATGTTCGCGCCGCTCCTTCAGTACAAGGACAAGGCCTATTATGATGCCCACCCTTTGGTGCAGTTTGATACCCACCTCGAAGCCCACGGCTGGTGGGAGATCTTCGCTGTGCTCCACATTGACCTCAGGGATAAGGATTTCAATTACCTGACCCAGTCCTTTACGGGTGAGGAGAGCTATTCGGCCTGGCTGGAGAAGGCAAGAGCACGGTCCCTATATGATACCGGCGTGGCAGTCTCCGCATCCGACCGCATCCTCACTCTGTCCACCTGCGACCGCTCGGAGTACCGGAGCAACGGCCGATTTGTGGTGATGGCGGTATGGCGCGGTATGGCGCAATCAACTGAATAAGGAGGTAATCCAATGCAACTAACGAACAAGAGGATTTTTTTGATCAGCATGGTCATCTTACTGGCCATGCTGGCGTTACTGCCCGGCGCGGCCCTGGCGGACAACGACCCCACGGCGGAGCCGGTGGTGAGCACCATAGCCGACAAGCTCATTATCCAGCTGGGCCCTGAATGGGCGGGGACAGAGTTTTCCCTTACCACGGATATGGGAGTGTATCCCGGTGTTATCACTGTGAATGAGGTCGGCATCCTGACCATGGAGCTGGGGGAGAGCGGAAGCTATACCCTGCGCTGCATTGGTACGCTGCCTGCTGCGCCAGGAGAAATGGATGAAACAGGCCACACATTGGAGCCGGCTTCAACAGGGGAGTCGCAGACATTTACTTCAACCGAACCCGTACAAGCCCCTTTGCAGGCAGAGCCCGCTGAAACTGCAGTGGAGCTGGAAGCGCCAGTATCGGAAGAAGAGAGGGGGATCCCGACCATGCACAAGATCCTCTTCTTTGGCGGTCTGCTTCTGGGCATCACCGGCCTGATTGCAATGCGCATTATGAAGAGCAGGAGGGAATACCAAGAGTATGATGACGAATAAGCCGCACGCAGTATCTTTGCCGTGCAAAGCAGACCGGGCACTGTTTCTCAACAAGGCAGACAGGAGAGCCGGCGCACATGTAATTCTGTGCGCACGTTGCTCCGGCGACAGGTATGTAATACTTGCTTTCATGCCGGGGAACGGAAACTACTGTGTGTGGGAAGCGCCCGACTCATCTCCCGCAGAGCATTTCTTCCGGCAGACGCATAAGAAGATGACCTGCGCATGGGATGATTATATAACACGCCGCAGCGCCGCATGAATGGCGGCGGGAATTGTGGCGATATTGTGTCATACAGGACCGGATTTTTGCTGTAGAACTGACTTTGAAGCTGTGTAACTGAGAATGGCACCCGAATGCAAAGAAACGGTGAAAACCGCCTGTTTCTCTTGATATTTCAGGGGTTAAATGGTAAGATTCTAATGTAAACAAAGCTTGCGCTCAGGCTTTCCACGCGGACGAAGTCGGCCGGCCGCCAACACATATCCGAGCGGGTATGGAGTGGTTACGGAGCAAGGTGAGGAACCGCTCTTCACGGCGCAAGCGACTAAATTTAATAGCCGGAAGGCACCCAAATATTACAGAGTCAATGGGTTGATGCGACACCACTATTCAACCACCTTGGCTCTGTATGCCGTTTGGGAGCCTTCCGGCTTTTTGTATCTCCGATAAGGGAGGGAAAGGAAGGTGATTCGTTTGAAAAAGAACAAAAAGAACGTATTCGCAATGGTTCCCGGTATGCGATCCGGGCGCTGCCCTTATTGCGGCAGCCATATTGAGCTGCGCAGCTCCGAAGGGATGTATCGGAAGGGACGTCCAGATGAGTTATTGTACGTTTGCAGTAAGTACCCTGCCTGCAACGCCTATGTGCGGGTCCATCCGGGGACAAACAGGCCAATGGGCAGCCTTGCAGATCCGGCACTTAGGCGGCTGCGTCAAAAGGCACATCAGGAATTCAATAAGTTGTATCAAACCGGGATGATGAGCAAGGATCAGGCGTATGCCTGGCTTGCAGACATTCTCCAGATGCCGCGTGCTCAGGCACATATCGGTCACCTGGGGGAGTATTACTGCCAACTCGTCATTGATGAGAGCCGCAAGGCACTGACGCGGTACTGGGCACTGCGTCAACAGGATAGAGGAGGTGCAACGGCATGACTTTGAACACCGAACAACAGCGGCTGACCGAGGAATATTTGGGACTTGTACGGCGGGTCATAAAGGACTGCGTGCATGTGCCGGAGCACTCAATCTACAGCTACGATGACTTGGAGCAGATCGGCCGCATCGGACTATGCAAAGCCGCAGAGTCATACCGGAAACAGGGAACCGCCGTATTTAAGACCTATGCCTATGTCCTCATCCGCAACGAGCTCTATCGTGCGCTGGAGTATGCGTCGCTGCGAGTGGAGCGAGAAATCACCGCGGATACGCTTGCACAGGACAGGGAAGATGTAAAGACTGCTTCGCCGCAGCAGAGCGTAGAGCAGAAGATGCTGGCGGAAACCCTTATCAACGCCTTGCGCGCGGCCCAGACACGGATGCACGGCGTAGCCCGCAAAGGCGTTGATGCGATCCTGCTGCGTGGCCAGGGCTATTCCTGCAAGGAAATCGCGGAGATCCTGGGCGCAAAGACCAATGAAGTGACGGCATGGATGTCCAAGGCCAGAAAGCTTCTCCGGTCTGACCCGGATTTTGGGCTGGTAATGGAAGAATGTATATGAGATGTCTGAAATGGATCATACCTGTTGGCTGCGGCTTGCTGACGTTGATTCTGTTCCACACGGTCTTCCTGCTCGCATACGTTCCCACTGCGTCGATGGAACCGACGATACCGAACGGGAGTATAGTGCTGGGCATCCGCAGCGATGTGCGCCTTGAAAATCTGGAGAGAGGAGATATCGTGTTTTTCCAGCGTGATGCCCAACTGCTTGTAAAACGTATTGCGGCCGTAGCTGGCGATACTGTGCAGGTGAATGGCGCTGAAAAGGTTGTCCCTGACGACTGCATCTATGTGCTGGGGGATAATGGAAATGCTTCCATAGACTCCAGACAATGGCAGGAACCGTTTGTTCGTGCAGAGCAGGTTGTCGCAAGATATCTGGGGGAATAGTAAATATGCTCTCCGTTTGCAACTCCTTCTTTTGAAAAGAAATTTGCAAAAAAACCGGGCCTCCCACAAAATGTGGAGACCCGGTTGATTTAATCGCTTTAGTTCAGTGCATCCTTGAACGCTTTGCCCGCCTTAAACACCGGCGCCTTGCTGGCGGCGATGGTGATCTCTTCGCCCGTTGCGGGGTTGTGCCCTTTGCGTTCTGGGCGGTCTTTTGCCTCGAAACTGCCAAAACCCACGACCTGAACCTTCTGACCTTCAACCAACGCTTCAATAATCACAGAAAACACCTCGGATACTGCTGCTTCAGCATCCTTTTTGGTCAGTCCCGTATTCTTGGCCACTTTTGCCGCCAACTCAGTCTTATTCATAGCTCCTCCACATTCTGTTTTCGATGATTATAACCAAATCATCAGTGGTATGCAACTCCCTCCACCGTGAAACAATAACCGAAAAGGAGGGGATTTCTATGGCGTCATCATCCCATAAGGGAGCCATTAGCTTCGGACTTGTGCATATCCCTGTGGCATTATATACCGCTACCAGAGAAAACAAGATTGCTTTCAACCTGCTCCACCGGGATACCCATGAACGCATCCGGCTGCAAAAGGTGCGGGGAAATGGCGTGGCAGTTGAGTCGGAGGAGATCGTTAAGGGCTATGAGCATGAGAAGGGCAAGTATGTAGTCATGGAGGATGCGGACTTTGAGATCATCAAGACCGAGAAGGACAAGACCATAGAAATCCTGCACTTCACGGATTTCAGCAATGTGCCCGCCATCTTCTACGAAAAGAGCTATTATGCCGTCCCGGATGCGGGCGGCGACAAAGCCTTTGAACTGCTGCGGGTGGCCATGAGCAAGGCTAACAAGATCGCCATCGCCCGCACCGTGATCGGTTCGAGCGAGACGCTGCTGGCCCTGATTCCCACAAAGGACGGCATTCTGGCGGAAACCCTGTTCTACGCCGAGGAGATCAAACCCATACCCAAAGCATACCACCGCCCGGAGCTGTCCGAGGCGGAATTGGAGATGGCCGAGATGCTGATCTCTTCCATGGAGAAGCCCTTTGAATCGGAGAAGTACACGGACGAATACCAGGCGCGGATCAGGGAAGCCATCGCCCGGAAGGTGGCGGGGGAGGAGCTGGTATCGCCCGCGCCGGAGCCCGCTGGGAACGTGATCAGCCTCATGGATGCATTGCAGGCCAGCTTGAAGAAACAGAATGGAGAAACAGGCAGCAAGCCCCCTGCCAGACGACGTAAGGCGGCTGGAAAATGAGCGTATTTGAGGAGAAGCGCATATCTCCCATGCTCATCGGCACATCCGGTATTCCTTTTGACTCAGAGGATCACCTGTTCGAGCTGAAGTTTGACGGCATCCGCTGTCTGGCTTATTTGGATCCGCAGGAGGGGACACAGCTTCGGAACAAGCGGAACATCAACGTGAACCCCGCCTACCCGGAGTTGATGGAGCTGCATACACAAGCAAAGGGACGCTGCATACTGGACGGGGAACTGGTGGTGTTTGAAAATGGAAAGCCCGCCTTCTCGGAGGTGCAGCGGCGGGCGCTGATGATGGACCCATTCAAGATACGGCTGGCGGCGCAAAGGCTGCCGGCTTGTTTTGTCGCATTTGATATCCTCTACTGGCGTGACCGGGAAACCATGAGAGAGCCGCTGATAAGGCGCAAAGCCTTGATGCAAGAAGCAGTGAAGGAAGGCGGGCAGTTGGCGCTCTCCCGGGTATTCGAGGGGAACGGAACTCAGTTATACGCCCTTGCAGAACAGGAGGCGCTGGAGGGCGTGGTGGCAAAGCGCAGAAGCAGCATCTACACCCCCGGCAAGCGGACAAAGAGCTGGATCAAGATAAAGAGCCTCATGGACGACGATTTTGTAATATTGGGCTATATCCAGAAAGAGGGAGGCATGAACAGCCTCATCCTGGGCCAGTACCGGGACGGTTTGCTCGTCTATAAGGGACACGTCACCCTTGGCGTAAGTGGAGAAAACTTTCGGCGAATCCGTTCCGCGCCAAAAGCAAAGATACCGCCCGCGGCAGCGTCTAAGGGAAACGAGCAGGCGGTGTGGGTTGAGCCGCGGCTGGTCTGTACCGTGCAGTTCATGGAGCGCACCGCCTCAGGGGGGATGCGGCAACCGGTGTTCAAGGGGCTGCGGGAAGATAAGGCGCCAGAAGATTGCGTAGAACAGTAGGGAAGGGCAAAGGGCCCTAGACAGGGCCCTTGCCTAAGTGGTCGATTACTTCATCATCCACCGAAGGTTTGCTATTCCTCGATGGATCGATCTTGACACGGATGCGATGCTCACGTTTTCAATGGCTGCAATCTGTGTCATGTTAAGCTCAAGAAAGAAGTAGGCATAGATACGCCGGCGCTGAAGTGAGGGAAGGCGTTCCATGGCTTGCATCAAAGACTGCAATTCATGTTTTGTGATCATCACCTCCTCAGCGGAAAACGAAGCCGCAAGCATCTCGGTTTCCGACTGTCCCTCGATATATGGCACTACGCCGTTTCTATAAGCACGCATGTTCTGCGAATGTACTGTACGATTGTGCTCTGCAATAACTTCCTCCACCATCACCATGAGTTTTGATTCATCTGTATTATTTGAGATGTGTTTCATCGATTGCCTCCTCTCATATTTTTGAATTGAGGGAAGGCTGATGGTGGTGACCTGCATCGGAATGCGTATGCTCTTTTGGTTCCAAAATAGACGCACTTAAAGACATAAGAAAAAGGAACACGGAGTTCCTCTATGCTACAAGATATCCCAGAACAAGCCTTGATGAGATTTAGACTACATCTTGGTACGCTTGCCCGGGTGGCGGTAGGTTATTCTTATCCCGTGCGGCACAAATCGCGCCGCTTTCTACTGTTTCGCATGCTGCTCCTCCTTGAAACTATCAAATTAGAAATTGGTCCAGCATAACCCGTTGCCACTTATAGTTCCTGTTTTCTGCCATTTACAAATCGTTTTCTGCCCGGCGAAGTATTTGTAGAATGTTAGCTGGAGGTGAACGCATAGTGCCACTGAATAAGATATACTCGGACAGATTTGGGATGATGGTCAGAAAAGCCCGAGTATCAAATCACTACACGCGAGAAGCGCTTGCTGAAAAACTAAAGATTAGTCCAAGGCATCTTACTGCCATTGAAAATGAAGGAAAGACTCCATCGTTTGAGCTGTTTACCCGGATGATCCTCACCTTGGGTCTATCAGCAGATGCCGTTTTCTATGCTGAGGATTGCCAGCCAGATAGCGATATAGCCACATGTATCCGTCTGTTTCATTTATGCAACCCACGAGACCGAAAGGTCGTTCTAAATATTATGCGTACCATGCTTCAAGACCAAGATGTGCAGGATACATAGTTTAGGTGAAGAGATATGCCCCGTTGGAGGGGCTTTCTCTATGCTACCAAATCATATTGCATATCTGTATTATCATCCAAAATTATTTCCTGCATATTAAATGACGGCATACAATCTGTAAAGTTTCATATTCATACCAGGATTTGTGGTAAAATTCTCTTGAAGTTGTGCTCTATAGATGATAGAGTAATATTACTCTATTAAGTATAGAGTAAATGAAGGGAGATGACAAGACATGCGTTTGGGGGTCATTGAATCTCGTTTTGCAGATTTGATATGGGAAAATGAGCCCCTAGCCTCGCGGGCTTTGGTACGGCTTTGCGAAAAGGAGCTGGGTTGGAAGCCTACCACTACGTATACGGTGCTGAAAAAGCTCTGCGACAGGGGGATTTTCAAAAACCAAAGCAGCACGGTTACCTCGTTGATCTCTCGAGATGAATTCTATGCAGCCCAGAGCGAAGCTTTTGTAGAGGAAGCGTTTTCAGGTTCCCTGCCCGCATTCCTTGCCGCTTTTACCAGGCATAAGAAGCTGACGGAAGCGGATATTCAGGAACTACAAGAGCTTATCGACAGGAGCCGGAGGTGATAAAGTGACTGGAGTTTTTGAAACTGTTCTCCATATGAGCCTCACGGGTAGTCTGGTAATCCTTGCTGTGCTGCTCCTTCGCTTACTGCTCAAGAAAGCGCCCAAGGCGTTTTCCTATGCCTTGTGGGGGATCGTGCTGTTCCGTCTGCTCTGCCCAATATCCTTGGATTCATCGCTGTCTCTGATCCCGGAACCGGTTGCCGATGGGGAAATAGTGACGAAATGGACAGATGACTATGTGGGCAGCGTGCGCTTTATTCACGATATTCACCCGGATTATGAAGCAGCGGTGGGGCAGGGCCGAGAACCCATTTCTGCCGGTGAAGAGGGGCATTATGTGGCTACTGCTCCGGATGGTGTTTCCGCACCTGCCACCATTGGGAACACCTGGCTACCTATATTGAGCCGGGTGTGGCTTCTGGGTATGGCCGTAATGGCGGGGTATGGCCTCATATCCCTGTTGCGGCTGTGCCGGAAGCTTCAGTCTGCGATGTTGCTCCGTGACAACATCTACCTGGCGGATCACATCGACACCCCCTTTGTAATGGGCCTGTTCCGGCCGAAGATCTACCTGCCCTCCGGACTTGCCGAAGGGGAGCGGGGTTATATCCTCCTACACGAGCAGCACCATATCCGCTGCCTCGACCATGTGGCGAAAATACTCGCTTTTGCCGCCCTGTGTGTTCATTGGTTCAACCCTTTCGTGTGGATTGCTTTCGCACTGTCCGGCAAGGATATGGAGATGCGCTGCGATGAGGCGGTGCTGAAAAAACTTGGGGAAGAGGTGCGAAGCGATTACTCCGCATCCCTTATGTGCCTCGCCACCGGGCGTCGGATCATCTCCGGTGCACCGTTGACTTTTGGGGAGGGCGATCCGAAAGGGCGCATCAAAAATATGCTCAGCTGGAAACGGCCTGCATTGTGGGTGGTCATTGCTGCGGTTATGGTGCTGCTCGTCGCTGGGCTGACGCTTCTGACCAACCCGGCAGAGGAAGATGGTAGGATCATGGTGAGCGGCCGGATCTACTATCAGACCGGGAGCAATGTAGAAATGCCCCGGGGCAGTATGGAAATTGGCCGACTGCAGGGCATTGTAAAGGAAGAACCCACAGCGGATTTCTACGGGGCTGGGCTGAAAAAGAAATACGCCGGGCTGCCGGTCTACCACGACCCGGCTGCCGATACTGTTTACTTGCCCACCAGCGAAGGGTTTCTGTTGTTCAGGGCGAACCCCAATCCTTTCGGGCATACCTACCGGGTGGCGGATACGGTGTATTTTCATCCCGGCATGTCCTTCGCCATGACCCCGGAGAACGCTCCGCTTTATTCCGTTACTGCCGATAAGACTCTGCAGATCAAGGAAAGCTATGAATGGCTGACGGCTGGGACGTTTGCGGAGATCGAGCTTACGGAAGAGATTTTTGACGATTTGTTCCTGGAGGACGGCTGGCCCACGGGCAAGAGCATTGCCCAACATTTGCGCGAGAAAAATGTCGGTGCGTGGCGGCTGCGGGTGGCGGATGCTTCTGGCAGCGCCGTTGGGGAAACGGTCTGCTACTATCTCATCCAGCTCCCGGATGGAACGGTATATCTTACTTACGGCATATACGATTACGAAGGGGAGACCGATCCCCATTCGGACGATTCCGAGATACGCTGGTTGTTTCTGCTGGAACAGGAGGATGGGGGTGGGAACACGCAAACCGTATCCGTTACCTCAGGTCCCAACAGGATATCCGCCACGCAGTGTGATTCGGTTTCGGATGTCAATATACTCAGTGAGCAGGTGGAATACCTGACCATTGCCCCGGATGAAACCGAAGGCACGCCTTTTCGGGTGTTTGCAAACGGGGAAGAGCTGTATGGCTGGTACAGCATCTATGATGCTGAAACCGGGGAATCGCTGGAGTTCTTCCATCCTTCCGGCCTTGCGCCCCAGACCTATATTCTGCAAAACGCCAGCTACGGTCGCTCTTATGTGGTGACACTGCTTGCGGACGTCACCGGCGACGAAATGGTGGATCTCATGGCCTTTGGCGTCACAGTGCCGAATGTGGTGGATGAACCCGGGAGCCTGGACGCTGCGGTTTCCGAAGCCATCATGGAGCACAACCGGGGCAAATACTATCAGGGAGCCTTTGCCTGTGAAAGCCACACCGTGCTGGAGGTTGAGGAGGCTGGGGATACCGTTACCGCTTACGTGATGGCACTGTATCAGGAATATGTTTTTGTTGACGGCAAGGCGGTCCCAATTTCCGGTGGGCATATCCCCACTGCCATCACCTTTGCCCTGCTGGAAGATGATCAATATGCCCTGCGTGAATACTGGGAGCCCCGGGACGGAAGTTACTATCCGAAAGATCTTGCGGCAAAATTCCCGCCCGGCGTGGATTATGGCAGCCCATCCCTGTATGAAGCCCACAAGGCGGACTGCGATGCAAAGGCAGCAGCGTACTTTGCAAGTGTGCCCGAAATGAGAACGCATGAAGCATCCCTTGATCTCGAAATAGACGGGGACGGCGAAGCGGATACGGCCTTCCTGTCTGTTCCCATCAGCCCCATGCCGGAAGAACCCGCCGCCAGCCTCAGCATTAAGCTGGGTACGGGTACGCTGCTGGAAACGACCATAGACGGCGCGTGGATGGGGCCGCATCTTTACAGCGGGGATGTGAACGGGGACGGCAGGGACGAACTCCTCCTGAGCATGGAGGTGCTCGGCAGCAATTATGGAGCCTCTGGTGTGTTCGTGCATGGTGTTGAAAACGGGGTGCTTAACAAACTGCCTAGCCCCGAAGAGGCCATCCATGCAAACAGCGGCTTGTTTGCGGGGCTTCAAAGCGACTATGAGCGGGGATATGGGGATTGCCTGGGCGCCCGTATCGTGCGGGAAGGGGAGAAGGTTCTCCTGCGGGTCCGGATGCAGAAGGAATACAATCCCGGGGAAGGCGTGACTACCGCCTGGTATGTGGATATGCGCTTTGAGAAGGGCGCTTGGCAGATAGAAAATATCCAAGCCGGTGAAGCGTATGGAGAGGATAAGATCATAGAGTAATGGACGATACGAAAGGCGCGGCGCAGCCCGCGCTCTTTATATGCAGCCGGATAAATCTACATGCATTGCAACCAAACCAAATATTTGACGAGTTATAATAGTGAAGGCTCCAATTCAGGCGAAAGGGGGGATAGCCATGCAGGATGAAGGGATCGTCGCGCTATACTGGCAGCGTGACGAAGCGGCTATTCAGGAAACGGAAAAGAAATACGGTAGGTATCTTACAAAAATCGCCTGGAATATCCTTGCGGATATGGAGGACAGCAGGGAAAGCGTCAACGATACCTATCTCAAAGCATGGAACTCCATGCCGCCCAACCGGCCCAGCCTGCTGCCATCCTATCTCGCCATGATCACCCGCCGAGTATCCATAGACATCTTTCGTAGGCGGTACCGGGAAAAACGCAGGGCGTCTGAATATGCGCTATCCCTCTCGGAGCTGGAGGACAGCCTTGTAGGCAGCGACAGCACGGAAGCGGAGGTGGATGTCAAACTGCTTGCGGAGGCCATTGAGCGATTCCTGCGCGGCCTGTCTCCGGACACCCGCAACGCATTTATCGGCCGGGATTACTTTCTTGACCCCATCAAAACCGTTGCGGGTTATTGTGGCATGAGCGAAAGCAAAGCAAAAAGCCTGTTGTTTCGTACCCGCAGCAGCCTCAGGGAATACCTCAGGGAGGAGGGATTTGAACTGTGAGTACAGAAATAATACACGATGCACTGAATTATTTGAGCGATGACCTCATTGCAGCCGTGGACGTGCTCAGGCAGAAACGCGCAAAGGCACGAAACCGTGCTCTCCGATACGGTTCCATTGCCGCTTGCCTGTGCGTTCTTCTGTGTGGTGCGCTGTTGTGGCCCTTGATCGGTATGCGGGCCGGCAGCGCAGCGCCGGAAGAACCAGCAGGAGCCAGCGGCGGCGCAGCGTCGGGCAATCTCGCCGGCATGGGCGGCGTGTATATCCCAGAAGCCGAATTGAACCTGAGCAGCGACCCCAACGCCGGAGGCGCCATGGTAAAGTTTTTCATCTACGATTGGCGCAGTTATATGCAGTATGAGTATAAGGGTACGGAGACAGGCTTCATGGGTGAAACACTGGGCGAGGTTTCCGGGCTGGTGGATGGATGGAGGCCAGGGGACGGGTACGTGAACTTTGCGGGGAATGTGAACGGAACCATCCGTGCGGTAAAAGGCTATGACCCTGCCTTTATGCTTGCAGTGGAGGAACCGGACGGAGAAGTGTCCACCTACATCAACGGTAACGGCTATTCCCTCACAACGGGGTATGAGCTGTATGAAGACAGGCTTAGCCTCCCGGGTAACTATGCGTCGATAGAGGTCCAGTTAGATGAAGAAAGCTTTACCCTTTCACCGGAGCATGGGGATGTGGCGGCGCGGTTCCTGGACGCCCTTTGCGCAGCGCCCTTTATGGAGATGAAGGACGTGCCGCTCATGGAGGGGGAGTATAGCCTGATGGACAAATTGCTGTGTGAGGTGTACTTCCGCATGAAGAACGGCATGACCACACACCTGACCTTGTATGAAGGGGGCTATGTGCGCTTTGGTGGCGTGCCTTCGGTCTGCGTCCGGATGGATACGGACATATTCCGCGAACTGACCGGCATCCTTGCCGTAAACGATTGAAGGAGGAATGAGAGATGAAAAAACGTATCCTATCCCTTGCATTGACCCTTTCTCTGCTCATGGCAGCCCTTTCCGGCTGCGGCAGCGCCGCAGCCACGGACTTGATGAAAGGAGTGGCGGCAAAGCCTGTGGAGATTCCTTCTGACTTTGCAGCGGGCAGCGCCGTAGCCACGGACTTCGCCGTGCGGCTGTTCCACAAGAGCGCAGAGGAAGGGAAAAACACGCTGATTTCCCCCTTATCCGTGCTATCAGCCCTTGCCATGACCATGAATGGTGCACAGGGAGAAACGAGAAATCAGATGGAAGAAGCGTTGGGGCTACCCGCCGAGGAGCTGAACGCCTGGCTCCATGCCTATATGAATGACCTTGTGCAGAGCGAACAGAGCAAACTGTCCCTTGCCAATTCCATATGGTTCACGGAGGATGAAGCCTTTACCGTGGAGGAAGGTTTCCTACAGACTAACGCCGATTACTACGGCGCTGATATCTATCAGGCGCCCTTTGACAGCAGCACTAAGAACGCCATCAACAAATGGGTGAAAGATAAGACCGACGGCATGATTGAGGAGATTGTGAACGAGATCCCACCCCTTGCGGTGATATATCTTGTGAACGCTCTGGCCTTTGATGCGGAGTGGTCCACGATCTATAAAGATCGGCAGGTGCGCGACGGCATATTTACCAAAGAGGACGGCACGGAGCAGGAGATTGAGCTGATGCACTCCAGCGAATACGCCTACCTTGAGGACGGGAATGCCACGGGATTTTTGAAATACTACAAGGGCGGAAATTACGCTTTTGTGGCGCTACTGCCCAATGAGGGCGTCAGTGTGGCGGAGTATGTGGCGGGGCTTTCGGGAGAACATCTGCAAACCATGCTTGCAAGCATCGTGGATGTAGAGGTGAACGCCGCTATACCCCGGTTTGAAACTGAATACGCCGTGGAGATGAGCGAGACTCTTAAACGCATGGGTATTGCGGATGCCTTTGATCTAGACAAGGCGGACTTTTCTTCCCTGGGGCATCATCCAATGGGTATTTATATCAGCCGGGTGCTGCATAAGACCTATATCGCCGTGGATGAAAAGGGTACCCGTGCAGGTGCGGCCACGTCGGTAGAGATGGCAGCGGGTGCTGCAGCACCCATGGAGGAACCCAAGGTGGTCATCCTGGATCGGCCCTTCGTCTACATGCTCATCGATTGCGAAACCAATTTGCCCTTCTTCATGGGCACGATGATGGATATGGCGGGCTAAAAGGTACCGCAATGGAAGAGCGGCATGGACCAATCCATGCCGCTCTAGGAACTGCTATTGCAAGGGCCAAAATAATCGCCAGCACAGCATCACGTACAATTCGCAATATGCCGCGAACAACATAGCCGATTCTTCTCAACAGCACACGGTTCATGGATATGTCCTTTCTCAAGCCGCCGATCTAACTCAGCTCCGGTTTCACCGCATACCTGATGTCGATACCGTGTTTTCCAGCGTATTGTATTGTGTTTCTCGTTCCTCCCGGTTCGCCGTTATAGGCTGCAATAACCCGCGCTGAATGGTTTACCATCCAGATGTTCCGCCGCTGGAAACAGCCTTTGTCATATCCGGGGGAGATAAAGCGTATCAGGTCTGCGGCTTTCATGATTTTGTTGTACCGCTTTTTCCATTCATGCTTCCAGCTTGTTTCAAAACCTTCATACGGGCTTGCACAGATCAGCCTGATGGGCAACCCTGCATGATCCCGCAGAAACAGCACAATCTCTGCTGCCCAGATATCTGTCCCTCTTGCCATGCCTGATATAAAAACATGAAAGCCGTCTGTAATTGCATTGTGGATCTCCCGCTCAAGGGCAGCGCATACCTCACGCTCGCTCAAACGTAATTTCTCAGGTCTGTGGCCGGTGAAACAGCACCGGTGCCTTCTTTTTTCCTCTTCCGTCCAGCTCATACTCTTTACTACCTGCCCTCTCTCGAATATGAGTAATGTATACCAATAGTATAATTATTATCTTATTGATATACAATGGTAACAAAGAATAATGACAAAAAATAACCGGCTGTATCCGTACAGCCGGTTGAAGCCCTTAGGTATGCTTTGTTTATTCTATAGTCATCTGATCGTTGACGGCCTTATCATCTTCATCGAAGTTCCTGATCAGCGTATCCACAACATCAGCGATGAACCTGACCCTATGTGGCGGCAGCCCCGCCATTTTCTCAGTGACTTCATTGAGGACATAGGGCTTGCCTGGTTCGACATAATCCCTGAGCAGGGAATCCGCGGGTACATCCCCGAATGCGTTCACGATCTTGCAGAACACATTCAGACTGGGCATCTTTTGCCCGCGCTCTACTTGACTCAAATGGATTTTCCCGACACCTGCTATTTCAGCGAGGACGTCCAGCGTCATCTTGTGCCGTTTCCGCTCCTCCCTGATCCTTTGCCCAATTCGTTCTTTGTTCATCCGCCACCTCAAAGTATGCCAATAGTATTATTGTTAGCATAATGATATTGGCTGTTGCGCGAAACGAGCCAATAGGCGTATTATTAGCTTAATGGGTTATATGCAAGCAAAAATATTTTTACTGGGGAGAAGTAGAGGGCGGTGCGTTGAGCCTATTGAAACGAACACGCAGTTTTTCTATAATATTGTAAAGACAATGGCGATTTATGTGTGTTTTGGTCGAAAGGCGGTTCAGGATACCGGGGGGTAGTATGAAGAATGGAGTAATGCTGGTTGATGATTCTCGCGCTGCGTATGAGATGTTGAACCGTCTTCTGGAAAACACTGCGTTTGAGATAGTGGCGTTCTGTAAGAGTGGAGAAGCAGCCCTGTCAAAGTACGGCGAAGTATCGCCTGACATTGTTATCATGGACATTCTTATGCCGGGGATGAATGGGTTGGAAACCAGTGCAAAACTCAAGCGCCGGTGGCCGGAGGCTAAAATACTGATAGCCTCCTCACTCGACTATGGCGACATAGAAGCCGCAGCCGCGTCCATTGGCTGCGTGGGCGTATATCAAAAACCATTTGAGCGCAGTTCTTTTTTGAAAGCGCTGCAGGATGCCGTCAGCGGCGATTCTCTCGTTTGATTGGATTAGCGAATGGAACAGAACCGGGAACAAGCAATACTGCATGAGATTATTAGGGCTTTAGAATCTGCTGGGTATGACCCGCAGATACAACTGCATGGTTATTTGGAAACAGGTATGGATTATTTCATCACCCGCAAGGAAAATGCCCGCGAAAAAATCAAATCGCTCGACCCTGAGACGATACGGGCGTTTCTGAAAGGCAAGTAGGAGAAGGGATTCGTTTTCAATAGGCGTTTGCCTTGAGAAATATAAGTTAGAAAGAATATAAGGAGGCAGTATGGATCTTTTAATGCGAATTGTGCCAGTGTTGGGAGTTGCAGTTGTTGTAATTCTGATCATTGTCATTGGCTATGTGAAATCGCCCCCGGATACCGCATTCATCATTTCCGGTTTCCGTAAGCCCCGCATACTGATCGGAAAGGCCGGTATTCGTATTCCCTTCCTGGAGCGGCTGGATAAGCTGTCTCTGAAGATGTTCTCTGTTGACGTTAAGACCACCGATTTCGTCCCAAACGCTGAATACATCAACGTGAAGGTGGACGCTACCGTAAAGATCCGTATCGGCCAGAGCGAAGAAATGATGACCCTCGCCTCCAAGTTCTTTTTGAACGAGAGTGAGGACATGATTATCCGCCGGGTACAGGATACACTGGAAGGCAACATGCGCGAGATCGTGGGCCAGATGAAATTGGAAGAGATGGTCACCGACCGCAAGGCATTTGGGGAGAGAGTGCAAGAAAATGCCATCCCCGATTTGATGAAGATGGGTCTGGAGATGATCTCCTTCAACGTCCAGTCCTTCTCCGATCAAAACAATGTCATTGAGGATCTGGGTATCGACAACATCTCCCAGATTAAGAAAGGCGCTGCCATCGCCAAGGCACAGGCTGACCGTGACATCGCTATTTCCCAGGCGCAGGCTGCCAAGGAAGCCAACGACGCCAAGGTACAGTCCGAGATGGAGATCGCCGAGAAGCAGAACGCGCTTGCCATCCGTCAGGCTGAGCTGAAGCAGAAATCTGACATCAAGAAAGCGGAAGCTGACGCTGCCTATTCCATTCAGGAGCAGGAACAGCGCAAAACCATCGAAGTTACCTCCGCCAACGCTGACATCGCAAAGGCCGAGCGTGAAGCGGAACTTAAGGCCCGCGAAGTCGATGTCATGAAGCAGACCCTTGACGCTGAGATCCGCGCCAAGGCCGATGCTGAACGTTATCGCCAGGAGCAGGAAGCCGAGGCCGAATTGTTCAAGCGCCAGAAGGATGCCGAAGCCCGCCGCTATGAAAAGGAACAGGAAGCGGAGGCCGAGATGAAGATCGCTGAGGCCCAAAAGTACGCCAAGGAGCAGGAGGCGGAAGGTATCGCTGCCGTCGGTAAGGCCGAAGCCGAAGCCATCCGCGCCAAGGCCCTGGCTGAAGCCGAAGGTATTGACAAGAAGGCCGAGGCCATGAAGAAGTATGGCGAGGCAGCAGTAATCGAGATGGTCATGGCCGCTCTGCCTGAGATCGCCAAGAACGTCGCCGAGCCGCTCAGCAAGGTCGATAAGATCACCATGTACGGAGAAGGCAACAGCGCTAAGCTGTTGGCTGACATCGTCAACGGCACCACACAGGTCACCGAGGGCATCAGCGCCGGTATGGGCATCGATCTCAAGAGCCTGCTGGCAGGCGTGCTGGGCGGCAAACTGGCATCCGATAATTCTCCCCAGGTCGTTGTGATACCGCAGCAGGGCGCTCCGGCAGGCGGTGTTGCCGAGACCGCTCCCGTTGAGGAAGAGACTACCGAGGAGTAATTGAAAACTGCATAAGATGAATGCGGCCGGCAGTTTCTGATAGAGACTTGCCGGCTTTCTCTATCTCCATGCGAGGGATAAACCGTTCTATAGTTTTACAAAAACTTTTCATATGCGCCCATTGAGGTATAGTGCATATATGGCATAATATTGGTATCTGTACCATGTTGTTAAAATAGGGGAGGATATCTGTTTGAAAAAAGCTCTTTATATCATGGGAAGTCTGGAAATCATGCTGGGTGCATTGCTTGTGAGCCTGGCTTCCATCGTGAAAAATACGTTGCCTACCCTTGGACGCGTTGCGTTTCAGGCTGCCATGAAGGGTAGCTACAGCCCCATGGAATATGAAGTTTCGTTTCCAGCGGTCACGGTCATCTCTATTGCGCTCATTGTTTTAGGCATGCTGCAAGTGCTTTATGGCGCCTTCAAGAAGGATGGTTCTAACTGATGAAACGAGTGCTGTCAGCCCTTTGCCTAACTGCCTGCCTTCTGCTCAGCGCCTGTGCGCCTGCCACGGAACCCACAATGCCTGCGCCGGCCACGGCGGAAGCGCCCACTGAGGAGTATCGGCCGAAGGGAGCAGGCGCGGAAAGCGCAGTTATGACGCCAACCGCCCAGACACTGGGCATCACCTATGAGGACTATCCCCGTATCGACGGCTCCACGTCTACGCTTGGCCTTGTACGGGCCGTCTGGCGGGCCATGGTGGACGACAGCTCGGCTGCATTTGGTGCAGGCTACCCGGAGGAAGCCGGGAAAACCGTTCCCTCATACCACAAGCTCCTTGACGGAGAGGCGGATATGATCTTCGTTCCCTATGCTTCGGAGGATGTATTACAGGCAGCCGATGACGCGGGCGTGGAGCTGGAGTTCCACAAGGTGGCGGCGGAGGCGCTGATCTTCATCACCCCCAAGGACAACAGCGCGGATAACATCACCCGGGAGCAGGTGCGCAGCATATACCTCCACAATGCCATCGACAACTGGAAGAAGCTTGGCGGCCCCCGGCGCAAGCTGGTGCCCATCTGCCGCAATGCGGACAGCGGCAGCCAATCCCAGCTGGACAACCTCGTGCTGGATAATGAGCCCATGCACCCGGCCATAGAGAAGAACCATGTGGAACTGACCATGGAAGGGATGTTGGATCAGGTGGCCTATTATCACAGCGGCGGCTTTGACGGCAAGCCCACCAGGAGCTATGCTTTGGGTTACACCCTGTACTCCTATCTGATCAACATGACCGAGATGACCGGCGTGGGCGACAATCTGAAGATATTGGACTATGAAGGAATCACGCCTGAGCGGGAGAACATTGCAGACGGCTCCTATCCTTTAGCTGACGGATACTATGCTGTAATCAGAAGCGACCTGCCGGAGGATCACAGCGCCAGGGCAATCATCTCCTGGCTGCAAAGCGAAGATGGAGTGGCGGCCATCGAGAGGATTGGACTGATACCCTGTGCATAATGAGTGGCCACAATGAGAGGAAGCAAAGGAAATGGATTATAAAAAGGCACGGAAACTTATTTATTGGCTGGCGGGAATCGGTACGGCAGTGCTTTTGCTGGGCGCTTGGGCGCAAAGGCCGGCCTTTATGGCGCCAGGAGTCGCTCTTGTGATTTCAACGGTTTTTGTTAATCTGAAATACTGGCGCTGCCCACATTGCGGCGGGCATCTGGGCCGGGATATTGGCCGGTATTGTATGCACTGCGGGAAGGAACTGGAGGATCTTCGTGATTGACGATATTCTGGAAGTCGTTTTAGAAGTCCTGCTGGAAGGCGCCATCGAGCTGACGGGCGGTAAAAAGAAGGCCGCCATCATTGCCATTGCGGCGTTGGTTTGGTTTGCGTTGTCGGTGCTCTTTCTTTGGGTGGGCATATCGGAGAAGGATATGGGGCTGATCATTGCGGGAGCGGTGCTGCTCATGGCCCTGGGCGTTTGGTTATACATAAAGGTGAAGAGATACCGGGGGAAGGAAAGGTAGGATCACATGGGCATTTTCAAAATAGACGCATACGATTTTGAGTGGATCACGGGCGCAAAGGATGACCCCCAGGATCTGTGCCTCCACGGCCGGGTTGTTGTGCGGTTTGGCGATACTGTGATAGAGGATGCGGGCACGGTCAGCGCCACGGCGTTGTATCTGCTGAAAACGCTGAGTGAGGATAAGGTCATGGCGCCCTTTGACATCCAGATGATCCCATGCTGCGGCCACTTCCTCATCTCAAATAAAGAGTTGACAGAAGTAACGATCAGCGGATGCGACAAGGGAACGGACTGGAGCACCATCCATGAGGGCAATACCGTGCGGCTGATCCTCCCCTCCGGGCAGGAGGAAGTCGTATCCCTCAGGGACTATCAGTATGAAGTGCTGGATTTTGCAAAGAAGGTAAAGGGGTACTATGACGCCTGCACGCCCAAGGTAGTGCCGGAGAATGAATTTGAGCGGGACGGCTATACTGCCTTCTGGAACGAATGGCGACGGCGCTATAACGGGGGCCTGATGCTCCTTTCCCTGGAAACGGGCAGGGAGATGGAACTTTCCCACAACGGCCTGCACTATTTTATCAGCCATAAGGATGGGGAGTGGTCGTTGTACTGTGAGGAAACAAAGGAAATGCAGCTTTTCCCCGGCTGGAGCGCATTGTACGAAAACGCCAGGCTTGGCAAAGGGCTTATGAGGGATGATATTTCAAATTTGGGTTTTGATGCTATTTTGTGAAGAAACCAAATGGCTGTTTTTGCCGTCTTTATTATAGTAGGAGGACTATGCCATGAAAAAGAACGCCCCCATGATCGTATCCATCATCTGCTGCGTGCTGCTGGTGATCTCCCTGTTCCAGATCAGCAGCCTGCGGCAGGAGGTATCCTCCCTGCGTTCACGGCTGAGCAACGAAATAGATAGGGTGAACAACAGCGTTTCCGGCATTTACACAGAGGTTCGTTCCATGCTTGAAGAAGAGGCAAACCAGCTTTCCGTAGGCGACTGGGAATACGGCGAGATAGACATAAAGAACAGAACCGCAGAGGTGGTCTGTACCATCGTTCCCAAAGTACACACCCCCGGAACGACGGAGGCCAGCCTTGTCTACAATGGACAGGAAGCGCCCATGGCTTATGACAACGGCGCATACACCGCAAGTCTGAAGCTGCCCCTGTTTGAAGAAAGCAGAATAAATCAGGTCATGCTCAATGATGCCGGGACAATCCGTGCCCAGGAATTGGATTGGCATATTGCCCCCCGGTATGAGGCATTGCCCTCAAGCTACGCAGGCATGAGCGGCAGCGCCAAGGGTACACCGGGTCAGAGCGCATTCACATGGGATGTGGAGCATTCCGTCCATATCAATGTGGAGAAAAAAGGCGGTTTTACGATTCAATCCGTGGAGCTGGTGGAAATGCTGGATGGCAAGGAGATTGGCCGTCTGCCGGTGGATCTCAACGAAGCCGGGCAGCGAGCATATGCTGAGGCTGCCTCCAAAGCAGGGGAAGCAATTCCTGAGAACGTGTCCAGCGGCAGCGGCGGCGGTGATAGAGGCAGCGCCAGCTACCTCTACTATTTGGACAAGACCTACCAGATCCCCAACGGCAGCGAACTCATTATCTATGTGGATGTAGTGGATGACAACGGCCTAAGATATCGCTCCTTTGCGGAGGGCATGGCCATTGGAGCGGACGGCCAGCCGGACGATGCGGCCATAGAACACCGGCGGATGTTCGCCTTTGCGGAGCCCATCTGGATATTTGATGAAACGGGCGATGTGATCTACACGATAGAGGAAGAGTATCTTCAGTAAAGAAGCGTTTGAACAGGAGGAGCTATATGAAGGATTTCAAACGGGTTCTTGGGATTGCCCTTGCGGTGGTGATCGTCATCGTGGGCCTGTATCTCTTGCTCCCGGGCTTTCTGAAGATAGGAGATGTTCACCTGATCGACTACGCACTCTCGGAGGATGGCAGCGAGCTCACCCTGCACCTTGGCGTTTCCGGCTCGGCAGGCTATATCCGAAAGGCCGCCGTACACCAGCAGCATGGGGGCAAGCTCTATCTTGATTGCTACCGGGCCTTCGGCGGAATTAACGGCTCCATCGGGGCCAAGAACCAGTTCACCATCCCCCTTGATGCGGATACCGGAACCATCGCCTTATACCGGGCTCAGAACGCCTACGAGGTCGTGCTGGAACGGGATGAAGCCGGGAACTGGGAAATGGTGCGCTAAGGAGGCAAGGGACATTGAAAAACGGAAGAAGGAAAAAGGGGATTATCATAGGCGCCGCCATCCTGCTGGCCATCTGTGCAGCGCTCTATTTTGCCAATCCTGAACTGCGGGTCAGGCGCTTTGTTGCGGCACATGGCGAGGATATCGAGGCGAGCATGGCGGCGGGCCATGGTATTTCCGCCCGGATCGGTATTAAGTATTTCAATACCTGGGAGGGTGAACACGACATGACGGAGTTCATCCTGTTCACCATGGGCGATACCTATTACGGCTGCTACTATTCCCCGGACGATGTGCCGCTGGCGTTTCAGAATACGGATGTGGAACTGAGCCAGGACGGACACAACTATTGGGAATGGCAGGCTGAGGGGGATAACCACGGCGCAACGGAAAAGATACGCGAGCGCTGGTACTATTTCGAGGCGTCATTTTGACCGGAAACGGAAGCAGAAATAAATGGGTGAAAAGACTGCGGAGGTGCGAATGAAAGACAGAAATAGACGAGCTATATGCATTATCTCGCTGCTCGTGCTCTGTGCAGGATTTGTGCTTATCCGATTTGCCATGTTCGATATCCATGGCATGAAACAGTGGCCGCTTGTTTTGTTTGTCGGCGGCCTCGTTGTGATCGGTGTTTCTTATTTTGCAGGGGCAGGATTGATTCCTCCTTTTACGGCAGTGTCTTACATCATGGGCTTCACCATAGGAAAGATATTTCAGCAGGATGGCACAGATCCCGGCGGCGGAAGCACAAACAATCTCTGGATCATCTGGACTGTGATATTTGTTTGCTTTACTTTAGCATCTATTCTCACCGAGCTGTTAGCGGTAAGGAAAAAGCGATAGGAGGAAAAGTGTTACCGTGGATTGGTGGAATGTATTGATATTTGGAGCAATACCCGCTTTGACGGTGCTGATCCTTTTCTTCGTCAAGAGAAGGCTGCTGTGGGCTGCTCCATTGGTTTCGGCGGCACTGGCCTTTGTTACTTACATGATAGCGTTCAGTATGCAGGGGATACAGTCGCCGATGATAAAGATGTTTAGCAATAATGAATGGCGTGGATTCTTCATTCTGGCTATGCTGATGCATCTCGGCATTGTGCTTGTACTGACTGCGGTTGCATATTTCGTGGGGTACATAAAGCAAAAGCGAAGAAGCAAGTTTTCTCGAACCTGATCCTTCGTAAGCGTGCTGCGGCGGGAGTGTGAACAACAGGATCATGAGTATTGTGATCAATCAGGAGGCGGCATGAATAACACAGGCTATAAACTGGCACTGCTTTCGGCGCTTGTTATGCTGCTGCTGCCGTGGCTGATGGTCACATTCGTGCAGGGGCCGGGTGGCCTCGCAGCGGTATTGCTGCTGTTCTTTGCCATTGATCCGGCATATGCAGTCATAGTCGGTGTAATTGCGGGAAAGAACATCCGGCGCATGTGGATACAACCCGTACTGTGCGCCTTGTTATTCGTGGTGGGCACATGGCTGGTATTCGACATGGGGGAGTCCGCTTTTCTCCTTTACGGCGGGGTATATCTTGCCCTCGGCTTATGCGCCATGGGGATCTCTGCTTTTGTGAGAAGCAGAAAGAACGCTCCAAAGCCTGAAAAGGAACCCATGTCTGCAAGGAAGAAGCGGATCATCATAATTGTGCTGATCTGTGTGGTGCTGCTCCTTAGCATCATCGGTTGGCAGGTAATGAACGATTATTCCAGGGTACTCATGGCGAACTGGGGTTTTGAACTGCCAGCACATGCCCGGTGCAGGGAGCTCTACACGAAGGATTCCGGCCCCAGCTTTCACGGGGACGGCATACGGTATCATGTGTTTTCCTATCAGTATGAGGATTTTATCGACACCATGTTCGTGTGGACGGGCAACGACCATGCGACTCTCTATAGCGGCAGCCTGTCAGAAGCTGCGGAAACATGGCTGGACGAGATAGATGTGCCGGAAGCATGGCGGCCGGATTATGCAAACTGCCTGTACCGCTACCGCTCCCAGGAGGATAACAGCGAGATTGTGGTATTCTGGTGCGCGGAGGAAAACCGGCTGTATATCGTAGAGTCATTTCTGTAAAATAGCGCCGAAACCGGGACGAACCGGCTTTGGCAGAAAAGGAGGAACGCAATGAGCACAGGAATACTATCAGCGGATTCCATACTTACATTTATTTTGAGCGAGACCATGATGGTTATCGTTGCGCTGGCCTTCGTTGGCTGTATTATTGCATTGGTGAAGCTCAGGCGCAAGCCCTGCACGCTGAGAAGGGTCTGCATGGTACTGGCGGTGCTGTTCGCCCTGTATTTGATCGCCATCGGCATTTTGGTATTCGCCTTTGATTCTTCCAAGCCGCCCGCTGCGCCCGCGCCGGCAATGCCATAAAGAAGAAAGTGCAGAAGGAGACGCACATGACCCCATACCAGAAGTTCAAAAAACTCGATATCGACCATGCCGCCATCGGCCTGATGCAGCGAGAGGACAGCACGGCCTATTACTGCACGCCAAAGGGGGCGCACATCCTCGGCTGGGCTGGTGTAGATGGTATCCATTACTGCACCATCCGGGGATATGGGGAGATGGTATTCGCTATCAGTCCCATGAACGGGCCGGGGGAATGCGTTCATCCCATCGCCAAAAGCTTTATCGACATTCTCCGGCTGCTGCTCAGTTGCTCGGATATGGCTGCGCTGGAGCAGTGCTGGGCATGGGAAGAGGAAGCATTCCAACGCTTCCTTCTGGAAAACCCACCAACGGAGACCGGGAATGCTGTCCTCTCCGTTATCCGGAAGGCTTTTGCCATCGAACCCATGGAGAATCCCTTTGCTTATATCAAGGATTTGCAGGCGGACTTTGACTACGACTCCATTCCCTATACTTCGGACTATTATGATATCGACATGAATACCCATGCACAATCGGAACCGCCGGAGTGGAAGGTGGATTATGCATCTGGCCGCCGGGAGAAACGGCGGCAGGCCGGAAAGGAAGTCTCTCTCCAAAAGACCTTCCAATGGGGGGAGGAAGTTTGGCACATACCCGCCATGTATCTCTGCGCGGAAGGGTTGGTGCTGGATCTTTGCATGGAGACGGAGCCGGAACGGGTGAGAGCCTTCATCGAAAAATGGGAGCTGTATCAGGAAGATGAGCGGCACTTCAGTAACGCTAAAATGCGGCGGATCGAGCGGGAGCATCCGCTCAATGCGGATATTCGTCCAGAACTCACATTGAATGGGAAACTCTTGCAGGCCGAGCACGGCACCGGTACGACCTGGATCCCCGCTTCCTGTCTGCCTGAAGGATTGGAAACCGAAACGGAGGCAAAGTACACGCTCACGCATTATGGCCTCGATCCGTCCAAAGCCTGGGCGGTTCGCCGCTGGGCCTTCCGTTGGGCGACAAAGCGCAGGCCGGAGATCCGCTCTTTACAGCTTACTATGGTTCGGGAACACACGGACATCCCTGCAGCGCAGTTCCATACACCGGACGTTGGCAGCAGTGTTTCCTTCTCCCATCCCCTTACGGGTACGGTGCATACCCTGACCGTGCGGGAATACGAAATGCAAACCCTTGGACAAAATCATTTCCCTGATGCGAACATGGAATACCCCACCCATTTCGCGGCAATGACGTACACTTTGACGCCTGACGTCGATCACAGGAACTTTATGCTGCAGGACTGCAGCGAAGGAGATGCGCCCCGACGCAGACAGGCTGAGTCCAATGCCTTCGCTCCGACAGCCGCTTGCTCTGTTGGGGTGATCGGCTTCATTGGCGGCGCATCTAGGCCCACGGCGCTCGTCGCTGGGGGAAATGTCCCTGAAAAGCTCCACGCCGCCTGTTCCAGTTTGCACTTTGACCCGGTATCCAAACCGGTGGAGTGGCGGCCGATATTCCGTGAAAAGCTGATGGAAGATATGGAAGTAGACCTGATCCTCGGAAAGGAGCGAGTAGAATGAAAAGCGTAAAGCCCGGCAGAGGTCCGTCCATGATGGGCGGCGTGGTTGGAATATTCATGATCGGTTTCGGTATTCTCTGGACGATCTTAGCTGCCCAGGCAAGCGGCATATTCGCACTCTTTGGCGTGTTGTGGACCTGCATTGCCATTGCAATGACCATATACAACTTCAAAAACGCCACGAGTAAAAACCGGTATTCCGCCTTTGATATAACCGACAGCCATGAGGAACCCGACCCCCTGAACCAGCGATTTGGTGCACAGGAGAGCTATAGTTCTCCGGCAAGGGATGTGGACAACAACTTCTGCCCCTATTGCGGCACGCCGGTGGCAGATGATTTTGAGTTCTGCAACAGCTGCGGCAAACGGCTGCCATGAAGGAGTATAGAATGAAAACCATGAAAAAAGCCCTCTTGATTTTGCTGGGATGTATCCCGTTTCTCATTGGCTGGCTGATCAACGCCTCCATGATGGCAAATCCCGAAACGCTGCCGACGCTGTTTCTCATTGGCGTTGTCTTTCTGCTTGCATGGGGCGCTGCTGCGTTTATAGCCCGGCCGCGTTTTCAAAGTGGGAAACAAGTGGTGATCCTGCTCAATCTTATCGCTGCGCTTGATCTGCTTCTGGTATGCATACAGGAAATCATTCTAGGCGCGTACTGGATGAACGCCATCGGCGCTTGGACGCAGTTTTATTATTTGCCGTTGATGAACTTTGGTTTTACCCTAACGGCTTGGAGCCACCGAACCTTTACCGCCTATATTGCAGCGTTTATACTGATGGTGGCTGTATCTGCCCTTGGCTGTCGGCTGCGCAATAGAAAGGAGGCCGGACGGTGATACCTGACGATCTCAAAAAAGCGATTACCGAGCAGATCATGAACCTTAGCCCCGCACAACTTCCGGAAGAACCCGTGGAGTTTGAACTGGTGCGGTTCGACAGGACGGAGAAAGATAACAAACGGTGGCTTGCACTTGTCAGCGAACGGCTCCCAAAGGCAAAGACCTTCGAGATACATTGCTGGGAGGACGAAAGGGAATGGATCGAGCTGGCGCTGCGCTATGGCGATGAAAAGCATACTGGGTGGAGCCATGGCACGGTTATCGCGGGAGAAGTTACCCCTGCCTTTTGTGAAATGCTCCTTAACCTGCCAAAGCCGGAGGATACGGAGATATACAATAAGATGACGCCCTTTTTCAACGTCTTTCTGGACGACACCTTTGAAAGCTGCCACTATGGCACGGAAAACTATCTGTAGGAGGAAAACTGCTATGAAAAAGATCACCGCCATTGTCCTCGGCGTGCTTATGACGATCGCCGCACTAAGCGGCTGCGCTGCCAAAACGGAAAAGACCATGTATGAGCAGGGTCTTTCCCTGATCGCAATCATGGAGGAGATGGGAAAGAGCGATCTCTATCACGCCACCATGACCAGCAGCGACACCGTCATTGGGAAACTGGAGGCCATACGCACGGGCGATTTCAGCAAGCCGGATACCGTCTATACCATCGCACTCAGCGAGGACTATATTGCCATGATGTCCGAATGGGAGGAGATGCCGGAGATATCCGATACCCTCAAAGACGTGTTGAACACAAAGCTCATTGGCGCGTTTGCCACCCAGATCAATGCCCTGGCCGGGGCGGAGACGCTGGCCGCTTCCGCCGTATGCGCTGCGGGCAAGACCTTTGTGGACGAAAGCTGCAAGGAGAACATGATGTATCTCTATGTGTTTGAAGAAGGAGTACCCGCTGCCGTGACCTTTGTTCCCGGCGAGGGCGGTGCGGTTTCTGCGTCCGGCACATTCATACTCTATGACGGAGTGGATTTTTCGGATGAAAATGCCCTGCGGGATTTCTTTGCCGGGATGGGCGCAGAGATTAAAGTGCTGGAGCAGTAAATCTATTTGGGGGTATCTATGATCTACTATAACGACGAACTCCGGCGGCTTTTTGCTGAGGTAGCGGAGCAAAAACGGCTCAATGCGGAGCTTTCCGACCTTCAGGATCAGCGCCGGGCACTGATGGATAAGGCGCGGGAACTGGAAGGACAAAAGATACAGGAGCAGGCGGATGTGGATAAGCTGGAAGGCCGCAGCCTTGCCGCCTTCTTCTATAACGTGGTGGGTAAAATGGATGAAAAGCTCACCAAGGAACGGGAGGAAGCTTATGCTGCCGCCGTGAAATGGGATGCGGCTAAAAAAGAACTCGCTGCCGTGGAAGGGGCTATTGGGCAGCGAAAAGAGGCCCTCGCCCGTCTCGCGGGCTGCGAGAAACGGTACGCTTCGCTGAAAGCTGAAAAGCTCGCTGCCATGAAAGCGGAGGGCGGCCCGGACGCAGATGCAGTCATAGATCTTGAAGAACGCATCGCATACCTTGAGAACCAGAAGCGGGAAATCCGGGAGGCTATGTCCGCCGGAAGGAATGCGCTCGGTATTACGGACAACATCCTTTCCAGCCTGGACAGCGCAGATGGATGGAATACCTGGGATATGTTCGGCGGCGGTGGAATCATCACCCATGTTGCCAAGCACGGGCATCTGGACGACGCACAGGGCATGGTGGAGGATTTGCAGGTGGCGCTGCGCCGCTTTAAGACGGAGCTTGCCGACGTCACCATCCATGCGGACATGCAGGTGAATATCGACGGCTTCCTCCGCTTTGCCGATTGGTTCTTCGATGGAATATTTGCCGATTGGGTTGTACGGGACAGGATCAGTCAATCCCAATCCCAAGTGAGTGATACCCGGCGCAAGATAGAAAGTGTGCTGACAAGGCTGGATGGGATGCACAGCAATGCGGAATTGGAACAGCGAAAGGCACAGGCGGAGATAGATGCGCTGGTGGTTGGGGAGACGTCTTACAATGGATGATGCGGCGAAAGGCTCAGCCCCGCGAGAGAATAACTCTGTCGGAAATGGCAGAGACAATTCGCATGTGGCGATATTCCTGCTCATACAGCTGGGGATATGCGTATTGCTGATCCTTTTCGATACAGCCATGGCGTATCATCTGAAGGAGGCGCTTTTATACAGCCAGGACGGGCTTTGGATGATGCTGCCGGTTGTCATTATCGGTTTTCTGCTGCAAACATGGTTTAAGCGGATTAAAAAGCACGGCTTTGCCCGGTGGATACTGCCCTGCATCTCAGCGTTGGGACTTATGCTGACGGAGCTTCTTATGCTGGGTAATCTGCTCATGGAGCTTTTGACGTATTTCGTTTGGGGAATCACCCTGCCGCTGCTCATGGGGCTGCTGCTGGCGGAGGTTCCGGATTTCATCAAGGTCAAACGCCGAGGGATACGGATAGCGGCGCTTTCCCTGACCGCCGTGGCATTTGCCCTTGTCATTCTGTTCTGGCCCCGGTATTTCAGCGGAAAGGCTGAACTATCGCCGGATACCCGCCTCATGTATTACGCGCCTGAAGGGGAACGATCCTTCATGCGGGCACAGGAGGATGAGGGCTTTCTCCAGGTTATCAAATGGATGCGGGTTACGCCCTGCCTCTTTCCGCCGCAGTGGGGGGAGGACAGCGGCGTACTGCTCCGGCTCAACGATGGATATGTATTGGCGGCAGGAAGAGAAAGCACACCTGTTATCTATGAGTACAGGGGTGAATTGGAACAATTTGCCGGAGATACACCCCGATACCGCGTGTACGGCTACCCGGCTTTATATATCGAACTATTTACCCGGGCACAATGGGAGGAATGATATGAGCTATCTTACCTACCTTGCATCAGATCATCCTCTTGTCCCAAGTCCCAACCCCCACGAGCGGATGCTTTCGGTGAATCAAGCCATTGCCCTTGGCGTAGCCAACATTCCACCACACCTGCTTGCGCCGGGCTTTGACCGGAACAGACCGGATGTGATCCTTTGGACGGACAGAGATGTAAATATCAATATCGACACACGCACCATCGAAGATGGGGACTTTGACGATGATTTCGCCCTGTTGCCGCTTTCGCCGGTGACGGATGATATCTGGACGGAGAAGGAATACCGGGTATCTTTGGAGTGGCACGGATATACCGAAGGGCGGGCCAGAGGCGTGATCGCATACATACGGGAGCACCTGAAGGAAGCGGATACGCTGGAGATCTGGCGCATCTGGATGGGCTATGCGGAAAAACCCATCGTTCGCACCCGGATGATTCCCATCGGGCAGCTTGCGCCGGAAGATATTCAGGCTCTGGAGCAGCAGGAACTGCCGGAACCCCTGGAACCATACGAGCTGCCGGTTCAATACCGGCTCATCGTTACAGCATAGATATGAAGGGAGGATGGCCCCATGAAAAAACGCATTTCCTGCACCCTGATCCTCATTCTTCTGCTGGTGCTGCTCTTTCCCGCTACAGCCTCTGCCGATATGGGACCAAAGCCCTCCGTCCGGATCACGTTTACAGGTGCGGAGGGATTGACCTGGTATGGAACCCTGTTATCCTTTTATGACTCCACCGGCCCATCGAGCGCTTGGGACGGGAGGGAGGAAAACGCCTATACCGGAGAGGAGGATGACGGCCGGGAGATATGGGAAGCATTTGTGGCGTATGAGGATACGGACGGCTATTATTTCCTTCAGGAATGGTGGGACTGCACGGAAAGCCATTCCCTGAACTGGACCTATTACCCACCCAGCCCATTCAAGGTGCTGCTGTATTTCCCCGTGAGCGGGGAATACCGGGTAAGCCCCATATATGAGCGCTACGCCTTTGACAGCTACTATACCATCGACCTTGCCGGGGCGACCTCCGGCGGGCTGGCTTTGGAAAAGAGCTATGGCTTTGGCGGGGAGCTTGTATCCCTTCTGGCCCGCATACTATTCACCATACTGGCGGAGCTTTGCATCGCATGGCTCTTTGGGTACAGGGAAAAGGGGCTGCTCCGACTGCTTGCCATCGTCAATCTCTGCACCCAGATCCTGCTCAATGTGCTCCTGAATATCATCAACTACACCGGCGGTTCTCTGTTGTTCGTGCTCTGCTTTGTGCTCTTTGAACTGGTGGTGTTCGCCATTGAGGCCATCCTGTATGGGATACTGATCCCGCGCCGGAGCACAAAGCCGACTGGAAAAGGAAAAGCCGTGCTGTATGCGTTTGTGGCCAATGCAGCGTCCTTTGCGCTTGGTTTGGCGATTGCCCACTGGATACCGGGGATTTTTTAGGGAGGATATGCTTTGAAGCGAAAGCCGATATGGATCGCATACATTCTGCTGCTATTATTGATGGCTGGCTGTGCAAAGACCTACCATGGTACGGATGCGCTCCTTGAAAAAGCGAGAGAGGAGTTGCCGATGGCCGATGCGGAAAACATTGAGCTGCAATATGCAGGACTTTGCGGCAGGGATGAGGATTCGCTTATTTGGTTCATATCAGGGAACGAATACCAACACCATACCTATCTCCCCATGGAATGCGTTGTTGTGGGCAAAGATGCATACACCTTTACGCGAACCTGTAAACCTCTGGAACGGGGCGAGGATATCGCCGTGCTCCAGTGGAAAGGTGGGTATTCCTTTCTCGTCAACAATCCGGCATGTAAGAGTATTCAAATCACGGATGAGTCAGGCAAAGTTACAGAGATTGTTATTGAGAAGGACGTTTATCCCTATCTGTACTACCACAGTGTGATCCCCAAAGAATATCTCTTTCTGGATGCAGAGGGGAAGGAATTGGCATAAAGCACAGCGCCCGCAGGACTTCACCTGCGGGCGTTTTCCATGGTATGCGAATATTGGCCCTATTCGAAAAGCGTGCTGAGTGTATCGTAGAACACTGCATCGATCCGGCTCACGTGGATGGAACCGTCATCCGGGAGCGGGTTTACGAATGTGTCCTGTTCGTCCTGATAGGCTATCGATGGCGTCAGAAGATAATACTCTCCATCCTCCTCAATGGCGCAATAAAGAAGCTCATCTTCATGCTGGCTCTCGCCAGTATGGTCTTCAAACCGGACGCGGATGGTATAGCTGTCTGAAATTGAATACCCACTGAGAAATGAGGGCGGCTCCTCCAAATCCTTCGCACCCGCTATGGCGGCAAGGGTATCCATAATGAAATCCTTTTCGTCCATACCGACGCCTTCCGCTTCCTGCCCGCCGACGTATTTGGTCACGGTGATGAACACCGGCTGCATTTCAGCTGTCGTCTCCTCAAGATACACATCCCCGGCAGCGGCAGCAAGGGCGCTCATATCATCCTCAGAGAAGATGATGTAGGAACTGGGGTTGAAGGTCACCTCCGCCACATCGACTGTAAGGCGATGGCCGTTGCGGGTGATCCAGAGCTGGGGCGGATGGTTTTTTGCGGTTGTGGCAACCGAGTAGAGGCAGTCCATGGTAGAGCTGGTTTCAAGGTTCAGCTCAAAGCCGTCGCCAAACGGGCTGGAATAATAGCCAAAGTCTTTGCTGTGTGCGTTGGCGCCGCCGGGAACATAGAGCAGATAATAATAGTCATTGCGGCCGTCCCTGCGCTCCGGCTCATAGGTGCGTTCATACACGAGTCCATAGACCTCGTCTATGCTTTGGGGCATATTTGTGAGCCAGTCGCGGACATATGCCTTCACATCGTCGGGGATCTCCTCATCTTCAAAATACTCGTCAAAACTCATTTCTTGGGCGCTGGAAGCTCCGCCGCCGGAGGCCGCCGAGAAGCTCAACCCCAGCGCCAGTATCAGCAGCAACGGAATCAGGATAACGGCCACAAGTATTTTCCAGAGCGTTTTATCTTTAGGCCGTACCGGCGCATTGACTTCCTCCGGCGTTTCCGGGAGAGGCGTCGCGCATTTGGGGCATACTTTCCAGTCCGGTTCGATGGGTACGTTGCAGTTGGGGCAGGCCTGGCGCAACTTTGCACCGCATTGGGGGCAGACCACATACTGATCCGTTACCGTTCCGTCGCACTGAGGGCAGCGGAGAGCAGAAAAGTTCCCCCGCACAAGAAGATAGATGATGAACCCGATGAGGGAGGGCGTAACGACAGCGATGAGCGTCCAGAGCGGCGCGTTCATCTGCCGCCGCTTTGCGTCCCGACAGACGTACACGCCCACCAGGACGGGAATACATAGTATTGCAAAGAGTAGCGGGAGCGCCAATAAGGCATTAAACATCATGGATAACCCCTCCTTTTTTGGCAAACAGGATAGCAAGGATACTGCCGCTGGTGACGGATATTACCGTATAGCCGAGGCACATAGCCGTGAGCAGGGGATATGCCTCCCGCAGGATGAAGGCGAGAAGCACCAACACTGTCTGCATCAGGATGCCAGCCAGAGCGATGAGCGCTGTCTGCAAGTTTAGTCTGCGCCGTTCGAGTTCAGTCCGAAGCTTACGCTCATTGAGGCACGGCGGTTCATGGGATTCAAAGTTATAGATCTGTCTCATCGCCAAGCGCCTCCTTCAATCGTTTTCGTGCCTTATTCAATCTGGATTTTACCGTGCCTTCCGGCACGCCCAGCGCATTTGCCACAGACGCTATATCCATATCCTGAAAGTAATAGAGTATCACGGTGAGCCGCAGCTTTTCCGGCAGCCGGTCAATTTCCGCGTACAGCGCACCGTATTCCGGTTTTTCCGGTGCTGGGACCTTTTCCATGGCTGCCGCCTTCTCCTCCTCGCTCAGAAAATGCAGCAGCGGGCTCCTTGCGGCACGACGGATGGCGTTGCGGTAGGTATTGACACAGATCCGCGTGATCCAAGGTTCAAAGGGACGGCTTTGATCATATTGGCGGAAGGATTTCAAGGCCCTGAGCCAGGTGTCCTGATAGAGCTCCTCGGCCTCATAGGGGCTAATGCAGAGCGTCATGCACAGCCCGAACAGCCGCTTGCCATATTGCTTTATGTACGGATCCAGCACACGCTCCACACCTCCTCTCACTTACATATACAAATGATGAACCCAAAAGGTTCACTTTTAGTATAGCGCGATTTGAAATGGTGGTTGACAGCAAACTGTGTCATCAGTATAATACAGTTAAAACCGTATTATCTAAGTAATACGGTTAAGTCGAAAGAAAGGCGGAAAGCCCATGATCTCCTTCGATGGCTTTACCATGGAAAATGGGGTTCCCATCTACCAGCAAATCCTGCTGCACATCAAGCGGGGCGTAGTTGCGGGGACGATAGCGGACGGCGATGAGCTGCCCTCCCGGCGGCTGCTTTCCGCACTGCTCGGCGTGAACCCCAATACCGTGCAGAAGGCGTATCGGATACTGGAGGAAGAAGGACTGGTGCAGTCCCATTCCGGGGCAAAGAGCTACATGGTACTGGATGAAAGCAAAGCAGCTGCCATACGGTCGGAGCTGGTGGAGGAAGAGGCAAAAAGCTCTCTCGAACGCCTGAAAAGCATGGGTTTAAGCCGGGAAGACGTGATAGCGCTGGTGGATCGGTATTGGAGGTGAGGGAGATGAAGCAACAGATTTCCGTATTCCTGCTGATGGCGAGAATGAGTATATACCGGGTGCTCGTGGTGCTCTTTGCCATGGCGGCGGTGGAGACCGGGTTGTTCTATGCGGTGCTTGCACGCGGCGTGACTGAAAACGGCATGAGCCTGGAAGGCGTGGTGGAAGAAAGCCGGCTGGCTCTTGTTTTTGTTGTTTGCTTCGCGCTTTTGGCCGCACGCCTTTTTGTCGCAGGCTATGGCGAAAAGACTAGGCGAAGCTACACGCTCCTGCGCCTTTCGGTATCCCGCCGGCAGGTTTTCCTGTGGCAGAGCATATATAACTTGTTCATCTTCCTGCTGCTCTGGATGACGCAGATATTGGTGGCCTTCGCTCTCTCCGCCCTGTATGTGCGCCTGGCCCCGGCGGAATATGTGACCCATCAGACGGCATTCCTCGCCTTCTACCGCTGTGATTTCTTCCATTCCATTTTGCCTTTGTCGGAAGGGATCTTCTGGGTGCGCAACATCCTTGTGTTTCTTGCGAGTAGTCTGCTCTGTGCCCGGTATCCCCGCAAAAAGGGGCAGTCTGACAAGGCCGTTGTGTTTATGGCGGCATTCATGGGGGCGCTTTTCGTGCAGGAATTGGGCAACAAGGCAAGCTGCCTCGCTCTGATCGTTTTCTCCCTGATATGCATAGGTGTGGTATTGTATCGGGTGTTCGATAAGGAGGATGTATATGAAGCTTGATTTGAGCCGCCACGCCCCGCCGGGTATGGAGACAAAAGAAGAAAAGACGTTATTCACCGTGGGGATGGTTTTGTCCGCCCTGTTCAGCCTTTGGTATTACGGGGTGCGGTATTCGGATGAGCTGGCAAGGCTCTACTGGATCAATGGCAGCGTGCGAACGCTGAAGAATGGGGCGCTCATGCCGGACTTTGTGGAGATACTGGGGATCGCGCTTATAGGCTTTCAGATCGTGGCAGCCCTTTCGATAGCGGCAGCGGTGATGCACTATATGTACCACTTCCACGAGAGCAAAAGCATCTACACCATGCGCCGCCTGCCCAAGTGGTGGGAGATCCACCGCCGCTGCCTGACGCTGCCTCTGTGCAGCCTTGTGAGCGCAGGGCTTGCGGCTCTACTGTTCCTGCTTATCTTCTTCGCTGTATATATGCTTGTTACCCCGGAAATCTGCCTGAGCCCTGACCAATGGCAAAAGATATGGAGTGTACTGCTATGATCGAGATCAAAAACCTTACCAAAAACTATTCCGGCAAAATGGCTCTGAAAGATGTCAGCCTGTTCCTGCCCCAGGGGGAGATCGTGGGCCTCTTCGGAGAAAACGGTGCGGGCAAAACCACCCTGATGAAATCCATTCTGGGCTTTATCCGCTATGAGGGGAAGATTACACTGGATGGGGGGCCCATCACCCCAAAGAACATCGCCCGCATCTCCTTTGCCACCAGCGAGCATTCCTTCTTTCCCGGCCTTTCCCCAAAGGCCCACGGTGAGTTCTACCAGGAACATTTCCCGAAGTATTCCGGGAAGCGTTTCCGGAGTCTGATGGAGTTCTTCGAGCTGCCCATGAACAAGAAGCTCAAATCCTTTTCCATGGGGCAGAAGAACCAGTTCGAGGTGATCTTAGCCCTCTCCCAAGGAGCGGACTATATCCTCATGGATGAACCCTTTGCGGGTAACGATGTGTTCAACCGGGAGGATTTTTACAAGGTTCTGTTGGGCATACTGGAGCCCCATGAAACGGTACTGCTCTCCACTCATTTGATCGAAGAAGTGTCCGACTTCATCGGCCGGGCGGTGCTGATCAGGCAGGGAGAGATCGTGGGGGACACCACCACGCTGGCTTTGGAGGAGGCGGGCAAAGACCTGATGGGCTACATCAAGGAGACCTATCATTACCGTCCCGACCGGGTTATGAAGGCGCTACATGATTTGACGGGCGGGGAGGAATGACCATGCGCAGGGCAGGAATTATCGCGATCCTGCTGCTGATCGCTTCAATTTGCGGTGTGTGCGCGGCGGCAAGCAGTATGTACGAAGCCCACGATCAGGTGACGCTCACGGAAACCCTTACATGGGGTGACCGTCGCGCAGCGGAGGATTTAATTCTTCACCTTCACACTTCCTATGAAGAAAAACTCCGCTGGGAAACTATTGCGCCCCTTGGGAGGCTTGCGGAAACCAGCACGAAGTATCATTTCTCCGCTACCCGGGTGCCGGAGGAGCGCCCCCGGGAATACGATGGGATTGGGTTGGATTCCAACATAGATACGGCCTTCATCGATGAAAATGTGATGCAGGATGCGCAGGCAGAAGGGCTTGTCCTGGCCTATCAGGAACTCTATGCCGCTGTTGGTCCCGGCGAGGAGAAGGAGAAGGAAATCTATCTCCGGGACTATATGGAGTTTTATCCTATATCCGTAACAGCGGATCTGCCGGGGACGAGTTTCAGCAGCGGCTCCAGCCGCCTTTGGGATGGGGAGATGGAACCGGGCACGGAAAGCTATGTGGCCGGAAAAATCGGGGAGTTCTTTAAGATCCCCGTCCTTCCGGATGAACGCTGGAGCATTTCCCTTGGAAAGAATGATAGCGGCCTCATTCAGAGCATGGGCAGCGGCTCAACCACCACCGATAATTATTACATGTGGACATATAGCGTTGTGGCTGAGGACGCCTGCTACTTTACCATCGAGAACCGCAGCCGGGAGGGCAGGCTCATGGACATGAGCCATATCCCAGGCGGATATGGCATCTACCGCCTGCCCTACGAAGAACCCCGGCATGATGCCTCCGGGCAGGAGATCTGCAGCGCGGATGTGGACGCCCTCTCCATGGTCTATCCCCTTGATCCGGAGATCGATGTGATGTACTTGCATCTGAGCCGGGATGAAACAAAGCTGCTGCTGCATGCGGTCGAGGATGGCGTGTATGTGCTCACGGTCATAGACATCGCCAGCATGGAAATGCTCCAGAAGATTCATGTTATGGAATATGGGGATAACAGCAGCCAGCTCTACGATGAAGGGGAATTCATTGTGACCATGGTGTACGGGGATGCGCCCCTTACTGCGGCGATCATAGAACAGGACGAAAACGGCCTGTATTCCCTTGCCTATACCGTAGCCATCAGCGGTGAAGATCAGCCATCCTTCAATTTTTCCGATCTAGCGCTCGCCTTTGACGGGGAACGGCTGGCCATGGCGGGCTTTCAGGACAGGGTGGAGGAGCAGTACCGGGAAAGCTGCAATCCCTTCGTGACGGTGTATGATAAATCCGGCATGCTGTATTACGGAGAATACAGAAATAGTCTGGATTCGGGCTTGCGGCGCAACCACCATTCTTTCCGGTGCTTCCCATACGGAATGGAACCATTGCAAATTGCCTTTGAAAGCTGATGAAAAAGCGGAGCGAATACGCCCCGCTTTTTCATTCTGTTTCCATTTACGCAATGCCGCCCAGTTTTTCTCCGACCGTGGCCATGTGCTCTAAAGTGGGTTCCCAGTCGAAGCTAATCTCCACAAAACGGTCGGCATAGCAGAGGAGATAGGTGTTGGACGGTCCGGTATCCTGCCAAGCCAGCCGATAGGCTTCCTCTGCGCCCCAGGGCGCAGGATCCTCCTGCAAATAAACGCGTTTGAAGCCCTCTGGCACATCGGGATCGTGGGTTTCATCCCGTTCCCGGATCAGTCGGGTCCTGCACAGATCATAGAAGAAGGGCGCTTTGACCAGCGTGAGCGTATAATCTAGCCCTGGAACGTCATGGGCCGCTTCGTCATCAAAACGCGGAAACTGGGACATATCGTAGCGTCCGAGAAATATGCTTTCATCGCTATGCTTCCGGCAGATATAGCCGGAGTATGTGACGTCCAGCATATCCTCTACCCGAAGGGGAATCTCGTCCTGATAGAGGACGAATGTGCTGCCCCTGTGTTCATAGGTCTCCGCCTCCGGTGCGAAAATGCCACTCTGCACAGCGCGCAGGGTGCCAAATACGATGGCCGCCATCATCCCGAACGCCAGCACCACATCCACCGTCAGGGTGATGGCGAGATTGGTTCCCCGGGATGCCTTCCGTTTCTTGAGGAATTGTTTTACGGCGTTCACGATGGCGAACAGGCCGAACATATAGAGCAGCATGAGAAGGGCGACCGTCTGGAGTAACCTGTCCCCGGCGGCGAAGAGGTTCAAAATCCACCAGACAAAGCCCACCAGCACGATGCATAGCATGAGCTTTTGAAATCCTGCATAGTTGGGTGTGTCGGTAAATTCACCGTGAGTTGCAGCCTTCAACGCCCGCCTGCGCCAGCGGTAGTAGCCCGCGAGCCCAACGATGCAGAGAAGCAGCATCACAGACCAGGCAAACCCGGTGAAAAGGTTCGCCGGGCTTGCCAGCACGCCGATGGGGTCTCCGAGGAGCCGGGAGAGGAACAGCAGGGCATTCAGCAGGCCCACGCCAAGCAGCAGCCAATGGCTGAGCAGATGGCTTTTCTTCGCTGCCCCATGGATCATTTCGATCTCCACCATGGGATCGGTCTCGATGGGAACAGGGTTCTCCTGCTCCGTACAGAAGACCTGCATCTGGGCGGAGCGGCATACGAACTGCCAGCCGGAGTGTGCAGTAAAGTCCTGATATACCCGCTGCCCCTCGGTGAGCTCCGGGTCAAATTCTGAGGCTTTGGGGAAATAGGTCACAGCGAATGTCAGCGCTTTCGGCTCGATGCGGCGGTAGTGCCAGCTGAAATTCGACATTTTTTCGAGCATCCATCCCTTTGCCGCCATCTTTTGGAGGTGGGTCTGTATGCCTGTGCGGTCATAGGAGAAGAATAGTTCCATCCTGCGCTTGGTGTTTTTCATATGGTTCCCTTTCCGCCCCAAATGGCGTCGTAATCGGCTACCCGGTTTCTGAGCCTTTCCGCTTCCGCGTCCAGCATTTCCTTACCTTTCTCCGTAAGGATATAGCTCCTGCGGCGCCCCTGGGCTTTTACCTCGCGGATCATTTCCGCCTCCAGAAACTGCTCCAGCAGGTTATACAGGGTGCCGGAGCCCACGGAGACACGGCCTTCCGTCATCTCCTGAATCTGATCGAATATGTCGATGCCATAGCATTCTTCCTTCAGGCAGAGCAGGATATAGAACATCTGCTCCGTCAAGGTCTGGAACCGTTGTCTAGGCATGGTGCGCACTCCTATCTCGATTATCGAGTTCTATGGCATTATTATAATCTCGAATATCGAGTTTGTCAACAGGTGCAGAGTTCCCAACATCATCCGCATCATGGTATTATAAAATACCAGCACACCATGCAACGTTTTGCGATTCTTTGCGTGTAGATAGATGAAGGCCTTTTCATATGATCCCCGGGGAGGTGTAAACATGGATGACAGCCAGATTGTGGAGTTGTATTGGAGCCGAGCCGAAGAGGCAGTTCCACAGACGGCAGCGAAATACGGAAAATACCTGTACGGTATTTCCTGGAACATCCTGTATCAGCATGAGGATGCGGAGGAATGTGTGAACGATACCTATCAGCGGGCATGGAACGCCATGCCGCCAAGCCGCCCGTCCATTCTCAGCGCATTTCTTGGAAAGATCACCCGCCGCTTATCCATCGACCGGTGGCGGCGGGCGCATACGCAGATGCGGGGCAGCGGGCAGATACCCCTTGCTTTGTCTGAGCTTGAGGAGTGTGTGTCCGGCAACTTCAGCATCGAGGACGAAATGGAGCGGCAGGAGCTTGCAAAGCTGCTGGATGGCCTGCTCTCGGCTTTGCCCGAGACAGAACGCAGGGTGTTCCTCTGCCGGTATTGGTATTTGTACTCTATCCGGGAAATTGGGGATCGCTTTGGGTTTTCCGAAAGCAAGGTCAAGTCCATGCTGCACCGCACGCGGCTGAAGCTGCGGGATAAACTGAGCCAGGAGGGCCATTGAATGAAAGCGGAAGATTTGCTTGAACTCATCGGCGACGTCAGCGAAGAGCATGTCGCGGATGCGGTTGCGAAAAATAAAAAAAGAACGCGGTTCCCCGTTTGGGCAAAATGGGCTTCTGCGGCTGCGGCCTGCCTCGTTGTGGTGATAGGAAGCGTTGCCCTGCTGGGTGGAGGAAATACAGCGGAACAGGAAGCGCCAACAGAGAGCGCTGGAGGCGGGGGCAGCGGCCATGGGGAGGGCATGGTGTTCATGTCCTATGCCGGGCCGGTATTCCCTCTGACGCTGATGGAGGAAAGGTCTGGGATTATGGCAGAGCGGACGCTCAGCTTCGACTTTTCTGCCTATCTGCCGGAAGCTGAGAGCGCCGATCCGTGGGCAGATAATGTAGGCAGCGTTCATACGATGGATTCCTATGCCCTTTCCAATCATACGGAGGAAGATATGATTGTGGAGGCTGTCTATCCCATCGCC
>UMHC01050671.1_pt1 | contig 51519 bp, 27 predicted proteins | sample 1965381 | NCBI WGS metagenome assembly UMHC01 (sample SAMEA4836083, study PRJEB28245) | human gut metagenome | biome: gut microbiome; material: fecal sample | place: Denmark | collected 2008 | reverse complement strand
TCCCATGTTCCGTCATTATTGGCTAAACTCATTCCTTCTGGTAGTTTATCTTCTATGGTTACCGCTCCTTCTACTTCTCCACTATTTATTACTCTTATTCTATATACTATTTGTATTTTTGTTTTTTCTACGTCTTTTCTATATATTTCTACTCTTTCTAATTTTCCGTTTGTTTGTGTTCTACTTTCTCCATTTACAACTATTCCTGTTATTTCTTTTTCTACTCCTATGTTAAATGGTTTAGCTTGGTAGTAATAGTATACATCTATTGTGTTATTTACTGTTTTGTTTCCTTTTTCGTCTTCTACTATTTCTACCTTCATTTGTCCTTCTGCATTTTCTGGACTTTCTATTAATGTATAGTATTTAAACTCTTTTGTCTCTGTTGTATATTCATCTTGGTTAAATCCTTCTATAACAACTTGGCTATTTTGTAGCTCTCCTGTTTCCGGATTTGTTTCTTCTAGCTCTTTTCCTGTTGCTTTTTCTACATAATGTACTATTACTTTTGCTGGTTGATTATAGTAGTAATTTACTACTATCTTTTCTGCTGTCATTGTTCCTGTTGAATTTGTTGGTAACATGCTGTTACCTTCTTCATCTGCTTCTATTAATTGATAACTTAATAATTCTTTTGAAGGTATATTATATTCATCTCCTACATGTCCATTATGTATTGTAGGCTCTTCTATATCTTTTCCTGTTAAGCTATCTATATGATGTTCTTCTACAATTGCCCTTTGTGTATAGTAATATGTTACCACTGTTCTATTATTTGTTATATTTCCTTCTTCATCTGTTTCTACTTCTATCGTTCCACTTGCGTTAGAAGGTACTTCTACTAAATCATAATTCTCAAATTCTTTTTGTTCTGTTGTGTATAAATCTCCTTCATGTTTTGTATTATCCACTATTTGGTCTGTTAATGGTTCATTTGTTAATACGTCTAAATAGTTTACTTCTAACACTGCTTTCTTTATATAATAGTAATTTACTGTTACAAGTTCTTCTCCCATTGTTCCTTTGCTGTTACTTGGAAGTTTACTTTCTACTAAGTCATATCCTGCAAATTCTTTGCTTGGTATGTTGTATTCTGTTCCCACTTGTATTTGATGTTCTTCTGTATATAGCACTTTTCCAGTTCTATCATCTATATGGTTTTCTATTAAACCTGTATATACTGGTTCATAGTAGTAGATTAGTGTTTGCTCTTCTTTTGTCATATTTATTGTTTTATTTGTTGGGCTTTCTACTAATTTATATCCTATGAATGCCTTTTCATTTGTTACAAATTCATCTCCTACTAATCCTTCTTGTGTATATGGTTCCTCTAAATCTTTTACTATTTCATGTGTTTCTGGATCTCTTGCTACATATCTTACTGTTGCTTTTGTGTTTTGTAGATAATAATAGGTTACTTTTGTGTCTGCTACTGTCATTGTTCCTTCTGTATTTCCACTATCTTCTACTAAAGTATACATTTTTCCGTTATATGAAATTGTTTCTTTTCTATGTTCTGTATTTGTGTTGTATTTGTCATCTACATGTCCATCTATTTGTTCTTGAGCTGTTAACACTTGATTTGAGTCTTTCTCTACATAATTTATTAATACTTTCGCTGGTTTTAATCTGTAATAATATATTACTTCTTGTGGTTTTTCTTCATTATATTTTTCTATTGTTCCTGTAGCATTTGTTGGTAATTTTGATGTTACTAACTCGTATTTTTCATTTACATTATTTGCCCATGTTGTATGATACTCTTCTCCTTCTTTTCCTTCTATTATTACATCTTGAACTTCTGCTCCACTCGTACTTGGTACTCTTGTTGTTGTTAAAGTTCCATCTGTATTCATTATGTAATAATGTACTGTTACCTTTCCATATTTATTTGTATTTGTTACAATTCTTCCTGTACTATCTAAAACTGCATCATAATATGTTAAGTTTCCATTTATTTCTGTTAATGTATATTTTATTTCTTGGTTATTGCTATCATACTTTGGTAAGTTTGTAAATATATCATTCCATCTATTTGGATTTGATTGGTCTTGTGTTGTACTACTTCCTGCTGTTCCTGGTTTTGCTAATTCTTTTGTATATTCACTTCCATCACTTCCAACTAATTTGAATGTTACTCTTGTTGGGCGTTGTCCCAACTTATTACTATCGTCTTCCCATATTTTACTTACAGGTATATTTACTGTAAATTCAGTTGTAGTTGTTTCGTTTGCATTTACTTCGTCAAACTCTTTCTCCGGTGTCTTTGTTTTAATTTTTCCTGTTACAACATTCTTTATATTTGTTGTTCCTTGATTTATTCCTGTATATACTACTTTTATTGTTTTATTTATTGTTATTTCGTTGTTTTTATTTTCATAACTATTTATATCTTTTATTGTTTCTGTCCATGTTATTGTTTTACCTGTTGCATCATATGTTCCTCCTGCTAGTTCTGAACTATCTACAACTATTTGATATGGTAACTTATCTACTATTGTTACTTCTGCTTCTCCTATGTAGTCTTCTAATGTTGCTTTGTATACAATATCGTAAGTTATTTCATCTGTTAAGTTTTCTATCTTTTCTGTTCCGTTTTTATTTATACTTTGCTCATTTACTGTTGGTGTTTTTAATCTATAGTAATATGTTACTACTGTTTGGCTTGCAACCATATTTCCACTTGCATTACTTGGTGTATTTACTACTTCATAATTTTGTGGTATATCACTTGCAACTTGTGTTGTATAACTATCTCCTATTTCTCCATTTATTGTTACATCTTCGCTTAGCTTTTCACTTGTTCCTTCTCTGTAATGGTGTACTAATACACTTGTTCTAACATCTTTAAATGTTGCTATTACTTCCTTGTCTTCTTGCATATTTATAAATTTATTTAATATTACTGTATGATTCTCCTCTTCTTCAAAAGTAATTGGCTTGCCATTTACTGTTATTGTAGCTACTCTATATCCTACATTTGGACTTACTATTATGTCTTTTTTACTGTCTTGTCCTTTATCTACACTTTCGTAAATATCTTGTCCTTCTCCACTTATGTTTCCTCCAACACCTTCTACTTTTGTATTTATATTAAACTGTATTGTTCTTATTCCTGCATTTACATTGTCTTCTATTATTTCTGGTGCTGAAATTGAATTTAATCTTGTTATTTCGTCTGTTTGCTTTGTGATTTGGTTAAATTTACTGTTTATTTCTCTATTTGTTCCTACTTCCTTATCTGTTAATTCGTGTAGACTATCTACCTCTACTTCTACTTTATATGTTCCTTTTGCTAGATCTGCAAATTCATATTCTCCTTGTGCATTTGTAGTTGTTCTTGTTAGTTCTGCATTATTAGTACTATTTAATAATTTGACTGTTGTTCCTTCTAAGTATTTCTCGCTAGAGTCAATTACACCATTTCTATTACTGTCGTCCCATACTTTTCCTGTTATTTCCCTATAAACTACTCTTGTTTCTACTTTTCCTGTTTGCATTTGTTCTGAATCTGCATATACTTGTGCCATTGCTGTATTTGCATAAATATCTTTTGCTTCATTATTCTGTGTTTGTAATGTTATCTCTATCTCTAATCTTATTTTTCCAGCAATTTGTGCTTTTACTGCTATTCCTGTTACACTTTCATTTAACGAACTTCCTATTGTTTTTTCTGCCCAGATATTATCTGTTCCTATTCCGTCATCTTTTGCTGTCATATTTCTTACAGTCGTTGAATTCGTAGTATATAACTTCAAATTATTTGTTGATTGTACTGCACCATTTACTTTTTGTTGTATATTTATACTTTCTAATGTATATGTTCCTTTAAAGTTAGTACCTCTATTATCTCCATTATATGGAAGTACATCTAATAACTGAAACTCTGGAACTGGATCTTCTGTTTTATTTTCATACACTACTGTATATTTTATCTTTCCATTTTTTTCTATAATTGCATTCTCTACTTCTTTATATAATCTATGACTTGCCAGATTAGTTATTTGAATTGTATTTGAATCTGTTCTTGTACTAGGTAACGATGTTCCTATTTTATCTGCAGTTGCCAATACTGAAGCTGTATACTGTGTACCATTTGCACTTTCTTCATCTATTTTAGCTTGATATGTAATTTTTTCTATATCCTGTCCAACAGTACATCCATAAATAATCCATGTTAATTTCTGTTCACCGTTTGATAAATTTTCTATAGTTGGCTCATTATAACTGCTACTTCCCGGTATATATTCTAATCCTACTGGAAGTGTTTCTTCTAATGTAACTGTAACATTGCTCATTGGAGTTCCTGTTGTAACTGAAGTTTGTAATTGTGCTTTTAATCCAAATGTTACTGTATTCTCGTTTCTTCCTATATCATAATTTACTTTTTCGCTTCCAGCTGTTGTTTTATCTTCCACACTATGTATTACAGATAATTTTCCACCTACTATTAAAAGTGATTGACCATACTCGTATCCACCATTATGAGTTCCACTTATAATATTTCCGTTTTCATCATATGCTGTTTTTATATAATTCCAATTTATTGATACATCTGCAGTTGGAAACTGTGCATTTGGATTTTCTCTAGTTTGTGTTGTTCTATCTAATTTATTATCTTTTTTATATAACTTTGATATTGATACAAATTGATATACATTACCTATTTGTGCATTTTCTGTCACCTCTAATGCCACTTGTAATCTTACTCCTGATGAAGCGCTACATGTTCCACTAATTGATTCAAACAATACCCCGATGCAAATTGCATTTTCTCCTAATTGCTGTTTTAACTTTTCTTCACTTGTGTAAAATAACAAATCTTCCTCTGAGGTATTTTTCATTTCCTCATCTGATAACCAATTAGTTCCATCTTTTTTTGCAGCATATAACATTTTAAATTGCATATCGCTTGTAAAAAGCGTATTAGTTGATTTGCCCGTCGTCAAATAAGTATTTCCATTTATATTGGTTATATTAAAAGCCTGTCCATCAAATTTCATAAGTGCATTTACATCATATATGTCATCTTTGATATCATTATTATCCCCGCAGCTTATATCTAATCTATTAAAAAACTTCTGTCCTATTTCGGCTTTTGAATCTCCCTGACTATAATGTGAATATAGCCCATCTCCATTTTCATCTTGCAACCAATGATATTCTGTATATCCTCCATCTCTATATAACACATGTTGTACTCTAGTTGAATCATCTGTAGTAATAATCTGTTCTTCGGCCTTTGTTCCACTAATACTATATATTTCTAAATCTTTGTCTTGTACTGTTAAATAATAATTAAATCCGCCTTCACTACTCTCTTCTGTATAAGGTACAAAAATCTGAAAATATACTGAAGAAAAACACCCTATATTCTCTGTATACCTTATAGTTGAAATACCATCTTGTTCTTGATATACATATTTATTAGGAAATTCCCCATTAAATTCATATCCAGTTAATTTCGTTTTAATTGTATCTCCATCTTGTTCCATATTTACTGTTCCTGAATTATAACAGCTATATTCTCCTCCTCCGAAAAGCTCCTGGCGCATCTGTTTGATGTGCCGCATGCCTTGTTACTGCCATATTTCGACCAGGAATAAATCCATTAACTTCTGTCGCACTAAAATTATATGTATTCATCTTATAATTGTATAAAATAGGCATTACAGAATTTGTAATATTTTGAATATTATTAGGATCATCAAACGCTATTTTTTCTAACTTTAATTGTATATTTAAATTAATTTCACCATTTGGATATTCTATGCCTTTAATACCTTTTTCGGTATTTTCCTCATTATATAATTGATATACTAAAGAATATCCATATATTCTTCCATTCTGGTTTTCCCCATTTTCTTCCAAAGTTATTTCTTTTGTTAATCTAGAATTTCTTTTTAATTCTACATTATATTTTGGAATTGCACTTACAATAACTTCTTGAACGTTATTTATGACATATTTTTCACTGTCTTGGTTTCCCTCTAACCAAAATTTAAATTCTGGTTTTATTTTTGTTTCATTTTGTGCTCCTTCTACTTTTAACACTAATACCAATGTTTGTTTTCCTGGTATGGTATTATCTGTAGTAGACATTGCATATTCTCCAGTTAATATTCGTCCATCACCAGTTATTTTACCTGATCCCTCAAGCCATCCCATTGAATCTAAATCCCATTTCATTACATTTGCACAATTTTCTGGTAAAGTTGCTTCAACATTTATAATTCCTCCTGTTAAATTTGATTCTGCAATTCCACTTTTTAACGCCATTGTTAAATCTACAGTCCATGTTACTTGGTCAAACGAACGTACAATATTGTTATCTTCTGAACTGTCATTACCTGGTTCGTCATTTGCATCCCATGGTCCAGTTCCCGTCTTGCTTTGAATTATTTGTGCAGATGAAATATATCCTTTATCCCCGTTTATAGTCCCTCCTGCATTATATCCTTCGTTATTACTTCCTATACTCTCATTTTTCTTATTAGTTATATTAAAAATAAGCGCAAAAACTCCTAGTAGAACTATTATTCCTACTAGTACTCCCACGCTTATTAGCATTTTTTTCTTTAAATTACCGGTGTGTGTGTGTGTGTGTGTGTACAGCGCCAACGTTTTCAGGCTTCACAATTTTATTATTCTCATTTTGTCTTTTCATTCATAACACCTACTTCTCCTATAATAACTTATTATATATATTTTAATTTCTTATATATAATAAGTAAATAGAGCATTGTTCCCAATACTTGGCACAATGCTCTATCTCTTTACGGATACTATTTTTAGACATTTTATATTATATTTTGATAACATTTAATTTTTTGTATAAGTTTATCAATTGTAATATTCTTAATAGATTAATCGGGATTTTAGCACCGTCCCCAAATCCCTACTGTTCCTATTTCCCGATTTCTATTCTTTCTTTTCCTACGGTTTCTTCGAATTCTTTTAATATTTCATCTGTTAAATATATTCCTCCACAAGGTTTTAAGTCTCCATCTTCCATTATCTGAACTGGCATATTGTTTCTCTCTCCATGGAAGAATCTTATAAGACCTCTTAGTTTATCTTTTTGTGGTTCGTCCATTCCGTTTATATCAATTGTAAGAATTTTTTGTGTATTGTCTCCAAAAGGTTTTATAGTTCTTGCAACTATCTTAGGTTCATCATCTTCCCTAATACTTAATCTACCTTCTACCATAACAATACTTTCTTCTACTAAATATTTAGAAGCCTCTTGGTAACAATTTTCAAATACTATAATCTCTACTGTACCATATAAATCTTCAACTGTTACAAATGCCATTATAGTATTATTCTTTGTATATTTCTTCTTTACACTTGTAATAATTCCAGCATATTTTACAAATTGACCATCTTTATATTCATTTTTTCTTGCTATGAATTCTCCTTCATCTAAAACTGTAGATTGTAAATTTGCAAATTCTTTAAGTTTCATTGAATTTACATTTGTTTCGCTTTCTATCTGTTTTCTTAATTTTTCTAATGGATGACCAGAAATATATATTCCAAGCATTTCTTTTTCCATAGAAAGTAAATCTTTCTCTGAAAATTCTTTCTGCTCATTAAACGTATATTTAAGTTCATTTACATTATCTTCTGGTGCAGCTAAATCAAACATTGTAACTTGGCCTGCAAAACTTTTCCTATTTGTGTCTTGAATTGTGTCTAATATACTTTCAAATGATGCAAGTAACGTTGCTCTTGTTTGTTCAAATTCGTCAAAAGCTCCTGCTCTAATTAAACTTTCTATACATTTTTTGTTTACTGCTTCATTTTTCATTCTCTCACAAAAATCTGTAAAGCTTTCATAATCACCATTTTCTTCTCTTTCTTTTACTATTGCATTTACTGCTGCAATTCCAACATTTTTAACACTACCCAAACCAAATCTTATTTTTCCATTGTCAACAGTAAATTTAGTAAAACTTTTATTAATATCTGGTTTTAAAATATCTATTTTTAATCTCTTACATTCATCAATATACATAGGAATTTTATCCAAATTTCCTAAAAAGCTATTTAGGGTAGCTGCCATAAATTCTTCTGGATAATATGCCTTTAGATATGCTGTTCTATATGATACTACCGCATATGCAGCGGCATGGCTCTTGTTAAATGCATATTTTGCAAACTCTGCCATTTCGTCAAATATTTTATTAGCAGACGCCTCATCTATGCCATTTCTTATACATCCTTTAATCACTACATTTCCATTCTCGTCTGTTTGGCCATGTATAAAATATTCCCTTTCTTTTGCCATTACATCTAGCTTTTTCTTACCCATGGCACGTCTTACTAGGTCGGCTCTACCTAATGAGTAACCTGCTAAGTCACGAACTATTTGCATAACTTGTTCTTGGTAAACCATACAGCCATATGTAACTTTAAGAATTGGTATTAATGATGGATGTGTATATTCTGCATGTTCTGGATCTTTTTTATTCTTAATATATCTTGGTATTTGGTCCATTGGTCCAGGTCTGTATAATGAAACTCCAGCTATAATATCTTCTAAACAGTCTGGTTTTAATTCCTTCATAAAGTTCGTCATACCTTGACTTTCAAATTGGAATATTCCTACAGATTCTCCGTTTTGCCACAATTTATATACATTAGGATCATTCATATCTTTATCAAATTCAACATCAATTCCCCTATTTTCTTTTACTAAATCTATAGCATCTTGTATAACTGTAAGTGTTCTAAGTCCTAAGAAGTCCATCTTTAAAAGACCTAGTTCTTCCAAAGTTGTCATTATAAATTGTGTTGATATCTGTCCATCTCTTACATACAAAGGCACATATGTATCTACAGGCTCTTTAGTTATAACTATACCACATGCATGTGTAGAAGCCTGTCTTGGCATTCCTTCTAATGCCATAGCAATGTCTAACATCTTATGAATTTCATCATCTGATTCATATAAATCTCGTAATTCTTTATTTTGTTCCATTGCCTTCTTGATAGTTATATGTAACTCGTTTGGTATCATTTTTGCTAATTTATCACATTCAGCATATGGCATATCTAATGCCCTTCCAACATCACGAATTACCATTCTAGCAGACATAGTTCCAAAAGTAATAATCTGAGAAACATGGTCTTTTCCATATTTTCTTTCTACATAATCTATTACTTCTCCTCTTCTTTCGTAGCAAAAGTCTACGTCAAAATCGGGCATACTAATTCTTTCTGGATTTAAGAATCTCTCAAAAAGTAGATTGTACTTCATTGGGTCAATATCTGTTATTCCTATTGCATATGCTAAAATTGAACCCGCACCAGAACCACGTCCTGGTCCTACTGGTATACCTACAGATTTAGCATAATTTATATAATCCCAAACTATTAGATAATAGTCTACATATCCCATTTGTGATATTATCTTAAGTTCATATGCCGCTCTATCTAATATTTCTTGTGAAGGATTTTCACCATATCTTTTCTTTATACCATCATCACATAATTTTTTAAAATAATCATAATGTGTTGCATATTCTGGTGGCACATCGTAATTAGGAAGAATTGTATGACCAAATTCAAACTCTACATTACACTTTTCTGCTATTTTTACTGTATTTTCTATTGCGTCTGGGAAATTTTTAAAATACTCTGACATTTCTTCTGGTGATTTTACATATAATTCATCTGTTTCAAATCTCATTCTGTCTTCATCTGTCATACGTTTTCCTGTTTGTATACAAAGTAATACTTCGTGATTATACGCATCTTCTCTTTTTAAATAATGTGCATCATTTGTCGCTACAATTGGAATATCTAATCTTCTTGCAATTTGAATTATTTTTTGATTAACCATTACTTGTTCTTTTACACCATTATTCTGTATTTCTAAGTAATAGTCTTCTCCAAACACATTATGATGCCATTTAGCTACATTTTCTGCCTCTTCTATATTTCCATTTAATATAGCTTGGCTTACGCTTCCCGCTAAACAACCACTTAAGCAAATTATACCTTCATGATATTTTTCTAGTATTTCTAGGTCTATACGTGGTTTATAGTAATACCCCTCTGTAAAACCTAAAGAAACTAATTTGCTTAAATTTTGATAACCTTTATTATTTTTAGCAAGTAATATTAAATGATAATATTTTTTATCTTGTGGTTCTTTATCAAATCTCGTTCTTGAAGCTACATATACTTCACAACCAATTATTGGCTTAATTCCTTCTTTTTTGCATGCTTTATAAAAGTCAATAACACCATACATAACGCCATGATCTGTTATTGCCATTGCTTTCATTCCAAGTTCTTTTGCTCTTACTGGCAAATCTTTTATTCTATTTGCTCCATCTAATAAACTAAACTCACTATGTATGTGTAAGTGTACAAAATCAGGCATTTTTCTCTCCTTTTGAACTCGAGGGACGGGGCTTAAAGTTCAAATTTTATGTTGAGCAAATGAACTTTTAACCCCGTCCCTAAAGTTCATCTTAATTCTTCTTGTTATGTTATCATATTTTTCTTAATTTAACAATTATTTAGGCAAGAATATATTGTTAGAAATATTAAAAAAATTTAAAATATTTTTAATATTCGACATCTTTCAACAGACATTGCATTTTTTATCTGATATTATATTTTTTACACCCAAGAAAAAGGAAATGAATTTAAATGTACATAGGTACTGTCACTATTTCTGTATTTAAAGATGAAAAAAATGAGGTTAATTTTAAAATTAATATTGATAATGATGATGTATTACCTGTTTCATACGTTATTGAAGATACTTTAAAATTATATTAATTATTTAGACTAACTTTTGTTAGTCATTTTATTTCTAAAATAAGTATGCAATACAGCGAAATCAAATATCTTTTTTTACTTTTTCTATTGACAAAAAAAGGATATGCTATTATAATAATATCTGTTACAGCAAATGGCGAAGTAGCTCAGTTGGCTAGAGCATTCGGTTCATACCCGAAGGGTCATGTGTTCGAATCACATCTTCGCTACCAATATTAAAACTGATGTAAATAGCTTGTATCTAAGAATACAGGCTATTTTACTTTTTGTAATTAACCTTTTTTATTATTAATTTTTAAAAATTTTATTTTTCAATTTCAATCTTTTATAGCTCAAAATTTATTTGACAAATATATTTTTTCATAGTAAAATAAATACAGGAAATGGAGAAACCACAAAAGTGGTTTGCCGTTATAGATGTAAAAAACACATCTCCCGGTCAAGACAGATGTGTTTTTTTATTGGTTATTTTTGTTTGCTAATAATTACTACTAATGCAATAATTAAGGCAAACGTAATGATAGTTACTGATACAAGACCAGTAAAAAGTAATTTTATTATTAATAATAAAGTATGTACTTCTATCATACGCCTCACCTCCTTTTTGTAGGAGGCAAACCACATCTGCTTATTCTCATTTCCTGTAAGAAATACTATACAATATTTCTTTACAAAAAACAAGTAAACAATTTGATTATTTTTAATAATTTATTTTAATTTCTATTCTTTAAACTGCTAACTAAACAAAAGTTGTTATTCGACTTAAAATAAAATTGTTAATTGTACTAATGGCTGTTATAATGTTATTGAAAAATAGTAATTTTTTGAGGAAGATAAATATGGAAATTAATATTATTGGTAGCGGTTCAATTGGAGCTACAGATATGAGTGCATCTACTTTAATTGATAAAAAAATACTAATAGATGTACCAAATGGGATAGTGAAACATATAAAAAAATTAGGTTATAATACTGGAGAAATAGAAAGTATTTTAATTACACATTTACATGGAGATCATTTTTTTGATATACCATTTTTTATGTTCGATAGATATTTTCAGAAAAATGATAATTTAGTATGTATATATTGTCCAAAAGGAACAAAAGAAAAAGTAAAATTACTATTTGATATAGGATTTCCAGGTGATTTTGATAGAATAAACCATGCTATAAATGTAAAATTTGTTGAATTTGATGGAGAAAGTAAAATTGAAGGAAAAGATTTTGTTGCATATTCTAAATATGTAGAACATGGAAATTTTGAACCAGCATATGGATATATAATTAATTTGAATAATAAAAAAATAGGATTTTCTGGAGATAGTAAATTATGTAATGCTATTGAAAATATAGTTGCAGAAACTGATATATCAATTTTAGATATGTCTCACGCACAAAATGTAACACCTGCACATATGGGAATCGAAGATATAAAATATTTATGTAATAAATACAAAAATAAGACTATAATTTCAACACATATGCATAAATATACTAAAGAACAAGCTTTAAGTTTAGATATTAAAAATTTTATTGTAGGAAAAGACAATTTAAAAATTTCTATATAGTTAATAATTGGTGACAACTTACAATTTGTTAATAAACCAAAACAAAAAAATACATTAGGTTTTAACCTAATGTATTTTTTTATTTATCTTGCTCCTCTTGTTCTAGCAGCACCTTTTTCTTTTTCATCATCTGCTTTTTCTTGGCTGTTTTTTAATTTTTCTTCATGTGCTTTTACTACTTTTGAAGTATCTACTTTTCTTTTATATGAATCTAGTCCACCAAATTTTACAGTTTTCCCTGCTGAAACCTCTACATAATCTTTATTATCATCTAAAGTAGTCGCCTCTACTTTAGCTACTCCAGCTTTTACATCTGGTGTAACAGCTTCTTCTTGCATTTCGTCTTCGTCTGTACCACCTAATTCTTTAAAGAAGTCTGCCATACTTCCAAAAACAGTCTCTTTTATAATTCCAAATATATTTCTTTTATTACTTATAACTTTACTTTTCATAATTAATTATCCTAGCTATGCTAAGATTTTCACCTCTCTTTTTATTTTATCTCCATAGATATATATATTATAGCAAAAAAACGCCTTAAAGTCAATCTTTTTAAGGCGTTTACATAATTTTTATCGTTATAGATGCATTATTCTTATGTTAATTTTGCATTTAATTTTTTTATCACTCTATCGTGCATTTTACTTTTAACTTTTTTATTACTATATTTCTTTTTATTTATTTTAGCTCATATAATCTTTTAATTTTTTACTTCTACTTGGATGTCTTAATTTTCTTAAAGCTTTTGCTTCTATTTGTCTAATTCTTTCACGAGTTACCTTAAATTCTTTTCCTACTTCTTCCAAAGTACGAGCCTTTCCATCTTCCAATCCAAATCTTAGTTTTAATACCTTAGCTTCTCTTGGTGTTAATGTACTCATAACTTCTTCTAATTGCTCTTTTAACAATGTATATGCTGCAGAATCTTGTGGTTCTGGAGAATCTTCGTCTTTTATAAAATCACCCAAATGGCTATCATCTTCTTCACCAATTGGTGTCTCTAAAGAAACTGGGTCTTGAGCAATCTTTTGAATTTCCATAACCTTTTCAACTGGCATTTCCATCTCTTCTGCAATTTCTTCTTGCGTTGGTTCTCTACCTAACTGTTGTAATAAATGTCTAGAAGTACGAATTAATTTATTAATTGTTTCTACCATGTGTACTGGAATTCTTATAGTTCTAGCTTGATCTGCTATCGCTCTTGTAATAGCTTGTCTTATCCACCATGTTGCATAAGTACTAAATTTAAAACCTTTAGTATAATCAAACTTCTCAACAGCTTTTATAAGCCCCATGTTACCTTCTTGTATTAAATCTAAAAATAACATTCCTCTTCCAACATACTTTTTAGCAATACTTACAACTAATCTTAAGTTAGACTCTGCTAATTTTTGTTTAGCCTCTTCATCTCCCTCTAAAACTTTTTTTGCTAAATCTAATTCTTCTTCATATGTAAGAAGTGGTATCTTACCTATTTCTCTTAAATACATTCTAACTGGGTCATCAATATTACTACTCTCGTAACCAGCAACATCAATTTCATCTAATTTTAAATCTTCTACTTCTTGTAAATCTTCTTCGTCAGGACCTTCTTCGTCTAAATCGTCATCTTTACCAATATCAACACCCATTTTTTCCAAAGCATCAAATACTCTTTCCATCTGTTCTGTTGATAAATCGTCTAACTCAGCTGCTAAATCCCCATAAGTTATTTTTTTATTCTTCTTTGCAAAATCTAATATTCTTTTTACCTTTTTTTCTGTTTCTGCTCTTTCGATTTCTTGAGCATCATTTTTTTCTGTTATTTCTTCTTGTCCTTCTATCTTTTTCATTATAACCTCCTAGTTATTTCGCAAGTTTAATAATTATGTCATTTAATTCTCTTTCAAGTGCTAACTTACTTTCATTATCAAGTTCAGAATCTTCTAAAGATTTTAATATTTCATCTCGTTTTTCTTTTAAGTTTTCTCTTTCATATGTATTTAAAATATCATCTATTCCTTTGTCTATATCTGTAATACCATAATCTTTTGCCATAATTTCTGTTATGTGATTTATAATATCTTCATCCTCGAATAAACTTAAAACATCATATATTTCTGTTATACCCTTTTCATATTCTGCATAAACTCTTTCTAAAATCTTTTTATTTTTTTCATATTTAAAATCTTCAGGCTTTATCTTGTTTTTTATTTTAGAATATACATTTGCATTAGACATAAGCAACATTGCAATTATTGTATTTTCCCTTTTTAATCTTGCCTCACTAATTTTAGTATCTTCTTTTTTTACTATGTTATACTGAGTATTTCTTTTTTCTAGAATTTTAGAACTAGCATTTTTAGGATATAATATTTTTTTAATTTCCGAATATAATGCTTCTTTAGAAATATCATAATCTTTTGAAATTTTTTCTATATATATTTCTTGTTCCATACTGTTTTCGACTCTTGCTAATATTTTTGCAACTTCATTTAAGAATTTTATTTTGTCCGCAGTATTGTCAAGATTTAATGTTCTTTTTAAAACTCTAACATTAAACTCTACTAAAGATATTGCATCATCAATACATTTTTTTAGTCTTTCTGGCCCATATTTTGTAACATATTCATCTGGGTCTTTTGCTCCAGAAATTTGTAAAACTCTAACATCACAGCCTAAATTTCTTAATATATCTAGTCCTCTTACTATAGCTTCTTGCCCAGCACCATCAGCATCATAACCTAATATAATTTGCTCCGAACTTCGTCTTAAGAGCCTTCCTTGTGCCTCTGTCATTGCTGTACCTAAAGAAGCTACCACATTTGTTATGCCTCTTTGATGTAATGATATAACATCCATATATCCTTCTACTATTAAGATTTTTTTTGTATCATGTTTTTTTGCATTATATAGACCAAATAAATGTCTACCTTTACTATATACTAAATTTTCTGGTGAATTTATATACTTAGGTTTAGAATCATCTAAAACTCTACCACCAAAAGCTATAATTCTTCCCCTTACATCTTGTATAGGAAACATTAATCTGTGCCTAAATCTGTCTATAAATTGACCTCGGTCATTTTTGTTTACCAAATCTGAAGCTAAGATCGCTTCATCAGAAAAGCCTTTGCTCTTTAGGAAATTATATAATTCATTAAAATTGCCTGAATAACCAATTAAGAATTCTTTTAATGTAGCATTATTTAATTTTCTTTTTTTAACATATTCTTGCGCAGGTTTAGCTGTTGGCTTGTACAAATTCTCATGATAAAAATATGCTGCTTCTTTATTTATTTGATATATTTTGTCTTTTAATTCTTGAGTTTTATTATCGCCAATGCTTTCTAATTTTGGTAATGTTATATTCGCTCTTTCTGCAAGTAATTCTATACTTTCTCTATAATTAATCCCTTCTATCTTACTTATAAAGTGAATTACATTGCCTCCAACACCACAACCAAAACAATGAAATATTTGCTTATCTGGAGAAACTGCAAAAGAAGGTGATTTCTCGTTATGAAATGGACATAATCCAAAATAATTTCTTCCACTTCTTTTTAAATGTACATATTGTGATACAACGTCTACAATATCATTATTGTTTTTTATTTCATCTATAAGTTCATCACTATATCGTATCATTTTCCTACCTTTCTTTTACAAAGAACTTTGCTATCTACTTTTTCCTTATTTTGTAAATGTTTTTATCGTTTTTTCGCATTATGGCGCAAAATTCCCCTATAAATTAATATTCGACAACTTAACAATAAATCCTTCTTTTATGTATACAAAACTATATTTTTGAAGGAAATTTTTGCAAAAAATTAACTCCTGTTATCTTTAAATTAGATTTTCCTAATTTTTACAAGAGTTATCTTTTGATTAAAATATAATTGGTGTGTTTACATTTATCATCTAAATACACCAATTACATTTTTCATTGTTGCTATACAGACAATAAAAGAAAGAAATTAAAATTTCTTTCTTCTTAAGTATTAATCATTAGATGCTTTTTTATTTATATCATCTGAATTAAATGGTATGAATTTGCTTACAATGTCGCTACTTATATCTGATGCAGAAATATTTGAATCTACTTTATATTCTTCATATGATGTTGAAATTTTACTATCAACCATTTGCTCTATTTCGTCTTGTGTAGCATGTTCTGTTAAAACAAGTTCGCTTACTAAAATTTGCTTTGCATTATTTAGCATTTTCTTTTCGCCTGTAGATAAACCTTTTTCTTTTTGTTTAAAACTTAAGTTTCTAACAACGTCTGCAACTTTATATATGTCTCCACTTTTCATTTTATCCATATTATCTCTATAACGCTTGTTCCAGTTCATAGACATTTCTGTTTCGTCTGACTCTAAAACTCTGAAGACTTTTTCGGCACTGCTCTTATCTATTATGCTTCTTACCCCTATTTCTTCAGCTTTAGCTGTTGGCACCATTACTTTAACTTCACCTGGCATCTTTAGTATATAGTACGCTTGCTTCTCCCCTAAGATATCCTTTTCTTCTATTGCATCTATTACTCCTGCCCCATGCATAGGGTAAACAATTTTATCGCCTACATTAAACATGCAAGTCACTCCTTTCAATGTCTATTCAATTATCAACACTCTTATTATACTACAAAAATTACCAAAAGTCAAAACTTTTGGTAATGGTTTTTTAGCCTTAAAATCACTGAAACCGTTAGTAATTCAGCATTTTAAGGCTTATATATTTTTTGTTGTGTTTTTGGATTCTCTACTACTTATTCGAATTCCTATTTCTTATCTGTAGAACCAAATCCTCCTACTCTTGTTCCTTCTGCTACATCATCATCTGTTGTTAAAAATTTTTGGAATATAACTTGCCCAATTACATCTCCTTTTTTTACCTCGATATCATGGTCTTGGAAATTAAAATATTGAAAATAAAAATGTCCATCATTAGATTCATTTCCATAATAATCTGCATCTATTATACCTATACTATTTGCCATTACAAATCCTTTTTTAGGCCCGCTACTTCTATTGGCTAACATATACCATTCATCATCTTGGCAATATGCTTTTAACCCTGTTGGAATTAAAGTTGGTTTTATTCCTGGTTTGTAGGCAGGTATAACAACATCTTCTGCTGCTTCTACATCATATGCAGCCGCATGTTTTGTTTTTCTTACTGGAATATGTATGTCCTTATCTTCCCATCCTTTTGCTATTTCGAATCCTCTTAATCTTTTTGCCATATTAATCTCTCCTTTATTATTCCTTTACTTTTCATATTTTATATTAATATTTTTATTTGTCAATACTCTAATTTCTTGCATATTATAAAGTAATAGATTATGTTACCATCAAAAACTATATCTTTATATAGTTGGTCATAGTCAATTTTACTTATTACATTTATTGGTGGTGAATTACTATGAATTTTTGCTCATTAGATACAGTAAAAATAGGCAAAACCTCTAAAATTATAGATATAAATTGTAATCAAGTTATAAAAAGAAGATTATTTGATTTAGGAATTATAGAAAATTCTAAGATTACACCTGTATTTAGAAGTCCTTTTAAAGATCCTACTGCATACTTAATAAGGGGAACTATAATCGCACTCAGAAGCGAAGATACACGAAAAATTATTGTAACTATATAAATAAACTCTTCATATTATTAAATACAGAGGTGATTTTATGTCTTCTTATAAAGTTGCTCTTGTTGGGAATCCCAATGTTGGCAAATCCACAATTTTTAATAGTTTAACCGGAATGAAACAGCATACTGGTAATTGGACTGGAAAAACAGTTGGTAATTGCGAAGGGCATTATAAGTTTAATAATGACAATTTTACTATCGTTGATATTCCAGGAACCTACTCTTTAATGTCTAATTCTGAGGAAGAAGAAATTGCTAGAAATTTTATTTGCTTTGAGAAGCTTGATGCTATAGTAATTGTTGTTGATGCTACTTCTTTAGAGCGAAATCTAAACTTAGTGTTTCAAATAATGGAAATTACATCTAACATAATAGTTTGTGTAAACTTATTAGATGAGGCAAAGAAAAAAGGAATAGCTATAGATTTAAAAAAATTAGCTATTCTATTAGGCGTACCAGTAGTAGGTACAATTGGGAAAAAGAAAAAAACATTAGTTAATTTAAAAAACGAGATTACTAATGCTTGCTCTGGCAAAATTTCTCCTATACCTAAGATTATCAAATATATTCCAATCATAGAAGACAGCATAGCTTTACTTTCGTCTGAGATAGACATTCCTTTTCCTCTTTCTAGATGGATTTCGTTAAAATTAATATGTAATAACGAAAGGTTGCTTTCCTCAATTTCTAATAATTTTCAAGTTAATTTAAATACACCTAATATAAATACAAAATTGGATGAAATTAGCTGTTTACTTGCCCGAAATGATATAAATACTTCTAATATAGAAAATTTTTTATTAACTAGTATTCTAAAGCAATGCGAAAATATTACTAATGCTGTTTGTACATATAAAGAAGTTAATTATACAAAACGAACAATAAAAATAGATAAAATATTAACTTCCAAAAAATTCGGAATTCCAATAATGCTGCTTTTTCTTTGTTTATTATTTTGGATTACAATAGTTGGAGCAAATTATCCTTCCCAACTTTTATCAGATTTTTTTGCTAGCTTAAAAGAGAAAATTTTAGTTTTCTTTGAATATGTACATTCTCCTACCTGGCTTACAAGCCTACTTGTAAATGGAGTTTATCAAACTGTTACATGGGTTATTTCTGTTATGCTTCCTCCTATGGCTATATTCTTTCCTCTATTTACTATTCTGGAGGACTTAGGATTTTTACCTAGAATTGCTTTTAATTTGGATAGGTGTTTTAAATGTGCGTGTACTTCTGGTAAACAGGCACTTACTATGTGTATGGGGTTTGGTTGTAACGCTGCAGCAGTTGTTGGAACAAGAATAATAAACTCTCCAAGAGAAAAATTAATTGCGATACTAACAAATTGTTTCGTTCCCTGTAATGGAAGATTTCCATTTTTAATTACTGTGGCAACAATATTTATTTCAGGTTCTATAGCAGGTATATTTTCTGGATTAGTTGCTGCAGTAGTAGTTATGCTAGTAGTTTTATTAGGAATTTTATTAACATTATTAGTTTCAAAAATACTATCTAAAACTATATTAAAAGGACTTCCATCATCTTTCACTTTAGAGCTACCACCATATAGAACTCCACAAATTGGAAAAATATTAATTCGTTCCTTATTTGATAGAACTCTATTTGTATTAGGTAAAGCTATTTCTATAGCAGCACCTGCTGGAATTGTAATATGGTTATTTTCTAATATCAATATCGGCGAAGTATCCATATTAGATTTTATTGCAAATACCTTAAATCCATTTGCAAAAATAATTGGTTTAGATGGATATATTTTAACAGGTTTTATCTTAGGAATTCCTGCAAACGAAATTGTACTACCAATAATTTTAATGGGATATTTAAAAAACAAAGAATTAATAGATATCGAAAATGTTGCTGTAATTGGTAATATTTTAACATCAAATGGATGGAGTTTACTTACCGCTATTAATGTAATGATATTTACATTGTTGCATTTTCCTTGTGGTACTACTTTACTTACAATAAAAAAAGAAACAAAAAGTATAAAATGGACTATTGTTTCTTTCCTTCTTCCTACCTTGTGTGGAATTATAATATGTTTTATTACCACACAAACATATAATCTAATTAATTTAATTTAGGGATTTAGGGACGTTCCTAAAATCCCTAAAATGGAAAAAAGGAAAGTTCCCAAATCCCTATTCTTCCTTTATTACACCATTTATTAAATTCAAATCTGATGGAATAATATTTTTTATATTAGCCTTTCTAAATATAGCTTCACCTAGCATTACTCCTGCTTTTGCTCCGTTCATCCAATCTGGATTGGTAGGCATTAAACTCCTTAACTCATCTAACGTAGTTTTGTTAAGTAACTCCTCATTTTTCTTATCAAAATCTTCATATGTAACATATACTTTATGAATACCATCATCAAAGAACTTATTAGGTTTCAAGTTATATTTTACTAACTTTTGAAATCTTAATTCTCCACCTGTATGCATTGCAATATCACAATTAAAATTAATATCTTCTGGAATTAAGTTTTCTAAATAATTAATAATTTCTTCTTTTGATATTCCAGAATCTAGCTCATTAATGTTTGGGTATTTATCAAAAACATCAGATACTCCTACTGTTAAATTAACTCTATTTTCTACTGTATCATTGTTAAATATTACTAGCTCTGTAGTTTTACCGCCCATATTTACCATCATAATTCTATTATTATATACTCCCTGCATAGCCTTTTCAAAATAATAGTTTTCTTTATCGTGTGATATAACATTAAACTTTAAATCTAATTCATTAAATCTTGTTTCTATATTTGCTAACTGTTCATTTGGTATTTTTCTCCATATTCCAGTTGCATATATTTCTGTATTGTTTTTATTCAAATTATATTTCTCTTTAACTTCTTTTATAAATGCCATCATTTTTTCTATATTTTCTTCTTGAATACCGTCTTCCGAAAATCCTCTTTTAAACATGATAGATTTTTCTTCTATTAAACTTAATTCCTTTTTATACTCATATAATTTTATCGTTGATGACCCAATATCAAAATAATACATATCCTAACTCCTTTTATTTTATTAAATCCAAATTTCCATTTATTATTGTTGGCTCAAAGCCATGAATTTCATCATATAAATCTCCTTGTGGTATATCATTAAATAAATAAATCTTTTTGTTTTCTAAAAATGCATTATGCATTTCTAAAAAAGTAGCCCCACCTATATAATTTTTCTTATTTTCTTTATCGAAATTTAATACTAATAGAGCATCTACATTTTTTATTTTTTCTCTACTCATTTTATACATGTTCTTTTTAAATTTTATATGCTCTGTTTGTCCAAACCTCCACGCTGTAGATTCTGACTCTACTTCTTTTGCTCTTTCTTCATATAAGTTAGGAACAATAATAGTGTGTCCTTTTTTCTCTAATTCTTGTTTAATATATTCTACCTTTGTGTAAAAGCTTTTACTACAAACTATAAAAATTTTCATACACTCTCTCCCACATTTTATGATTAATATTTAATTTTTACAATTATATTCTTTAAATAAAAAATTAACAATATTTATCTCAAATTTTTATTGATATATCTTATAGCGCAGTTTTTTCGACATTTTATACGCTTTTTATTTCCTTGACTTGTCCATTTTTTTGATATATTATATAGTAACAAGTTAAATAATGGGAGGTATATTATGGAATTAAAAGGATCAAAAACAGAAGCAAATTTAAAAGCTGCTTTTGCAGGAGAATCAGAAGCAAGAAATAAATATACGTATTTTGCAAGTGTAGCAAAAAAAGAAGGATATGAACAAATAGCAGCACTATTTTTAGAAACTGCAGAAAATGAAAAAGAGCATGCAAAAATTCACTTTAAATACTTAAATGGTATTGGTGATACAATGCAAAACTTAGCAGATGCAGCTGCTGGTGAAAACTATGAATGGACAGATATGTACAAAAAGTTTGCTGAAGAAGCAGAAGAAGAAGGATTTAAAGAAATAGCTGCAAAATTCAGAGCTATTGGTGAAGTAGAAAAACATCACGAAGAAAGATATAGAAAATTATTAGAAAATGTAAAAGACGGTGAAGTTTTCAAAAAAGGAAGCATCGTTGTTTGGAAATGCAGAAACTGTGGACATATAGTTGTTGGAACAGAAGCTCCAAAAGTTTGTCCAGTTTGCAATCATCCTCAATCATTCTTCGAAGTAAATGCAGAAAATTACTAATACATAAAACTAAAGGAACGAGTTATAAAAACTCGTTCCTTTTTTATTAATACATTATAACTTTAAAGAAATACTTGCCAAAATATCTTTATTATATCTTTGCTATTAAATCATATTCTTTAGACTTAGCTATAGTACAATTTACAAAATCACCTATAGTTAATTCTTTATCACTTTTTATATATGTAATTCCATCTATATCTGGAACTTGGTAACTTGTTCTTCCAACATAATATTTTTCGTCAAATGTTATACCTTCTATTAGTACTTTCTCTTCTTTTCCTACTAAATTTAATAAGTTATCTTTAGAAACCTGTTGTTGTAGTTTCATTACTTTATTATATCTAGCTTTTTTGGTCATTGGATGAACTTGACCTTTTAACCTAGCTGCAGGGGTTCCCTCTTCTTTAGAATATGTAAACGCTCCTAAATTATCAAATTTTGTCTTTTTTACAAACTCATAAAGTTCTTCAAAATCAGCTTGTGTTTCGCCTGGGAAACCAACCATAACAGTTGTTCTGATTTGCACATTTGATATATTTGTTCTTATTTTTGTTATAACATCTTCTATATTTTGCTTACTTGTCTTCCTATTCATTCTTTTTAAAACAGAATTTGAAATATGTTGTATTGGAATATCAAAATATTTACAAATTTTACTTTCTTCCTTTACAACTTTTATTAGTTCGTCATCTATTCCTTCTGGATATGAATATAAAAATCTAATCCATTCTATTCCATCTATTTTACAAAGTTTTCTTAAAAGTTTAGCAAGCCTTGGTTCATTATATAAATCTAAACCATATTTAGTAGTATCTTGGGCTATAACAATTAATTCTTTTATACCCTTTTTAGCTAATAAATTAGCCTCTTCTATAATATCTTCTTCTGTTCTACTTACAAAAGGACCTCTAATAAAAGGAATTGCACAATAAGTACATCTGTTACTACACCCTTCACCAATTTTTATATATGCGAAATTTTCTCCTGTAGAAATTTCTCTTCCCAAAAATTCTTCTTTGCTAGCTAATGGAAGTGGCTCTTTAGGATAAGTTTTAATTTCTCCATATTTTTTATTATCTTCTACTTTATTATTTATTAACTCCTCAATAGCAGTGTAAAACTTATCGTATTTATCTAATCTAATCCACAAATCAACCTCTGGCAAGGCTTTCTTTAAATCATCAGTATATCTTTGAACTAAACAACCCATAGCAATTAGATATTTACATTTTTTCTTTTTATATTCTGCCATTTCCAAAATTGTATTTATCGCTTCTTCTTTTGCAGGGTCTATAAATCCACAAGTATTTACAATTATCATTTCTGCGTCTTCTGGATTATTTACAATCTCCATTCCGTGTTCTTTTAATATTCCTATCGCAATTTCAGTATCTATCAAATTCTTAGAGCAACCTAATGATACAAAACCTACTTTCATCATTTCTCCCTTCTGTCAACTTTTGAACTTTAGGGACGGGGCTTAAAGTTCAAAAATTATGTTTACTATTAATTTCTACTCTTTACCATACATTTGCTTTCGTGTAAGTTCTAATAAATTTAATTTTGAAAATCCCTCAACTTGTACTTTAGCTCTATCTTTTTTAGTTTCTTCTACAAAACACTCTAATAACTTCGTCTTGCTTATGGCTTCTTGCATATCTATAAAATCTATTATAATTATTCCGCCAATATCGCGTAATCTAAGCTGTTTTGCAATTTCTTTTGCGGCTTCTGTATTTACTCTTAATATTGTATCTTCCAAATTATCTTTACCTACACATTTTCCAGAATTAACATCTATAGCAGTTAATGCCTCTGTCTTGTCTATTACAATATATCCTCCGCATCTTAGCCAAACTTTGTTATTTTCTAATTCTTGTAATTCTTTCTGCATAGTATATTTTTCAAATACATCTTTTTCATAGCCCACTTTTACATTTTTGTCTAAATTATATGCTTCTAGAAAATTCTCTATTTCTTTATTAAACATTTCATTATTAGTTACAATTCTATTCATATTACCATCTGCTGTTCCTAGAATTAAAGACTTAATAATATCATTATTTTCTTCTATTAAACATGGCAAATTACTTTCGTTTTCTAACATCTTTTTTTGTATTTTATTCCATCTGTTTAGTAATCTTTGTATATCATCGCAGATTTCTTCTTCTGTAGCAGAAATACAGCTCGTTCTTATTATTGCTCCAAACCCACTAGGAATATGCTTTTCTACGATTTCTTTTAGTCTTTGTTTTTGGTCTTCATCTTCTATTTTTCTAGAAATAGTTATAAAATTTGTTTTTGGCATTAAAACAATTTGTCTTCCTGTTAGTTTTATATTGGCTGTTAATTTAGCTCCTTTTTGTTTAATTGGATTTTTTTGAACTTGTACTAATATCTTTTTATTTAATTTAATTTCTTCATTGATTTTGTTCAAATCTTCAAAATGTATAAAAGCATTTTTTTCTTTACCAATATCAATAAAAGCTGCTTTTATTCCTGGAACTATATTTTTTATAATGCCACTATATATATTTCCTTCTATGTTATCTTGATTCTTAATAATATACCTTTCTACTATTTTGTAATCTTCTATTAAAGTTGCAACTTTTTCATTAGTATCAACTTTTATTCTTATTTCTTGCATTTTTTCCCTTTCTTAATAATAATAGTTTAAGCAAATTTAATTATACATATTCATTGCTTTATCTATTCCATAAGTTATAATATCACACACTGCATCTGCAGCTTTTTTAGTTGAGTCATTTAATATGTCACGCTCTTCACCTTGTAATTTTTGAAGCACATACCCTATCATCATTTCCTTAAACATTGGTTTTCCAATTCCTACTCTAATTCGTGGGAAGTCTTCTGTTTGTAGCTCTTCTACAACTGACTTCATTCCATTGTGGGTACCTGGTCCACCCTTTTTTCTAATTTTAATTTTGCCAATATCTACATCTATATCATCATATATAACTATTATATTTTCTGATGGAATTTTATAAAAATCCTTGTATTTTATAATAGCCTCTCCACTTAAGTTCATATATGTTTGAGGTTTTAATAAAATGACTTTTTCATTATTTATCATTCCATCGCCATATAAAGCTTTAAACTTCTCTTTAGTAACAGTTATATTAAGTTTTTGGCTTAAATGGTTTATTGCATCAAACCCCATATTATGTCTTGTGTTTGAATATTCTCCTTCTGGATTTCCCAATCCTACAATTAAATACATTTTATCCTCCTATAGTGTTTTAGGGACGGTGTAAAATCCCTGTTTTTAATAACTATTGTAAAATATAAAATAGAGGAAAAAAAGGAACGTCCCCAAATCCCTGAAATTCCTAATGCCTTTTATAAGTATCTTTATTGATTCTTTCTGAACTTATTACTTGTCCATTTTGTCTTACTGTTTTATATGTTTCTGATTTTATACTTGTAGCTGTAGTTTCGGTAACTCTTGATGTAATTTCTACATCGTAATCTGGATTTTCTTTTAATCCATAAATCTCACATTTTGCTACTCCACCACTTACTGTGCATAATATTTTTACTGGATAGTTTCTTGTGTTTTTAAACTTAAAATCTATTGAACCATATACAACTGTAGCATCTCTACCGGCTTTTGCATATGATGGTACGAATTGGTGGTTTCTTCTTTCTACTATTTCTAAATTTGAATACAACACTGCATTATACAATGTTGTAGATATTTGACATATACCTCCACCTAGACCATCAACCACTTCACCATTCTGATACATAGCTGCTTCCTTATATCCTGCTGCTATAGTTCTTTCTCCAACAACTGTATTATAAGAAAATGTTTCACCTGGCATTAGTACTGTTCCATTTATTTTTTCTGCTGCTAGTCTTAAATTTGTTGTCCTATCTGTATCCCTTGCATTATAATTTGTAGAAAATTTTGCAAGTAAATCTGGAAAAGCTTCTGTTCCAATCATATTTGTTGTTACGCTTGGTGCAGTATATTTTAATGGAATTTCGTATTCATCTTTAACTTCATTTAACATAGCTTTTGCTTCGTCAACAGATATATTAAAATCTACACCATTTTCGTGTGGATATACCACATATGGATTTGTTGTATAATAAGCATTGACAGGTTCTTTGTATATCTCATTATGAATTTTGTCTATATCTATTGCATCAGGATCTTTTGAAACTGTTACAAGCTCTATTTTACTACTTGCATATGACAAATCTTGAATTTTATTTTTTATATTTTCTATCGATGGGGTTACATCTACTATATTACCAGTTTTACCCCTAGTAATAATTAATTTATTTCCTTCTACGTAATAACTACTTTGTACAACGGTGTCTGGCAATTTTGTTGATATATCGTTAAGAATTGCTGTACATTGTTCTGTATTTACTGTAACATTAAGCTCTAAATCATTAGCAGAAACTAAATTTTTTATTATTGTACCCATATTCTTAAAAATATTGCTATCTCTTCCAATGTTATACGCTCTATTTACTGCATCTTCGATATTTAGGTTTGCACCTATATCTTCTAAATTTAATTGAGTCTCGTATTCACCATGAACTACTGTTAAATTGTTTGGTAATACATTATTGAACTCGGTAGTTACTTTTTCTATTGCTTGCTCCTTCGTTAAACCTGCTACCTCAACACCTTTTACATAAATACCAGTTATAATCTTATCACTTGAAGATATATAAAGTGTTATACCTAAAAATAAGATAAAAAAGATTATTATAAAGCTTATAAAAACTATTCCTAAAACTGTTCCTACTTTTAAATTTTCTTTGTTTTCTACTATTTTTAAATCTGTCGTTTCCAATTTCTTCTCCTTTGATAATATATAAAATGCACATATATTATACTATATTTCGACTATATATACAATTATAATTTATACTTTTTAAGGTACAAAAAAGGAGTAGTTTTTACTACCCCCCTTAACATATTTTAATCATCATCTGCTCCAAATAACTCATCAAATTTTGCTTCTAATGCTTTTTCTAAATCCAAATTATTTACTTCTTCGTCATTATCCTCTAATGGTATTTCCATAGGCTTAGACTTTGGCTTTGGAGCATCTACTGTATTTAAGTTTTGGTCTACTCCACTACTTGTAGAACCTGCTGTTACATCTTCAGTATTATTTTTAGGTTCACTTGGTTCATCATCAGCAAACAAGTCGTCTAAAGATTCTACTTTTAGGTCTTGAGCTTTTGTTTCTGAACTTGCTGAATAAGGATTTGCTGGGTTAAATATTCTCCATTCTCCTCTTTCACCAACTTCTGCATCGTTATGGCTTATTTCTAGTCTAGCCATCTCTTTTCCCATTGGATGTCTAAAATAATAGAATTTATTTGCTTTAACAGGTCTTACACCTTTAACAAATATAATACACATATCATTGTCAAATCTTCTTAACTCATCTGGTGTAAGTAATGCTCTACCCATTATTTGGTCAGAATCACTTGAACCAGACTTCCAACCACCTTTATCACGGTTAGTTGAATGGCTATCTCTTGAGATTGTTTTTTCTCCTAATGCTTTAGAGAAGTATTCCAAAGTCTTTGTAGAGTTACTTCCTAAAAATACGTGTGTATCACAGTTACCAATTATCGTTTCGTATGATTTTTCATAAACAGCTTCTAATTGGTCTAGGTTTTGTAAGATAACACTGAATGAAATTCCTCTACTTCTTGATGTAGATATCTTTTTATCGAAATCTGGTATTTGACCAATGTTTGCAAACTCATCTAGTATGAAGAATGTTTTCTCTGGTAATTTACCACCAGCTTTATCTGCATAATCATATAATTGTTGAATCATCTGTGAAAAGAAAATTGTAAGTAAGAAATTATATGTTGTATGTGTATCTGAAGAAACTACATATACAGCAGTTTTTTCTTGTCCAATTTCTTCAAAATTTATTGTATCTGACGATGTTAGATCTGCTATATCTTTACTATCAAATTTACCTAATCTAGATTGTAATGTACTTAAAATAGAACCTCTTGTTTTTTCTGGTGCTATTTCGATTGATTTATAGTTCTTTCTTGCTGGGTGTGTATAATCCAATTGATTAATTAAATCACCTAATAAGCTTGTACCACCACTATCATTTGCAGCCCTTACAAGCTCTGCACAGCTTGCTAAGTTTTGCTCTTCTGGTGGTCTTGTAGATATTAAATACCAAATTAAAGCTTTTAATAAGATTTCTGCCATATCATCCCAGAATGGGTCTGATGCTTTTTCCCCGCTTTGTCCTTTAACAATGGTATTTGCAATAATATCAACATCTATTTCATTTCTTATATGTGCTAATGGATTATACCCATCACTACACTCTGGATTAACTAAGTTTAATACTCTTACTTTATATCCTTTAGATTTTAAATATCCTGCTGTTCTATCGTATAATTCTCCTTTTGGATCTGTAAATATGTATGAACCTAAACATTGATGTGCGTTTGGTATAGAATATGATGCAGATTTACCAGAACCTGAACCGTCCAACAACCAACACGTTTATATTTCCCATTTTATTTAATGGTAAATAATTATCTTCTGCTAGTACAATACCACTTTTTTTGCTTAAAACTTTATATTGCTCGCCATGTTCTGCCCATCCACTAGAACCATGCTCTATATCTGTATATTCATTTTTAGGTGCTGCTTTTAGTAATCCAACTATTACAGCTGCTAAATAGAATATTGTAAAATATAAAATACTTTTACCAAATATTTCTATATATGCATTTGAAAATACAACTCCAAAACTTGAAAAAGGGCTAGTGATATATTTTCCTAATTGCTCGAAAAAAATTTCGAAATTAAATGCACCTGATTGCACTGCCTCTGTAACAGAAGCAGAAAATGGAGCAACTCCTAGGATTATAATTACTAACCATAATATTGCAAATATTATTATTTTCTTTTTGCCATTTTCTAACATACCCTGTAACTTATAATTCATTTATTTCATCCCTATCTTTTGTGGTATTATCTTGAAGCACCATCAGTTTTAGTTTCATTAGTTTTAGCTGCAATTCTTTGTTTTGTTACATTTCTTCCTCTTGCAATTCTTGCTTCTGCAACAGCTTTTGTAGATACTTTACATCCTTGTTTTTTTAGTTTGTCTGCATTTGCTACAAGATATTTTGATTCCTCTGCATTTTCTGGTGCTACAACTTTATTTGTTCCCACTTCTCCTAATAATAAAGGAAAATCTTTTACATTTTCTGTAGTAATACATGCAAAAGTAAGTACTTTTGCCTCATCTTCAAAGAATATTGAATTGCAAGATTTTTCAGATAAACTATCTGTTTTGTTCATTAGAACTCCCCTCTCCTTTAATCTTTTTTATCTTTTATTTCGAAAGCAAAATAAGGTTTATTTGCTTTAAGTTTACATTTACCTCTAACTTCGTTGGCCTCTTCATCAAAATATACCATAGGCTTTACTTCTTCTGTTGTTTCTGGGTCTATAATTGAAATTTGTCTTTTAAAACTTGGTGTGTACTTAAATTCTTTATATTCTTTTTCTGTGTCTGAATAAAGAGTATTAAATTTTAATGGCGTTGGTTTTTTAGAAATTGTTATCTTGTCACCTTGCAGTATTGCCATATTAATTACTACTCTATCTTTACCAAATGATAATATAACAAGTTCGTCTTTGTCATCAGAAGGGTCATCAACATAAAATGTTTTCTTCTTCTTGTCACCATACATTTCTTCTGTATAGTCCAATCTTGTTACTGTATACTTTGGTGATTTTTCTAAATCTTCTTTTAAAGTTTCATTTATTTGATATACTACTGTACTTACGTTATTTGGATCCATTATACTAAAATGTTTTCCTTCCCAACTGTACATAATTTATACACCCCACACTTCTACGATTTTCTATATACATAGTTTGTCTTTTGTAACACTACTATGTTTAATTATACCTAATTTGTAAGTTTTTGTCAACCAATTTTAAGTTATTATGTTAATTCGCTCTTTTTCTTGGATTAAAGCTAGATATTTGTTCTAATTCTTTGTATAACTTTTCTTCCTCTGTCGTTAATTCTTTTGGTACTATTATTTTTACTTCAGCTATTAGGTCTCCTCTTCCACCTTTTCCATCTTTGTATCCTTTTCCTTGAATTCTGACTTTTTCGCCACTTTCAATTCCCTTTGGTACATAGACAGAAGCAGTGTCGTCTATTGTATCTATAGTAGCTCTTGTGCCTAAGGCAGCTTCCCATGGGGTTAATCGTAAATCTGTGTATAAATCTATTCCTTCTAATCTAAACCTTTTACTATTTTGAATATTTACTTTTATAAATAAATCTCCGTTTTTACCACCATTTATTCCAGCTTTTCCTTGGCCAATCAATCTAATCTTTTCTTGATTCCTAATACCTGCTGGGACTTTTACTACAAAAGTCTTCATCTTCCCTTTCAGAGTCCTAAGAGAAATTTTCTTTTCTGAGCCATAATATGTTTCCTCTATTGACATATTAATTTCGGTTTCTACATTCTCTCCTCTTATAGGAATTTTTTTCTTTACTTTATTGTCGGATTTTTCCTCCTCACCGACAATATTTCCAAAAAACATTGTGAAAAATTCGGAAAATTTTGAGCCATTCTTCCTTTGGCTCTCTTCATACTTCTTCTTTTTTCCCACGTTATTATTCCATATTCTGTCATACTTTCGTTTAGAAGTAGAATTTGATAACACCCTATATGCTTCATTTATATCTTTAAATCGTTCTTCTGCAAATTTGTCATTAATATTAATATCTGGATGATACTTCTTTGCAGCTTCCCTATATGCTATTTTTAATTCTTGAGGAGTTATCTTACTAGATTCTAAATTTAGTATTTTGTAATAGTCTTTGAAAATCATTTAACATCCTCCACATTCATGGTGCCAACATTATATCACATAAAAATGCATTTTAAAATAGGTTTTTTTAATTTTTGCGCATTTTACTTTCATTTAACAATATATAGTTTCTAGCATTTATTGTTTCTGGATGAATTAACCATTCATTTTTTACATTATATGTAATAAATTCGTCCATTAAAAATATAAGAGTTTCATCAATATTTTGTGTAGATAATTCCCTACTTTTTTCTAAATTGAACCTTGTCCCTTTTCTATTTTCCTCGGTCTTATCAGCTACATATATAATCTTTTCTAACATACTCATATTTTCTCTTCCTGTTGTATGCCACTTTATAGCATTTATCATATCTTGTGTAAAACCAAATTTTTTAGCAGCAATATCTGCTCCTATCTTGCCATGTAAAAGTGATGGTTTTACAGTTTCTATTTCATCTATCCTTATATTATTAGCCTTGGCATATTCTATCATTTCTTCATCAGTCATTTCCTTAGCTATATCATGTGCTATTCCTACCTTTTTAGCAATCTCTTCTTGCACACCATATATTTTAGCAAGCTCTATAGCTTTTTTCGCAACACCCAAAGAATGTGTAAAACGATATTCTGATAAAACTGATTTCACATCATTTTCTATTTCTTTGTATTCCATATATTACCTCCTTGGTTGTTTTTATTAAAAATTATTTTTTCATTGCATACTTTATTAATTTATCAAGAACTTCTGTATATTCTATACCAATAGCATCAAATAATTTTATATACATACTATCCTCTGTAATATCTGGCATTGTATTTATTTCATTTACATACACTACATTTGTTCTTTCTTCTACAAAGAAATCCACTCTAGCTAAATCTTTTGCTCCAATCGCCTTAAAAACCTTTATAGCTATCTCTCTTAATTCATCTTCTAGATTTGTTCCTAACATATTTAAAGGTACCATTGTTTTCGTTGCTGGATTTTGATACTTAGAATTGTAATTATAGAATTCATCTTTTATATCTACTTCTCCTGGATATGAAGTAATTACATTGTCGTTACCTAAAAGTGCTATCTCAATTTCTCTTCCTTTAATTTCTTTTTCTAAAATTATTTTGTCATCATAAAAAAATGCACTCTCTATACTTTTCCTAAGTTCTGATGAATTTGTTGCTTTATTAACTCCGATTGAAGCTCCAGAGTTGGCAGGCTTAACAAATACAGGATATTTCAATTTATCATATACTAATTCTAGTAAATCATCCATTGAAACTTCCTTTTCGTTAAACTGATTATCTATGCTTACAATTCCATTTTCGGTATTTTTAATGCAAAAATATTTCGTTTGCATAACCCCAGCACCAGCTAAAATTGTTTTCATGTATAATTTATCCATAGCAACACTTGAAGATAAAATACCACATCCAACATATGGAATATCTACGAAATTTAATAGCCCTTGTATAGAACCATCATCTCCACCTTTTCCACGCAATACCGGAAATACACAATCTAAGTCTTTTAAAAATTCAATAATATTTTTTATATGTTTTAGCTTAATTGGTTCTTCTCCTAATTTATAATTTGGCATATTTGCTAAATCATCTAAAACTTCGTACCAATCTCCTTCTTTATTAATATATATTGGTATAACTTCGTATTTTAATTTATTTAAATTTTTAGCTATTGAACATCCTGACATAATAGAAATAGAATGTTCACTTGATTTTCCTCCAAAAACAACTCCTATTTTTATCATATTTTTTTACACGACACGTTGTGCCATGTACTCCTTTCTTAATTAATTATTTATACCTTTAAAAATTTCTGCAAAATGCATTCCGTTTGCAGCTTTTAATAATACAACATCGTCTTTTTCTAAATTATCATTTAAATAATTTATTGCTTCAGTTGTAGTATTTAATCGTATAACTTGGTCTTTTGGCATGCCTAAATATTCTGCTTCGTCAGCTATATAATTTGCAAGTTCTCCTACTGTTACTAGCATGTCTACTTTATGAGTAATTACCTCTATTCCTACTTTTCTATGAATTTCTTCTGCAAATTCTCCTAGTTCAAACATATCTCCTAACACAGCAATCTTTCTATTCCCTGGTAATTCTTTTAGATATTCTAGTGCAGCTTTCATAGAGTCATAACTTGCATTATACGCATCATTTATTACTGTTACGTTATCTTTAATTTTATCAATTTCCATTCGATTTTTAGTTAAAGTAAATGTTTCGATACCCTTTATGATATTTTCTGGAGATATATTTAATAAATTTCCCACTGCTATTGCACATAAACTATTATAAACAAAATGTACCCCACTTACTGGCACTTTTACTGAATATTCTTTATTATCTATTTTTACATTATATGTAGAATAATTTTCATTTACTTTAATATTATAAGCCATTACATCAGATTTTTCATCAATTCCAAATGTATATTTTTTATATTTCGTATCTTCCTTGGCCCATTTATTAAGCATATCATTATCATTGTTTATTACGATATATCCACCTGGTTTTAAATTTTCTAGTATTTCTAATTTAGCTTTTAAAATATTTTTTCTAGAACCTAAAAATCCTATATGAGCTGTTCCTATATTTGTAATAACTGCAACTGTTGGCTTTGCTATTTTTCCTAAATAACGTATTTCGCCCAAATGATTCATACCACTTTCCACTACTACTGCTTCGTGATTTTTTAGTTTTAAAAGGGTGGTAGGTAAACCTATTGCGTTATTTTGGTTTCCTTCTGTTTGTAAAGTTTTATATTGAGTACGTACTACATTTGCAATTATATCTCTCGTACTTGTTTTACCAACACTTCCTGTTATTTGTACAACTGGAATATCGTATAAATCTCTTTTATATGCCGCAATATCTCCAAATGCTTCTAAAGAATCTTTTACCTCTATTATTGTTTTATCTTTATATTGTTCTAAATCTTCTTTTGTTACTTCTATCCCTGAAATAACTGCAACTTTTGCACCCTTTTCAAGAGCTTCTTTATAGTATTCATTTCCATTAAATTTTTCACCTTTTAGACCTACATATATATCGCCTTTTTGAATTTTTCTTGTATCTGTACAAAAATTTTCACAATCTTCTTGTGGATCTCCTACTAATAATCTGCCATTAGTTGCTTTAATAATATCTTCTACCTTCATTTTCTATTTTGTATGATTTGTTTATCATACTCCCCTTTCTTTAGTTTTGTTAATTTTTTACATTTTTTACTAATTGTATTATATTACTTTTTTGATGTCAAATGGGATTTTAGGATTCAAATAGGGATTTGGGGACGTTGTTTAAATCCCTATAATGTTTCTAACTCCCAAAACTATTAAAGCTCGCTATCTATTTGACAACGAGCTTTTTTATTATACTTACTATCTATTTTTCTTGTTTTTCTTTACATTGTATCTAAATAATAAAGTAAGTATTATTATTACTACTGCTATAATTACATATATTGCTGTTTTTCCGGATTCTTCTGGAGCTTTTGAAATTTGTGCTGAATAAAAACCTGATAAATTGTTCTTTTCTATCTTCTCATTTTCTGTTTCTACTGTTTGTTTTGTTGTACTTAATAAATCTTCTTCATTATAAATCTCATATCTATCATTATTTACATTATATGTTGTTATATAATTTGCACTATTTTCATTTTGCTCTTCTGTTTGATTTTCTTGTTTCTCGGAGTTGCTTTGTATTTCTTCTGCTTTTTCTACAGGCACTTCCTGTAATTTTTGTATAAGTTCCTTTGTATTTTCGTATCCTTCTTCGTTTGTTGTGATTACTGATTCTTCTGTTTGTAATTTGTCTTGTATAAATTCAACTAAACCTGTTTTATTTTCATCTAATTTTTCTTCTGAAATTACTTCTCCAGTTTGATAGTTGAATTTTATTTTGTCTCCATTATTGTATGTTACTTCTACTTCTTTTTCATCTGTATTCAAGTTATTTCCTATACTCTTAATATCTTCATTTTTAAAGTTTTCTGGATATGTTACTTTTTCTTTTAAATCATACATCTTTCCATCAGTTCCTAATACTGTTTCATATTCTTTGCCATTGTAATTGTCTATTATGAAATTTCCATCTACCATATCAATAGTAGGAGATAGTGCAAATAGATTTCCATCTTTTAAATATAGTTTTGTATTTCTTTTTACTGAATTGCCTTCGGCATCTTGAATTATTGAGTAATCACTATATGTGGTTATTTGTTTTCCGGCATATTCGAAGGTTTGTTCTGGCATTTGTAAAGTTTCATCTTCTGCATTGTTTAAAGATTGTGTATTTGTGTTTTCAGAAAGATTATGTTCTTCATCTTTAGGTAAATCTATTCCTTCTTGGTCTGGTAAATTAGAACTGTTAATAGTTGGATACTTATTATTTTGAAGTACATCGAACTTCCAGTTAGTTGTTGTCCATTTTAGTTTTGATGTATATGTTGTTTGCTCTTTTAATTCTGCTTCTGTTAGATAATTTTCTTGTGGTATAAATACTTCATTTTGTGCAGTTGGATTTTCTCCATTTAAGCTAGAATATTTATAATAATATGTGTCTTTTAAATATTGATTTTGATTTTCTCTACCACCTATTCCAAGTGAGCTTGTACTATCATCATCACAATCTACATATGCTTCTATATAGTTACTATAATAGTAAGTATCTGGCATATATAAATCTTCTGTAATATTTCCTATAAATCCTCCGGCATTTGTTTTTGCTGTTATTGTACCTCCTGCTACATAGTTATTATATAACTTAGAAGTATTATTTACTGCTGTCATATTTGTATTGTCTAAATATCCTATTATTCCTCCTGCTGTATGATTTGTTGCAGTTACTTTTGAATTGTTATAGGTTTTATATAATGAACCTTTCGTATATTTTCCTGTAATTCCTCCTACATAAGAATTTCCTTCTACTGTACAATCTTTTGCATACATTTCAAGGCTAGTTATATTTGTACCAAATACCCCAGCTATAGCTCCTAAATAATTTCCTGTAGATTGAATTTTTGTATTAACAGCTTCAATATAATAATATGCCCAGTCTGTAGTTCCTGAAACACCGCCTACATAATCTCCTGTACCTTTTATCGTAGAATTTTTTATATAAACATTATATATACTTCCTCCAGCGCCTTGAATACCTCCTACATGACCATTTCCTATAACAGTTACATTGTCTGCATATAATTCTTTTGCATCTGTTAAGCTTCCTCCTATTCCTCCTACATAATTATTTCCTTTTACTGTTATATTTTTTGCATATAAAGGACCTATATAATAACTTGAATTTCCTGTTTTATATCCAACAATTCCTCCTACTCTAGCTTCCCCTTCATTATATGTAGATTGTATTATCGAATTGTTTTCTATTGTAACATTTTTCATATGACCTTTTTCTACATTTTGTATATATCCAAATATTCCTCCTATATGTGATCCTGTTGCATTTATTGTTATATTAGTACAATATATATTGTCTATGTTCTTTACCATTATATTTCCTGCAAAAGTTCCTATATATGTATTACCAATTATATTCGCTGTATCAATATTTACATTTGCAATAGACTCTCCTTCCGCATTTGATATAAAGCCAATATAGTTTCCTTTTACATTTATTTTTACATTTTTTATTTTTATATTTTGAATTGTAGTTGCATTAGAGTTTACTATTACTCCTATATAGCTTGAATTACTTGTTGAATTATTTATTGTTATGTTTTCAAAATTAATATTTTCCAAAGTATTTTTTAAATCTTTTATTAAGCCATTATATGATGTAGTATATTCTAAGTTAATATTTTTTAAGGTATATACAGTTCCATCAGTTTCTAATCTATTTACTAATATATTATCTTTTATATTAGTTTTTCCAGAAAAATCAATATCTGACAATAATCTATAATTTTGATAACTGCTTTCATCTATACTTTGCCAATCTTCAAAATTATGTATTTCTTTAAAGTACTGTAATTCTATTTTTCCATTTACTTCCACTTCTTTAGTTTCTTCATTATCATTAGTATATTCTATTTTCTCTATTCTATAATTATCGAAATATTTTGTTACTGTTCCTTTTATATCTATATATGTTTTTCCATTTTGTGTTTCATTTCTTGTAATTTCTGTATCTATTCCATCTATTATAATTTTATTAATAGTAACCTCTGATGTATTAATTAAGTCTATTCTTGCCTGTAATGTGTTTGTTCCTGTCTTCTGTGCTTCTATATTTTCTATTTCTAATACTTGTTCTTTTTCTAATGTATTATCTTTTTGGTTTGGTAACAATTTTCCTTCTGTATTTAATAGTTTTGGTAAAATTTCATTTTGAAGCTCTGTTAAATCATATTGATTTTCAAAATTCATCTTAGTTGTATATGTACTTTCCTTAAAAATTTCTTCATCTGAAATTAATTTGCCTCCTAAATTTTCATTTGTTACATGTCCATTTATTAATTGATTTTTATAGGCATAATTATTTTCTGTATCTTCTCTATTACCTATAATCCTATTTATTTCATTTGTATTTATACTATTAGAATATAAATTTCCAAGTGTTAAATTATCTTCCAATATATTTTCTGAAAATTGAGCTGTTCTAGTTTCTTGCCCTATAATTCCTCCAATATTATTCTGTTCAGCAATAATATTTACATATGATATGCAATTTTTTACTTCAGTATTTTCTGCGCTTCCAATTAATCCTCCTATATTTCCTCTAGTAGTTTTTATATTTCCTACCACATAGCAGTTTTCTATTGATTTATATTGATCAGTTTGAGCTATTGTACCTATTATTCCTCCTATTCCCAATACTCTAAAAGATGCATTCTCATTAATATTTATATCTTGAACAAAAGAATTTTTTATCACATTATAATCTCCGACATAACCTATTAATCCACCAATTGCAAAACTGCTATTAGAATCATCCACATTAACACTTAAATCTGTAACAGATACATTTTGAATATTTGTACTAAGCATATATCCAATTAAGCCTCCTGCATATACAGTCATATTATTTCCTTCGTTTAATAATATATTTTCATTCTGTACAGTTATATTTGCTATATTAGCGTTATTTGTATTTGTTATAATACCAATATTTTCTGAACCTCCTTTTGTTATTGTTATATTTTCTATTTCTATATTCTGAATTTTTCCAGTAACACTTGAAAATAAACCTGAAGTAACTTTAATGTTTTTTAATTTATAATTGTTTCCTTCAAACTTACCAGTATAAGCTTTAGTTATTCTTATATTATCTCCTTGATTTGTAAAATCTAAATCATTCATTAATATGTAATTTTCTGTTGGTGAATTATTTATTGCAATCCAATCATCTATTGTTTTAATTTCCTTATATAGTTCTACTGGTATTGTTCTTTCATTATTATTGAAATTTCTTGTATATTCTTGACTAAATGCTCCTTTTGTTGTGATACTTTGTACAGAATAATTTGATGTACATATTACTGGATCATCTAGTGTTGCTATTACTATACTTTGTCCATCATTATATTCTTGACTCTCTATTGTACAATCTAAATTCTGTATCTTTATATTTGTTATTGTTTCACTTGATGGATTATTTATTACAAATTTTACTTTTGCTGTATTAGAACCTTGTTCTTGTACTTCTGTTGATAATATATCTGCTAAATCTTTATTTTCTACTTCTGGAAGTTCTATATATTCTTGATTTGGCATACAGGCTGGCATTTTTACTTGAGGATAATATCCTTGCTCTACTAATTCATCTACATTAAATGCATTATCTGAATTTAATATTTGATTTTGGAAGTTTGTATCCCATAATGCTAGTGGTGTTGTTTTTGTATTATATGTATTATTTTTTGTTTCTCCATAGAAATAGTATATGTTTTCTGTTGTTGAACCTCCATACATATCACCAATAACAGGACCATAGCTACTAATATTATCATTTTCTATCAAACCTACTGAATAGCAATTTTTAGCAATAGAATTAAATCTATGTAAACTTATGATATTTGCTACTGTACCATCTTTCTTTTCTTCTATTAATTTTATATTAATTAAATTGTATACATTTTCTATACTTCCACCTTTATAATTGTTACAAGTAATTCCTCCAATATTTTTATTAGCAGTAGTATAATTTGTAACTATTATATCGTTTCCATATATGTATCCATTTTTTATTATTTCCATATTGTTAAAAGCAATCAACCCAAGATTTTGATCTATATATAAATTTTTTTCTAGATTAACTATAAAATTTTCTATAAGGTTATAATTATTTAATGCAACAAAACATATGGTTTTATTAGGATGATTTGTACATTCTTTTAAATTAATTTTAATATTTCTTACATTGCCATAATTATTATATATCAAGCCCGTAAAATCTTTTATTTCAATGCTATTATTTATATATATATCTAAAACTACATTTTCCAGAATTCCGTTTTCTCCTAACTTATAAATAATTGATGACGTACTTTTAGCATCTCTAATTAATTTATGACCATTAAAGTCTATTTTTCCATAAAATGGCATATTATTACTACCAAATTTATATTGATTTCCTGAACTTCCTGTTAAATCTATATCTCCTAATACTATATAATGTCCTCTTGGTTGTATCTCCAAGAAATCTTCTTTATTATAAATTCCTTTTATTTCTTCTGTATCATTTGTATTGTATTCTAATTCTGATAACACATACTCTCTGTCCTTTATTTTGACAGCAAGTTCTACATTATATTGTTTTTTTGTTTGTGTTTCATATGTTTTTATTGCATTTGTTATAACATTTTCTTCTGGTATTTCTTCGTATCTGTCTGTTTTTACTAAATTATTATCTTCATATATTTTTATATAATAGTCATTTGTCGTTATTTCGTCTCTTCTATCTTCTAGATTTATGCTATACCTACTTTGAAGTGTATATTTATATTCTTCATAACTTGTCTTTTGGTTTCCTATTTCAACTTGCAATTCTTTAATTTCTATTCCATTTCCACCATGTACGTAAAAACCTAAATATCCTGTTTTGTCTACTGTTAATGTATACTGAAATTCTTTCCAATCTGTTGTTAATCCTTCTATTTTTGTTCTATTTCTATTATCAGTTTTACTATTTTGAATATATACATCTGAACTTTCACTAACAACTGTTCTCGCTTTAAAACTCATTGTAACTTCTTGTCCTGCATATTCTCTCAAATCATATACTGCTCTTCTTGAATTATTATTTCTTCCTAGTTTTAGTATTTTTGTTTCTTCATCATATTCTTTTCCATAATACTCATATGTATTAAAGTTTGGATATACATACCATTTTATGTCTGAACTTACATCTACTAGATTTTTTCCTATTGCTTTTTTGCTTAATTCTGTTAATCCTATACTTCCACTTATTCCTGGTTCTGTTATTATTTCTATTTCTTTTATTAAGTAATTTACCTTATATGTTTCGTCTGTACTTCCTTCATTGTATTGATCTGCATAAAATCTTAAAGTATATGTTTGATTTTCCTCTAATTTTTCATATGTTTTTCTTATATAATCTTCATTTGTTGTTAATTCCTGTAAATCTATTAAATCATTACTACTATTTCTTAACTCCATTCTTACTGTGTTATTTAATACAGCATTATTTATATCTTCTATTCTTACATCAAAATCTATTAAATTTCCAGTTACAAATTGATTTCTTATTTCTACTTTTGCTGGTATTTTTAAAGTAGTAAATTCTTTATAGTTATATGTTATTGGTATTTCTTCTTGTGTATTTCCTAATTGCACATTTCCTGTTATTTCTATTGTGTAAGTTGTATTTGATTTTAAGTTTTCGTATTTTATTTCTTTTGTTCCTGCTTGTTGTAAGTTTGTTATTTCTTCTTCTGTTAGCGTATCTGTTTTTACTATATTTTCTCCATCTTTTATGTTTATTGTTAGTTCGTTCAATATTTGTATTAATCTTTTATCTGTTCTATCTTCATTTATTTTGTAACTTATCGTACTTGTTGTACTTGTTAATTCTTTATTCTCTACTGTTAGTTCTAGTGATCCTAATGTTGATATTGGTTGTGTTGCAAATACTAGATTTCCTATTTCTACTTGTTCTTGTTTTCCTCTATTATCATTTAAATCATAGTCTACATAGATACTTATTTTATAGTATTGGTTTTGATCTAAATCTTCTAATAATAGTTCACTTTCATTTTCTGATAATCTATTTTCTTGTACTACTTCTCCATTTGGTCTTGTAACTACATATTTGTAATTTTCTAACTCTACATTATCTCTGTTTGTTAATTTTAAACCTAATGTTACATTTACTATATCTTGTTCTTTTAAGCTTACTCTTACTGTTGGTGCCTCTTTTGATGTTCTTGTCTCTCCTTCGTTATTGTTTACTTTTAGTTCTACTCCGTTATTGTCATAGAATTTTACCACATATTTTATCTTTGAGTCTGACTTTAATCCTTCTGAACTTTCTATTGTTATTTCTTTTCCTTGTAATAACTCATTTACTTGACTATTCTTTAATACTGTTCTTATTTCTCCTGTCTCTAATTCTACTTGATTTACTCCTTTTAGTACTTCTGCATTTAAGTCTGATGTTATTTTTACTTTTGTTAGCTGTATTTTATTGCTAAATATTTCTCCATTTTCTTTTTGGATATCTATACTTCCTAATTCCTCATATCCTTTTGTTGTAAATCTTCCTTCATAAAATGTATTTTCTACTTTTTGATTGTTTTCATTTAAATAGATATATTTTCCTATTACTTCATATTCTGTATCTGGTATTAATCCTGTTATTTGGATTTCTCCTGAATTACTAAATGTTCTTCTTAAATATATTTTTCCATCTTTATATATTTCAAATGTAGGTGCTTCTATTATTCTTCCTGATGGGTCTTTTATATGTAATGTACTTTTTGCTGTATATACTTCTGCTGTAAAGTTTTCTGCTGTTACTTCTGGTTTTGTATATCCATTTTGATCTTCACTAGTATATTCGTCTGTTTCCTCGTTTTGCTTTTCATCATTATTTGTATTATTTTCACTTGCTGTATTTTCTTGAATAATATCTGTTTGTGCACCTTCTATATCAACTGTACTGTTAGACTCATCTTGTAATATTCCTAACCTTGTTAATAACTCTTTATATGTATAATTATTCTCTATCATTTGTACATTTGAATTATTATCTATATCATTTATTTGATTAAATATTAATACGTTATTATTTATTGAATAATATCTGATCTCATTCTCATTAAACGCTATTATACTATTTACTGGGATTTTATACTCATTTGCTGTTGTTTTTACTTTTATTTCATATAAATTGATGTATATATTGTCTGTTGTTTTTACAAATATATACTCTTTTGCATCAGCTCTCTCTAAATTATTTCCATCATATATTTTTCCTTCACTTATGCTTAAGTTTGGATAACCTGATACTTCTTCAAAATCTTTACTTATTAATGTACTATCAGCTGATAAATTATATAAGCTACTATTTCCATTTATATATATTGGATAATTTAAATTTATTTCTGTCTTATCTTTGCTTCCTACAAAATAATCATTTAATTTTTTAAATATTGTTCCCTGCTCTTCTATTTTTGTAAGTTCTAAATTTTTATTATCGCTAGAACCTTTTTCCTCTGAAGAACCTAATAAGTTCTCTGTTATCTCTTTTCCGCTTATCGCATATCCCTCATATTTAAAATTCATTATTGGACTATATTTTAAAAATATAAAATATAATATTGCAATAATTAAAAGCACCACTAATAGACCTATGGCGAAGTACATAGGTTTACTAATGGTCATATTTTCTTTTTTTCTAAAGACAAATTTGGCCATTTCTTTTCCTCCTGTTATTTGTTTTTTAACAATAACAGATAGAGCAGTAAGTGTGTGTGAATACCGCCCTGTTCTATTATTAAATTAAGTGTGTGTTGTGTGTGTAGTTCTTTTTCGAACCATTTATCATAATATTAAAATTTATATTTTATTTTGTAAATACTACTCTTTTTGTAAAATTTTAGATTTGCTTACGGTTATTAGTTTTGAATTATTTCTTTACATTTTTATAACATTTTAAAAGCCACTAAATATTTTTTATATTTAGTGACTTTTTACACACACTTAATTTAATTATTATTTTTTGCTTTATTAAAGTCGATATTGCTTAATTCTTAAGCATTACACACTTTTTGCCTATATTAAGCTTTCTTTTTCAAATTTTTCTTTAGAATAATTAATATTATTCCTACTCCTATTATGCTTATTACTATCCATACTATTCCCATTTTTGTACTTCTAGTTTCTCCTTCGCTAGCATAATATTCGCTCAAATTATTTGCTTCTATTTTCTCGTTTTCACTTACCACCTCCTCTTTACTTGTATCTAACAACTCTTCTTCATTATATATTTCATATTCTCCTGTTTCTTCGTTATACATGCTTATATATTTATTCTCTTTTAAAGAGTTATTAGTTTCGGTGATTGTTTCTTCTGTGTTATTTACAGAATTCTCTAATGTCTGACTATTATAATTTTGATTTTCTATAGCTTCTTCTACAGAAGTATCTTCTAATTTGTTTTGTAATTCTTTGCTTTCCTTGTATTTAGTTGTTATTTCTGTTGATAACTCATCATCTGAATTTTCTACTAATTCTGATATTTTTTCTTTTATATAATCAAATAATCCTGAGCTTTCCGTAGAATTTGTTGAATTTCCTTTCTCTGAGGAAATTACTTCTCCGGTTTGATAGTTAAATTTAATTTTATCTCCATTTTTATATATTACTTCTACTTCTTTTACATCAGAGTTTAAGTTATTTCCTATACTCTCAATATCTGAATTCACAAAATTCTCGGGATAAGTTATTGGGTCTTTTAGGTCATAAATTCTTCCATCTGAACCTAATACTGTTTCATATTCTTTTCCGTTATAATTGTCTAATATCAAATTATTAGCTACTGGCGTTATTTCGCCTTCATCAGTAGTACTTAACACAGTTGGAATAGCATACAAAGTATTATCTTTTGAATATAATTTAACATTTCTTGTAACTTGTGTTCCATCTTCTGTTGTTATTGCAGAATATGTGCTATATGTTTCTATTTCTTTATTATCATATTCAAAAGTCTGCTCTAATTCTTCTGTCACCATTTCATTTTCTAAACTATTTGTATCAACAACATTTCCAACAATATGCTCCGAATCTACCGGCAAGTCTATTCCTTCTTGGTATGATGGATATATTGAATTTAATGTTGGATATTTATTATTCGTAAGAACACTAAAGTTCCAATTTGAAGTACCCCATTTAATTTTTGATGTATACGTTGTTTGTTCTTTTAACTCTTCCTCAGTTAAATACTTATCAGATGTAATAAATATCTCATTTTGTTCATTTGGATTTTCTCCGTTTATTGTAGAATATTTGTAATAATATGTATTTTTTAAATATTGATTTTGATCTTTTCTTCCTCCAATTCCTAATGAAATTGTTGTATTATCTTCGCTATTTAAATCCGCTTCTACATAGTTACTATAATAATATGTTTCCGGCATATATAATTCTTCTACTATGTTTCCAAATATTCCACCTACATTGGATTTTCCTTCTACTGTTGTATCTGCTGCATAATTTACATATAGGCTAGATGTATTTGATACTGCTGTCATTCCTGTGTTATTTAAATATCCTACTAGTGCACCAACATTACTGTTTGCCTCTATATTTGCAGTTGAATAACATAGATATATTATTCCAGATGAAGTAATATTTCCTATAATTCCACCTACATTATTATTACCAACAATATTTCCTGAAAATATTGAATGATGTATGGTACTAACTGTAGAACCAATAATTCCTCCGATATTATTTCCTGACGCATTTATATTAGTATTAGACACTTTTATTTTTTCGCTTGACCATCTTAAATGACCAAAGGCTCCTCCTACATTATCAGAGTTTATTCCCGCTGTTATTATGCAATTATTTACTTCGGCAATATGTAATTGTCCTCCTTCTCCAATAAGTCCCCCAATATAATCATCAGTTGATGTTATAGTTAAATCATCACAAATTACGTTAACTATTCTAGTATTATTAGCACCTATTGCTCCACCAGTTCCGACCTTTCCTGAAATATTATTTCGTTCAGAAATTATATTGTTAACCTCTATTTTGTCTTGATAACCAATAACTCCTCCAGTATAATAATTTTTTCCAGTTATATTTGAATTTTTTACTAATAGTTTTTCAATTTTATCAATATATGCACTAGAAGTAACTATACCAATAAGTCCTCCAATATTATCATAACCTCCAGTCACTTCTACTTCATCAGCTTCTACATTGTAAAATTTTTCTATGCTATTTGTTGCATATTGTCCTACAAAGCTTCCAATAAAACCATTTCCTTGGACTGTTACATTATCTAAATTTATATTTTCCACATAACTTGAAGTTGCATATCCTATTGCTCCAACATAATTTATTTTTTCTCCTAAAATTTTTGACTCACTAAATTCTAAGTTACTCATATCTGCTGATGAATTTAGTATAATTCCAGCTTTAGCATCCGAAAAAGCAGGTATATTATAATTTATATTAATATTTTCAAATCTAACATCGCTTAATTTGGTAGTAATATCTTTTATTAATCCACTTCCTGCTTCATTAAATGTTAAGTCTATATTCTTTAATGTCTTTGTTCCTCCTATTCCTTCTAATCTTGCCATTGTTACATTTGTTTTTACATTTGTTCTTCCTGCAAAGTCTATGTCTGACATTAACCTGTAGTTTTGATATGTTCCTTCTTCTATTTCTTGCCAATCTTCGAAATTGTATAATTCTTTGTAAAATTGAACCTCTATCTTTCCTTCTACTTCTTGTTCTTTTGCTTGTCCTTCTTCTTTATATTTTACTTTTGTTATTTTGTATGTATCATAAAATTTATTTGGTTTTGCTGTTATATTTATATATGATTTTCCATCTCTTGTTATTATGCTTGTAACTGTTACGTCCATTCCATCTATTTCTAGTCCTGTTACTTCTTCTTCATTTGTATTTATTACTACTATTTGTCCTGCTATTTGGTCTACTGCACTTTTTTCTATTTCTACACTATCAATCTTAAATTCATTTGACATGTCTAGATATACATCTTCTTGCTTAGGTAATAGTTCATTTGAATATGTTCCGTCTTCGTTTATTTTGTGTAGCTTTGGTAGTATGTTTTCTCCTAATTGACTGTAATTATATGCATTTCCATAATTTAACATATTTGTATATGTTGTTTGAGTTAGCAATTCTTCTGGAGTTAACAATTTAGTATTTGCTTCTGTAGTTGTTTCTATCAAACCATTTAATCTTTGGTTACTATATGCATAGTTTGTGTCTGTTAATGTTCCTGAACCTACTATTCTTTTTGGAGTCGTACTTAATTGACTACTATATAGATTTCCTAATGCAATATTGTTTTCTAGTTTACATCCACTTGCAACACTTCCTGCTGTTCCTCCTATTGCAGTTACATTTCCAGTTATATTTACATAACTATATGAATTATATATTTCTCCATTATCATTTATATAACCTATTATTCCTCCTACATTGCTTCCATCTATTTCTATTTTTCCAGTTGTATAGCAATTTTTTATTATTGATTTTGCTTCACTCGCACCTATTAAACCTGCCACACCTTCATAACTACTATTTCTTGTTTGTATGTTTATATTAGTTGCATAACAGTTGCTTAAGTTTGTAGCATTTGCTACTCCTATTAAACCTCCAATTCGTGCTCTTGTAGAAAATGTATTGTTTACTAATGTTACATTATTTACACTACAATTTTTAACTTCATCTGTTGAGTGAGCTACTAATCCTCCTTGAGTTATATTCTCTTGACCTGCTTTTGTAATCACTATTTTTACATTATTTGCATGCACATTCTCTAATTTATTTACTCTACTTATTATTCCAGTCCATGAACCTGCATTTAGAAAGGATATATTTTCAAAGTATATATTTCTTACTTCATTTTGTATTCCTAAAACAATACTATCTCTATTATTTTCTATATTTCTTATAGTATGATTATTTCCATCAATTATTCCTGTACAGTTCGTAGAAATAACGCTATCGTATGGATTATTTCTAAAATCCAAATCTTGCATTAATATATAATTCTCTGTTGGTGATTTATTTATGTTTTTCCAATCATCTGTTGTATTTATCTCTCTGTAAAAATCTACATCTATTAATCTTTCATTTTCTGCAAAATCTCTTGTGTATTCTTGGTTATATGCTCCTCTAGTTGATATGCTCATTACTGAATATTGTGATACGCAAATTACTGGATTGTTTAATGTTGCTATTACTTCACTTTTTCCTTCATTATATTCTTGACTTTCTATTGTACATTGTAAATTTTCTATTGTTATATTAGTTATTGTTTCTGCTGATGGATTATTTACACTAAATTTTACTTTAGCAGTATCTTTTGTACTTTCTAGAATCTCCATTGATAGTATATCAGGTAAATCTTTATCCTCTACTTCTGGCAATTCTATATATTCTTGTGTTGGCATACAATCTGGCCAATTTAATTGAGGGTAAAATCCTTGTGTTACTAGCTCATCTACATTAAATGCTTTTTCATCATTTAATATTTGGTTTTGGAATGTTGTATCCCATAGTGCTAATGGTGTGGTTTTTCTGTTGTACGAATTGTTAAATATTGCGTCAGCAAAATAATATATATTTTCAATTTTATTTGAATTACTTACATTATATATAGTTGGACCATTTGTCTTATTTATATTTTCACCATATCCTACTGAATATAAGTCTTTAGCTTCTCCATTTGAACCGAATAAAATTAAATTTCCAACATTATTACTAACTATTTCTCCTGCAGTATCAACATTTATTAGTCCATAAACGTTATATATACTTCCATTTGAATTATTTATACATAATCCTGCAGTGTCTCTATTCTGACCTACCGCTCCATAAATTGCTTTTATATTTTCTCCATATAAGTATCCATTTTTTATCGTTCCATAATTTGTAGTTACTCCTAATGTTAAAAGTCTTGCACCATATAAAGATTCCTTTGCCTCTAATATAAAGTCTTCTATAGTTCCATAGTTTTGACTTCCTAATAATTTTATAGCTATATTAGGCTTATTTGTGCTTTCTTCTAAAACAAGTTTAAAATTATTTACTGTTCCGTAATTATTATTAAATAAACCATCATAATTTGATTTTTCCAGTTCATTATTTAAATGCATTTCTAGGACAAAATTCATTAAGTTTCCACTATCTTCTATACTATTAAATAATGGAATTACTGTTGAACCATCTCTTATTAATTTATATCCATTAAAATCTAGCTTTCCTTTGAAGCCATAATGCATTCCTCCAAATCTATAACGATATAAATTTGCAGATGGTAAATCACTAAAATTCAAATCACAAAATACTATATAATTTCCTTCTGGGTTTATATCCAGATAATCTTCTAATGAATATATTCCTTTTATTTCTTCATCATTCTCTGTGCTAAATTCCTGTGAGTCTAATATATATTCTCTTCCATTTATTTTTATTACTAAATCAAATCTATATTCATTATTACTCTCTACCTCAAAATCTTCTAAAAGATTAATATCTTTACTATTTTCTTTTTCTTCTATCAATTCATTATTTCTATATTCTTGTATATAATAATTCTCAATTTCATCTCTTATATCTGTTACTTCTGCTTTTATTGTTGATTTTAAATTATATTTAAATGGTTCGTAACTTGTCTTCTTATCTCCTAACTCTATTTGCACATTTCTTAAGTACATCCATGCCTCTTCATTATTTTCACTATTTACTTGAAACCCTAATAAACCTGCATTACCTACTGTAGTTGTATATTGATATTCTTGCCATTCTTCTGTTACTATATCTGTTATATTCTTAAGTGCACTATTTGAAAGTATATTATCGTTATCTATGTATATTTGTGCTTTAGAATCTTTTCTTATTTCAAAAGACATCGTTACCGTTTGTCCTATATACTCTGATAAATCATAAAGATAATTTTGTCCTTGGCCAGAATCCCCTTTACAATATAACCTTAATTCATTTGTTTCAGCATTATACTCTTTTCCATAATTATTATGTACATTAAAATAGGTTCCTCTCCAATTCACCTTTGATGTTACATCTATTAAATTCTTTCCTGTTCCTTCTCTTTTTAAATCTGTTAACTGTATTTCTCCACTTACACCTGGCTCTGTTATTATTTCTATTTCTTTTATTAAGTAATTAGCTTTATATGTTGCATCTGTACTTCCTTCATTATATTGGTCTGCTATAAATCTTAATTTGTATTTTTTATTTTCTTCTAATTTTTCATATGTTTTTCTCACATAATCTTGGTTTGTTTCTAATTCTTCTAAACTTATTAAATTATTATTTTCTTCTCTTAACTCCATTCTTACTGTGTTATTTAATACTGAATTATCTATATCTTCTATTCTCACATCAAAATCTATTAAATTTCCTGTTACAAATTGATTCCTTATTTCTACTTTTGCTGGATTTTTTAATGTTGTGAATTCTTTGTAATTATATGTTATTGGTACTTCTTCCTGTGTATTTCCCAACTGTACATTTCCTGTTATTTCTATTGTATATGTTGTATTTGATTTTAAGTTTTCATATTTTATTTCTTTTATTCCTGCTTGTTGTAAATTTGTTATTTCTTCTCCTGTTAATACATCTGTGTAGACTATTGTTCCTTCCTTTGTTTTTTGATCACTATTGCTAGTATCATAATCTTCAGGTTGTTCTACAATGTTTATTGTAAGTTCATTTAATATTTGTATTAGTCTTTTATCTGTTCTATCTTCATTTATTTTGTAACTTATCGTACTTGTTGTACTTGTTAATTCTTTATTCTCTACTGTTAATTCTAGTGAACCTAATGTTGATATTGGTTGGGTTGCAAATACTAAATTTCCTATTTCTACTTGTTCTTGTTTTCCTCTATTATCATTTAAATCATAATCTGCATATATGCTTATTTTATAGTATTGGTTTTGATCTAAATCTTCTAATAATAGTTCTCTTTCATTTTCTGATAATCTCTTTTCTTGTACTACTTCTCCATTTGGTCTTGTGACTACGTATTTGTAATTTTCTAACTCTACATTATCTCTATTTGTTAGTTTTAAACCTAATGTTACATTTACTATATCTTGTTCTTTTACATTCACTCTTACTGTCGGTTTCTCTTTTGAAGTTTTTGTTTCTCCTTCTCCATTATTTACTTTTAATTCTATTCCATTTTTATCATAGAATTTTATTGTGTACTTTATTGTACTATCTGATTCTAGTCCTCCTGATGTCTCTAAAGTTATTTCTTCTCCTCTTAACAAACTAATAACTTTACTATTACTTAGTACTGTTCTTATTTCTCCTGTCTCTATTTCTACTTGATTTATTCCTTTTAGTACTTCAGCATTTAAATCTGATGTTATTTTTACTTTTGTTATTTGGATTTTATTACTAAATATTTCTCCATTTTCTTTTTGGATATCTATGCTTCCTAATTCTTCATATCCTTTTGTTGTGAATGTTCCTTCATAAAAAGTATTTTCTACTTTTTGATTATTTTCATTTAGATAAATATATTTTCCTATTACTTCATATTCTGTTTCTGGTATTAATCCTGTTATTTGGATTTCTCCTGAATTACTAAATGTTCTTCTTAAATAGATTTTTCCATCTTTATATATTTCGAATGTTGGTGCTTCTACTATTCTTCCTATTGGATCTTTTATGTGTAATGCACTTTTTGCTGTATATACTTCTGCTGTGAAGTCTTCTGCTCTTACTTCTGGTTTAATATATCCATTTTGATCACTTGTATTATTATCTGTATTTTGTTGTTCGTTATTTTTATTCTCATTATCCTCTGTAACTTTTTCATTTGCTGTGTTTTCTTGAATTATATTTTCTTGTGAGTTAGAACTTTCTGTGTTATTGCTTTCTTCTTGTAATATTCCTAATCTTGTTAATAACTCTTTGTATGTATAACCATTTTCCACCATTTCTACATTTGAATTATCATCTATATCATTTATTTGATTAAATACTAATACATTATTATTTATACTGTAGTATCTAATAGAATTTTCTGCAAATGCTATTATACTGTTTACTGGTATTGTATATTCATTTGCTGTTGTTTTTACTTTTATTTCATATAAATTTATGTATATATTATCTGTTGTCTTTACAAATATATATTCTTTTGCATCTGCTCTTTC
>UMHC01047899.1_pt1 | contig 52249 bp, 41 predicted proteins | sample 1965381 | NCBI WGS metagenome assembly UMHC01 (sample SAMEA4836083, study PRJEB28245) | human gut metagenome | biome: gut microbiome; material: fecal sample | place: Denmark | collected 2008 | reverse complement strand
CCGTTCAGCAACACGCCGCACTCTCCCGCCGGACCTGCCCTTCTGTTCCCATCCGCCGGAAATACCGGCATATCTTCCTTCCTGTGCCCGTATGGCACGCTCCTTGCTCTTCCGTTCCCAAATGCCCTCCCCTCCCGGAGGAGGGACAAAGCGCGGCGGTGCCCGTCCGCCCGGCCTGTGAACGGGACTGCCGCCCGAACCCCATTCCATCAAGGAGAAGCGTATGAACAACGTGCTGAAAGGCTGCTTCCTCACCGCCATGGCCGTCTCTCTCGGTCTGCTCTGTCCGGCCGAATCCCCTGCGGCCGGAAAAATTCTCATCCGCATTTCCCACACGGGCGCGGCGGACAACGAGTTCTCCCTCGGCTACGAGAAGTTCAAGGAACTGGTGGAAGCGCGCACCAACGGCCAGGTACAGGTGAAAATATTCCCCAACGCGGTGCTCGGATCGGATCGCGTGGCCGGAGAAGCCACCCAGCAAGGCAACCTGGAAGTCGTCTCCATCGCCACCAACATACTCTCCAGCTTTACCAGAGCGGCGGTTCCCTTTGATCTGCCCTTTGCCTGCGCGCCGGAAAAAATGGATGCCTACATGCGTTCCATGGCATACGGCGACATCAACAAATACCTCCGCGAGGAGCTGGAAAAGGTGAATCTTGTTCCCTTCATGTTCAACGCCACCGCCCCGCGCAGCTATGTCTTCTCCAAAAAGAACGTCACCTGCCTGGCGGACATGAAGGGCATAAAAATCCGCGCCACCCCGTCTCCCATCGACGTGGCCAACGCCAAGGCCGTGGGCATGAACCCCACGGCTCTCGCCTTCGATGCCGTCTATCAGGCTCTCCAGCAGGGGACGGTGGATGGCGAACTGCTCAGCTTCCTTTCCATGAAGAGCTTCGGCCGCGCCGAGATCATCAAGTCCATGCTTGTCACCCAGCATAATTTCCCGGTGCATGTTGCCTGCATGAACAAGGCATTTTTCTACGGCCTGCCCGACGATACCCGCCAGACCATCCTTGACTGCGCCAGGGAAGCCCAGGAATGGGAATGGGGGCTGATGGACAGGATGGAGGAGGAAGGGCTCAAATACTGCCGTGACAACGGCGTCGCCGTGAACTTCCCCGACGAACGGCAGATGGCCGAGATCAAGCAGGCATTCCGGAAGGTGTGGGAAGAATTCGGGCCGCAGCTTGACCCCAAAATGGTCGAGCTTATCGCAGCCACGCAGAAATAAGCCCCGCGGGGGGGTCCCCCCCCCGCTCCTCCCCTGTTCCCAACCCGCATGAGAGGCTTCCATGACAACGCCCGCACAGATCTCCGACGCCGGAAAACATTCCCTTCTGCGCCTGCTGGATGAAAATTTCGAGAAACCCTTTCTCGTCATCGCGCTGCTGCTTTCCATCTCGCTCATCACGTATCAGGTTCTGTTCCGCTATATCGCCACGGATCTTCTGGGCATGGCCGGCAGCACCGCGGAAGTGGAAGAACTGGCCATCTACAGCTTCATCTGGCTGTCCTACCTGTCCATCCCCCTGGCCATCAAGAATCGTTCCAATATCCGCATCACCATCCTGTTCGACGCCCTCCCGCCCCGCTGGCGGAACATCCTGTGGGTCATCGACGAGGGCGTGTTTCTTGTTTTCGCCGTGGTGCTCGCCTGGCTGTGCGCCAGGCTTTCCGGCATGCAGCTTCGCTTTCCGCAGTATACCCCTGCCAACGGCATGTCCTACTTCTGGCCCTATCTCGTCCTGCCCATAGGGTTCGGACTCATGGCGCTGCGCCTCCTTCAGAACCTGATCCGGCAGGTCCGCATCACCGGCTTCAGAGACAGCCTCATTGCCGTCGCCATGGGCGTAACGCTCTCCGCTCCCATATGGGGACAATGGGATATCGGCATCATCGCCGCACTGGCGGGCACCATGTTCCTCTGCCTGCTGCTTGGCGTGCCCATTGCCGTGGCTCTGGCCTTTTCGGCCATGGCCGCCCTGTACAACTCGGAATTTCTCAATGTTTCCACCATGGCGCCCACCTCCTTCGCGGCACTTGACTCATTCACCATTATGGCTATTTTCTTCTTTGTGGCCGCGGGCGTGTTCATGGGATGCGGAGGCATCTCGCGTCAGCTCGTCGACCTGGCGGATCTCATGGTCGGCCGCCGCATCGGCGGCATGGCCATGGCGACCGTGATCACCTGCATGTTTTTTGCCGCCATTTGCGGTTCCGGCCCGGCAACTGTGGCGGCTATCGGCGCTATCACCATTCCGGCTATGGTGGAGCGCGGCTACGACAAGCGTTTCGCAGCCGCCCTGGTGGCAGCGGCGGGGTCCATCGGCGTGATGATCCCCCCCTCCAACCCCATGGTGGTCTACGGCGTGCTTGCCAAGGCGTCCATCGGCAAACTGTTCATGGGCGGCATCATCCCCGGCGTCCTTACGGGCGCGGTGCTCATGGGGTACAGCTACTGGCTGAGCCGCAGGAACGGATGGCGCGGCACGGCGGAGAAGGTTTCCCTTTCCCGGAAGATGAAGGTCATATGGGAAGCGAAGTGGGCTCTGCTGGTGCCGGTGATTATCCTCGGCGGCATTTACGGCGGCTACATGACTCCCACGGAAGCCGCCGCCATCAGCGCCATGTACGGTCTGCTTGTGGGCATGTTCGTCTACAGGGGCATTAATCGGCACAACTTCTTTTCGGTCTGCGTGGAGTGCTGCACCACCAGCGCGGTGATCATCTTTCTCATCGCCATGGCCAGCAGCTTCGGTTATCTGCTCGCTCTCGAGCAGGTGCCCGAATCCATTGCAAAGTTTATTCTTTCCCTGTCCGGGAACAGGGTCATCGTCCTGCTGTGCATCAACATCTTCCTGCTTATCGTGGGCGCGCTGATGGAACCGGCTGCGGCCACGATCATCCTTACCCCCATCCTTGCCCCCGTGGCGGTGAAGCTGGGGGTGGACGTGGTGCACTTCGGCATCATCATGACCGTGAACCTGGCCATCGGCTTCGTCACGCCGCCGGTCGGCTCAAATCTTTTCGTGGCCAGCGCCACCAGCGGCCTGCGGCTTGAAGACATTGCCAGGGCAGCCCTGCCCATGATCGCGGGCATGATCCTGCTGCTCATGGCAATCACCTATATTCCGGCCATCTCGCTCATACTTCCGAACACGATGATGTGAGCCGGCCGCAAGGAGAACATCCATGCTCGACACCTGCTGCTATTCCCCCCAGGAGCAGATTCTGATTGCGGGAGCCGGGGGCAAGTCCAATCCCCACCGCAATACCCACAAGCGCCTGTTTGAAATTCTGGAAACCTTCGACGGCATGCCGCCGATCATCGACATCGAACGCGCGCGCCTGTTCACCGCCTCCATGAAGACCACGGAAGGCCAGCCGCTGGTTCTGCGCTGGGCGAAGGCGCTCAGGCACATCGCGGAAAACATCACCGTCTATGTGGACGACCGGCAGCTCATCGCGGGGCGCTGCGGCACGGACCGGGGGCGCTACGGCATCCTGTACCCCGAGCTGGACGGCGATTTCATGGGCGAATCCATGAACAGCCTCGCGCAGCGCGCGTCTGCGCCCATACATGCCGATCCGGAGGACGTGCGCATCGTCATCGAGGAAATATCTCCCTACTGGCAGGGCAAGACCTTCCACGAGGATCTGATCCGCACCCTGCCGGACGACGCCAAGCATCTTGCCTACAATGACGAAAAGGGGCACTCAACCCGTTTCATTTGCAGCGAGACGGCCTCCTACCGCTCCAGCCAGCAATGGGTGCTGGACTACGCCAAGGTCATCAACCGGGGCTTCGCGTCCATCAGGGCCGAGGCGAAGGAACGGCTCGACGCGCTTGACGCCCTCAGCCCCGCGGACATGCTCAGGAAAAAACCCTTCCTCGAAGCCGTGATCATCACCTGTGACGCCATCGTCACCTGGGCGCGCCGTCATGCGGTTCTGGCGCGGGAAAAGGCCGCGCGGGAACAGAACCCCGACCGCGTGCGGGAACTGCTGCAAATTGCGGAACACTGCGAGCGCGTGCCCGAATTTCCGGCCCGCACCTTCCACGAGGCCATACAGGCGCAGTGGTTCGCCCAGGCATTTTCCCGTCTGGAACAGCGTACCGGAACCATCATCTCCAACGGGCGCATGGATCAGTACCTCTACCCCCTGTTCAGAAAGGACAAGGAGGAGGGCCGCCTGGGCGACGAACAGGCCCTTGAGCTGTTCGACTGCCTGTGGCTGAACATGGCCCAGTTCACCGACCTTTCCCTTTCCGCCGGAGGAGCCGCCACACAGGAAGGCTACGCCCACTGGGAAGCCGTGACCATCGGCGGGCAGACGCCGGAAGGCGCGGACGCCACCAACGAGCTGACCTACCTGATTCTGGAATCGCGCCGCATTTCTCCCATGCCCTACCCTGATCTCGCCACGCGCATCCACGCCCGCTCGCCCGAACGCTTCCTGTGGGAAATCGCGGAGACCGTCAAGGTCGGACAGGGCTACCCCAAGCTCTTCAACGACGAGGAAATCATCCCCCTGCATGTGGCGAAGGGCGCGGACCCGCGCTCCGCCTACGATTATACGGCCTCCGGCTGCGCGGAAATCCGCATGCCCAATCTGGACACCATGACCAGCGCGGGCTGTCAGGTGAACCTGGGCGCGGCTCTGGAAATGACTCTGCGCAACGGCCGCATGAAAAAGCACGGCGACGCGCTCATGGGGCTGGAAACCGGCGACCCGCGCGAGTTCACCACCTGGGAGGAATTCTGGAGCGCCTATGTGGCCCAGCAGACCCATCTGATCAAATACGCCTATCTTAATCAGATGATCATCCACGAACTGCGCGGGCGGCACTTCGCCGGGCCGCTCTCTTCCTGCCTGCATGACCTGTGCATGGCTTCCTGCATGGATCTGCATTGCAGCGAGCACATCCCCGGCGGCATCGAGCTGGGCTTCTTCGACGTCATCGGCTTCAGCACGCTGGTGGACTCCCTGAGCGCAGTCAGAAAGTTCGTCTTTGAGGAAAGGCGCGTCTCCATGGACGAACTGATCCGGGCGCTGGACTGCAACTTCGAGGGCATGGAACCCCTGCGGCGGCTGCTTGGCTCGGCTCCCCGCTTCGGCAACGCCGATCCGTATGCCGACGCCATCGGCAAGGCCGTGGATCGCGCGGCGCAGGATTACTGCCGCAGGTACATGGCGGAAACCGGCCTGCATATCGACATCCGCACCGTTTCCGTCACCGCCAACGTGCCGCACGGCAAGGAAGTCGGCGCGCTGCCCAACGGCCGCAAGGACTGGATGCCGCTTTCCGACGGCTCCTCTCCGTCGCACGGGGCGGACGTGAAAGGCCCCACCGCCACGCTGATTTCGCAGTACAACAGCAAGAACTGGGACTACACCGAACGCGCCGCGCGTCTGCTGAACATCAAGTTCTCGCCCAAGTGCCTGGAAGGGGAGGAAGGCTCCCGCCGTCTGGTCAGCTTCATCCGCGCCTTCTGCGACCTCAAGCTGTGGCATCTCCAGTTCAACGTCATCAACAGGGAAACTCTCGTTGCCGCGCAGGACGAGCCGGACCGCTACAAGGGACTGATCATCCGCATCGCCGGATACAGCGCCTATTTCACCGAACTCTCCCGCGATCTTCAGAATGATCTCATCGCCCGCACCGAACACGGGTCGATCTAGAGCATTTCAATATTGATTGAAATGCTCCGCGGAGCCGTGCAAGGCGAGATTCGTCTCCGCACTTGTCCGCAAAGCGCTCCGCGCTGACGGCCGGGAGCGGCGCGACGCCGGATCGGCCGCAGTTCTCCTGCGGCTTCCGGCTCCGGCTTCAGGCGTGAAACCTGCGAGTCGGAACACAGTATCCGGCTCGCAGATGCCTTCAATCACAAAACGCTCCCGACAGGAGCAAACGGCGGGGAATCTCCCTGAAAAAAGGAGTCCCCGCCACATCCGCGACAATTCTTCCCACGGAGCCGCCATGCCCTCATACCCCGACGCCACCGGCCTTATCTTCAATATCCAGAAATATTCCGTCCACGACGGTCCGGGCATCCGCACCATCGTCTTCTTCAAGGGCTGTCCCCTGCGCTGCCGGTGGTGCAGCAACCCCGAATCCCAGAGCATGAAAGAGGAACTCGGCTACAACCGCGACAAGTGCCTTGCCTGCGGAACCTGCGTCCGCGTCTGTCCGGAAGACGCCCTGACTCTTTCGCCCGAAGGCGTGAACATCGACCGGACCCGTTGCAGCATGGATCAGCTCTGTTCCCGCGCATGCCCCGCCGAGGCGCTCACCGTGTACGGCACGCGCCGCTCTGTGGAGGACATCCTGAACGACGTGGAACAGGACAGCGTCTTTTACGCCCGTTCCGGCGGCGGCATGACCCTGAGCGGAGGCGAGCCTCTGGCCCAGCCCGAATTTGCCCTTGCCCTGCTGAGCGAAGCCCGGAAGCGCCGCATCCACCGCGCTCTGGAAACCTGCGCCTTCGTGCCCGAGGAAACCATGCTCCGCGCCGCCGAACTGCTGAACTATCTGCTCATTGACATCAAATGCATGGACAGCGAAAAGCATCGCAACGGAACCGGCGTTCCCAACGATCGCATTCTCTCCAATATCCGGGCCGTGCGCGCGGCCTTTCCCTCCCTGCCGATCCATATCCGCACGCCTGTCGTGCCCGGCTTCAACGACAATGACGAGGATATCCGCGCCATTGCGGAATTCGTGCGGGAAAGCGGCTGCGCCCGGTATGAGCCGCTGGCCTACCACCGCCTCGGGACACAGAAATATCGCTTCCTGGGGCTGGACTATCCGCTCGGGGACAAGGAACTCTCTGAAGAGCGCTTTGAGCGCCTCAGGCAGATCGCCGCCTCCCTCTGCCCTGCGCCGCACGGCGAAGGCGCGGCCTGATCGCGCGGACGGCCCCCGATCGCCATGGACCGGGGGCCGTCGTATTTCCGGGAAAATGCGGCTGAAGACTTGCGGCAGCCGCAGGGCCGTTTCAGACGTCATGCGTCCTGCATGCGTCTGTACCTGCGCAGGATGTCGCGCAGGCGATCCAGCGGAAGGGCGTGGGCCACGCGCCCCCTGATGCCCCTTGTGGTCGTCGCCATGCACAGGGCATTGACAATGGCCTCATGCGTGGCCTCCACCGTGGCGGTGAACAGGGGGTTCATCCGCGCATGGTTCAGCGTCTCCACGCTGAACCGCTCCCCGGAATTGTCAAGCCTGTTTGCAGTGGAAAAGGCGACAAAGATATCACCCGAGCCGTCGGCGGCTGTGCTTCCCGTGATGCCCACGCCCAGCCCGGCGCGTCGGGCGAGCCGCTTGCACTGGTCGGCCAGCAGGGGCGCGTCGGTAGCCACGACGACAATGATGGAGCCATCCCCCTGATACGGCCTGACCGGTTCCGTGGGATTGTCGCGTCCCGGCACTTCCGAAACGGGAATCTCCTGCCCTACCGGCGCTCCGGCAATGGTCAGTTCGGGCCGGCGGCCGTAATTGGCCTGTACCAGAACGCCCACCGCATATCCCCCCTCCTCTTTGGGAAGAACGCGCGAACTTGTGCCGATGCCGCCCTTGAACTCATGGCAGCACATGCCCGTTCCGCCGCCCACGCAGCCCTCGGCAACCGGCCCTGCCGCCGCGCTGTCCAGCGCGGCGACCACATGCTCCGGCCGGACATGGAACCCGTTGATATCGGAAAGAAAGCCGTCCCATGTTTCCGCCACGACCGGCAGCATCCAGTCCAGCGCTCCGGGGTACTTGCGACAGTAGTAGTCGATGACCGTGTCGCGCACCACGCCCACGCTGTGCGTATTGGTCAGCATGATGGGGGAGCCGAGCAGCCCGGACTCCTCCACCCACCATGACCCGGTCATCTCTCCGTTGCCGTTCAGGCTGTGCATGCCGGCATAAAGAGGATGATTAATGACGTCATCGCAGGGAATGATGGCGGAAACGCCGGTACGCGCGATGCCGCTCACGGGGCCGGGGCCGTCCTTGATCACGGTGGCGTGCCCTACCCTGACGCCCGCCACGTCGGTAATGGCATTGTATTTTCCGCACGGATAGCGGCCGATGCTCAGCCCCAGTTCCCTCGCGCGCATGCGCTTTCCCGGAATGATGGGCGCGGAAGCGGCTTCCGCGGCAGCCGCCGGAGCGGCGGAAACAGCGGAAAGGGCGCCAAGCGCGGCGACAGCCACGGAGCCTTTGATGAAATCTCTGCGGATCATGCTTCCTCCTGAATGTTCTGAAAATATTTCGGATATGTCAGTCCCGCGCGGCGGCATCATGCCGCCGCGTCGGACTGATGGGAAACCCCGCTTTGCGGCGTTTGCGCCCTACATGCTCCGGGTCAGGAGCAGGCTGGTTTCGGGGAACACGATGACCGCCACCAGCACCACGAGCAGCACGCCCAGCATGGGCAGAACCTCACGGCTCATGGCCCCCAGACTGCATCCGCTGACGCTGCTCGCCACGAACAGGTTCGGGCCGACCGGGGGCGTCACGAAGGCGATGGCCAGGTTCAGGGTCATGATCACCCCGAAATGAATGGGGTCCACCCCGAGCGACACCATGATCGGCACCAGAATGGGCGTGAGAATGATGGTGGCCGGGGCCGGCTCCATGAAGGTTCCGATGAACAGCAGGAACAGGTTGATGATGATCAGCACCACCCACTTGTTTTCGGAGAAGCCGAGCATGATGTGCGCCACCTGCTGGGGAATGGACTCGATGGCCACCACAAAGCCGAAAATACCGGCCATGGCCTGAAGCATGATGACCACCGCGCTGGTGACGCAGCAGTCCACCATGATGGAAACGAAATTGGACCGATTAATCCCCTTGTACACAAATATGCCCACCAGCAGACCGTAGGCCGCGGCTATGGCGGCGGATTCCGTGGGGGTCATCACTCCCCCGTAAATGCCGCCGAGAATGATCACGGGAACCATGAGGCCCCATTTGGCGTTGTTGACGGCCTTCAGCAGACGTGGCAGGCTGAACCTGCGGTCTTCCCCCTTCCAGCCGCGCTTCCGGCAGTAGAAATAGCTGTAGACCATGAGCGCGCCTCCGGTGAGTATGCCCGGCAGAACGCCCGCCATGAACAGCTTGCCGATGGATACCTTGGCCAGCACCCCGTAGACGATGAAGGGGTTGCTCGGCGGGATGAGCACGCCGATGATCCCCGCGCAGGCCACGATGGTGGCGGAAAACACCTTGCCGTATCCGCGCTCCACCATGGCCGGAATGCTCATCATGCCGATGGCGGCCACGGTGGCCGGGCCGGAACCGCTGATGGCGGCGAAGAACATGCAGGTCAGAATGGTGGCCATGGCCATGCCGCCGTACATGCCGCCCACAACCTCGTCCGCCAGTTCGAAAAGCTGACGGCTGATTCCTCCCACGCCCATCATGATCCCCGACGCGATGAAAAAGAATATGGCGAGAAAGGGGAAGGAGTTGAGCGAGGAATAGGCGACCTGGGCCACGTTCCCCCACGGCAGATCCCCGGAACAGGCAATGGCCGCAAGCCCCGACAGGGCAAGGCAGACCGCGATGGGAATGCCCAGCAGAAGAAACACGACCAGGCTCAGCATGAGCACGGCTATGGTGCTTGCATCCACCCGGAGGATCATGGGCGCGGCCAGCACCGCCAGAACGGCGAACCCGATCAGCGAATCCTTCGCGCCGCACACGCGGATCTGACGGACAAGATTCTGGATCAGGCGCACCGCCATCAGTCCGAAGCTGACGGGCAGCGAGAGATAGCAGATATAATAGGGCAGACGCAGGGCGGTCGTGAGCTGGGGAAAGCGCATCTGCATGGCGATGGTCTGACAGGAAAGAACGATAATCACCAGCGCCAGCACAAGGAACGCGCCCTCGTTGATGATCCAGAAGATGTTCTGCCCCCGTTCGCCAAAACGGCTGACCAGAGCATTCACGGAAAGGTTTTCCCGCTTCCTGATTGCAATGGGCACGGCCAGATATGACGACCAGATAAAGCACATGAGGGAAAGCTCTTCAGCCCAGGCGGTATTGCCCTCCATGCCGAAGATATCGGAAAAGACATAACGGAACAGCACCTGCCATGTAATGAGGGTGATGGAAACCAGCAGACCGACGATCAGAAAGGGTTTTTCGAAATTCTCATCCAGCCAGTGAAGAAATGCGCGCATGAAGACCTCGCAGCGAAAGCGCGTGCCGCGCCTGTGGAGTTTGCGGGCGGGCCGCCCGGAGAGGAAACGGCCTGCCCGCGTCAGGAGCATGTTGCGTCCATGTGTATCCGCCGGGTATGTACGCCGGGCGGAGTCTATTTCTGGGTTGCCGTCAGCAGGGAATAGAATGTGGGGTCGATCTGCGGCACAAAGCTGTCATATACGGGCTTTACCGCCTCAAGGAAGGCGGCGCGGGTTTCCGCCGGGAAGGGATGGATGGTCATCCTGTTCTGTTCGCTGTATTTCAGGCCGTCGGCGTCCATCCTGTCCACCAGTTCCTGACCGAAGGCGCAGGCTTCGGAGGCGGCTTTCCTCAGGGCGGCCTGAACATCGGAAGGCAGGGAGTCCCAGTAGGATTTGCTGATCACGCCGACCATGCAGGTGAAGCTGTGGGAGGTGGGCAGGGTATAGTGCAGCACGTCGCCGCGGCGGCTTGTGTAGTAGTCCGCAAGGCTGAGCAGCTCGCCGTCGATGGTTCCCTGCTGGAGCGCGGTGTAGATTTCCGCGAAGCCCATGGGGGCGGGAATCATTTTCAGGGTTTCGGCCAGCATGTTGTCCACGGGGGAAGCCGTGGTGCGCATCTTGACACCCTTCAGGGAAGGCAGATCGGGAATGGGGCGCTTGTTGGTCATGTAATGACGGTTGGGGCAGTCCGCGTACACCAGCGCCATCAGGTTCACCTTGGCCAGCTGTTCGTTCATGTAGCGGCCCAGCTCGCCCTCGTTGAGTTCCCTGTACAGAGCTTCCTTCTTCGCGGGATCGATGATGAAGGGAAGATCAAAGGCCATGGCCGAGGGCCAGAAGATGCCCAGATTGGACGTTCCGCAGCCGCCCATCTGGAGGTCGCCGCGCTGGGCGGATTCGGTTACTTCGCGGTCGCCGCCGAGTACGGCGCTTTCATACATCTTTACGGCGACCTTGCCGCCGGAATGGGCGGAGGCCAGTTCCCCGAACTTTCTGAAGGTCTGGGAATACACGGCGTCCGGGGCACCGTCGTGCGCGAAGCGGATGTTGTGTTCAGCGGCTGACGCGGGGCAGGGAGCCGTGCCCAGCATCAGCGCCAGGAGAGAGAGAGAGAGAGAGAGAGAGAGAGAGAGAGAGAGAGAATTTTGCCATGGCCGAACCTCTGCTGTTGAAGGTTGTCATCCGGCGCGGCCCGGTTTGCGCCGCGCCGATGCAGAGGCAAAAGCAATCTTCATGCCAAAAATCACATATCGCATATCATGGGAAAATAATATATTTTTATCGAGAACAAGAGCAGGGCTCGTCCTCCTTTTCAGGACACTTATGTCCTTTTTCAATACATTATACCCTTGACAATGTATTGATTCAGGTCATAACAAAACATCCTGTCTTTACGGGGACCGCAAATGTGAAATACGCCGCACAGCCCCCCTGAGGCCCGCTGATGTATTCCGCGAATAAATCAGCTCCATGTCAAAGAGGCAAAACCCTCTTTGAAAAATGTACGCCAACCCATTAATTTTACAAGAAAAGCAAGTTTTTCTCTCACGACTTGCGGGCGGTCTTGCGGAACAAGACCGCAGGAAACGCTGATTAACGCGTTTCCCTGAACCACCGGAAAAAGGAGGCTCCGTGACGTATCAGACCACAGCGCATGGGAACCAGCCCCCGCGGGAAGAAGATGAGGCAAGGCTCCGTGTCGTGAAACCGGAGCTTCCTGAAGGCTGGCGGAAAAGCCTGACCGCCCGCGCCGCGGGATGCGGTTCCGAAGACGCCCTGCCTCCGTCCGGGCTGAACACTGTTCTCGAGGCGAATCACGAAGTCCTGCAGGCGGCCGTCCCGATCATGAAGGAATATGAGGAATGCTTCATGCGGGAGCGCGGGCTGCTGGCCCTGCTCTCTCCCGACGGGGTTCTCCTGCACGGGACGGGAGACGCGGCGCTGGCGGAATCCGCGGGATTCCGCCCCGGAACCGTTCTGCCCGGAACGGTTCGGCCCGAAGCAGTTTCGGAGAAAGGCCGCGAGGAAGACGCCTCCGCCCGCTGGGGCTGCTGGATCGAACCCCTGCGCGGCGGCAAGCGCCGGATAATGGGCTTTCTTGCCCTGCTCCTCCCCCGCGCGGCCTGCCACGCCGCAACGCCCGCCCTGCTCCATGCCATTGCCGCCAACATCAACAATCAGCATCATGTCCATGATCTGTTGAGCGATCAGTCCGCAGTGCTTGAGCTGCTGACGGACGGCGTTGTCATTCTTGACCGGAGGGGAGGCATCAAGGCGGCCAACGCCCACGCCCGGCGCATGCTGGATATTCCGGGAGAAGAAAACACCTCCCTCGGCCCGATTTCCGACTTCGTGCGGGACGGCGCGCCCTTCATGCAGATTCTCGGGCAGAAGCGGACTGTCATGGACGAGGAGGCCACGCTCCGCGTCGGGAACGCGCAGAAACGCTATATCCTTTCCGCGTCGTTCATACCGGAGGACAAGGGAGTGGTCTGCACTCTGGCCGAAACCGCCCGGATGCAGAAGTTCGCCGTGCGCACGGCCGGCTCGAAGGCGATCTACAGGTTCTCCGACATTCTGGGGGAATCGGACGTCATCGTCAACGCGGTGCAGCTTGCCCGGGTGGCCGCGCAAAGCGACATCACCACCCTGCTCCTCGGAGAGAGCGGCACGGGCAAGGAACTGTTCGCCCATGCCATCCACAACGGCAGCGCCAGAAAGAGCGGCCCCTTCGTCGTGGTCAACTGCGGGGCGCTGCCGCGCGATCTCGTGCAGTCGGAACTGTTCGGCTACGAGGCCGGAGCCTTTACCGGGGCTGCGAAAAACGGCAAGCCCGGCAAATTCGAGCTGGCGGACGGGGGAACCATCTTTCTGGACGAAATCGGAGAAATGCCCATGGAGGCCCAGACCAACCTTCTGCGTCTCATTCAGAACAAGGAGGTCGCGCGCGTGGGCGGCACGACCACCAAAAGCGTGGACGTGCGCATTGTGGCCGCCACAAACCGGAATCTGAGCGAGGCCGTGGCGCGCGGCACCTTCCGCTCCGATCTCTTTTACCGCCTCAGCGTGCTGGTCATCAACATCCCGGCCCTGCGCAGCCGCTCTTCCGACATCGCCGCTCTGGCCGCCCACTTTCTGCGCAAGTACGCCTCGGCCCTGAACCGTCCCATCACGGGATTCGCTCCGGAAGCTCTTCAGGCCCTGCGGCACTATTCCTGGCCCGGCAATATCCGCGAGCTGGAAAACATCATCGAACGGGCGGTGAATGTGGCCAAAAGCTCTCTCATCGCCGCTTCCGATCTGCCGGATTTCCTGTCGCTGCGACAGGAAATCCCGCGCGAAGACCAATCCTCTCCCGAAGATGCCTATACGGGAGACAATTTGTATATGCAGGAATGCCGGGCCATCATCAATACCCTGAGCCGCTGCAACGGCAATATCCGCCTCGCCGCGCAGGAACTCGGCATCGCGCGCAGCGCCCTGTACGGCAAGCTGACGCGCTTCGGCATCGATTACGCGAAGTTCCGGAACAGATACAGGTAGCCGGAGCGGGGTATTCTTCCCGCTCCGGCTGATGTTCAACGCGTGAACGCGGCCAGCCTGTCCCGCAGCCTTTTCATGAACGGTTCGTCCGCCGTGACCTCACCCATGAGCCAGGGGCGGCCGATATAGCCGTATTTCGGCATGCCCAGGCGGTGATAGGTCAGAACCTCATATCTGACCGTGGGGCGATCCGGCAGCATGCGGCGTATGCCCATGATTTCCTCCTCGCTGTCGTTGAAGCCGGGAATGACCGGCGTGCGGACAAGCACGGGCAGGTCGGGAAAATGGGCAAGAACATGGTTGAGATTCTTCAGAATCTGTTCGTTGCCGTGGCCCGTATATTCCCTGTGTCTGGCCGGATCGAGGCTCTTGACGTCAAAAATGAGGGAACTCAGCAGCCGGCAGGCCTGATCCAGAACTTCCGTGGGGTACTGCCCGCAGCTTTCGATGGTCGTATGCAGGCGGGCCTTCCTTGCCTCGCGCAGAAGCGCGAGAGTGAAATCGGGCTGCGCGATCGGTTCGCCGCCGGAGATGGTCAGGCCGCCGCCGGATCGGGTATAGAACACGTCATCCTCTTCCACCCTTTTCATGATGTCGGCAACGCTGCGCTCTTCCCCGTAATATGACTGCGCCCCGGTGGGGCAGCGGCGCACGCAGCCGCCGCAGTCCGTACATTTTGCGCGATCATAGCGGATAAGCCCGTCTTCCGTCAGGGTCAGGCCGCCGGTCGCGCAGGCTTCGACGCAGCGTCCGCAGACCGAAGCGCCAAGGCAGCGGTTGGGGTTGAAGGCGCGTTCGGGCCGGAACTGCTGCGATTCGGGGTTGCTGCACCAGCGGCAGCGCAGCGGACATCCCTTGAGAAACACCACCGTGCGGATGCCGTCGCCGTCATGAACGCTGAACCTCTGTACGTTGAAAACAATACCCTTGCGGTCTCTGTCCTGCATGGTTCTTCTCTCCTTTATGAAAAGGCTGCATCAAATTTCCGATGAAGAAGGCCGGGGCGAGAGCTTTTTCTTCACATAATGGACAAAATACACGGTGCTGGCGAGCGAGGCGATGATGTCGCTCACGGGTTCCGCCGCGATGACGGCGCAAACCCTGTCTTCCGCGAAACCGGGGAGAATGTAGATCAGCGGAATGAGCAGCATGCCCTTGCGGAAGAAGGCGAAGAACAGGGAGAGCTTGCCGTCGCCCAGAGCGTTGTAGCTGTCCTGGCTCACGATGGTCATGCCCAGGAAAAAGCAGCCGCAGATATACAGCCGGAGCATGGGCGCGGCCTGTTCGACAAGCGCCTGATCCGGCGTGAACAGGCTCACGAAAAAACGCGGAAACGCCACCAGCAGGCATGTGCAGATCAGCGAATACAGCAGCGTGGCCTTACCGGCCAGCCATATGGTTTCCTTCACGCGGCCGTAGTCGCCCGATCCGTAGTTGAAGCTGACTATGGGCTGCGCCCCCTGATAGATGCCGATCATCGGCAGCAGGACAAGCTGGAATATCGAAGCCAGAATGGCCATGGCGCCCACCGCGATATCCCCGCCGAAACGCGCGAGCTGAGTGTTGAAGCTGAGCAGAAGAATCCCCTCGGTGGAAATCATGAACGCCGGGGAAGAGCCGAGAATCACGATGCGCCGCACAAGATCCCCGCGCGGCGGCAGGAAGCGCGGCCGCACGCGGAGCAGCGCCAGCGGTCCGCGGTAGAAACGCACCACCCAGAGAAAGGAAACGAACTGGGCGATGACCGTGGCAATGGCCGCTCCCCGGATGCCCATGTCCAGCGCGAAAATGAAAACCGGGTCGAGAACGATGTTGACCACCCCGCCGATCAGGGGCGTCATCATGCCGATTCTGGTAAAGCCCTGCGTATTGATGAAATAGTTCAGGCCCAGACTGGTCTGAAAGAAAAAGGTGCCGAGGCTGTAAATGCGCAGATAATCCTCGGCATAGGGAAGCGTCGCCTCGCTTGCGCCGAACAGCAGAAGCAGCGGCTCGCAGAAAATCTGAATCCCGGCCGTGATCAGAAGTGATGAGGCCAGCAGCAGGAACAGGCTGTTCGACATGATGTGATCGGCCTCGTCCTGATCATTCGCGCCCATGCTGATGCCGCTGAGCGGAGCGCCGCCTCTCCCGAACAGGCTGGTCACGGCCAGAATGATGGTCACGATGGGCATGCACACGCCTATGGCGGTCATGGCGGCCGCGCCGTCGTCCATGTGCCCGATATAGATGCGATCCACCATATTGTAGCACAGGGTAATAAGCTGGGCCAGCATGGCGGGAACGGCCAGCGACAGAAGAAGACCCGGAATTCTGCCTACGGCCAGCCTGTTCTCCATACGAAACCTCCTTGCGGCGGGGCGTAAAAATGCCGGGGAGAGTTCGGGAAATCAATCCATGCTCTCCCCGGCGGACTCTTCAGGAAACGCATTGCTCAGCGTTTCCTCCACATTGCAGCGAACGCCATGACAGCTTCCATGTCCGCCGGCACCCGCTCCTCCGCGGTCAGCGCTCAGATGTTCAGGAACTTCTTCGCGTTGCCGTACATCACCTTTTCCAGCACGTCTTCCTCAAGGCCGAGCGCTCCGGTCACGTCAAGGGCTTCGCTCAGGGGCGTGAACGGATGCGCGCTGCCGAAGAAGACCTTGTCCGCCAGACGCCTGTTGATGACGGGCACATAGAAGTCCATCCACATGTTCATGGTCACGTCGGAAATATCCATGAACACGTTTTCGTTGCGGAACACCGTGGCAAGCGCTTCCTGCGGGAAGTTCCAGGCCGCATGGCTCATGACGATGCGCAGTTCCGGGAAGTCCGAAGCGACGCGATCCACCAGTACGGGGCTGGTGTTCTTCATGGGCACGCGCGGCATGGGCGCGGGGCCGGTGGTCATGATCACGGGCACGTTCAGCTCGCAGCAGACGGTATACAGAGGATAGAAACGCGCGTCGTCCAGAGGCATGCGGCAGATATCCGCGTCGATGGAGGCGCCGACGAAACCGTCTTCAAGCACGGCCTTCTTGAAAGCGTTGATGCCGGGCATTCCCTTGTAGGGATCGAAGCCGTAAAAGCCGATCACCTCATTGGGGAAGGCCTTCATCGCCTCAAGCACGCCGGGGTTGGAAGAGGCCGCGCGGGACACGGTTTCGCAGTCGCGGCCGTTCATGACGAACTTTTCCCCGCCCAGGCTGTGGAACATGGCTATCTCTTCCTCGAGCGTGGGTGCCGGGCCGCTGCCGAAGCCGGTTTCCGCGACAAAACCGCTGAATGCGGGATTGTTCACGATGGAATCAATAACGGCCTTGACGCAGGGACGAAAACGAAAATCGATAAATTTCATGAATATTCCCATGGAGTTGGAGGCCAGCCTCCCCGGCATGATCCGGGGAGGCTGTGCGGTTAAGAAAAGACAATCGGACACTCTGCTGCAGAGCCGTGCTGACGGCGCTGCGCGTACTGAAAATCAGACCGACTGCTGTTCCGTGCGGTCGATGAGGTCGTTCTGGAGGTCGGTGTTCAGATCCACGAAGTAGGCGCTGTATCCGGCGATGCGCACCACCAGGTTGCGGTACTTGTGCGGGTCCTTCTGCGCCGCGATCATGGTTTCGCGGTTGATGACGTTGATCTGCAGATGCCACACGCGCAGGTCGATGAAGCTGCGGAACAGATCCACCAGCTTCTGCGTGCCCTCGTCGCCCTCCACCGTCTTGGGAGCTATCTTCATGTTCAGCAGGCGGCAGGCGCGGTTGGGCGCATTCCAGTTTGTGCTCTTGTACTGGGAAAGCAGCACGGCAGTGGGACCGCTCATGTCGGAGCCGTGCGAGGGCGAACTGCCGTCGGACAACGGGGTCCACGCCTTGCGGCCGTTGGGCATGGCGCTCACGAACTTGCCGTGGGGCACGTTGGCCGTCACGGACGTGGTGCGGATTTCAATGGGCTGCACGCCGTAGTTTTTGGCATAGTGCGCGGTGAAGTCCAGCGCGCTCTTTTCCACCTGCTTGTACAGGTTGTCCGCGTAGTCGTCGCCGTTGCCGAAGCGCGGCGCGCGCTGGAGCATGGCCTGCAGGGCTTCCTTGCCCTCGAAGTCGCAGTCCAGAGCTTCCAGCAGCTCTTGCATGGTGAGGGAGCCTTCCTCAAACACCAGCTTCTTGATGACGGAAAGCGAGTCCACCAGCGTCCCGAATCCGATAGCGTCGAAGAAGGCCAGATCCAGCGCGCCTTCGGGGGCCTGATCGCTGTTCAGGTCGACGCAGGATTCCACGCACAGGTTGTGCAGGCCGGAGGCCAGCGGGCTGGCGAAGTACTTGGCGCGGGTATGATGGATGGTGTCCTGCAGCACAAAGGCCGTGGTGATCAGATTGTTCTGCTGGGCCACATAGGCATCCCAGAATTCTTCCCAGGTCTTGAAGGAGCAGGGATCGCCGCTTTCAAAGGTGAACACCCCGTCGCCGAACTTCTTCAGACGGCCGTTGCGCAGCGTGAGTTCGAGAGCGGCGCAGAGGTTCACCTGCGTGCCGGGGCTCATGTAGCTTTCGCGGTTGATCAGACGGGTTTCGTTGCAGCCGCTCACCACATAGTCGTACACTTCGCTGACCGGAGCGCCCTTGGCCAGCATGCGGGGAATAAGTTCCTCGTCGTTGACCAGCTTGGGATAGCCCTGCCCCTGCTTGATGGTTTCCGCGATATCCCAGAGGTACCGCTTGGGCGAACGGGTATGCACGCGCACGGCCAGGTCGGGATAATGGGTAGGAAACTCGCGCTTGGAGCGCAGCAGCAGATAGGTCAGTTCGTTGGTGGCGTCCTGACCGTCGGGAGTCTGCCCGCCGATGGTCACGGCTTCCCAGTGGGCGAAACCGGCCTGGGTGTCCATGACCCCGGGAGAAAGAGGCAGCTCGATGAACTGCGCCATCTGGCACCACATGCAGCCGAGAATTTCCAGGGCCTTCTTTTCCGTCAGCACGCCGGACTCCATGTCCTTGCGGTAGTAGGAAATGAGCTGCTGATCCATGCGGCCGTTGGAAATAATGCAGCCGGTGCGCTGTTCCAGGCGGGAGAACGCCTGCGCGAACCAGTGGGCCTGCACGGCCTCATGGAAGGTGCGGGCAGGATTCTCCGGCACCCATTCGCAGCGTTCCGCAATTTCCAGAAGTTCCTGACGGCGCGCGGGGTCCTTTTCCACGGCGGCCTTTTCCCTGGCCAGCTCGGCATGGCGGCGCGCCCAGACCACCACGGCGTCGCAGGTGAGCATCACCGCTTCCAGGAAGGGAATGCGGTTCACGATATTGTACGGGTCCTTCTGATCCAGAGCCTCAAGACGACGCCTGGCATTTTCCTTCACTCCCTTGAAACCGAGCTTCAGCACCTTGTCGAAGTCCAGAACCCACTGGAGACTGGAACGCAGGGAGGAGGATTCCGCCACCACATAGCGGGGCTGAAGCCCTTCCTTGTCGCCGTAAGCCATGCGCTTGCAGCGTTCGGGCATCCTCTTGAACAGCTCGTGATGGTAGGTCTTGCCGTTCCAGTACGCGCCGATCTCGTTGACGATGACGTCGATGTCCTCATCCATGACGCGGATGGGGGGATTCTCGCGGGTGGCGAAATCGTCCAGAACGCTCTTGTAGAAATCCCCGTCCAGTTCGGGATACAGAATGCCGTAGCGGCAGTTGTCCCGGCCGAGACGTCCCACAATGAGCTGGGTATCCTCAATATAGACAGGCATTTTCTGCGCGACATTCATCAGCGCCTTCGCCCAGCGGAGTGTCAGATGCTGTCCTTCGGTTTCCCGCATGGACTCGGTGAAATACCTGGCGCGCTCCACGTCGATGACGGGAGGAGTGCAGTCAAACGATTCAAGCATGTCGATGACGCGGGGCTGCTCGGCACGGAACGGACTGGGCTTGCCCTTCGCGGCGTCCTCAATCCATTGCTCCTGCGGAGTACAGCAACAACAACCCATATCGAGCATAACAGAACTCCTCGAAAAAAAAAGGTTCACATTGCCCTTTCTCTTTCATAAACTGTGCCATCCCCCGGCATATTGCGGCAACAAGGTGTGATTGCTCGACTTTTCTGATAATTTCCACCATATGCAAGATGCGGAGAAATGTTCTTTATCAGTACATGTATGTCCTGATAAAGAACATACGCGCTTTTAATCTCACGCTTTCGGGACAAGCCCCGCGTCCGGGCGGAACACGTCTGCAGGATGCTTGCCATTGCCTGTTCCGGCGGCTACCCTGCCCGTCATTCACCCTGACGACGCGCCCCGCCGACGCGGGGCCTTTCCGGAGGCGACCTATGCGCACCTTCCTTTTTCTCCCGCCCCTTCCGCGCATGAGCGGAGGACTGGCCGTACTCGTGAACATGGGCGCGGAACTGGCCGAAGCGGGCCATGCCGTCTTTTTCGTTCTGCGCGAAAGGCCGGAGAATATACCATGGCGTTCCGCCCTGCCTGCCTCCGTGCCGCTTCTGATCTGGCGGGGGAACGAACTTGAGCACACCGTTCCGGACAGACGCCCTCCCGCCCTGCGGCCGGAGGATATCTGGCTTCTGCCCGAAGGCTGGCCGCTTGCCCTGCTTCCCGGCCTGCGGGCAGGGGCGAGAGTGGTGCTGTATGTGCAGAACTGGGCCTATCTGCTCGCGGAACTGCCCGACGGACTGAAACTGCCCGCCCTGCCCGTCCGCTATCTTGCCGTATCCCGCCCTGTGGCATGGCATGTGCGGGACATGACGGGCAAAACGGCGGAACTCCTGCGCCCCGGCATCGACCGCGCGTTCTTCCGCCCGTCGGGCTCCTCCCCTTCCGAAGCGGAAAACGAAGATGAAACGGAGCTTCCCCGCATCGCCTGGATGCCGCGCAAGAACAGCGCGATGGCCCGGCAGATCCGCGCCATCACCGACGCGCGCATCATCCGCCGGGGCGGAACCCCTCCCCAGTGGCTGGAAATACGAGACAGGTCACGCGAGGAAGTGGCCGCCCTTCTGCGCAGCGCGGATATCTTTCTTGCCACGGGTTTTCCCGAAGGATGCCCCCTTCCCCCGCTGGAAGCCATGGCTTCGGGCTGCGTGGTGACAGGGTTCAGCGGTTTCGGGGGATGGGACTACATGCGCCAGCCGGTGGAGCTGCACGCAGGCAGGGCACGGGGCGACACTCCGGCATGGCTGCCCCAGCCGCTGCGCAGCGAACTGCGCGGCGACGAGCGCCCGGGAAACGGCCTGTGGGCGGCGGACGGCGATGTCATCGGCGCATCCTTCGCGCTTGATAAAACCCTTGCGCTGTGGGAAGAACAGGGCGACGGGTGGGACGCCCTGCTCGGCGGCGCGGCGGACACCGCCGCTCTGTATGACCTTTCCGCACACCGCGCCGCGCTCCTTGCTCTGTGGGCACGGGCGGCCGGCTCCGACTGTTTCTGAAGCATATCCGCGCAGCCAGGCGAAGCCGGAAGAGAGAGGCCGCAATTCTGCCCGGCCCCGGACATTTCATCAAGAATTTCCTTATGTTTTGAAACCTCCACCCCTTCAGGGGGAAAAGCTCTGTTGACAAAAGGGCAAAGCCGGTGAAATTCTTTGCCTTCCCCCTCCCGTCAGGGAGGAGCAATCCGCACGGCCCCTGTCCGTCGGCCGCTTCAGTCCGTCGGCGGATGAGGCGACTGTGGACTGAAACATAGCGGAGTACACATGTCATCAGCAAAACATGCAAAGGAACGCGCAAGGGAGGCCGGGAAGGAACGTCCTCTGCCGGAAAGCCTTTCCCTGCCCCGCGTCGGGGCCGACAGCCATGCCCATCTTGACTCCGACCAGCTGTGGCCGGAGTTCGAGTCCGTACTGGAAAGAGCCGCCCGCGCCGGGCTTTCCCATATCGGGCAGGTTTTTCTCCGTCATTCGGCGTATCTCGACAGGCGGGAACCCATGGGAAAGACCCGCCCCGGCCTGCCGGAGCTTTTTTTTCTGCTCGGCATCCACCCCTGCGACGGCCTGACCGTCACTGAGGAGGAATGGCCTGCCATTGAAGAAGATTTCCGGCACGACGACCGCCTGCGCGCGGTGGGGGAAATCGGCCTCGATTTCTACTGGAAGGAGTGCCCCCGCGACGTGCAGGAAAGGATTTTCCGCCTTCAACTGCGTATCGCGGCGCGGCTGGATCGCCCCGTGGTCATACATTCCCGCGACGCCTTTGCCGATACGCTGCGGGTGCTGGACGACGAGGGTTTCGCCGGGCGGCCGCTGCTCTGGCACTGCTTCGGCGGAGACGAGGACGCCGCCAGGGCGCTTCTGAACCGCGGCTGGCACATTTCCCTGCCCGGCCCCGTGACCTATCCCGCCAACAGCGCGCTGCGCGACGCGGTACGTATCATCCCCGGCGATCGACTGCTGGTGGAAACCGACTGTCCCTATCTCGCTCCTGTACCCTGGCGGGGCAGGCGAAACGAACCCGCCCTCTGCGCCTTTACCGCCGCGGCGGTGGCCGAAGTCCGGGGCGAGGCCGCGGACGAGCTGTGGGCAAGGTGCGGAGACAACGCCCGGCGCTTTTTCGGAATCGCCTGACCGCCGTTCGCCGGCTTTCCCTGCGGGGAACGGAAAACCGGATAGTCCGGCCGGAAATATTTTCTCTTATCTGTCCCTATAGATTTGCCGGCTTTTTCCGAAAGGAAAAATATGGATATATGAACGCAACCGCTCCGACGCCGGAGCGTGTCCGGTTTCGGGGCTGACGCTCCAGTCCGGTCAACTCACGGAGGTTTTTATGACTCTTGGCGGAACCAGTCTGATGGCCCCGGCCCAGGCGGCCATGGGGGCGCTGCAAAGCGCTCTGGATACTCAGGCCAGTCTTGTGGGCCAGTTGCTCAACGGCGGAGCCCTGAATACGGAGGGCATGATAAATGCCGCACTGGCGGAAGCCGGAAAAGGCACAAAGCTGAATCTGACGGTCTAGAGCGTTTTGCTGTTGAAAACAGCTGCCAGCAAGGCCCCCATGCTCTGACCCGCAGGGTTCACACCCGAAGCCGGAGCTATATGCCGCAAGAGAATTGCAGCGACACCGGAGGAGGGACGGCGCGGCGGAGTCCCGCATCGCCCCGCCCGACTCCGGGAGCATTTTCAAACCGAAAATGCTCCAGTACCGTATAAGAGTGGATGCATCGCATTCAATGACAAGAGCGCTTCGTCGAAAACGCGGTTTCGGCTTGTTCACGATGGTAATCCGTTACGCGGAACCATGATCTGTTTCTTCCGCGGCACAACTGTCCCGAGGAAATGCAGCCTGCGCCGGGCGGAGCATGATGTTCCGCCCGGCGATTATTTTTTTAAGGCTCTGTCATGGAACCGTGTTGACGGCGTTGCGCGGGGTACATCGTTTTACTTCGGCACAGGCGACAATATTCATTGCCACAAAGCAGCCCGTTTCCACACGGGCGAAAGACAGCATGTATCCACGGCTGGCTCGCTTGATCCTTTGTGCGGCGAAGCCGCACAAAGGATCCGCTCCGCGAGATATTGCTTCCGCTCCTCGCCCCCTCCATGCCGCATTGCCATGCGGCGGGAAGTGTCGTTCCATAGCTTGCCGCGTTCGCGCCTCCGGCGGTCAATGATATGTTCAGCACTATTCCATGACAGAGCTTTTTTAATTATAATGAAGTATTCATGTTCCAGCCATAAAAGCATATGCTCTTTCCCCTATGAAATCCCGCAAGACTGCACCTGTGTTCATGCGTAACTCACCGCTCTATGTCCCCATGCTGGCCATTCTCACGGCAGTGGAACTGGTGCTGGCCTTTTCCGCCTTCGGCTACATCATTGTTCCGCCTGTTTCCCTGACGTTCATGACCCTTCCGGTTCTCGTGGGCGCGATGCTGTTCGGCCCTGCGGAGGGTCTGTTCCTCGGCTGCGTGTTCGGGCTGACAAGCCTGTGGAAGGCATCGGTAACGGCCACAGCCCATGCTGATCAGATATTTTCGCCGCTTATCAGCGGTTCGCCCGTATCCAGCCTTCTGCTCAGCGTGGGAACGCGGATGCTCTTCGGCTTTCTGGCAGGCTGCCTTTTCCTTGCCGTCAGAAAAATGCGCTGGAAGAAAACGGGAATCGTGCTTGCGGCCTGCCTGGCGGACTTTCTGCACTCCATGCTGGTGCTGCATGCCATGCAGTTCCTGTTTCCCGATGTGGGTTTTACCCTTGAATCCGGCTTTTCCAGACAACTTTCCCTGAGCAGACAGATGAGCAGACTTGTTGTGGGACTCCTTGTTCTGGCCGTCTATCTGGCCGCCGGGTCCAGGGCTGCGCGCGGCCTTGGCGACGAACTGGGCAGAGCGGAAAAGATAGCCGCGCATCCCCATGCCCTGCTGGGCCTTGGAAGCCTCATCTCCCTGATGTTCCTGCTGGCGATAGGGCTGCTGCATCATTTTTACGGCCGGACGGAAATCCTGCTGCGACAGAACGGCGTTGTCATTTCCCCGGAAACCCTGAGCCGCTTCTGGCAGCTCGGAACGCAGTTTCTGGTGGCTCTTGTCGCCCTTTTCCTGATCGTTGGCACAGTGCTGATGCTGCTCGAAAAGTATCTGCTGGAGATGGCTCAGCAGGCCAAGCGCGACATGATGACCGGCCTGTATAACAAGATGACCCTGACGCGCCATGTCGATTCCGCCCTGAGCGGCAGCCGAAGTTCCGGTTTTCTGCTTCTTCTTGATGTGGACAACTTCAAACGGCTCAACGACACCTATGGGCATCCGGCCGGCGACAGGGTTCTGGTGGCCGTAGCCGGTATTCTTCAGGACCGTTTCGGCAGATGCGGAATTGTGGGCAGGCTTGGAGGGGATGAGTTTGCCGTCTATGCAGGCGGAATGTCCGCAGCCGATATGCGCGCGGGGGCGGAATTCGTGTGCCGGAGCTTAACAGAGCTGACACTGGAGGGAGTGGAAGGAGTATCCTGCAGCATCGGCATCGCATTCTGCGCCGGAAAGCAGGGATTTTCAGACGCATACTCTTCAGCGGATCAGGCGCTGTATCGTGCCAAGGGACTGGGAAAAAACCGCTACGCTTTTGAAGAACGCCCTTTTCCGGTTGAAGTCTGAATATGCAGTGTTTCCCTGCCTCATTCCCGTTTCTGTTTCAAACATGCTCCCGGGGGGGCAAGTCGGACGAGACTCATCTCTGCTCTCCCTATCCGCAAGGCGCGCCTGCGGCCAGGGACGCTGCTTCGTCTTCCGGCGAAAAGTCCGCCGGGGCGGCATGAGAACACCGTGCAGAGTCCTGCTCTCAGCAGACGACAGAAGCCCCGTCAGCGCATTTCCTGTGAAATCATTTCCAGCAGGCATTCCTGCGGAAGTTCCCGGACGGACTTCAGGGGAGCAGGATTCTCGTCATATGGCGCGAGCTGCTTTTCATACCACATCACATCATGCCATGTTCCCCTTTTGTATCCCGCGTTGCGGCATATGCCGACTTCACGGAACCCCAGCGACTCATGCAGGGCCCTGCTTCCGGCATTGGGCAGCGTGACGCGGGCATATGCCGTTCTGACGCCCTGCCGGATCAGTATCTCCATCAGCATTCGATACAATCTTTTGCCCAGCCCCCTTGAGGTGTGGTTCCGATCCAGATAGACCGACAGCTCCGCTCCCCACTGGTACGCTTCCCGCTCCATATACCTGTGCGCGCAGGCGTAACCTGCGATTTGTCCTCCTTCTCCGCACACAAGCCAGGGATACCATGCGGATACGGCGGCGATTCGTTCCGAAAACTCATGCTCCGAAGGCAGCGCGCACTCAAACGTAACCGGCGTATCCACATATTGCGCATACACGTCCAGCAGCGCCCGGCTGTCGTCCGGAACGACGAATCTGATCTCCATCCTCCATGCCATCCTTTTCGAGCGTTTTGCTTTCGAAAATATCTGTCAGCCAAACCCTGTGTTCCGGCCCGCAGGTTTCACGCCGCAAGTGAATTGCGGCTGCTCCGGCAGCTCTACGGAGTCTCGCCTTGCTCGACTCCGTAGAGCATTTCATGAACGAAAGGCTCTCAATCCGGCCAGGAACATTCTGCGGCAGGAGACACTGAAGATACCGATCCCGCCGGAGATCGCGCCTCCGGCGATGAGGGAACACCGCCCGAAAGCCGGAAAGAACCGGACTATTCCCCTGCCTTTGTGGCCTCGAGCATGTTGCAGCGCACCACCTGCTCCACACGGGAAAGCATGTCCAGGGGGTTGACGCTTTCTCCGTTCCTGATCAGCTCAAAATGCAGATGTGGCCCGGTGGTGCGGCCGGTACGCCCCACTTCGCCGATCTGAACACCAGCATCCACCTCTTCGCCCACTTTGGTCATGATCTTGTTCAAATGGGCGTACCGGGCGAGATATCCGTCGTACTGGCGGATCTCCACGGTCAGGCCATAGGTGCTGAACCGGCTGGCCCGCACCACCTTGCCGCCCCGGAAGGCAAGGGCGGCGGACCCGGTGGGAACCCGGATATCCACGCCGTGATGCTGACGTATCCTGCGACGCCGCACCGGATCGCGGCGTTTGCCGTATTCGGAGGAAATGATGCCCCCCCGCTCCCGGCAGTGCGGACACTCCTCATTGAGAAGCCCCGGCTCCAGAAACCAGGCGGTTCCCTCCGTGGCCAGAGGTTCATCATGTCCGCGGGAGGTAGGCGCAAAGTCGGGCGCCTTTTCGGAAGAAAGGGCGACCAGCTCACCGGGGGAAATGGCGGACGCGCTTTCCACCGTGACCGGGCCGCGGTAGTGCGCAACAAGCCGGCGCACGGCTTCAGCCTGCTGAACTCTGGGAGAGGCGGCGACGCAGCCGCTCAGGGCCGCGCATACAAGAACATATATACATGCAGGGAAGAATGGCACTCTTCGCACTGGGCATCTCCTGAAACAGATGGAAACCGCCCCGGAAAAGCGTAACATTTCCGGCGCGGGGCGGCGCGGACGCGCCTTCGGTTCAGCCGTTTGTTATACCGCGCGCAAAGACGAGAGCAAGTTTTTTCATGTACAAATTGTTGAATCCGGCCATAGAGCGGATAAACGCGCGCCTGGAGCGTAGAGCTTTTGAAAATATCTGCCGGCCAGGACCCTGTGTTCCGGCCCGCTGGTTTCACGCCGCCGCCGGAGCAGCCGCAACTCACTTGCGGCGCACAGCTCCGGCGGCGCGGCTTCAGTCTCGCCTCGCTCGAGGCAGAGCATTTCATAAGCAAAATGCTCTAAATCTCGCGCGCGGCCATGACGGTCATTTCCCCGCGCAGAGGGTTCACCTTGCCCAGGCGCACCCTGAACCGCTGTCCGGGAAACACCTTCTCTCCAAACATCTGTCGTCTGGCGCGCGCCATGAGTTGCAGTTGCGGGAGGCTGATGCTGACAAAGGCGTCGTTTTCCTCCGCGATCACGGCCTCCCAGCGGCATTCCTCGCCGTGGACGCGCGCCTGCTGACGGACATGCAGGTACTTCCAGTACCGGGGACGCATGCGCTGCGCCGTGCCCGCCCCGTCCAGCCGCTCGCGCAGGCCCGGAAGCAGGGCCGCCAGTTCCGCGGCGTCCCGGAGAGGCGCGCCGTTCAGGATCACTCCAAGCGCCTGAGCCTCATTGATCAGATCAGGATAACGGCGCAGGGGAGAAGTGACGGGGCTGTATGCGGAAATCCCCATCCCCGCATGCGGGCGCGGCGTCGCATCCAGAGAGGCGGGGGCCATGGCGCGCGCAACTCTGGCAATATCCGGCGCAGAGCGCCACACGCCGGCGAATTCCCGGGGCACAGCGACATCCTGTGTGCGGAACAGCAGGGGAATATCCTGTTCCCTCGCCCATGCGGCCAAACCGGCATTGGCGAGGATCATCATTTCCGAAACAAGAAGCTGGGCGCGCGGCGCGCACGGAGAAAGCGCCAGCGACACTTCAATGTCCGCCCCTTCCCCGGAAAGGGATATGTCCACGTCCGGCCTTTCGATGATGACCGCGCCGTCCGCCACCCGGCGCTTCCGCCGGGCTTCGGCGAAGGCCAGCCCCAGCCGCAGACGCTCAAGATACGGAACGGCGGGATTGTCCGCGTCCTCCTCCGTCAGGGCCGCCTCGCAATCCACATAGCTGAGATTTGCATTCAGGACTGCACGCCCCGCATCCGGTCGGCAGGAAAGAATATTGCCTTCCGCATCAACCTCGCAGCGCAGAAGGAATACGGGACGCGGCCGCCCCGCAAGCAGACTGAAAACGTCCGTGCCCAGACGTTCGGGCATCATGTGCGAATCGCCCTCGGGCAGATAGACGCTGGTGGCGCGCCGCGCCACGGCCCTGTCCAGCGGAGACCCGAAAGGCCAGGCCAGCGCCGGACAGGCCAGAACCACATCCACAGTCCATCCCCCTTCCGCGCGGGGAGCGATGTCAAAGGCATCATCAATATCACGCGTGGACGCGCTGTCTATGCTCAGGAACAGACCGGACAGGGGCTTCAGTCCGGCGGAAGAACTGCGCGCGGCAAGCGTGTCGATTTCCTCCGCAAAGGCGGAAGACCATGCGTCGCCCTCCTCATATTCCGCACGGGCAAGCCAGAAATTGTAGTGTTCCGGCACGATGCCCCAGGCCTGAGCCAGCAGGAGGGGCAGATGAGGATCATCCGGCAGATTTTTGGACACCTGTTTCCACAGAACGTCGTCTTCCTGCGTTTCCGGATCGAGAATCCGGGCGCGGAGCAGACGTTCAAGGCGCGAACGCACCGGTTCGGGCGGAGCGAGCGCGGCGTCGGGAGCGCCCCGGCGCTGCTGCGAGGCTTCCCACAGCAGACGGAACCATTCCGCCCCTCCGCCGATCAGTTCCTCCCGTTCCCGCCGGGCTTCGGCCTCAAGACGGCGGCGCTCCACCTCCTCCGCGCTGAATATCTCGAATTCCGGCGGCTGAAAGCGAAAATGGCTCCTGCAGGCCAGCAGCGCCTGCCCATACGCCGCAACGTGATCGGCGTCCGGATTGCTTTCCGTCAGTTCCGCCAGCCACTGTGCGGAGGCCTTTTCCACCTCGCCCTGTGCCAGCTCCCATATTTCCACGGGATTCACGGAAGCCGCCAGAGCGTCCCGCGCCTGTCTGCGTTCTGCCAGAAGCGCGCAGACCTCATCACGGCTTTTGCCCGCTCCGTACTGAGGGCCGGCCCAGGGCAGGATGCGGTTTGCGGCCAGAGAGGTTTCCCGCCGGTTGGGCAGCAGCAGACGCAGCCTTCCCCCCTGTTCTTCCATGACCCAGGCGGTTTGCAGGGTATTGCCCTGCAGAAATTCCACGACGCATCCCGCGCCCGGATACCTGACAAGTCCCGCGTTGCTGCCTGCTGTCATGCCTACCTCTCCCGGATTCCTCCGGCTCTGACGTTATCCCCCCGGCCCGGCTCGCCGGAGAAGCCCGGAGAATTTCGCCGCTGAAACTGCCTGCCAGTCGGACTCCAGGGCGTTTTGCGGTTGAAAATATCCTGCCGGCCAGAACCCCATGTTCCGGCCCGCAGGTTTCACGCCACCATCGGAGCCTGACGCCGCAATTGACTTGCGGCTGCTCCGATGTCGCAGCTTCAGTCTCGCCCTGCTCGACTGAAGCAGAACATTTCATGAGCGAAATGCTCAGTCGCCCGCCACCTCGTCGTGCCACTGGTCAAAGGACACGGCGCAGGTCTTGAAATAGTCTATCAGCCTGTCCCTGGCGATCCCGCCCGCGAGGTCAAGATCAAGCTCCAGGCAGGGATCGCCCTCGCTGTCCAGATAGGAACGGGAAAAGCGCTTGCTCCGGTTCCATTCATTCACCTTTTCCAGCGTTGCGGATGTACCGGAAAAGCACACATAGAACTGGATGCTGTGCCCGTCGTCATACGGGATGATATGACTCTTGAATCCGTTCATCTTCCACAGAACCGAGTCGTCCCCTCCGTCTTCGCCGGGAATCAGCTCCGCCGCGTACCCTTCACTCTTCAGAGCGGTTGCGACACTTTCCATGCTCAGCGTGTCAAACACTCCCGCGCTCCCCGCGTGGGCAGCCCCCGCCAGAACGGAGAACAGCGCGCCAGCTGCGAGCGCTCCCCTTTTCCATGTCATCCTCATCAGATTTTCCTTCACCAGGAATTCCTTTACGGCTTGTATTCACAGCCGGTTTCAATGCTTGAAGGATCGCTGCCCGGTGAACACCATCGCCACCTGGGGCGATGCCTCGTTGCATGCCGCCACGACTTCATAATCCCGCAGCGATCCGCCGGGCTGGGCAATGGCCGTCACCCCCTGGGCAATGGCCGTGTCAACGCCGTCGCGGAAGGGGAAAAAGCCATCGGAAACCAGCACGGAACCGGGCAGCCCCCCGCGTTCCTCGCGGGTGCGCTCATTGATCTCCTCCAGCATCCCTGCCGACGCGGCATCCGCCAGAGCCTTCTGCTGCAGTTCATACAGAGAAAGACCGCAGCGACGGAAAGCCAGAACATCGGCATGTTTGGTGTAGGCCTTATGGATGGCAAGTTCCACGCATCCCACGCGATCCTGCTCGCCGGTGCCGATGGCCACAGTCGCGCCGTCACGGGCGAAAATGACGGAATTGGAAGTCACGCCCGCCTCCACCGCCCATGCGAACAGCAGATCTTCCAGCTCTCGCGCGGTGGCCCGGCGGGACGTTGCGGTCACGCCGTCCTTGCCTGTGCCTGAAGCCGGAATGAAGTCGTCGACGCCGCGGATGCGGTTGACGAAAGACTGCTGGATTACCAGCCCGCCGTCGGTAAGGCTCTTGATATCCAGGAAAGGCGTGCCGCAAAGTTCCTCCAGCCGCCCCAGGCCGGGCAGATGCAGGATACGCAGGTTCCTGCGGGCCGAAATGATGTCCACAACGCCCTCTTCAAAGTCCGGGGCGGCCACCACTTCAAAATACTGGGACGCGATGAGTTCCGCCGTGGCCCTGTCCAGGGGCCGGTTCACCACCACCGCGCCGCCGAAGGCGGCGATGCGATCACACCAGAAGGCGCGCTCCAGCGCGTCGTGGAGACTGTCGGCCCAGGCCGCGCCGCAGGGATTGTTATGCTTGAGTATTGCAGCCGCGGGGCGCCCGGTGAGGTATTGCAGGATATTCGCCGCATTGTCCACGTCGGTCAGATTCGTCTTGCCGGGATGCTTGCCCGCCTGGATCATCTGGCCCTCGGTCAGGGCGGAAACAATGCCCTGCCCCGGCTTGCGCCAGCTCTTCCCGGCCACCTCGCTTTCTCCTTCCACCAGCTCATACAGGGCCGCAGGCTGATCCGGGTTTTCCCCGTAGCGCAGTCCGCGCACTTCACCGCCCACGTTCCATACGCGCTTGCGGTATTTCAGTACCGTTTCCCCAAGGGTGATGGTCATGGTATCGGGGAAACCGTCCGCCACAATCTGGCGGTACATCGCTTTGAGGTCGCTCATGCAATCACTCCGGGTTCCGGCGGCCGCCGGGTAAAATGGGGAAGAGATCCGCACTTGTATCATAAAGCTCCGGCACGGGCAATTTCCATTTGCCGCCGTCACGCGATGGCGCTATGATAGCCGGGCCGCACGGCGGCAGAAACCCGATTTCATCAAAAAGTCCTACCGAAAAGGAACGCTCCCCGTGCCGCCCGCTCGCCAGATGCGGAGCCAGCCGGCGGATAGGGCAGCCGAGGATTTAAACAGATATTCCCAGGGTGCTTTATAATGGAACATATGCTGCTGAAAATGGCCCGTCAGCTTGATGCTCTGGATGAAGCCTCGCTCATGGGGCTATGGGAAAAATACATGCGGATCGTCAGTTGTTTTGAACCGTCACAGCGCTGGCAGGAAGCAGTACTCGTGCTTTCCCTCATTCAGGCCAAGCACTGGAAGAACCAGCTTTTCAACGTCCAGTGGGCCGACCGTCTCCGCGGCGGCCGCCGGAACGCACCTTCAGGAATGCCCGATGGCTTTCCCTTTCCGCCGGGAGCCGCGCCCTTTTCACTGGATCCGCCGGACGGAGACTCCCGGCCGCGCCCGGAAAAGCGGGCGAAGGTTCTGAGCTTCACGCCGGAAGCCTCTTCTTCTGACGACAACCGATAACGCAGGCGTCAGAGCATTTTCGGTTTGAAAATGCTCCCCCAAATGTTCCGGATGCCAAGCGAAGCGAGACTGAGGCCGCGACGCCCCCTTCCCCGGTGTCGCCGCAATTCACTTGGGGCGCACAACTCCGGCTTCAGGCGTGAAACCTGCGTGCCGGAGCATGGGGTCTGGCCGGCAGATATGTTCAAGAGCAAACCACTCTGGTCAGACGCCCGGACGGAAACTGCGCCCTGTCCCGTTCCGGCGGCACAGTTCAAGGTTATGGCGCAGCCCTTCCACTGCGGAGCCTGTCGTACGGCCCGCCAGGGCGTAGCAGTGAAGCGCCTCTTCCAGCGCCACGGCGGCCTCGTCCGGGCGTCCTGCCGCCAGCAGCGCCGTGCCCAGATTGCCCAGACAGAACGCCGTTTCCGGGCCGTCTCCGCACAATTCACGCCGGATCTCCACGGCCTTCCGATGCAGCTCGCACCCGACCCCGGCCTCGCCCCGCTCTTCCGCAATGCGGCCCAGATTGTTCAGGCAGGTGGACATGTTGAAGCCGCGGGGCTCCAGGCGCTCCAGCACGGCCTTCGCCCGCAGGGACAGCGCTTCGGCTTCCGCCGGATTGCCCGCCTCATAATAGGAGGCGGAAAGCCGGATCAGGGCATCCGCCACAGGGAGGCTGCCTTCGCCGCAGCGCTCGATCAGCGCGGCCAGAGCCGTTCTTCCCAGCCCAATGCTTTCGTCATGGCGGCCCACGGCCTGAAGAATGAAGGAAAGATTCTGCTGTGCGCCCAGACTGGCGGGATGTCCGTCCCCAAGCTCCCGGCGCAGTATCTCCCATGCCTCGCGCAGAGGTTCGACCGCTTCCTCGCCGCGGTTCAGGGCGTGCAGGCATCTGCCCATGCCCTGCAGCAGCAGGGCACGGCGGGCAGGGGCGTGCCCCCCCGCATCCAGCATATGCGCGAACGCGCGGTGCGCCCCTTCGGCGTCGCCCTGACTCAGCAGCCTTCCGGCCCATTCATATTCCGTTTTGAAGGTATCCATAATGGTTTCCCGTCGTGCGCCATTCCGATGTTTCAATATTAAGGGAAATTCCTGATGAATGCCGCAAGAAATGCCTGCTCGCGGAGACTCTGGCGTCCCGGAGCATTTTGCCGTTGAAAATATCCTGCCTGCCGGGCGCTGTTTCCGACCCGCAGGTTTCACGCCTGAAGCCGGAGTTGTGCGCCGCAAGTGAGTTGCGGCGACACCGGAGAGGGGGGCGTCGAGGCTTCAGTCTCACTCCGCTCGACTCCGCAGGGCATTTCATGAATGAAATGCCCTAATCCTCCAGCAGATTCATGCGGGCGAGTTCGGGATCGGAAATACGCGCGGCCAGATGCGGGCCGTGCGCCCAGAGCCAGGAATCCGTTTCGGAGGAAAGCCCCCTTTCCCGCAGCGCCTCAGCAAACCGGGAACACAGAGCCTCCACCTCGCGGCAAACCGCCTCGCCGCCGCTTCCGACAAGGGGCGTCGAGGCGATTCTTTTCAGCGCATCCGCCGTGTATTCCCCCAGAAACGGCAGATCCCGCCCGATATGCCAGGCCCATTTGTAAAATGGCATATAGCGCCGGTTCAGCAGAAAGAGCATACCCAGCGCGGCCTCGGCGAAACGGCTTGCCGCGAGCATGGCGCACACGGTTTCGCCGCGCCTCAGCGCACGCGGCAGATTGTACTGACCGGCCTGTGCCATGTTCATGCAGCGGGCCGCCAGCTTTTTCAGCCACAGATCTCTGGGGTAATATTCCAGCAGGGCCTTGCGCCACGCGGAAAAATCCCCTCTGGCGTCCATGAAGACCTCGCCATTTGTGCAGGCTGCCAGCGCATGTTCCGGAATGCCCCGCCATTCCCGCCATGTGCGCGGCGCATGGCGCAGGCCTGTAAACCGGGCATAGAACTCCTCCACCGCCAGCGGGCCAACCCTCCCCATACGGCATTCAGGCCGCATGCGTGAAGGATATCCGGCAAAGGTCACGGGCAGCTCCGCCAGGGCGGAGTCCAGCCTGGAGGCGCAGGCGGCGAGGCGATCCGCCGGGAGCCAGATGCAGAACGCCGGCCCCCAGTCATGATCGCGGGAAAGCTCATCATCACAGCCGAAACATTCCGAGCCTTCGCCTGCCAGCCCGACAGCCGCGTCGGCCATGATGTCGGGAACCGTCTCGCGCAGGCGGGACTCGCAGGACTGAAAAAAGGCTCTGGCCAGGGGAAGCCCTCGCGTCTCGGTCATTTCTCGCATATCATGTCTCCACGCATGGTTTGCCCCGTCATGTTCCACCCCGCAGTCGTCCCATCCGCAGACTGACAGGGGGCGTGCGGACTCCCCTCCCTGAGGGGACGAGTTGCAAAAAGGGATTTCATCGGCTTTGCCGTTTTGTCAAGTCCATTTTCCCCCGATGTTCTGTCAGTCGCAATGTTGAAAATATCCCTGACCGCCGGAGACGCGAGCGCAACGGGCCATGGAGCGGGACCTCCCGCCGCGCGCGGCAGTGCGGCATGGAGGGGGGGCAGCCGGACGACGGCCCTGCGCAGGGGCCGTACCCGCTGCCGAGCAGAGGGAGGCGGGCAGGCATCAAGAGCGGGGGAAAGGAGCGGAAGCGGGGAGGTTTCAGGAGATAAGGGCGTTTTTGACGAAGGAGAGCGGAAGGGCTTGCAACTGAAAAGAAATCGTGCCATGCACCACCTGTATTTCACCGCCGTTCAGCGGCTTTTTTCGGAGAAGCATATGACCAGGGAACTGATTGAGAATATCGTGGATCGGGAATGGAGCATGTTTGATCGGGTGCGGAATGAAGGAGGACGGGCCTCATGTCAGAATGATCCCGCCACCTTCCGCATCATGCGGACCAGCCAGTTCATGACCTGGCCGGAAGACCTGCTGCGCAGCTATCTCGCCGATCTGGAAGCTGCCGACCGCGTGGGACGCAACCTGCTGACCGAAAAGTATGCCTTCATGATGGAATCCACCTCACCGTTTGAGTTCCGACGCATCCGGCACATGCTGCCTGTTCCGGATCAGGACTCTCTCGCGTGGATCCGGGAAATCGTGAACACCCATGTCAACTGGGAGCGCCGCACCGATCAGGCTTATCCTCGCGTCCGTTCCAAGGGCCGCCCCCTGACCAGCGACGAGGATCGCCCCGACGTTACATCTTTTGAAACCTACCTTGCGGGTGAACTGAAAACATGGTCCAGGTCCACTCTGGCCCGCTATCTGGCCTTTACCCGTGACTGCGTGCGGCAGGGGCGCAACCTTGCCGAGGAAACCGCGGACAATATGGCCCGAGCGTATGGTTACGCCTCCATGCGTGACGCCGAGGAAAAAAGCGCCCGCTGAACTTGCAGCGCCCTTCCTTTCGTCCCCTCCGCTCCGACGCGCCGGAAGAGCATTCCCAAAGGCATGACGGTTTGCGCCGTATTTTGTGACAATATCCACAATTCATTGTCATTTCCCTGTCAACTGCCCGAGGGGGGAATCACCTCGCCCAGGCCCGCCGGAACAGCTCCGGGATGTTTCGGCGGCAACAGTAACCGGAGGAGAACCCATGGCACACGCAAACGTCATATCCCGCATGGGAACGAAAGGCTTCGGCTGGTGCTTCAGCTTCCTGCTGGCCGCCCTTGTAACCTGGGCCTTCCATGATCCCGCCAATGCGGCGCTGAATTACTACTGGTTCGGCACCATCACGGCCATCGGCATGTTCGCCTTTGATCTGCTGCCCAATTTCGTCGTGGCCGTGCTGCTCCTGATGTACTATATCATCATGGGCGTCTGCGCGCCGGAAGTCGCCTTCGTGGGCTGGACCACGCCCATCCCGTGGCTGTCCATGTGCGGCATGCTTATCGGCGTTCTGATGGACAAAACCAGACTTTCCCGTCGTATCGCCCTGTTCGTCGTCAGCCGGGTGGGCACTACCCCCATACGTCTGTACTCGGCCTTTCTGGGAGCGGGCTTTCTGCTCAATGCCATCATTCCCGATATCATCACGGTCGATATCCTGTTCATGACCATTGCCGGAGGCATGTGCGAGGCGCTCAGGCTTGATCCCAACTCCCGCGCCTCCACCACCCTCATTCTGGCGGCCTTTTTCGGCGCGACCATTTCCGCCGCCTGTTTCCTGCCCAACAACACCGGCATCATCGGCCTGCTGATGGTAAAGGACATGGGCGTCCCCTTCACCTGGGGCGGCTTCCTGGTCGAGCAGTTGCCCTACCAGCTTTGCCATGCCCTGCTGGCCTTCGCCATTCTGCATGTCTTCGGCGGCAAGGCCCTGGGCGAAATCATCTCCCGCTGCCGCGCCAGCGCGGAAGCCGATCTGCTGGAACTCGGCAAAATCCGCCGGGTGGAGAAAAAAACGCTGATCCTCGCGCTCTGCGCGCTGGTGGCGTTCGTCAGCGAACCCCTGCACGGCATTCCCGGGTATTTCGCCTTCTGCGGTACGGTTCTGCTCGGCTTCACCCCCATCTTCGGACTGATGGACGTGGATGATCTCAAGGAAATCCAGTTCCCCATCCTGTTCTTTATCGCAGGCTGCATGGCCATCGGCATCGTAGCCGGTTCGCTGGGCATACCGGCCTGGCTGTCCGCCAAGATCGTGCCCTATCTGCAGCAAATCGAATCCCTCGCGGGAATCTGCTTCTTCTCCTACTGGGTCGGCATCATTGCCAACCTCGTGCTGACTCCCGTCGCTGCAGCCACGGCGCTCAGCGTGCCGCTTGCGGAAATCGCCACCAATCTCGGCATCGGCATCAAGCCGGTCCTGTACTCCTTCCTCTACGGCGTAGATCAGTTCTTTCTGCCCTACGAGCTGGCCCCTGCGCTGATCATGTTCGCCACCGGCTATGTCCGGGTACGCTATCTGCTGCCCCTCATGACTCTTCGCATGATTCTGGCGGGCTTCGCGCTGCTTTTTGTTTCCTCCGTCGTCTGGCCCCTTATCGGACTTGCATAGTCTTGAAGAGCACTTCCGCGTTTTCCGGACAGGTTCGCCCGGAACGCGCGGCAAAAAAGCTTTCAGCAGAAAAAACAGAGATTTTCATGATGGTCGACATCTGCTACAATTCCGCGCGCAGACCTTTCGGACAGGGCGCTCCGCTGGACGCCCTCGCGCCTGCAAACACCGGAGACGTACGTGCTTTCCACAGGACTTTCAGGGAGTACGCGCCCACGCCGCTGCACGATCTGCCGCATCTGGCCGGGGAGTTCGGCCTGGGCCGCATTCTGATCAAGGACGAATCCCGGCGCTTCGGACTCAACGCATTCAAGGTGCTGGGCGCTTCCTACGCCATCGGCAGGTATCTGGCCGAAAAGCTGGGGCGCCCGCTTTCCTCGCTCGACCCGGATCGCCTCCGCGACCCCGTCCTGCGCGAAAAGCTCGGAGATATCACCTTTGCCACCACCACGGACGGCAACCACGGACGCGGCGTGGCCTGGACGGCCCGGCAGATGGGGCAGAAGGCCGTGGTCTACATGCCCAGGGGTTCCGCCTCAAGCCGGGTGGAGAATATCCGCGCTCTTGGGGCGGAATGTTCCGTCACCGATCTCAACTACGACGACGCCGTGCGCATGACCTGGGCCAGGGCGCGGGAGCGAGGCTGGGTCATGGTGCAGGATACCGCATGGGACGGCTATGAGGATATCCCCGCCTGGATCATGCAGGGCTACACCACCCTGGCGGCGGAAGCCCTGGAACAGATGCGCACGGCGGGTACACAGGCTCCTACCCATGTCTTCCTCCAGGCGGGCGTCGGCTCCTTCGCCGGGGCGGTACTCGGCTGTCTGGCCGCCGAACTGGGGCCGGACATGCCCGTTTTCGTCATCGTCGAGCCGCACAGAGCAAACTGCATCTATCGCTCTGTCCTGGCTGCGGACGGCAGACCCCATTCCGTCGCGGGAGATCTCGACACCCTGATGGCCGGTCTGGCCTGCGGCGAACCGAACACCATAAGCTGGCCGCTGCTGCGCGATTATGCGGCTGCCTGCGTTTCCTGCCCGGACTGCGTGGCGGCTGACGGCATGCGTATTCTGGCCGCTCCCCGCGGCGGAGACGTTCCCGTCCTGTCCGGCGAATCCGGCGCGGTGACCACGGGCGTTCTCCAGTGGATCATGCAGTCGGAAGAAGGTGCGGAAGCGCGCGAGAAGCTGAGGCTGAACGGGACTTCCACCGTGCTGCTCATCAGCACCGAAGGCGACACCTCCCCCTCCACCTACAGAGACGTGGTGTGGTTCGGCAGACACAGCCGCTGGAGCGAATAACGCGGGAGCAGCCCGCATCTTTCCATCACAGGAGAAAACCATGCCCGGAAGGGAACAACAGGAAGAAGTCATCGCTCTCTGTCAGGCGCTCATCCGCCGCCCCGGCGTCTCCGGACGCGAGGACGGCGTGGTGGCCGAACTTTCCCGCTTTTTCAGGGAAAAGGGCTTTGACGACATTTTTGTGGATGCCTACGGCAGCGTCACCGGCATCATCAACGGCAAACGTCCCGGTCCGACCATCGTGTTCGACGGACACATCGACACCGTCCCCGTGCCCGATCCCTCCGCCTGGCAGCATGAACCGTATGGAGCGGAACGCGTGGACGGCAGAATATACGGCCGGGGCGCGTCGGACATGAAAGGCGCGGTGGCGGCCATGGCCTGCGCCGCAGCCGGCTTTGCCGGAGCCACGAAACGTGATTTCGGCGGCAGGCTGTGCGTGGCCGGGGTGGTGCACGAGGAATGTTTTGAAGGCGTCGCCGCCTCGCTGATCAGCGAACGGCTGAAACCGGACTACGTGATCATAGGGGAAGCTTCGGAGTGCAATCTGAAAATCGGCCAGCGGGGCCGTGCGGAAATCACCGTGGAAACCTTCGGCGTGCCCGCGCACTCCGCCAATCCGGAAAAGGGCGTCAACGCCGTGCTGCTGATGATGGAAGCGGCGAGAAGCTTTGCCCGCATCACGCCTCCGGAGCATCCCGTGCTTGGAAAGGGTGTTTCCGTGCTGACCGACATCATCTCCACCCCCTATCCCGGCGCATCCGTCGTGCCCTCCGGATGCCGGGCCACCTATGACCGACGTCTGCTCACCGGGGAAACGCGGGAAAGCGTCATGGCGCCCTACGCCGCCATTCTGGCCGAGCTGGAGCGCACGACGCCGGGCTTCAGGGGGCGGGCGGTTTTCGCACGCGGGCGCGAGCTGTGCCATACCGGCAGCGTCATTGAGGGCGAACGCTTCTTTCCGGGCTGGCTGTTCGACGAACAGGAGAATTTCATTCAGAAAACCCTGGCCTCGCTGCGTGCAGCCGGCCTTGCCCCCGAAGTGACTCATTATTCCTTCTGCACCAACGGCAGTCACTACGCGGGAGAGAAAGGCATCAGGACGCTCGGCTTCGGCCCCTCGCGGGAAAGTCTCGCGCACACCATCGACGAATATGTGGAAGAGGAACAGCTGCTCAGGGCGCATGAGGGCTATCAGGCCATCTGCAAGGCGCTGACGGAGTAAGGGCGGAGACTCCGGCGCAGCGGAAGCCGACCAGACGGCGGCCACTCAGGGCGCCGGCCTGCGGCCGATTGCCGCCCGCTTGCCAGAGTTCGTTCATTCCCCTATCCTTTTTCCGCAATAATTATCCATCAAGGAGAACTCCATGTTCAAACCCGTTGAAACCGCCCTTGCCCCCGCCGCCGTCGGTCCCTACTCCCAGGGAATCGCGCTGGACAATCTGGTGTTCAGCTCCGGCCAGCTGCCCATGAATCCCGAAACCAAGACCATGCCCGCCGACATCGCGGAGCAGGCCCGGCAGTCCCTTTCCAACGTGAAGGCCGTGCTGGAGGCCGCCGGTTCCGGCATGGACAAGGTGATCAAGGTCAACATCTTCCTTACCGACATGGCCGACTTTGCCAGGGTAAACGAAGTGTACGCCCAGTTCTTCAAGGCACCCTTCCCGGCCCGCAGCTGCGTGGCAGTAGCCGCCCTGCCCCTCGGGGCCGGGCTTGAAATCGAAGCCGTGGCCGTGAAATAACCCGCGCAACGCACGGACGACATGGCCCGCGTTCCCGTTTTCCGCCGGGGACGCGGGCTTTTCTGTATCCGGCGCTGTGTACTCTCCCGATATGAATGCGCTCAGGAGCGGGACTCTTCCTCCTGTCGGACGAACAGCGCCCGTACCTGCCGGGCCAGGGCGGAGGCGGCGGGGCTCAGACTGCGGTGTCTGCGGGACACCATGAAGTATTCCAGATCGTCAAGAAAGTGTCCGAGCGGATAGAAGGAGGTCTTTTTCGCGTATGCCGGCAGCATCTTCAGAGACAGCATGTCCATGATGGCGCAGCCCGCGCCCCTGGCGATATATTCCAGCACGAGATCGTACTGGTTCACCTTGAGCACAGTCCGCCCCGTCAGTCCGTCCAGCTTTTCCTCCGCCAGAAAGGGCGTATGGATCTCCGCGCCGTCATCCCCCATATAGGTGACAAACGGCAGACGGCGAAGCTGTTCTCTGGTCGGCATCCTGTCCAGATCGAAGCCGTGTCTCTTCGGCGTCACCAGAATGAAGGGCGCAGTTCCCAGACGCACGGCCAGAAACTTTTCCGGCCTGCGGGCCAGCGCAAGCAGGGCGAAGTCCGCGATGCCGTATTCGATGCTCTCCAGCGCCTCGCGGGGAGGGCCTACCCGCAGGGAAACCTGCACTCTGGGGTGAAGCTCCATGAACTCCATGATCAGGTTCGACACGCGCTCCTGCTTGAGAATGGTCATGGAACCGGCAACACCCACGCTGCCGGACAGCTCCCCGGAAGCGCAGGAGAGCGTATCCTTCAGATCCTCCAGAAGCTCGAAGGCGGAAACGGCCCAGTCCAGAAGCTGCACGCCCTCCGGAGTGATTTCCAGAATGTTGTTGCGCCGTCTGAACAGCATGACGTTCAGCTGGCGCTCAAGGCATTGCAGGGAATAGGACACGGAAGACTGGCTGCGGTTCATTTTTGCGGCTGCACGGGAGATGCTGCCCGTTCTGGCCACATAGTAAAAACCGCGAAGCCACTGAAGGAAATCGCCATTGAACTCGTCGATCACGCCGCTCCTCCCGACGCCGAGGCGCCCGCCGCCCGATGCGGCCTGATCCTCCTCCGGGATCTGCTTAGCATATACGCGAGGCGTCTTCAATGCGTTCTCCCGCTTCCCGCGGATCTCCGCAGACCGCCAAGCGGCCTGCGGAGCGCCCGCCGCTACATGAGCAGGGAAGGCAGAAACAGCGTGATCTGCGGGAAGCAGATGAGCAGCGTCAGATGGATGAAGTCAGCCGCGATGAACGGCACGGCTCCGCGGAACACCGCGCTCATGGGCACGTTGGCCACGCCCTTGATTACGAAAAGGTTCAGCCCCACGGGCGGCGTGATGAGCCCCATTTCCGTCACGCGCACCACCAGAATGCCGAACCAGATGGGGTCGATGTTCATCTGCTGCACCAGAGGGAAGAAAATCGGCACCGTGAGCAGCACGATGGCCATGGAATCCATGAAACAGCCCAGCGCGATCAGAATGAGCAGGATGCCGATAATCACGATCAGCGCCGGGGCGTTCAGCGCGGCGATGGAATCCGCCATGACGAAGGGCACGCGGCTCACCGCGAGAAAATACCCGAACATCATGGCCCCGACCATGATCAGAAAGCCGATGCCCGTGGACTTGACCGCCGCGTCCATGCAGGCGGCGACGAACTGCCGCTTCGGCATTTTCGTGTAGATGAATCCCAGCAGCATGGCCGCCATCGCCCCGATGCCCGCCGCCTCGTTCGGGGAGAAAATCCCCGCATACAGGCCGCCGATGACCAGCACGAAGAGCAGCACCACGCCCCACACCTTTGACAGGGCACGCGCCTTTTCCATCATGGAACAGGACTCTCCGGCCGGTCCGAGCGAAGGGGTGCGCCGCACCAGAAGGCCGATGGTGGCTATGTACAGGAGCATCTGGAGTATGCCGGGAATGAACCCGGCCATGAACAGCGCGCCGATGGACTGCTGGGTAATGATGCCGTAAATGACCATGATGGTGCTCGGAGGAATGAGAATGCCCAGCGTGCCCCCGGCGGCGATGGCGCCGGTAGCCAGCGCGTCGGAATATTTGTATTTCTTCATTTCCGGCAGAGCCACGACGCCCATGGTGATGGCCGTGGCCACGCTGGAGCCGCAGATGGCGGCAAAGGCCCCGCACGCTCCCACGGTAGCCATGGCCAGCCCGCCCCTGAGACTGCCCATCATTTTCCGCACCGCCCAGTACAGGTCGCTGCTCAGACCGGACTTGAAGGCGAAGTTGCCCATGAGGATGAACAGGGGCACCACGCAGTAGCTGTATTGTATGAAGGTTTCGTACGGGACGTTCTGCAGGAGCGCGACAGCCGGCTCCACGCCGTTGATGGCCGCGAAGCCGCCCGCGCCCACCAGCAGCATGGCCATGCCGATGGGCATGCGGATGAAAATGAGAAAGATAAGCGCGCCCATGCCGATATAGCCGATTTGTATGGGAGTCAGACTCATAACACATCCTGCGGGTTGGAAGAGGTGAGCGACGTGAGGAACACGCGGGTCTCCACCACGGTCATCAGGACAAAGCAGACAAAAATGACGACACCCACAGGCCACCAGGGAATGTACAGAAGGCTTGTGGTGACGCCGTCCTGGTACAGCTCGCGGATCAGGAACAGCGCGCAGACGGCAAGGCCGAAGCTGAGCAGTGCGCACACAAGGGAGGTGAAGATGACGCAGGCTCTCTGCGCCGGGCGGGGAAACCTGTCGAAAAACAGATCCACGCCCACATGCCCGCGGTGCCAGGCGCAATACAGGATGACCACGGGCGACAACATGCCCATGAACACCTCGACGATTTCATAGGACCCCTGAATGGGACTGTGAAAGAAATAACGCATGCAGACGTCAACGGATATCAACGTCATGAGCGCGCCCAGAAGGCAGGCGCCGAACCACATGACGCCGCGCATGAGCCTGTCGAACAGACGGTTGAACATGGAACCTCCTCAAAATGCCGGAAGGCGGGGGGGCGGATTCCGGCGTGCCGAAGGGCGGCCGTCTCCGGGCGGCCGCCCGTTCAATCGCATATGCGCTACAGGGTCTTTTCACCAGTCAGCACGCCCAGCACCGTTTCGGCGTCCTCGCGGGCGACCTTGCCGCTCTCAAGCGTATCTTTCATCCAGCGCTCCCAGGTCATGCGTCCGGCCACCCCATCCCAGCGGGCGCGTTCTTCCGCGGGCAGCTCGTACACGGTCACCGCGCCCTTTGCCTGCAGGGGTTCGGCCAGCTTCCGCGTGGCAAGGGAAAAGTTCTCCGCCAGCCACAGCGCGCCGTCCATGCCGCCGTTCTTCAGCAGCGCGTTCCTTGCCTCAGCGGGCAGCCTGTCGAACTTTTTCCTGTTCATGGCAATGGTGAACAGTGAAAACCCGAACGGGGAATTCGTGGTCACATAGGGAGCAACCTCATAAAAGCGGGATCCGTCAATGGTTTCCCAGCTCGCCAATACCCCGTCGATGGTCTTCTTGGAAAGCGCGTCATACACCTCGGCATTGCCCATGACCACGGGAACCGCGCCGAGAGCTTCCAGCATCGGCACAAAGGGTCCGGCCGTGGTTCGTATCTTGAGTCCCCTGAGGTCTTCCAGCTTCCTTACAGGACGGGACGTGACCAGATTGTTGGAATCTGAAGTGTATATGGCGATAATCCGGTTGGCGCTGTAAGGCCTGCTCAGGGCGGGAACCTTTTCGAACAGCTCGTTGGCCGTTCTGGTGATGGTCATGGGATCACTGAAGGGCAGGCTTGGCAGAAAGATCGCTTCGGCCAGCGGATTCATGCCCGCGTACATGCCCATGGGAATCCAGGCGATGTCGGTAATGTTGTTGCGCACGGCGGACCAGGACTGCGCGCCCTTGCACAGGGTTTCTCCGGCGTACAGGTCGATGCTGAGCGTGCCGTTGGAATCCTGCTCCACCTTCTCGATCCATTTCTTGATGCCGTTGTTCGTGCTGAAGGAGTTCTCCGGGTTCTGCAGGGAGAACTTGAGCGTCGTCGGCCCGGCGTGAGCCGCGCCTGCGCAGACGCACAACGCCGCCGCGAAAAGGACGGCATAACGATGGAACCTGTTCATGTGACCTCCTCGGTGATGCTTGGGCGGGGAGCCGCAAGGCCCCCCCTGTTTTCGTCGCGCAGTTAAAGAACCAGATCCCAGTTGTAGTCGGGATCAACGGGAAAGTTGAAATGATCCATGTAATACTTGTGCGGCTTTATCCGCATCGTGGATGTATCCAGTGCCTCCATGCGGGTTGACATGTTGCCGTCCGCGCCCTTTTCCACGATGATCCAGCGCAGATCGGGGCTGCGTTTCGGGAAATCCTCGCGGTAATGGCCGGAGCGCGATTCCTTGCGCATCAGAGAGGCGCGCAGGGTCATTTCCGTCAGCGTGACGTTGGCTCTGGCCTCCACCAGCTTCATGAGATAGTGCGGGTCCTGCGCGCCCATGACGGGCAGAACCTCGTCGCGGACCGCCTCCAAACTTTCAATGGCCTTGCTCAGACCCCGTCCTGTTTTCAGGATGCGCACATCACACGGAGCCGTCACTTCCTGCATGCGGCGGATCACATCCTTGGGACGGATGCCCTCCCTGCCGAGGAAACAGTATACCTCGTCCAGCATCGCGGCGGCACATTCCTCGTCAAAACGGACATCATCACTGCCGAGCGCGAAGCGGGCGGCGGATTCCCCGGCCGTGTGTCCGGTGGTGGAAATGGTGCAGTGCGCCCAGCCGCCCATGTACACGCCGGGATCGATGCTGCGCGCGCGGCCTGCCACAAACAGACCGGGCACGGTAGTCTGGCCGTTGATGTCCGCCTTTACTCCACCGTAGGAAATATGCAGCTGGGTCATCCATTCCGTCTGCCCGCCGAAGAAATCAATGCCCAGCGCCTTGAGCTTGTCGTCATTGAGCTTCATCCAGCCCGCCGCGGGCCGCATGATTTCCACATCCTCCGGCTTCATTTTGCTGGTGTCGAAATAAATGGGGCCGCGTCCGGCGCGGATTTCGCAGGCCATGCCGTGCGTATTATAGTGAGGATCGGCACGGGCGCCGATTTCCGGGGCGTAGCGGCGCATGAAGTCCTCACCCTTTGCGTTGAGCAGCAGCGCGCCCTTGGGCAGCAGTCCCGTCTGCCCTTCCCAGGCGAACTGGGTGGGGACGTTCCAGATTTTGATGAACTCGCAGTTGCGGCAGGCCGCTCCGGCCCGGTAGGCCAGTGCCGCGCCGTCTCCCGCGCAGCTGTTCTGATGATAGGAAGTTTTCCAGCCGCCGAAGTTTGTAGCCAGAATGACGGCCTTCGCCCTGAAGAAGCAGGGAACGCCGCTCTGGACATGAAAGCCGACCGCCCCCGTGACCCGGCCGTCCTCCTTCACCAGATCCGTGATCTGGATGCGGCCCAGGCGGCGCACGCCCGCCCTGCGCAGGGCTCCCGCCATGACTTCCGCCATGTGCGAACCGCCCCTGCCGTAGGGATGATAGAAATAATACCGCATGTGCGGCAGCCCCCGCTGGGGGATATACATGAGCCTGCCGTCCGCATCGCGGGCGAAGCGATGCCCCATTTCCTCATATTCGCGAAAACGGTCGTACGATTCCACCAGAATCTTTTCCAGCACATCCTGTTCGCACAGGCCGTCGTAATAATACACGAGATCGTCCAGCAGATCGTTGACATCGTCTTCCGGCTGCATGCAGATCATGTCCCCGCCGGACATGCTGCCCAGCCCGCCCCAGTCTCGCGGCCCCTTGTCCACCACCAGCACGTCCCTGACCTGTTTTGCCGCCGTTTTTGCAGCCCAGGCCCCACCCATGCCGCCGCCTATGACCAGCACATCCGTTGAAAAACGGTAGGCATCCCGATACGTTTTGCCCATATGATACTCCTTGACGTTCACTGCGATTATTTAATGTTTGATTAAACTATCCTACAGCGTGCGCGGCAACGTTTCCTTGAAAGGGTGCACGTTGATGGCGTCTGCCGGGCAGACAAGCTCGCAGGTGTAGCAGGTCATGCAGTCGTCGTTATAGGTGATATGCGACTTGCTCCCGCAGGTCATGCAGCGCAGGGATTCCGCCAGCACTTCGTCGAGCCGCAGGCCCCGCCGTATTTCGTCAAAACCGGAACAATTCTCCCCTATCGTCCGCTCGTGGCGGGGCAGGGAAGCAATGCCTTTTCCGGGCAGTTTTTCCTCCGGTACCAGAGGACGCGCTCTGCCGCGTTCGCCCAGAATAACCATGCCACGAAGGTACCGATCCGCCGAAATCGCGGCCTCCCGCCCACCGGCAATGGCGCGAATGACCGAGGCCGGTCCGGTGGCAATGTCGCCCGCAGCGAACACGGCCTGTTTTCCTGTTTCGCCCGTCAGACTGTCCGCACGGGCATAGCCGTTGGGCATCATGTCGGCATCCTCATCGAACAGGCCGGATTCCGGGGCCTGGCCGATGGCGAAAATAATGGTGGAAGCCTCCAGCCGGCTCAGGGCCTGATCGTCAAATTCGGGGGCAAACTTTCCTTCAGCATTGAAAACACGGAGGCATTTGCGTAATACCAGAGCCGATGCAGCACCGTTCCTTTCTTCAACCCGCACCGGGCCAACCCCGCAGTTGAATTCCACTCCTTCGCGCACGGCATCGGCAATATTATGCGGATACGCGGGCAACTGCCCTTCCGCTTCCAGGCTGGCCATGATCACGCGTGCCGCTCCCAGACGTCTGGCGCTGATGGCCGCGTCCACGGCCACATCGCCGCCGCCCACGACCGCCACCGTGCCGGACAGACGCGGGGCCTCGCCGCAGCGTACGGCGCGCAGAAATTCCAGCCCCCAGAACACGCCGGGAAGCTCACCGCCCTCGACCGGAATTTTCCTGCTCCGACTGGTTCCTGCGGCCAGAATCACCGCCCGGCAGCCCCGACGGCGCAGTTCGGCCACACTGATATCCGCTCCCTTGCCGATTTTGGTATTGAAATGGAAGCGAACCCCCATATCCGTCAGCATGCCGACCTGCTTCCGCACAACCTCGGAAGGAAGCCGGTAGGCGGGGATGGCGTAGCGCAGCATACCGCCGGCTTCGGGCATCGCTTCGTAGACAACCGCCTCATACCCCATGCAGGTCAGAAACCAGGCTGCGGAAAGCCCGGCGGGTCCTGCTCCAACCACTGCCACTTTGGCCAGATGAACGCGCGCGGGCTTCACAGTCTCACGTTCAAGATCCCTGTCTCCCAAAAATTGTTCCACCGCGTTGATTCCCACCGCTTCATCCACACGGCGCCGAGCGCATTCCGATTCGCAGGGATGAAAGCAGACGCGTCCGGTAATGGCGGGAAAGGGATTGCTTTTCTTCAGACATTCCAGCGCGCCGCGTACATCGCCGCGCTGAAGCATGGCCTGGTATCCCCTGATATCCGTGCCGGCGGGACAGGCCCCCATGCACGGGGATACTTCCGGCTGGTCGGTATCCAGCCGGAATACGTCAAGTCCGCATGATTTGGTACACGTTCCGCATCCGACACATTTGTCGCGATCAATACTGCTGATCATAAAAATGCTCCGGTCAGAAATAAAATATTCGTGATTGAAAGTATCCATCGGCAGGAACCCCGTGTTCCGACCGGCGGGCGGTTTCACGATGAAACCGCTCCAATGTGAAAAATAGCCCGTGCCTATGTGATACGGAGCGCGCGGGGAGGGGTCAAAAGCAAATTTTCGACCCCTCCCCCGAAATTTTCCGGGGGCGTGCGGAGAGATTTTCCGGTAAAGCAGGTTCAGTTTAAAACCGCTCCCGGAACGGGACACAAGGAGGCTGTCATGGTTTTTCCCCTCGGGCCGCTGGTCAACGCGGCGGCCGTCATTGCCGGAGGACTGCTCGGGCTGGCGCTCGGCGCGCGTCTGCCCGAACGCATGCGCACCATCGTCTTTCAGGGGCTGGGACTGTGCACGATGGTCATCGGCATGCAGATGGCGTTCAAGACCGCCTCGCCCGTCATTCTGATCTTCAGCATCCTGCTCGGAGGACTGTGCGGCGAGTCCATAAGGCTGGAGGAACGCTTCATGCGGCTGAGCGACAGACTCAGGGGCAGACTGCGCTCCGACAACCCCCTGTTCACGGAAGGGCTGGTCAATGCCGCCGTGCTGTTCTGCATCGGAGCAATGTCCTTTCTCGGCTCATTTGACGAAGGGCTGCGCGGCGACAGAACTCTGGTCTACTCCAAGTCTGTCATGGACGGATTTTCGGCCATAGCTCTGGCCTCCGCCTATGGCCTGGGCGTTCCGCTCGCGGCTGTTCCGCTGCTGCTGTATCAGGGAGCGCTGGTGCTTTTTGCCGGACTGCTTCAACCCTGGCTCGGCCCCGCGACGCTCAGTGAAATCACGGCCCTCGGCGGACTGATGGTCATCGGCATCGGCCTGAATCTGCTCAACCTCACGCGCATCTCCCTCACCAACATGCTTCCCGCCCTTCCGGTCGCCGCCGTCCTGGCCTCGATTTTTCTGGAAGGCGTGTAACCCGGACTGTCGATCATATCGCAATCATGCAGGGCAGGGACAGAATCCAGAGGGAGCGCTGTGTCGAGCGGAGAGAAACTCGTCTCTGCCCATCCGTAGAGCGTTTTGTTCTCGAAAATATCTGCCGGCCAGACCCCATGTTCCGGCACGCAGGTTTCACGCCTGAAGCCGGGGCTGTACGCCGCAAGTGAATTGCGGCGACACCGGGAAAGGGGGCGTCGCGGCTTCAGTCCCGCTCTGCTCGACTGAAGTTGAGCATTTCAATGGTAAAATACTCTAGCGCGCTTCACGCTTACGGGCAAAAGCGGCGCGCCGGGCATATGATTCCGCCCCGGCCGTCTGCGGAAACGACCGGGGCTTCGGGAGGGAAGGAGTTCGTCCGGAAAAGGATTATCCGTTTGTCGAAACGCGGGCCATGATTATTTGCCGGAACGGACGAAGCCGATCCGCATCACATTCTCAGTTCCGGCATGCCGCCGTTTTCCCGGACGCCGCCGGAAGCGCCCCCGGCCGCAGCGGGCCGCAGGGAAAGATGCGCGGGAGCACCGCCCGGCCCTTCCGGCGTCGCCTCTCCGCCGCGGCTGAGCATCATTTCCAGACCCGGCACCCATGAGGCGTCCGCATCCGGACTTTCGGAAAAGCCTGTGGCACGCTTCTCTTCCGCCCCCTCCGCCTCGAACTCATCCGTCAGCGGTCTTTCCGCCACAAGAGATTCAAGCAGATCCGCCAGCCGCTCCACTTCGGCCTGCATTGCCCGCTGCTGCGTCGCAAGAAGAGCCAGCGCCTCTCGGTGACGTCGGGCCTGAAAAATCACCAGGAGAAACATCCCCCCGAAAAAAAACAGAAAAAACAGCAGGAGCGGCAATAACGGCATGTCCCTGAAACCTCCATCGTCTGATTGAAGAAGTTTTCCGCCGACGCCGCCCTTTTGTCAATCCTCCGCCTCTCGAGTACTCGCCGCGTCAGCGGGAAAGCCCCTCTTCAACCCGCGGAGCGATAAGCGCTGAAGCTCCTTCAGAAAATCCCGGACGCCTTTCCCGCCTTCGCGGCAACATGCTCTGCCGTCCGTGCCGGGGTAAAACCACATGCCTGACGCTGCGCCGGGAACATTCCCCGGCGGCCGGGGAGGCAGATTCAGGCCGGGGGGATTGCCATACGCGGACGGAGCGGCTAAAGCAGGGAAGGCGCGTGTGCGCCCCTTCCCGACAATCCGATTCCAACGGAGTTTCCATGTCCGCAGATTCCCGTCCGCTGCCCCGTCTGCTTCTTGCCGACGCGCAAGGCCGGATATACGATGATCCCGACCTGCTCATGCTCTGCCGGCATGGCCGGGAATGGGCGCTGCCCCGCCCGGATGAACTCATGCCGCTTCCGCCGGAAAGCGAACTGTTCCTGCTGCCGGGGCGTCACGCCGTGGGGCTTGACCCGGAAAGCGGCGATACCGTCCAGATGGAAGAACTGGCTGTGGCCGCGTTCATCGCTCCGGCACACACCCTGACCGCGCACCCGGTATATGTCACCGACGACAATGCCCCCACCCTGCCCCTGTTCGCCTACGGAGCCGTGGGCATGATCGGCGATCGCTTCTACGTCTGCGCAAAAAAGGTGGATCAGGACGCGCGGCAGGTTTTTACCGGGATTCCCCGGAAAAAGGTGGAAAAGGCCGCCCGCGCGCTGATGGCTCAATACCCGGACAACCGTCTTGTCCAGCATCTCATGGGCAACTGCGTGCTGCGTTACGCCTGCCCTGCCGCGCGCAACCTGTGCCTGGGCCGCTACGAAGCCCCGCTGCCCGTCTCCCGCGTGTGCAACGCGCGCTGCGTGGGCTGCATCTCGTTCAAGGACGAGGAATCCACCATCTGCGCAACTCCGCAGGATCGCCTCACGTTCACTCCCACGGTGGAAGAGCTGGTGGAAGTCATGTTCCACCACCAGCGCAACGAGCCTGACCCCATTTACTCCTTCGGACAGGGCTGCGAGGGTGAGCCGCTGACGGAAGAGGAACTGCTCGTGGACACGGTGCGTACCTTCCGCGAACGGGGCGGAACGGGTACCGTCAATCTCAATTCCAACGCCTCACGCCCCGATGCCGTGGCCAGACTCGGCGACGCCGGACTCAGCTCGCTCCGCGTCAGCATGAACAGCGCCCGGCCCGAAGTGCACGCGCGCTATTACCGCCCCCGGAGCTTCACCTTTGCCGATGTGCGCCGCTCCATTCTGGAAGCGCGACGACGCGGCGTGTTTGTTTCCCTCAATCTGCTGTATTTTCCGGGCATTACCGACTGCGAGGAGGAAATCGCCGCGCTGATCGAACTGGTCAACGCCTGTGATGTCAACTTCATCCAGTTGCGCAATCTGAACATCGACCCGGAACTTTACCTCCGTCTGCTGGACGGCATCGCCTTCGGCCCTGCCGTGGGACTCGTCAACTTCCGCAAACGTCTGAAAAAGGCCTGTCCGGGCCTGAATTTCGGCTACTTCAACCCGCATGTTGACGCAAACTGCAAGGATATGCCCGGCAGATTCCATCCTCTGCCGGGAAGGGACTGAACGCCTTCGGGGTTCAGCGGCCGTCCGTCCCTTCCGCCTCCGGGCAGGCCGCGCCATCGGCGGCAAGCCCGGAAGAACTCATGGCCGCCTCTCTGGGACGGGCGGCAAGACCGGGTACGCGCAACGCGCCCACCGGCGTCCCCGCGAGGGGTGTCCAGCCGATCCGCAGGCCGTACGCCGCCCCCAGAGGCAGAGGACCTGTCAGAAAGCGGGCGTTGCGGCCGGAAGGAAGGGAGGTCTCCGGCGCGGGTGTCCTTTGTCTTCCCGACATGAGAGGAACCCGGCACACGCCGCGCAGGGTCACGCGGCAGCCCGGCGCGGCGCGGCGGGCTGCCAGCCACAGCTCCCAGGGCCAGACCCCGCGCTCTCCGCGTTCCCGTTTCCAGTTTGCCGGAGCCAGAGGATTGGCGCTCACCATGATGACCCCGTGCGAGGCCACGCGCACGGCCTCCGCGACAACGGCCCGGAGCGCCGCACCACGCGGAACGGAAGACGGCACGACGGACGACGAATCAGGCAGCACCGCATAGTCAAAGGAATCATCCTCAAACGGCAGGGAATCCGGCTGTCCAAGGGTGTATTCCACCACCTGTCCGCTCTCTTCCCTGGCAGCATTCAGGATATCCGGCCCGCTTTCGATGCATACCGCGTCAAAACCGGCCTCCCAGAACAGGGAAGGCGGCACCAGGGGACTGCCTCCAATCTGAAGCAGTCTGCGTCCGCGCCGCCGCCACGGGGAAAGCAGGTCGTGCAGCAGCTCCCGACGCGCGCGGTCGGGTGCATGGTCACGTCCATCCTCATTCCTGTCCATGCTCATCCGGCTCCAGCCAGCGCCCCAGCGCGTCGATAATGCGCCGGGCCTGATCCGCGCTGGAAATGGTGAATTTGGACTGCTGGTGGTATTCCCCGGCACTTTTCTTGTAACGGCGGATGGTGTATCTGTCCGGGCCGTAGGCGTCCGCTTCGGGCATCCATTCCCGATAACGGAAAAGCACGGTGGCCCATGCTCCCCTGGACAATATCTCCTTGTCCACTTCCTTTACCCTGAGAATGCCGTCTTCTTCATAATTGACCGTCAATTCGTCAACTGTGCCGTTCATGCAAGTTCCTCATCAAGAGCAGGTGATTGAAGTTGAAATGCCCCGCCCGGAAGTTCTGCCGCCGAAAATGCCCGCAGGACAGGCGGGAGACGCCGCGCACTCCCTGGCCGTCAGCGCGGAGCGCTGTATGGATAAGGAGGGCGGAGACGCGTTTCGATCTGCCCGGCTTCAAGAATATTTTCAAAACGAACATGCCCAGATGCCGGGATACCCCCGACGGCTCCGGAAAGAGCGCGCCGTTTCCGAAGCATAGCCGCACGCGCCCGGTTCGACAAGCA
>UMHC01003838.1_pt1 | contig 52795 bp, 47 predicted proteins | sample 1965381 | NCBI WGS metagenome assembly UMHC01 (sample SAMEA4836083, study PRJEB28245) | human gut metagenome | biome: gut microbiome; material: fecal sample | place: Denmark | collected 2008 | reverse complement strand
TCGTTAGATTTTTAGGTCTAACTTTTGGGGGTCGGTACAAATGCCAGCAACAGTCTTTTTAAATCCATATAAATTATAAAATTAAAAATTAGATTTTATTGCATTTTTATTTTTCTTCTGCAACTTCTTCCTTACGGATTTCCTTTGTACGAATCTCTTCGCAGATTGCATCAATGAATTCTCCTAAAGGTTTTACGCCTTCATCTCCTGCAAAACGGCTTCTTACGGATACGGTTCCGTTCTCTGCCTCCTGCTGACCAACTACCAGCATGTACGGCAGCTTATCCAGTCTTGCTTCACGAATCTTGAATCCGATTTTCTCAGAACGGTTATCAACCGTTACATCTACATCATGAGCTGCTAATTCTTTTCTTACCTGCTCTGCATAGTCTGCATATTTTTCAGAAATCGGCAATACTCTTACCTGTTCCGGGCAAAGCCAGGTCGGGAATTTTCCTGCATAATGTTCAATCAGCCATGCAAGGGTACGCTCATAACATCCCATGGATGTACGATGGATAATCCAAGGAAGTACTTTCTCACCCTTCTCATCGATATAGTACATGCCAAACTTCTCTGCACTTGCACAGTCAAGCTGGATGGTAACCATGGTATCTTCTTTTCCATATACATTCTTTGCCTGAATATCAATCTTTGGTCCGTAGAATGCAGCTTCCCCATCTGCTTCTGTATACTTGATGCCATTCTTATCCATAACATCACGCAGATACTGCTGGGTGCTGTTCCAATATGCTTCGTCGCCCAGATATTTTTCTTTGTTGTTCGGATCCCATTTGGACAGACGGTAAGTAACATCTCCATCGATACCAAGTGTAGTCATTACATAATGGCAAAGTTCCGTACATCTGGTAAGTTCTTCTTCCGCCTGTTCCGGGCAAAGAATAATATGTGCCTCTGTAATAGTAAACTGTCTGACACGGGTAAGTCCATGCATCTCTCCGGAGTCCTCATTCCGGAACAATGTAGAAGTCTCTGACATCCGATATGGCAGATCTCTGTAAGAGTGCTGTTCATTCATGTATACATAATACTGGAATGGACAGGTCATCGGACGCAGTGCCATTGTCTCTTTGTCGTCGCTGTCCTTATTTAAAATGAACATTCCATCCATGTAGTGATCCCAGTGTCCGGAAATCTTATAGAGGTCACTCTTTGCCATCAGCGGAGTTCTGGTACGTACATAACCCCACTCTTTATCCTCTAAGTCTTCTATCCAACGCTGCAGTTTCATAATCATCTTGGTTCCCTTTGGTGTAAATAAAGGAAGTCCCTGTCCGATAACATCAACAGTGGTAAATAATCCCATTTCACGGCCAAGTTTGTTATGGTCACGGCGTTTAGCATCTTCTAATTTCTCTAAGTATTCTTTTAACTCTTCCTTCTTATTAAAAGCAGTACCATAAATTCTCTGTAATCTTGCTTTGTCAGAATTACCTCTCCAATATGCCATGGAAGATGATGTCAGCTTAAATGCCTTTACGCCCTTGGTTGTCATCAGATGTGGGCCAGCACATAAATCTACGAAGCCGCCCTGGTCATAGAAAGAAATTTCTTCTCCCTCTGGTAATTCTTCAATCAGTTCTACTTTGTATGGCTCATTACGTTCCTGCATGAATTTGATTGCTTCCTCTCTTGGAAGTGTGAATCGTTTTAATTCATGACCTTCCTTGATAATCTTCTTCATCTCTGCTTCCAGATTATCGAGGTCTTCTCTTGAAAATGGGGCATGATCAAAATCATAATAGAATCCATCTTCAATTGCCGGTCCGATCGTAATCTTGGCATCCGGGAATAATTTCTTTACCGCCTGAGCCAGTACATGGGATGCAGTATGGCGGATTACCTTTAATCCTTCTTCATCACTTGCTGTTATAATATTTAAATTGCAGTCCTTGTCAAGAACGGTTCGTAAATCCACCACTTCTCCGTCTACTTCACCGGCGCATGCAACTCTTGCAAGGCCTTCGCTGATATCTGCTGCAATATCATAGACTGATTTTGCTTCACTGTACTCTTTTACTGAGCCATCTTTTAATGTGATTTTCATGTTCAAGTCTCCTTTTCTTATTATATTGGTATTAAAACTACGAGAAACACGCTTTGCGAGTTTCTCGAGTTATCGCGGTGCTCGCCAAATCTGCATGCAAGCATGCGATTTTTCTCGCTACTCGCGTAAACAAAGAATGTGCCTTGACACATTCTCGTGCCTGCGGCGGTCGCTTGCGACATTTACCTTATACGCCGCAGTGCACATCCTCGCGGAGCGTTTTTTGCTTTGCAGGAGAGCAATTTCCTGTAAAGTAAAAAATCCCTGATGCATAAAATTTATGCATCAGGGACGATACTCTATCGTGGTTCCACCCTGCTTGCTGTACTTATCGTACAACCGCTCATTCTGATGATAACGGAATCACCGGACCGGATTGGGGTCACTCAGAGCTGGTCTTCACATTGCACTCCATCAGAATACTCTCACCAAATGTATTCCTCTCTTTGACTTCCTGTCATGCTACTCGTCTCTTCTTTGTTTTGTCCTTTTGACAAAAGCTATTGTATACTCTTTTTTCTGCTATGTAAAGAGTTTTTCTGTGAAATATTTTCCAAATGTTTTCCAAAATATTTTATTCTTATCTTCCGCAGCAGAATTTATATTTCTTTCCACTTCCACAAGGACACGGATCATTTCTTCCGACTTTCTTTCCAACTACAACAGTGCCGGATTTCTTCTGCTCTAAATAAAGCTTTCTCTTGGTATCTGCATCAAAAATTTCATCCCACTGTGGTAATTCATAGAGCCAGTCAGCTTTGGCATCTACCATGTTCTTGTATAATTTTTCTTTATCGAATGCAAGGCTTACCTTGGTATCCTCTTCCATAGTATCAATTGGGTTTGGTGTTACCAGGCTGTCATTGATTCCATCTAAGAATCCAGTCATATCCATAATGCTGAGGTCGTATTTCTCTGCCAGCTCTTTTACAGTTCCTTCTACCTTCTCATCCGGGTTTGTTAAAAGCTTCTCATATACGCCCTTCTCTAACATAAAATATCTCTGCCAGAACTTCTGTAATTTTCCTCTATCTGCCTGCTGATCATAAGCAATCTTCTGCCATTCTTCTAATAATGCCATTGTTCATATCCATCCTTTAATCCATATTTAGTCGTATAACGCTTGTTTCAGTATAGCATATTTTGTGCTTTTTTCAAGTATTTATCCTCTGCAACTTTACATTTTCTGATTGACTATCCGCTGTCAAATGTTAAAATAATGTATATTGCTTTTTTCTAAAAACAGGTCATCAAAGAAAGTTGAGGTCATATATGAAAAAGACAAAACAGATTCTTGCAATTATCGGTGTTGTACTCTTAGTTGCCCTCTATGTTTCCACTCTTGTTTTTGCATTGATTGGAAGCGATCTTGCCACAAACTGTCTTAAGGCTTCCATCTACGCCACTGTGGTTGTCCCAGTTCTCATCTGGGCTTATACCATGGTATACCGCTTACTTAAGAATCATTACTCTTTAAGAGAAGATTTGGATTCCACCAAAAAAGAAGCTTCCGGGCAGGATGCTTCCGCAAAAACTTCAAATGAACCAAACATCAAAAAAGAGGATTGCGAATAACCACAATCCTCTTTTATAACTTGTCCACTTTTTAAAACTAAGCAAGTTTTGTTTTTGCAAGCTCTGCTAATGTTGCAAATCCTTCTGCATCATTTACAGCCATCTCAGCTAACATTTTACGGTTCATATCAACACCAGCTAATTTTAAACCATACATAAATTTGCTGTAAGATAATCCATTCATTCTTGCTGCTGCGTTAATACGGGCAATCCATAACTGTCTGAACTGTCTCTTTCTCTGTTTTCTTCCTGCATAAGAACTTGTTAAGGCTCTCATGACAGACTGTTTTGCTACTCTATACTGTTTGGAGCGTGCTCCTCTGTAACCTTTAGCTAATTTTAATGTTCTATTATGTTTCTTTTTAGCGTTTAAGCCGCCTTTAATTCTTGCCATGTTCTATTCCTCCTTAACCAATTCTTATAAATATGGTAAAATCTTCTTCATATTCTTAACATTTGTTGCATCTGTCATTGCAGGTTTTCTAAGATTTCTCTTAGTCTTAGTTGTTTTCTTTGTTAAGATATGTCTCTTATAAGCCTTGTTTCTCTTTAATTTTCCTGTTCCTGTTAATTTGAAACGTTTTGCTGCTGCTCTGCTTGTTTTCTGTTTTGGCATAATTTATTCCTCCTTAAAATCATTATCTTTTCTCTGCCAGCACCATACCCATGCTTCTGCCTTCCAGCTTTGGTGCTTTCTCCACTACTGCAATATCTGCAAGTGCTTCTGCAAAATCATCCAGAATATGTTTGCTTGCCTGTACATGTGCCATTTCTCTACCACGGAAACGAAGTGTAACTTTTACTTTATTTCCTTTGGAAATGAACTTTCTTGCGGCATTCATTTTGGTATTCAAATCATTGGTATCGATATTTGGAGAAAGACGAACTTCTTTTAATTCAACCGTTTTCTGTTTCTTACGTGCTTCCTTCTCTTTTCTTGCAAGCTCATATCTGTATTTACCGTAATCGATAATCTTACATACAGGTGGCTTTGCTCCAGGAGCAATCTTTACTAAATCAAGTTCTGCTTCCTGTGCCAGCTTATATGCTTCTCTTGCTGACATGATACCTAACTGTTCACCATCCGCGCCAATCAGGCGGACTTCCTTATCTCTGATTTGTTCATTGATCATTAACTCGCTAATGGTCGTACACCTCCAAAATTAAATTCACCACAGCTTTGCCAGACAACTTTCCGTTTATTTCCGCAAAAAAAGTGGATAGACAGACTATCCACTTCAAAATGATTCGCTCATTGCATACTCATTATAAACACTTAGTCACTTGATTGTGCTAAGGTGAGAGTGGATACTCTACTTTCTTCAACTTGCTTATAGTACCATATGTCATTTCGTTCGTCAAGCATTATTTTTACCGATATTCGCTTCTGATATTTTCCGCCCTCTCAATAATCGTTTCCGGGAACCCGGTAAAGGAAAGCAGGCGGATTGCATTCTGGGAATTTGCCGGTCCCTTCTGCAATTTATAATCAAATACAATATCCGCTTCTCCAAACTCTTCGGAAAAATGATAATTGTCATAACCAGTTTTTTCAAGCTCCGTCAATTCCTTATCATGGGATGCCACAATTGCAATGCAGTTATGATGTGCCAGATATTCCATGATTGCTTTTGAAGCTGCAATACGCTCCTGGGTATTGGTTCCTCTTAAGATTTCATCAATAACACAGATAACCAGTTCATCCTCCGACAAAGCATCCAGGATACGTTTTAAATATTTAATCTCTTTGATAAAATAACTGTCACCGGATAAAATATCGTCTCTTACCGCCATGGAAGTAATCATTTTTGCATGAGGCAGGTGCATTCTTTTTGCGGTGCAGGTATGAATGCTCTGTGCCAGTATCACATTGACAGCTATGGTCTTGATAAAGGTTGACTTACCGGAAGCATTGGAGCCTGTGATAATGCAGTTATGCTGAAGTTCCATAGAATTGGTCACTGCTCCATGAAGCAGCGGATGATAAATTTCTTCCATTTCAAGCTGCTTTGTTTCCTCATATTCCGGTACTGTCACAAGAGGCAGACTCTTTCGGAAAGAGCCTGTGCTGACCGCTGCATCCAGTTCTCCTACCACCCGGTAAATCTTAAGATAAGCCTCCTTGTTATCCATAAACTGATTCAATACTTTCATATAAGTAAGGATATGCCACTGGGTTACTCCCAGCAGGAAATCCTGCAGCATTTCAAACACATCTCCCATGGCATTTCTGCTCTGGATATTTAGCAGAAATGCCTTCTTATCCATTTTGGCAAATACCGGAAGCAGCGGTGCCAGTTCCTCACAAATTTTGTCTTTCCGGTATTCCTGCTCCAGTTCTCGTGCTACCGTAATCAGGTATGCCGCCGTTCCCATCATATGAATCTCCTGGTCAAACTTTAGCCGGACCGTAAAGATATACACCGACAAATTCACAAGAAATACTACCACCAAAGCTGACAGAGCATATATATTATGAAATACGACTGCCGCCACAACAACTACCACCAGCAATATCCGGAGCATCTGATAAACCCAGAGATTTGAAATTGCAAAATCCTCTACTGTCTGGATAAAGGATGGAATATAGTAAGCCTCGTCTCTCTTTCCAAGCTTTGACAAAGTTTCTTCCAGATGATAGCGTTTTTCATCATCTGCTTCACAAAAAGCTATTCTTTTTTCTAAAAGCTCCTCTTCTTCCTTCGTCTGCTTCGCATAATGAAGCTTTGCATATAAAATTTCTTCTCCCATGGTGGAATCACAGTTGTTGATTCTCTGGTACACATCATCCATATTAAGGTCATTCCATGTGACCTCATCCACCTGCTGTGTTCCACCCACAGTATCCAGATAATTTCTTATCAGTTCTCTTTTGAATTCCTTTTTCTCAGGTTCTTTTCCATATTTTTCTTTCAGTGTCCGTTTGCAGCGGTTCTTCCAACTTTCTTTTGTCTTAATTGCTGAATAAGTAAATCCTGCAATCATAATTACTACAAGGATTGCTGCTTCCATTTCTTCGCCTTCCTACTGCATGATCCCAATGGTATCTATCCAGTAAATATTATCTTTATCCATAATTCCATTTACAGTAACGGTATCTCCCTCATGCAGGAAAATCAATTGTTCATTATCAGAAAACTTCTGCCAGTATACCATACCGTCGTCTCCTGCCAGATAAACATAGGTCTCTCCTGCAATCTCAACATACTGTATTTCACTGATTACAAAACTTCTTGTCTCTGTCTCACCTTCCGGAATTATTTTTCCCTTGGCTGCTGTCTGTGCATTACCTGCAGTACTGTTGCTGTCCCCGGAAGAATTTTCTGCCTCTTCCGGATTCCCAGTGTTTTCTGTACCATCACTGCCTGTCATCTTACGATACTTTGCAAAGCACTCATCGAGACTGGCTGCTGTTGTTACCATATTATAAGATTCTACATTTACCATGCCATAAAGCTTCACTATGCCGCTGGCATCTTTTAATACCATAATATAAGTCGGCTGACCATCTACATTAATCAAAGACGGGAAAGATGCACGGTATCCTTTCTCCTGCACTTCTCCTTCTGCAGCAGCCATTGCAGAGCTTTCATCTGCTCCTGCAATACTGTAATAATGTGCTTCTGAAGTCCGCTCATTTACCAGTATAAACCCGATATTGGAGGCATCATCATTGACGGAAGTAACTCCGGTATAAATCCAGATATCCCCGTCTTTGGCAACATAGCCGAAGTTTGCTTCGTAAGATTCCTCATCTCCGTCTTCATCCTCTACTACCGTTTCCGTACATTTCTTACAGCCTTTTTTGCCGAAGATGCTGTTCATAAATCCATTAGATAATTCTCCATACCAGTTATACTGTTCCACCAGAAGATCCCCGTCAAAGACATCATCCATCCAGTTCGGCACTTCTGATGCATCATAATACTGACAGTCTCCGCTGATTGGGTCACAGCTGATTGCACCCTCGACGGTTTCTCCACCAAATAAACCGATGGTGTATTTGTATACACTGGCAATATAGTATGGGTTTCCATCTTCGTCCACTTCAAAATGAAGATTTCCGAAAAGTTTATCCGGGTAATTCATACGGATATGCCTTCTTAAATCCTTGCCAAAGTAAGCAGACGGAACATAAATCATTCCTTCCTTTACCGGAACATACTGCGCCTTCTGCCCTACCGGATCAACAGTTATATAACCCGGAACACCATTTTCCTTATTTCCCATATATTTAAAGAAGCCGGCATACTCTAATGCAGATACTTTCGTTGGTGCCCCCTGATAATCAATCTGTGTGTAGTCTTCCGATACATTATACTGGCTCACCACTTCTGAAAGGCTTCCGATTTCACGATTACCCAGCAGCACTGCACTGTCCGTATCCATTAATGCAATCTTTGATACAGAAGATGCTGTATTGATATCGCTGTTAAAATCACTGTCTTCGATGGTCAGGATATCTGCATATGCCTGTGCATGGAACATTTTGCTGCCATAAAATAAAAGAATCAGGAACAGAATTCCGATTACTCCAACTGCTGCAAAAATACCGTTTACCGGCTTTTCCAGCTTTCCTGCGGACTTACCTTCCGCCTTCCTGGCTGCCGATACCAACGCACCTATTATTCCTAACGGGAATAATATAACGCCTAATACAAACAGCCATAAACCTCTGGAATGAATATTAAGTGCCGGAAGCAGGAGATAATACATCACTGCCACCCATAAAATATAAATAACCGGAAGCACAATGGACAACCCCTTTACATGAGGCAGCTTTACCTGCATTGTTTCAAACTCCATTTTCTTCTTTTTCTTTGCCATACCTAATCTCCCTTTTCTTCTTTGCAATTATCATTGTATTATTTAATTAATACAATAACTCAATTTTAAAATAATGTCAAGTGAAAGCTTTCTTCAAATGGCTGGCAACTAAAAACAGCAGGACGACAAAATGTATTTTCATTTTCTATCGTCCTGCCTGCAATACTTATTTATATTATTTTTTAAGCTCTTGCTGCTTTGCTATCACGCTTTTTATTCTGGATAACCATACATGCTACTGCAGCTGCGGTAACAGCCAGTGCCAGAATTCCCATTGGAAGATCTTTCTCACAGTCTCTCAAGAAAAACAGCACTGCCATAGCAATTACATATATAACAGCAATGATTCCATCTACTATCTTCATACTTTCTGCCTCCTGCTTTTATGCATTTTTCTTCTGACGAAGTACTGCCCTTACTACATTATATCCTGCAAATACAATCGTAAGAATCATCATAATCCAATGGATGATACAGTTATCTTCTCCCGCCGGATTTGCCGCCAGAGGAACTGCTTCATCTTCTAATGCAGTTACTTCCTGTTTTGCATTATCGTCCGTTACATTCGCCAGCGGAACCTCTTCATCTTCTAAAACCACCGGTTCTTCTGCGTCCTGTGGCTGTTGTGCTGCCTGCTGCTGTCTGACTGGTGTCTGTGCCACCTGGGCCTGTGTAACCGGGGTCTGTGCCGGGGTTACCGGTGTCTGTGCTGCTGTCTCCGGCTGTGTATTATTGTCTGCCGGAGTTACCGCTGTTTCTGATGATGCTGGCTGGGTTGGATTTGCCGGCTGTGCCGGTTCCGTTGATTCTGCCGGCTGGGTTGATTCGGCTGGCTTGGTTGGTTCGGTCGGCTGGCTTGGTTCGGTCGGCTGGCTTGGTTCGGTTGGCTCAGTCGGTTCGGTCGGCTGGCTTGGTTCGGTTGGCCCAGTCGGTCCAACTGGCTCGGTCGGCTCAGTTTCTTTCTCCTTTTCATCAAAAGAAGCATACACTACGGTACTATCATTTAAATCTGCAACATTTACTTTACTGCCATCTTCTAAAGTCCAGCCGGTAAATTCATAGGTTGTTGTCTCTGTCTCTGCCTTTACAGGATCTGTTACAGAAACTTCCGTTCCCTTTACTTCGCGTACTTCCTGATATACATTTCCGTCTACCATAAAAGTAACGGTATAACTGTTATCAACAATTTCTCCATCAATATGCCAGGAATTCGGATTAATCATCCGGTACCATTCGATGCGGTAGAATCTTGCATCATCCCCTGCAATGCCACTGTTTGCTGCATATGCATCTAAAACAGATGCAAGGGTTACCGGCATCTTTCCATCATAATTCTTTTCTGCATCAAAAGACGCTGGTGCAGTAAAACCAGACATATCCGTTGTCACTTTCAGCTGATTTAAAGAAACTGCTGCTCTTCCCACATAATCATAATTTGCTGTTGCATCACCAACTGTTCCTTCCGGACGGACAGTTCCTGCTTTCCGGATGTAGAACTCTGCCTTCTGTGTAAATGTATCTGCTACCTTTACATATACGTTATAACCCTCTGTATTGCGGAAAAGTTTTGTATATGTTGTCACTACACCTGCATTTTCATCCTCTAAGATGAATCCACGGATTACGCTTTCCTCTGTGGTTGCATAATCTGCTGCTTCTTCTAATACAGCCGGGTCTAAAATACAGTTTCCGCTTAACAGCAGCAGTTTTCCATTTCCATATTTGGCATATACTTTTGCACGAATCTTACTGATTCCAAAGCTTACATTTACAGTTCCACTATAGTTACCGGTAAAGGTTACGGTTGCCAGCGCAGTTCCCTCTTCTACATTATCTTTGTAATTACCAACAGTATAATCGGTTCCTGCTGTTAATACTTTCCCATTATAAGTTACAGTTACATCTTCTTCACTGAGTGTTACTGCTTTTCCAGTATAATATTTTTCCTTTGCAGTTGCAATCACGCTGTCATTTTCCACTTCTTCCGGAAGAATGGTATAGGTTGTATTTACCGTTCCTTTATAGTTACCGATTCCGGTAATTGCTGCTGATGTCTCTCCTGCATTTGGATTACTTCCACTGTATATTACAGTATAATCTTTTCCTTCTACTAATGTTTTGTCTCCATCCTTTACCACAACTGCAACTGTGTTTCCAGTATACTCAGTATCCTTTGCAGTTACCATTTCATTCGTCAACGTTTTCTGCCGGATAGTAAAGGTTGCTTCATTACTGTCTGCGGATTCAAATTTCTTTGCACTGGCTGTTGCAATTACCGTATAAGTTCCTGCATCCACCGGTGCCTTGCTTAATTTATTTCCTGCCTCATCATAATAAGTATAAGTAATGGAAATGCTTGGATTTTTTTCAATTCCCCAGCTGTATGCATTCGCATCACAGCTTAAGTTTTTCTCATCATTACTGCCATTATATTCAAAATCACTGGCTGTAAGATTTGCATACAATGCTTTTAAATAGGTTCTTACCGGTACAATAAATACAGTCTCTTTATAGTTCTCTGCCGCATCTCCCTCCGGCACAAATACTACATGATGGTCTACATCTTCAAAGATTGCAGTTCCGGTAGTATTAAACCACAGTGTCTCATCCGGGCTCTGCCACTCAAAATGGCCTTCCAGTTCCTGGTTCTCATCATTGACCGCTACTGCCATTCCGCCATTCAGATGGGACTCTCTCAGTTTTCCGGACATATGATTGATTGTTGCAGATGGTTTTTCCTTAATTACTGCCTCTGCCTTATTTACAGTTACCGTATAAGTCCTGCTTCCTGCCTCATATACATCTGTTGCCGGTGTTGTAATCGTATAAGTATAAGTTCCTGCATTTAAAATCTCTTTGTCACAGGTTCCAACAATACCACTCTTTGGACCATCCTTTACAAAGTTCTTTGCATTCAGTGTCTGGACTTTTCCGTTATACGTCAGATTTGAAATGCTCTCTTCAAATACCGGAGTTCTCTTACTGATTTTAATGGTATATTTTTCTGTTTTCCATTGAAAGAGATAATTCTTATACTTGCACTTCAAGGTAACTGTTCCTGTCTTATCCGCAGTTACAGATACCTCTTTCTTATTTGTATTTTTTAATGTTACCTTATCTTTTCCACTGGTAACACTCCATTTGGTTTCGTAAGCAATCCATGCAGAACACTCGATTTTCTTCGTATCCTGCAGCTGCATCGTAATTGTATTATCCTTTTCGGCAGCTTTTACTGTCATCCCGGTTATTCCGGATAAGGACAATACCATCAATGCCGCCATTACAAAAGCTGTAATTCTTTTTCCCAACATTTTGGCTACTCTCATGTTTTTTCTCCTTTTATTCATTTTATCCATTTCCTGTTGATTTATGAATTGTATAACCAATCATAGCCTACTCTGTGTTATAAAAAGCGTTATATTTTTCTATTTTTTCTTTATTCTTCCGAATTGTACTTAAATCTTCCTGTTTGTATTGTATTTCTCCTCGTATCTACTCGTCTGTTCTATTCACCAATACTTTATGATATTTCACATATTTCTTTCCAGCCGTCCGTTCCATGTTGTCATTGATTCTTTCTATCACAAGTCCACAATTTTCTTCTTCAATACCTATTAAAAGTATCAGATACTGGTTTGTGCTGTATCTGGTATACAGGTCACCGCTGCGCAGGGAGTTTTTCAATGCCTGCTCCAGTTCTGCCCGGATGTATTCGAAATGAACACCGCCTTCTGAAGCATACCCCTTCCCATCAGTAATGGTACTCATAAGAAGCCATGCACTCTTTCCCGTACGCTGCAAAACCCGTTTTGCAAAGCGGTAATTTTCAATGAAAACAGGATACGAACAGTAAAATGCTCCTTCCTCTCTCTCTTCTTCCAACTTCTCCTGTATTGCCTGAATATGAGTGGCATCCTCCGTAACACAGCTGCTGATTCGTTTTAATTGTTCCAGCATAGACTTTGAAGGCTCACTGCCAAGCTCTGCCAGCAGCATTTCTTCTGTCTTATGATATAATGCCACCGCCTCTTTGGAACGCTTCATGGCAATCAATGCCTCCATCTGGTATACCTGCCAGTCATCCAGTGGATAAAGAACCGCTGCTTTTTCTGCTATCTCATATAATTTCTGATACTCCTGCTCATCCCGGTAAATTCCGCACAGTCTCTTTACACAGGACATATATAATTTCCGGTATTTCGTTGCCCAGAAAATTACCCATTCTGATGCTCCCAGTGCCGGCAAAAATTCTCCACGGTACAGCCTGACTGCTTCCTCTAATTCTGTTTTTCCAAAATCTTCCGCCTGTTTCAATGCATGCTCTGCCTTCTCTTCAAAAGAAATGCAATCACAATGATACGGAATTTCCGGCGTCCAGCAATAAACTCCCTTTCGGCTTATAATATAATCGCTCTCCGGCAGTCCCTGCTCCTTAAGCAGTTTCCGCACCCGGAAAAGAATTGCCCGGAAACTGTTGGATGGGTTTGCAACCTCCTCATTTTCCCAAAGTCTTCCCACCAGTTCTTCCCTTGTTACCCCTTCTGTACCCGCATGCAGAATGATCTGAAGCAGCCGGTTCGTCTTTGTCGTTGATTTCCGGTCTATGATAAAGGAATGATTTCCATATTGCATTCGAAATGTTCCAAGCATACTTACTTCTAAATTTTTTTTCATGCTTCCTGCCCCCTGCAGATTATTTTTCCTAATTGCAGTATATAGGACTTTGTTTTTATACGCAAAAGATTTTTCTCATTTCTTCCGGATTGTCAAAACGAAAGATTACTCTTATAATCATATTCATAAATAATTCTAAAAAATAATTATTTCGAGCTGTTAGAAAGGATTATACCATGGAAACAGGATTTATTGATTTACATATACATTCAACCTGCTCTGACGGAACTTTTACCCCATCTGAGCTGGTTCATGAAGCCATACGTCATTCGATATGTGCCTTTGCCCTTACTGACCACGACTGTATCGATGGTATTAAAGAAGCACAGGAAGAAACCTTGCGGCTTAACTCCCCGGATGCACCGGAAGTCATTGCCGGTGTTGAACTCTCTTGTGAACTGGATGACCGTGAAATCCATATGGTCGGGCTATATATTAACCCGGACGATAAAGTATTTAATAACAAATTAAATGCATTCCGTTCTTCCCGCACAGACCGCAACCGCCTGATGGTTGATAAACTGCAGCAGGAGGCACACCTTGCCATTGATTATGACAGTCTTATCAGAGAATTTCCGAATGCAGTCATTACAAGAGCACATATTGCACGATACCTTGTAAATCATGGTCTTGCCAAAGATATGAATACAGTATTCAGTAAATATATCGGGGATGACTGTCCTTATTATGTAGACCGTCCTAAAATCACTCCGCAGGAAGGTATTTCCCTGATTCATCATGCCGGTGGTCTTGCCATTTTAGCCCATCCGGTACTCTATCGCATGAATGCAGACCGATTGGACGCTCTGGTTCAGACACTGGTAGAAGAAAGCCATTTAGATGGTATTGAAGCCGTCTATTCCAGCTACCAGCTTGGCGATGAACGAAACATTAAGAAGCTTGCACAAAAATATCATCTGCTTATTTCCGGTGGCTCTGACTTCCACGGAAGTAACAAACCTTATATTTCCATGGGAAACGGAACAAGACATATGCCGATTCCTTATTATATTTTATCGGATATTAAAAATGCGCTGCATTGCAGATAGCTTACTACTCATGTACGCCAAGAGGGACTGTCATTTTACAATTTCTGCAAAACAACAGTCCCTCTTTATAGATACTTTCTATTTTTTGTCTTTCACCTCGTCTAATGCATTTCGAAAGATTCGTTCAAGTTCATTTTCGGAACATTTTTTCCGGCTGGATTCATCCGAATACCCTCTATTCTGCTGTCTTTCCTGCTCGTGAACGAGCAAAACAACCGGAACCTTAAAATAACCGTCATATCCGTATGCGACAATCCCCTCCCTGGAGCTTTATTTCAATGGTTTCATAATATATATCGGAAAAAGTGTCTGATTTCTTTAGTCCTCTACCGGTTCTGCCGGAATAAAAATACGGTCTTTTACCACATCCGCAGGCTTTGGTGCTGCTTCTTCTGCTTCCCTGCAGAACTGCAGCTGTGAATTCACCAGCACCTTTCCACGTTTGTCAACCTTTTCATAGGTGCCATCCTTCTGAAGGAGATGTGCTTTCGTATTATCTGCCAGTTCCACATCCAGAATATGCATTACTTTATGCTTTAACTCTTCATTTTCTACGGGGAAAATAATCTCTACACGGCGGTCTAAGTTACGTGGCATCCAGTCAGCACTTCCCATGTAAATTTCATCCTGTCCATCATTATAGAAATAGAAAATTCTGCTGTGCTCCAAGAAATTTCCTACAATGGAACGCACTCTGATATTTTCACTGATCTTTGGAATGCCTACCTTCAGGCAGCAGATTCCACGTACAACCAGATCAATCTGCACTCCCGCTGCTGATGCTTCATACAAAGCTGCAATAATATCACGGTCACAAAGAGAATTCATCTTGGCAACAATTTTGGCTGTCTTTCCCGCCCTGGCGTATTTTGTTTCACGCTCAATTAATTTCAAGAAACGCTTCCGCAGCCAGATTGGTGCTACCACCAGCCGGTTCCAGGACAGCGGTTCAGAATAACCGGATAACATATTAAATACTGCTGTTGCATCTTCTCCGATTGCTTCCGAACAGGTAAAGATACCACAGTCTGTGTACAGCTTTGCAGTGGAATCGTTATAGTTTCCGGTTCCAAGATGTACATAACGGCAGATGCCTTCTTCTTCTCTTCTTACGACCAGTGCAATCTTGCTGTGGGTCTTTAAGCCCACCAGACCATAGATGACATGGCAGCCTGCTTTCTCTAATTTTTTTGCCCAGACAATGTTATTTTCCTCATCGAAACGGGCTTTTAATTCTACCAGAACAGATACCTGTTTGCCATTTTCTGCTGCCTGTGCCAGTGATGCAATAATCGGCGAATTGCCGCTGACACGGTAAAGTGTCTGTTTGATTGCCAGTACATCCGGATCTTTGGCTGCCTGACGGATAAATTCGACTACCGGATCAAAGGTCTGGTATGGATGATGCAGTAAAATATCACCTTTTTTAATCGCATCAAAGATACTCTCTCCCTGCTGGATCTGTGGCACCGGCTGTGGAGTATATGGTTTGTAACGTAAATCATCACAGCCTTCCAGTCCATACATCTTCATCAGGTAAGTCAAATCAATCGGTCCATTGATTTTAAAGATATCATCATCTGACTCTACCCGAAGTTCATCCTTTAAAAATGCCAGCAGACGCTTATCAATGCCATATTCCACTTCCAGCCGGATAACTTCGCCCCACTGCCGTTTCTTTAAGGATTTTTCAATTTCTTTCAGTAAATCCTCTGCTTCGTCCTCATCAAAGGAAAGGTCCGCATTACGCATAATACGATACGGATAAGCACAGACCACTTTATGGCCTAAGAACAATTTGGAAATATTCTTCTCAATAATCTGCTCCAACAGGATAAAGGATTTCTCGCCTTCCTTTACGGATGGAATCGGAATCAGCCTTGGTAATACAGATGGCACCTGAACGGTTGCATATTCATAAATGGTTCCTCCCTTTTTACCCTCTGCCTTAAGCTTCTTCTCTTCTGCTTTGCCAAGGAGGTCATCCTTCTTCGGATTTTCTTCCAGTAAAGCTACAATGTTTAATGTCTTATTGCGAATCAACGGAAATGGTCTGGATGCATCCACTGCCATCGGTGTCAGTACCGGATATATATTTTCTTCAAAATAACGGTCTACATATTCTGCCTGAAAATTTTCCAAATCTTCATAGGCATCTACAATATAGATTCCTCTTGCATTCAATAGCGGAATCAGGGAACGGTTATAAGTAGAATACTGCAGTTCTACCAGTTCCCTGGTATCATGATTAATGGCTGCTAACTGTTCAGACGCTGTCATACCGGCAATATCTGTTTTCTTATAGCCCGCATGTACCATATCCTTTAAAGAAGCCACACGTACCATGAAAAATTCGTCCAGATTTGAAGAAGTAATGCTGACAAATTTTAACCGTTCCAGCAGCGGAATGGATTTGTCTCTTGCTTCATTCAATACTCTGCCATTAAATTTAATCCAGCTCAACTCACGGTTTTCATAATATTCCGGATTCGTATATTCTTTTAATTTTTCCATTCGCATACTCTCCTAACTATAGACCTTTTTCACTTTAATCACCGGTTTCATACTGAATACTTCTTCAAAGAAGGACGCCTTGGACTCAAACAGTCCCTTTTCCAAGGTCACATCATCTTCCGTCTCTATGGTAATAATCAGATTTCTTCCGGAAACAGATGTCTTTACATTCTTAAATTTCTGCTTGTGGCTTCTATCCATGGCATTTGCCACCTTAAGGATAGCTGCAAGCTTGGCTACGGTAAGATAGCTGTCATGATCCATCTTATCTGCCAGTCTGTCATAGCTGTCTATCGGTAGTGTATTATAAAGTACCGTAGACGCCACAATTTCACGCTCCAGATGAGTCAATCCAATAATTTCTGAAGAAATAATAATGTCATAGGAGCACTGCGGTCCATTAACCAGACTGACAAATTTACCACAGTCATGGAGAATGGCTGCTGTCCTTAGCATCAGCCGCTCTCTGTTTCCCAATCCATGAATCTTCTTCATGGCATCAAATATCTGGACTGCCATCTGCTCTAATGCTTCAAGATGTGGCTGATAGCCGAAATATCTTTTGGACATACATTCCGCCGCAGATATTACATCTTCTTCAAAATCATGTGTTGCTTTCACCATATTATGCCGCTGCGCATAATCATATGCTATACCATCATTTACATTCACACCCGGAACTACTACATTCTGGGCATTTAATGTGGCAACTAACTGACGATAGATAACCAGTGCCGGAATCAGCAATGTATCACTCTCGTTGGTGATTCCTAATTCTCTTGCAATCTGTCCTGTATTCTTTGCTCTCAGCTTCTCCGTATAACGATAGAACTTGTCCGCATCTACCATACATTTGCCATTTTCTTTACTGATTTTCGGCATAAATGCAGAAATATAATCTCCCATAAAAATGACATAACGGATGCCATCCTTTGGCAGATAAAGAGCTTTAAAGACCTCTAACTCCTTATCTACAACTTCCTGAATCTGCTGCTCATAATTACCGCTTTGCATGCCAAGGTCAAAGAGTTTCTCCTGCACACGCATAATTCCAATCAGAAGATGCTGTGTGGTAACTACCTTTCCTTTTACAAAAAGTGTTATCTGCATACTGCCACCACCTACATCAACTACTGCTGCATTCTGACTGGTCATATCCTCAAAATTCTTCTGGGATGCCACCGTCTTATAACTGATAAAACGATGTTCCGAATTGCTCAGCACTTTCACATTGAGTCCGGTTCGAATCCGTATCTGGTCTAAAATAAATGCTTCGTTCTGTGCATCCCGGATGACAAGACCTGAATATGCTTCATACTCATCCGTCCGGTACATCTCCATAATCCCCACGAATTCTTTCAGCACCTGACACAATTCATCCGCTGTTTCATATCCAACATATCCCTGGGAATAAACATCCCTTCCCAATTCTATTCTATGGCGGACATGGTCAATTTCCCGGATTCCTCTCTTAATGGAAAGCTCAAACACTTTCATGCTGATTTCATAAGACCCGATATAAATTGCTGCAAAAGTCTTCATCCGTGCTCCTCCTCCTGTGTAAATCTTCTGTTACACTTCCTGTCCTAACATATAATTGATAAACTGCTGTGCGGTTCTTCCGGAAAGTCCACCATGACTTAACTCCCATTTGTTGGCTTCTGCTAAAAGCTCTTCTGCCGGAAGATGTACTCCCTGCTTTTCTGCCAGTTCTACTACAATCTGCTGGAATTCTTTCTTGGTCGGTGCTCCAAAGTAAATAGATACACCAAAACGATATACCAGTGAAAGTTTTTCCTGTACGGTATCAGAAGTATGCATATCCTCACGCACTTCCTCTTTATCTGAAAAGTTCTCACGAATCAGATGTCTGCGGTTTGAGGTTGCATAAATCAGCACATTGTCCGGTTTCTTCTCCAGCCCACCTTCAATTACAGCTTTCAAATATTTGTATTCAATTTCAAATTCCTCAAAAGATAAATCATCCATATATATAATAAATTTATAATTACGGTTCTTTATCATGGAAATAACAGTGTTCAAATCTTTAAACTGATGCTTATAAACTTCAATCAGGCGAAGTCCCTGCTCATAATACTGATTGGCAATTGCCTTTATGCTGGTTGATTTACCGGTACCTGCATCACCAAACAACAGACAGTTATTGGCACTCTTTCCCTTTACAAAAGCTTCTGTATTATCCACCAGCTTCTTCTTGGCAATTTCATAGCCTACCAGGTCATCGAGTTTCACATGAGCGATTCTGGTAATCGGTGCCAGTTCTACAGCACCGTTGGTATTCTGGATACGGAATGCCTTATGTAAGCCTAAATTTCCTACACCAAATCTTGCATAGAATCTGGTTACGCTGTTCTGAAATGCATTGGTATCCTTTGCTCCTGCCAGTTCTACAGCCAGTTCACAGATGCAGTCACGGATACGTTTGTTAAATACGCTTCCATTATCATCCGGTCCCTTGAAATTCTGAAGCACATCCATATCATCAATTTCCAGAGTCTTTGCCACTTCATTTAAGTTATAATCAAACATTTCTTTTAAAATAGCAAAATCATGGGCTGCAATCGCATTGATACTTCCGTTTACTGCTCCTTTCATTTCGCAGGCGGTACTGTAGGCATTTTCATTATTTACCATAATAAACGCAAGAAAACAGTGCCACAGATTTCCTTCAAAACCGTGGCTCACTGCCAGTTCAATCAGTTGGTTCAAACATCTATAATACAATTCTACTATATCAGACCGATTGTAAAATTCACTATCATAGTTTTCCAAAATCCATGTAAAATTATAAAATAATTCTCCATTTTCAAAGTTCTTATATAAAATTAATTCTCCTGAATGTTTCATCTTAATGTCTTACCTGTCTTTCTAATAATTTCCAAGAATTTTAAAGTTTTCAGCTTCTTCTTTGATTCCATGCAATGCATTCTTTACTGCACTCTCATTTAAATTTCCTTCAAAGTCAATAAAGAAACGATATTCCCAGTTCCGCTCTCCCAATGGTCTTGATTCTATCTTATTCATGTTCAAATCATTAAAGATAAAATGGGATAACATATGATAAAGAGATCCACTTTCATGCGGAATTTCAAAGCAGATACTGATTTTTCCGGCATTCTTTAAGAATATCTTACGGCCGGTTACAATGACAAACTTTGTACAGTTATTGCTGTTATCCTGGATATGCTCGTCCAATATATCAAGCCTGTAAATATCGGCAGTAAGACGGCTGGCAATGGCTGCCTGTCTTAGGAGACCATCTTCTTTTACTTTTTTTGCTGCCATGGCAGTATTCTTAAAGCTGTGTTTTTCCCAGTTCCGATGCTCGTCCAAATATCTGCCACACTGCATCAATGCCTGCGGATGGGAATATACCTGTTCAATATCAGATAGCTTTGAGCCTTTCGTTCCGAGCAGGCAGTGGTCTATTGGAATAATCTGTTCTCCCACGATACAATTATCATATTCTACCAGCAAATCATAATTTTCTGACACAATTCCGGCAGAAGAATTCTCAATCGGAAGCACTGCATAATCTGCTTCTCCTTTTGCGATTGCTTCCATGGCATCCCGCCAGGTCTGCACATGATAACTGTTTGTGGTATCATGGAAAAACTGCTGCATTGCCATCTGGCTGTATGCGCCCTCTTCTCCCTGATATACGATTCTTATATTTTTATCCGGAAGTGCCGCTACCTCTTCAAATGGTATCGGCTCCATAATGCCTTTTTCTGCCAGCTTCTGATACTGCCTTTTTCTGCTCATGCTCATCAGATGTTCAAAAAGCTCTCTTGTTCCACGCTTTAAAAACGGGTCATCTACCATGGAAGTTACCTTTTCTAACTTCTCTTCTTCCCTTGCCTTATCAAAGACTTTTTTCCCGGTAGAAAGCTTATAATCTGCCACCTGTTCAGTCAGTGCCATACGTTTTTCATACAGTGACACCAGCTCTTTGTCCACGCTGTCAATTTCTGCTCTTATCTCTTTTAAATCTTTCATTGTTATCTTTCACCTTATTATTTTTTTCTATCATATACCATTCCTATTTCGGTTGCAAGTTTCCCGAAAGAAAGTTATAATTTTATCGTAAGAATTGTGGAATTTGGAAATTTTATAGGAAAGTTCTATGTGTTCTTTAGAGGAGCTGCAACCTTAACTGCAGAATGCGGTGCTTCTCCCGGCATGTGTCTCTCTTTGTATAAAAGTATGTCTTTCCAATGTTTGACAGAATGGCAACTTCGTTCGGCTGATTGCGGATACAATTTCCGTAGTCTGTTAGGGGCACTTGGAATTTCATCAACAACCGGCAACGCTGGCACAGGACGTGCCAGCGAGGCGCAAGTTGAACATGGATGTGAATTTGCGCCGATTGCCACAACGATGCGATATAATAATGAAATTCTCAGTGCCCCTTGCAGACGAAAGGATGTATCCGCTGCAGCCGGACAAAATTGCCATCCAGTCAAAGCAACGGAACGACACACTAACATCAGAGAGACTCACACCGGGGAACCACATGCTTTCTGCAGTAGACAAGGTCTCAAACTCCTCCACAGAACACATCAAAACATCCTCCTGTCATATTTCCAAATTTCACAATCAGACGATTACATATGACACCAAAGGAGGATTCTTATGAAAAACAAACAAAAAAAACAGCTCTTTATCACGATTGCAATTATTCTTATTCTGATTGCAGTTTTTTGTCTGATTCATTTTCTCAACCGCACAAAAATGAATTCCGGTTACGTCAATGGAAATTCTGCCGGTAATCTTTATAATGGCGGACTTTTCTGTGAAAGCAACGGCACTGTTTTCTTCAGTAATCCTTCCGACAACCACCGACTCTATTCCATGAATCCTGATGGTTCTGATATGAAGAAGCTTTCCGATGATACCGTCTCTTATATCAATGCAGATGATCACTATGTTTACTATGTCCGAAACAACAAGAGTGAGGATACTAATTTCTCTTTTCTGAATTTTGGAACTAACAGCTTATGCCGTATCAACCGTGATGGAGGCAGGGTTACCATTTTAGATGACGACCCAAGTCTTTATGCCGGACTGTACGGAAATTATATTTACTACATCCACTATGACAAAGAAACGGCTTCTACCCTGTATCGGATAAAAATCGACGGCACAAAAAAAGAACAGGTTTCTAAGTTTCCTTATAAGACCTGCTCCTCTAATGGACAGTATATGTACTTTAATGGCGAAAACGATTCCCACTCTCTCCTGCAGCTTGATACTGCCGACAACTCTGTTGCTACACTCTATAGCTGCACCTGTTATGAACCGACTGTAATCAATGACACGGCTTATTATATGGATGGTGACAACGATTATGGACTAAGCACTTATTCCTTAAGCAGCGGTGCTGCCAACCTTATCATCCCATCCAGAATTGACTGCTACAACGTCACCGGGGATTATATCTATTATCAAAAAAATGGAGAGGGTGCCGGTATCTACCGCTGTCTCACCGACGGAAGCAATGAGGAATTACTGATATCCGGTAATTATACCGCATTACATACCACCTCACAGTACCTTTACTTCTATGAATACGGCAATGACTCTGCCTGTTATCAGATGCCTCTTAGCGGAACTGGAAATGATATCGGTGTATTTACGCCGGAAAAATTATAATCTACCATTCCAAAAGCCGCATCAGAGCTGAAGTTTTTCTTCCTCTCCAATGCGGCTTTTTCTATTTTATTACAAACTATACTTTTTTCTTCTGTCTGCAAAGAAATTGAAAAATATCCTTTTCCAATAAACGTCCCTTACAGGCTGGTACGAACCTGTTTTGGTTTATAGCCTTCTTTTTCCAAAGCATTGATAATCTGCTGTTTATGCTCCGGTCCAAAGCACTCTAATGTAATGCGAAGTTCAACTGCCGCGGTACGGTTGGTTGTTACAAACTGGTTATGCTCCAGCTTGATAACATTTCCCTGCTCTCTTGCGATGATTCCGGACACTTTACAAAGCTCACCCGGCTTATCCGGAAGCAGTACAGATACAGTAAAGATTCTGTCACGGAAAATAAGTCCCTGCTGAACAACGGAAGACATGGTAATGACATCCATGTTGCCACCGCTCAAGATGGATACGACCCGTTTGTCTTTCACATTCAGATGCTTTAATGCGGCAACGGTAAGTAAACCGGAGTTCTCTACCACCATCTTATGGTTTTCTACCATATCAAGGAAAGATACGACCAGCTCATCATCACTTACGGTGATGATATCGTCTAAGTTCTTCTGAATATATGGGAAGATTTTTTCTCCCGGAGTCTTTACTGCGGTACCATCTGCAATGGTATTTACTGCCGGAAGTGTTGTAACCTTACCCGCCTTAAAGGAAGCCTGCATACAATTTGCTCCAGCCGGTTCTACACCAATCACTTTAATCTTTGGATTCAGTAATTTGGCAAGAGTGGAAACACCGGTTGCCAGTCCGCCTCCTCCGATTGGAACTAAAATATACTCAACCAGCGGAAGTTCTTTAAAGATTTCCATGGCTATGGTTCCCTGACCGGTTGCAACCGTCAAATCATCAAAAGGATGGATAAAGGTATATCCATGCTTCTCAGCCAGTTCATAAGCATGTGCACATGCTTCATCATAAACATCTCCATAAAGTACTACATCAGCACCATAGCTCTTGGTACGGTTTACTTTAATCAGTGGTGTTGTGGTTGGCATAACGATGGTTGCTTTACAACCATAGCATTTTGCTGCATAGGCAACACCCTGGGCATGGTTTCCTGCGGAAGCGGTAATCAGTCCCCTCTCTCTTTCTTCTTCGGATAAAGTGCTGATTTTGTAATAGGCTCCACGTACCTTATATGCTCCGGTAAACTGCATATTTTCTGGTTTCAGATATACTTTGTTACCGGTCTGCTCACTCAAATAATTGCTGTAAATTAATTTAGTCTCCAAAGTTACTTCTTTTACTTTTTCACTTGCTTCTTCAAATTTATCTAATGTTAACATTCTGTCTCTCCTTCTTCTCCCGAATCTTCCTTTACATCAAACAATGCATTTACAAACTGCCCGGAATCAAATTTCTGTAAATCATCTATGGTTTCACCGACACCGATATATTTTACAGGGATGCCAAGCTCTGACTGAATGGCAACTGCGATACCACCTTTTGCGGTTCCGTCCATTTTCGTTAAAATAATTCCGGTAATGTCTGCCACCTCTGCAAACTGTCTTGCCTGTGCCAGTGCATTCTGTCCGGTTGTAGCATCCAATACTACCAAGGTTTCGCGGTATGCATCGGAATACTCTTTTTCCAGAATACGGTTGATTTTGCGAAGCTCTTCCATCAGGTTTTTCTTGTTATGAAGCCGTCCGGCAGTATCGCACAAAAGGACATCTGCCTTTCTTGCTTTCGCAGCTGCTACTGCATCGTATACCACAGAGCCCGGGTCAGCACCCTCCTGGCCGCCAATCATATCTACTCCGGCACGGTTCGCCCATTCCTTTAACTGGTCTCCTGCCGCTGCACGGAAGGTATCTGCCGCTGCTAAAACCACGCGTTTACCCTGACTCTTTAATTTACCTGCCAGCTTGCCAACAGAGGTTGTCTTTCCGACTCCGTTTACACCAATGACTAAAACGACAGATTTTTCTTCCTCGAAGCGGTATGCAGTCTCGCCTACATCCATCTGCTCTTTGATACTCTGAATCAGAAGCTCTTTACAGTCTGCCGGCTCTTTGATTTTTTCTTCTTTGACACGTTCCTTTAACTTGTCCAAAATTGCCTCTGTGGCATGTACACCAAGGTCTCCCATAATCAGAATCTCTTCGATTTCTTCATAGAAATCATCATCAATATGTGAAAATCCATGAAATACAGAATCAATACCGGATACAATGTTATCTCTTGTCTTGGTTAATCCTGATACAAGGCGGGCAAAAAAGCCTTTTTTCTCTTTCTTTTCTTCTTCCATCTTGTCACTTCTTTCTCTGTTCATTTCTCTTATTTATCTAAATCTTCTTCAATCAGATTTACACTTACCAGTGTGGATACACCCTTCTCCTGCATGGTAATTCCGTACAGGCGGTCGGCTGCTGCCATAGTTCCTCTTCGGTGCGTAATGATAATAAACTGCGTATTCTTCGTTAATTTATGCAGATATTTTGCAAAACGTCCTACGTTAGAATCATCTAACGCTGCCTCAATCTCGTCTAAAAGACAGAATGGGGATGGCTTTAAGTTCTGAATTGCAAATAACAGTGCAATGGCTGTCAACGATTTCTCTCCACCGGACAACTGCATCATGTTCTGCAACTTCTTTCCAGGTGGCTGCGCAATAATACGGATGCCGCACTCTAAGATGTCCTCATCCTCGACTAACTCTAAGGTTCCTTTACCACCACCAAAGAGGTCCTTAAATGCCTTGTCAAATTCATGCTGGATTTCCGCAAACTTCTCGGTAAACTGCTTGCGCATTCCGGTATCCAGATCTTCAATGATACCCACCAGCGTCTGCTCTGCTTCTACTAAATCATCATGCTGCGTCTTTAAAAACGTATAACGTTCACTGATTTCTTTATATTCTTCAATGGCATTGACATTGACATCACCCAATTTTCGGATATCATCCTTGATACCGTAAATCTGTTTCTTAAGTTCCGGCAAATCCTGATATTCTTCATTGCGAAGCAGCAATGCGTTATGCGGAGTCAGCTCATATTCCTCCCACATATAATTGGTCTGGTATTCACCTGCCTCTTCTAACTTCTCTCTCTGGCTGTTCAGTCGGAAAATCTCTTTGTCAAGATTTGCAATCCGCTTGGAAATCTCTTCTCTTCGTTCAAAGAATCCCTTATACTCTTCTGACATCTGTTCTTTTGCAGCAATGCTCTCAGTAAGCTTCTGATTCAATGCCGCATAATTCTCATCGGATGCAAGAATGGTCTTTCGGATGGCTTCTATGTCTGCCTCATGACGTTTTACATCTTCTTTGGATTCTGCTGACTGATTCTTCAAAGACTCCTGATTCTTGTATACACGCTCTAATTCTTCTTCCACACGTTCTAAGTTTTCCTGTATGAATTCCTGTTTCTGTGTGAATCCGGCTTCCTCTAACTGCACCTTGGAAACAGCTTCAGTTGCAGCCTCTTCCAGTTTCATCTGTTCTTCTAAAATTACCTGGAACTGCTCAGCCTGGGCTTTGATTTCTTCTTCCCGTACTTCTGCTTCTTTGATTTCCTCTTCCGTACGTTCCTTGCCCTTCTTAATATCCGTCAACTGTTCTTCAATATCCTGGCTCTCATTCTTTAAGCCTTCAAATACGCTCTCGCTTTCATTCTTCTGCTGCAAGGTACGGTCTACATTCATCCTGGCTGTATTCTGCTGTAAATACTGTTCCTGTAAATCAGTCCGTACCTTTTCCATATCCTGCATGGCAAGTTCCTGTGCAGTGCGGATTTCTTCGCTCCGCTCCTTGCAGGATGCAATAGTTTTCTTCAGTTCTTCCAGTCTCTTCGTCAAATCGTCAATTTCGCGTTTTCTTCCCAGAAGATTACCGGTATTCTTAAAGGCACCACCGGCAATGGAACCACCCGGGCTTAAATACTCACCCTCCAAGGTTACCATATGTAAAGAATAATGGCTCTTCTTCGCCAGTGCCAACGCATGGTCAATGGAGTCCATAACAAAGACTCTTCCAAGAAGATAGGACATTACACCGTCAAATTTTGCATCATGTTTTACCAGCGTATCTGCCTTTCCGATTACGCCTTCTTCTTTTAAGAATACATCCTGCTTGCTGTTATCCTTACCGGTAACACTGGTCAGCGGCAGGAATGTGGCACGTCCCAGACGATTCTGTTTCAGATAAGCAATCATTTTCTTTGCTGTCTGCTCGTCTTTCGTAACAATGTTCTGGATGTTTCCACTGAGTGCAACTTCAATGGCTGTCTCATACTTCTTGTCCACCTGAATGAGATCTGCCACAACGCCGAGGATTCCGCCCTCCTTATCCTTCTGCTCCATTACCTTACGGATACTGTTTCCATAGCCTTCATAACGCTCTGCAATATTTTTTAAGGTCTCAAGACGGGATTCTCCCTTATTATAATCAATAGTTGCTTTTTCTAAGGCACTCCGGTTCTCTGCTGTTTTCTTACGCCAGCTTTGAATTAAGTCTGCGGTCTCTTTTTCTTTTGCCTTTAATGCTTCAATCTCACGACTTACTCCTGCTAATTTGTCCTGATATTCTGACAATACACTCTGCAAATCTGCTTCCTCGCTTTTACGCTTTAAGAGACGCTGATTCAACTGGGCTTTGCGGATATTTACCTGCTCTGCCATGGTATCGAATTTCTGTAATTTTGCTTTTGTGGAAGCTTTATTATTCAGAATCTCAATAATCTCATTCTTTCCTTCTTCGATGCCCTGCGTACAGCGGGCAATTTCCTTCTGAATCTTTTCTAACTCATCAGAAGCTGCCTGCTTGCGTGCTTCAATCTCTGCTACCTGGCTGTCAATTTCCTGCTTCTGTGCAAGATAATGCTCCTGCTGTTCTTTTCTTTCTTTCCGGTCACTTTCTAACTGATCCAAACGTGCTTTTAAGCTGTCATCTGTCATCTGTGCAGCCTTAATCTGCTCATTTAATACATTAATCTGACCTTCCAGTTTTCCCTTCATGACATTGGTATTGCTGAGTTCTTCGCGGATTTCTGTGATTTTCGCATCCATTTCTTCCATGTCCTGCTCTTTTTTCTCATACTCCGCTTTGATATTCTCGTATGCCTCGTTGTCTTCTTTTAACTGGGTATCTGCAATTTTAAACTTTTCTTCTACTTCTTTGGTCTGGGTCTCAATCCGCTCCATCTCTAAAAGGAACATGTTAACATCCAAGGTCTTTAACTCTTCCTTTTTCTTAAGATAGATTCTTGCGGTCTCTGACTGTTTCTCCAACGGTCCTACCTGACGCTCCAACTCTGTCAAAATGTCATTGACACGTACCAGGTTCTCCCGCTCACTTTCTAATTTCTTCTGGGCGGTTACTTTTCTTCTCTTATATTTTACAATTCCTGCCGCTTCATCGAAAAGTTCTCTTCTTTCCTCCGGCTTACCGCTTAAGATTCGCTCAATCTGACCCTGTCCGATAATAGAATAACCTTCTTTACCGATACCGGTATCATAAAAAAGCTCGCTTACATCCTTCAGACGGCATGGATTGCCATTGATAAGATATTCACTTTCTCCGGAACGGTATACTCTTCGGGCTACCGTTACTTCTGAATAATCTACCGCAAGCTGATGGTCTGCATTGTCTAATGTAATCGCAACATATGCATAACTTAATGGCTTACGATTCTCTGTTCCCGCAAAAATAACATCCTGCATGCTTGCGCCACGTAGCTGCTTGGCACTCTGTTCTCCCAATACCCAGCGCACTGCGTCCGCAACATTACTTTTTCCACTACCGTTTGGCCCCACAATGCCTGTGATTCCGTTGTGAAAATCAAATACAATTTTATTTGCAAATGATTTAAAACCGTGAATTTCAATACTTTTGAGATACATAACTTCCTCCGATTAAGAGCGCTTATTCTCCTGCTGTTTCAGCTTAAGCAGCGCCTGATATGCAGCTTCCTGTTCTGCTGCTTTCTTTGTATGTCCCATTCCCTCTCCAATGGACTTTACTCCGATTCTGGCTTCTACCACAAACCGCTTATCATGATCCGGTCCTTCTTCCCGGATCAACTGATAATTCAGTTCTTCATTATATCCTGCCTGTACTATCTCCTGCAGGATAGTCTTGCTATCATAAAAGAGCTGTTTGTGCTCAATGTCTGTCAGAATGTATTTTAACACAAACTCTTTTGCATTAGCAAAACCACCATCCAGAAAAATTGCTCCTATTACTGCTTCCAATGCATCCGAAAGAATGGATTTCCGATTTCTTCCTCCTGTTAAATCCTCTCCTTTTCCCAGATACAGATATTTTCCCAAATCAATTGCTCTGGTACAAAATGCCAGTGTCGGCTCACACACAAGGCTTGCCCGGAGCTTGGTCAGTTCACCTTCCGAATAATCCGGATACTTCTGGTATAAGAATTCACTGGATGTAACCTCAAGCACTGCATCGCCTAAGAATTCCAGCCGCTCATTATCTGAGTGCTTCTTCATATGTCTTTCATTGGCATAGGAACTATGGGTTAATGCCTGTCTTAATAATCCCTGATTGTTGAAATGATATCCTATCACTTCTTCAAATTCATGTAATCTGCTCACTGTTTTCTCCTTCTAACTGTCGATGCTGCCCGCAAACTACGGGAAACACGCTTTGCAAGCCGCCTGCGGCGGTCGCTTGCGACATCTACCTTATACGCCGCAGTGTGCATCCTCGCGGAGCGTTTTTTACTTTACAGGAAAGAAATTTCCTGTAAAGCAAAAAAGAATCCGGCATGCCGGACTCTTTCGCACAATATGCTTCCTTTGAAGAATACTGTCTATTCTGCTTTTAGTTCAGCGCACTCTTTATCTGCTCTACCGCATCGCCTACAGTAACAATTTTCTCTGCTTCTTCATTTGGAATCTCAATATCAAATTCTTCCTCCAGACCCATGATAATCTGGAAAACATCCAATGAATCTGCGCCAAGGTCATCTACAAAAGTAGTTTCCATACTAATCTCTTCTTCGTCCACATTCAGGACTTCTGCAATAATTTTTTTCAGTTTTTCAAATTCCATAATCTTTTCCTTTCTATTCTTCTGTTTCAGAAATTACTATATTTTTTTTGATTTTATTATTGATATCCTGTTCTTTAAATGTAACACACTGAATGATGGAATTCTTTACTTCCTTCGCCTTGGAGCTTCCATGTGTTTTAACCACCAGTCCATTCAGTCCAAGCAATGGTGCCCCGCCATACTGGGATGCATCAAAAGATTTTAATGTCTTCTTCAGTGCCGGCAATGCCAATGCTGCACCAATCTTACTCTTTAGGCTGCTGAGCATTCCCTGCTTTACTACACCAATCAGCGTACTGGAAAGCCCTTCATAAAGTTTAAGGATTACATTTCCTACAAACGCTTCACAGACAATGACATCTGCTCCGCCATGTGGTATCTCTCTTGCTTCAATACTTCCCACAAAATTGATATCCTTGCATTCTTTTAATAAAGGATATGTTTCCTTTACCAGTGCATTTCCTTTTTCTTCTTCTGCTCCGATATTTACGATTGCAACTCTCGGGTTCTTGATTCCCACAACATTTTCCATATAAATGGAACCCATCCTGGCAAACTGTACCAGATGTGAAGAACGGGCATCTACATTTGCTCCACAATCAATGAGCAGGGATACTCCTGTCTCGGTCGGAATCAGCGGTGCCAAAGGCGGACGCTCGATACCACGGATTCTTCCTACAATCACCTGTCCACCAACTAATACGGCTCCGGAACTTCCTGCCGATACAAATGCATCTGCTTCCTTCTGTTTTACCATATTCATTCCCACAACAATTGATGAATCCTTTTTCTTACGAATTGCATTTACCGGATGTTCCGCAGTCTCAATTACTTCTGTTGCATTCTTAATTTCAATCTGGTCTTTCTCATAGGTATACTTTTTCAATTCTTCAGCAATAACCTCCTGCTGTCCAACCAGTACAACCTGTATATCTCTGCGTGTATTTACTGCCTCGATGGCACCTTTTACAATTTCGCCCGGCGCGTTGTCGCCTCCCATTGCATCAACTGCCACTCTAATGACTTCCTGCATATACATTCCTCCTGTAAATCTGCCATCACATTAAGCCTATATTGAAATATACTATAACTTTCCATAGAAATCAACAGAAAACTAATTGAAATATTCCCGGTTCCGTTCCTCTTCTTTGGCAATGTCCTCCTCTGACATATAACGCAAGAAAATCTTCTCCATAATTCCATTCTGAATTGCAATAAATGCCGCCGGTGCAAAAATTAATAAAAATGGAATCAGATATACTAAAAATGCAATTACCAGCAAAATCACCAGCATAAGAATGGTCTTTGGCAGATGTGCAAATGACATCAGTGCCGCATTCTTTACAATTGCTTTATTGGTATTTTCAAAACGGGCAATGTTCGGATATACATATAACCAGATTGCAATCTCAAATACCAGCATAACAACGAAAATCACAAAAGCCTTGCCCCACGCTGCTCCGGCTTTCATAAACTGGAACATGATAAACCAGTCTGCTCCCATAACAAGACCAATCAGTAAGAAAATCAGCCAGATTACGGTTGCCTGTTTGAAATTAGAACGGAAGGATGACCAGAACTCTTTCCAGATATATCCTCTGCCATGGCGGATTACTTTATTCACTGCATAATAAAGTGCAGTGCAGGATGCTCCAATGGTAAAAACCGGAATACATGCCATGAACCAGATTAAACTCAAGCAGAATATGTTAATCACTTTATCAAATGCACTAAAGAGCTTATTATTATAATTAAAAATATTGCTCATAGCTTCTCCTTTTCTATGAATAGGCATTCGCAAAACCTGAATTGTTCTGCAAATGCCTATCTTTTTCATAAAGTAAAAAGGGAGTGTTTTTGCAAACACTCCCGGTCACTTCTTAATTAGTCCTGAGGAATAATTTCTTTCTTGTTGTATGAACCGCAGTTCTTACATACTCTGTGAGGCATCATCAAAGCGCCGCACTTACTGCATTTTACTAAACTTGGAGCAGTCATTTTCCAGTTTGCTCTTCTTTTATCTCTTCTTCCTTTGGAAGATTTGTTCTTTGGACAAATTGACATCTGGTTACACCTCCTTAAATTTATTGAAAATATCTTGAATTGCTGCCATTCTCGGGTCCAGCTCAGATTTCTCGCAGTCACAAGTCTTGACATTCAGATTCGTACCGCATTTCTTACAAATCCCCTTGCAATCCTCTCTGCACAGAACCTTCATTGGCCAGTTCACCAAGATTTCATCATAGACCATTTTATCAATATCAAGCTGAAATCCTTTCATGTAGTCTGCCTCATCCATCTCTTCTTCCGAAGCATCCGCATCTTCCAATGGGAACTTCTTATCGAATACAAGGTGGAAATCTGTTGGAACTTCTTCCAAGCAGCGGTCACATGGTATTGCTATCCTTACGTCCGTTTCTCCGTGAATCAGTAAATCCTTATTCTCTTCGTTAACGATACGCAGCTCGAATGGCTTTTTCTCTATGAACGGAAACACACCTAACTTTGAATCAAAGGATGTCAATTCAATTTCAGCCTCTTTCGTAAGCTCTTTATTTTCACATGAACATACATCGGTTAAATCTAATATCACGTTTGTCTCCTTTTCACACCTAAACAATTATACATAGCACTATAGCTTTTGTCAACAATATTTTTCCTTTTTAGCCTACCAAAGCTACGGTTTCTCTTGCAATTGCAAGTTCCTCGTTGGTCGGGATAATGCATACGGTTACTTTGGAATCCGGAGTAGAAATAATCTTATCCTCTCCACGAACCATATTTGCTTCCTTATCCATGGTAATTCCAAGATATCCGAAGTATGCAAGAATCTTCTCACGGATGAAAGATGTATTCTCACCAATTCCTGCAGTAAATGCAATGGCATCTACTCCGTTCATTGCAGCCACATAAGCACCGATATATTTTGCTACACGGTAAGCAAATACTTCACATGCTGCAATTGCTCTTGGATTTCCTTCATGATAAGCAGCCTCGAGGTCTCGGAAATCACTGGATACACCGGAAAGTCCCTCTACACCGGATTTCTTATTTAATACATCCATAATTCCGTCGATGTCAAGGTTTTCTTTCTTTGCAATGAATTCCATGATTGCCGGGTCAATGTCACCGGAACGTGTTCCCATTACAAGTCCCTCTAATGGAGTAAGTCCCATAGAGGTATCTACACATTTACCATCTAATACAGCACTGATGGATGCTCCGTTTCCAAGGTGGGCAACAATCAGTTTGGAATTGTTATAATCAAGATTTAAGAACTCAGCCAGACGTTTGGATACGAAGCTGTGGCTTGTTCCGTGGAAACCGTAACGTCTTACCTTGTATTTCTCATAATATTCATATGGCAGACCATAAAGATAAGCCTTCTGTGGCATGGTCTGATGGAAAGCGGTATCAAACACACCTACCATTGGTACACCAGGCATAAGTTCCTGACATACACGAATACCAATTAAGTTTGCAGGGTTATGAAGTGGTGCAAGCTCATTACACTCTTCCACTTTTGCTAATACTTCTTCATTTAATACAACAGACTGGGCAAATTTCTCACCACCATGTACGACACGATGTCCTACTGCATCAATTTCAGAAAGACTCTTTACCGCACCTGTCTTTGGGTTTACCAGTGCATCCAGTACCATCTGGATACCTTCTTTATGGGTCGGCATTGGTGCTTCTGTTATCTCTTTATCATGGCCAGCAAGCTGGTATACTAATCTTCCATCAATTCCGATTCTTTCACAAAGTCCTTTAGCCAGTACAGCTTCTGTATCTGAATTAATAAGCTGATACTTCAAAGAAGAACTTCCACAGTTAATAACTAATACGTTCATCTGTTTTCTCCTCACTGCTATTTTTTTACGGTTCATTGTTACAAATCCGCATATGTATGTTTAGTATACGCCTATTTTAAATGGTGTTCAAGTACAGTGTCTGAAAAAATGCAAAGAAAAATATTTTTTCGAAATTCTTCTTATGAATACTTTCCATAAGTAATTTGCCAAAAATATGAGAATAATGCTATGATAGAACTATATTATTTGTAACTTTGGAGGACTTATGCGCATCATAGGAATCATTGCAGAATACAATCCGTTTCATAACGGTCATGCTTACCAGATAGAAAAAATCCGTTCCCTGACCCAGGCTGACTTCGTTATCGCAGCCATGAGTGGAAATTTCGTCCAGCGGGGAGAACCGGCTCTTATTGACAAATATGCACGAACAAAAATGGCTTTAAGCTGCGGTGCTGACCTGGTAATTGAGCTGCCAGCCCTCTGGGCAACTGCTTCTGCCGAACTTTTTGCTTCTGCAGGTGTTGCACTCATGCGTAAATGTGGCTGCGTAGACACCCTCTGCTTTGGTGCAGAAACAGACAATCTTTCTTTATTAAAAGAAGTTGCTTCCCTGCTCGTATCCGAACCAGAGGACTACAAAGAAGTTCTCTCTTCCTGTCTCAAAAAAGGAATGTCCTATCCTGCCGCAAGAAGTCAGGCGGTATGCAGCTATTTAAAAGAAACCAACCAGCAAATCCCGGCCGATGAACTTGCCTGCCTTTTAAATGAGCCAAATAATATTCTTGCTATTGAATATTTAAAAGCGATTCAGGCTCAGAATGCCGCCATCACCCCTTATCTGATTCAGCGGACCGGAGACGGCTATCACGAAGCGGCACTTAACAGCAGTCTTTCCTCTGCCACTGCCATAAGAAAAGAACTTCTTTCAAACGTCTGGAATGACATCACTACATTAAATCCATATCTGCCGGAAGCTGCTTATTCTATTTTAAAAGAATATCTTAATCTTTATCCGCCGGTTTCTGCCAATGATTTTTCTGCTCCGCTCTCTTACCTTCTGTTACAGCAGAGTGAAGCACAACTGGCTTTCTGTGGTGATTCCAATGAAGCAATTGCCCACCGGATAAAAAATTTGCAAAAACAGTTTCATTCCTTTGAGCAGTTCTGCCAGTTACTGAAAACAAAGGATATGACTTATACCAGAATCAGCCGGATTTTCACTCACCTTCTGCTTCAGATTACATCTGAAGATTATCGTTTGGGAAAATCCTTAGATTACATTCCTTATCTTCGTATCTTAGGATTCCGCAAAGACGCCTCCCGGCTCCTCACGATTTTAAGCAATTATGCGGATGTTCCAATGATTTCTAAGAGTGCCAACGCAGCCTCTATGCTATCTTCTGATGCTGCACGCCTTTTTGATCTGGATGTCTTTGCCGGAGAATTATATGAAAACATCCTGTCCGGAAAAACCGGGCAGGATGCCAGAAGCGAGTTTGTACGCAATATTGTAAGGGTGTGAATTTGCCGTGCCGTCTGATTTCACCATTTGGTTGGTGGAAAAATCAAAAGAGCGTTTGATAAGAACTAAGATTTTGATTGTAAAAGGACATCTTAGTTCTTTGGCAGTAAAATTTCAGCAGTTCTTAGCAGTTTGTTTTTCTTGAATGTAAACTGTCTTTCCGTTGCTTTGACTGGATGTCTGCACTGTCCGTCGGGTACGGATGCTCTATAAAGCCTGCAAGGGGCACTAGGAATTTCAATTTAAAATTTTGGTTTGTCTGGCAACCGGCGCAAATTCACATCCATGTTCAAATGCGCCTCGCTGGCACATCCCTGTGCCAGCGTTGCCTGTTGCTAGACGAAATTCCAAGTGCCCCTAACAGCCTTTATTATGCATCCGTACTTCGGCGAACCGTACAAACATCTTGTCAAACATTGGAAAGACTGTTTTAATCTCAAAAAGAAAAAAACTGCTTAGTAACTGCGGAATTTTATAGCAGGAACTAAATGTCCTTTCACAAAGCAAAATCTTATCTTTCAAATCCTATCTGATTTTCCAGTTCTTAGTGGTGGAACAGACGGATTCCGGTAAAGCTCATCACCATACCATATTTGTTACAGGTTTCGATTACATGGTCATCACGGATAGATCCGCCCGGCTGTGCTACATACTGCACGCCACTTCTGTGGGCGCGCTCGATGTTATCTCCAAATGGGAAGAACGCATCAGAGCCAAGAGATACTCCGGTATTCTTATCTAACCACGCACGTTTTTCTTCTGCCGTAAATACAGCAGGTCTGGTCTTAAATATCTTCTCCCATTCGCCATCTGCAAGTACGTCCATATAATCCTCGCCAATGTAAAGGTCGATTGCATTATCACGGTCAGCTCTGCGGATTTTATCTAAAAATGGCAGATTCAGTACCTGTGGAGACTGGCGTAACCACCAGTTATCTGCTTTGGAGCCTGCTAATCTGGTACAGTGGATACGGGACTGCTGTCCGGCACCAATACCGATTGCCTGTCCGTCTTTTACATAACATACGGAGTTAGACTGTGTATATTTTAAAGTAATCATGGAAATTGCCAGATCTCTCTTTGCTGATTCCGGCAGCTCTTTGTTTTCTGTTACAATATTGTCAAAGAAATGCTCGTCAATATTTAACTCATTTCTTCCCTGCTCAAAGGTAACGCCAAATACCTGTTTCCGCTCGATTGGGTCTGGAATATAGTCAGGATCAATTTCAATGACATTGTAATTGCCATTTTTCTTTGCTTTTAAAATTTCTAATGCGTCATCATCATAGCCCGGTGCAATAACTCCATCAGATACTTCTCTTTTAATTAAAAGTGCGGTTGCTTTATCACAGACATCAGAAAGAGAAATGAAATCTCCAAAAGAGGACATACGGTCAGCACCTCTTGCTCTTGCATACGCATTGGCAATTGGTGTAAATTCTACATCCATATCATCTACCCAGTAAATCTTACGCTCTACGTCAGAAAGTGGAAGCCCCACTGCTGCACCTGCCGGAGAAACATGTTTAAAAGAAGTGGCTGCCGGAAGCCCGGTTGCTTTCTTTAATTCTTTTACTAACTGCCAGCCATTGAATGCGTCTAAGAAGTTAATATAACCTGGTTTACCATTTAATACTTTGATTGGCAATTCGCCATTTTCCATGTAAATTCTGGATGGTTTCTGATTTGGGTTACAACCATATTTTAATTCTAATTCTTTCATTTTTATTTTCCTCTCTCGCACGAATCTTATTCACAAAATCCTATTTGTTCTTGTTTACAATGCGGCTTTCATATTTTCCGGTTTCAATATCAATATATCTTACAAATAAAGATACCTTATTGTCTGCATTCAGGTTATTCCATACCAGCTCGGTAAATGCATCAATGTCATCTCCGATATCAACCAGTACCGGTTCGCCCTCAAAGCTTGGTAATGGATTGCCATCATTCATATAAGTATGAATGAAATGTCCTTCCCCAGCTACCGGATTCTCATAAGCAAATGTATAACGGTTGCAGGCATCCGGATTACCATTGTTGCTCTTTAAAATAGACATTGCATAATTGTATTTTCCATCTTCCACATGCATGATTCCGGAAATACGCGGTGTATAGTTAGGTGCGTCCGGCTCAAATTCTCTAGTTCTTAATGCCTGTTCGAAGGTCTGCTGTTTATCCATCAGTTCATAAATGGTATCTGTCTGGTCTCCATTGGTTACAATGGTCTTATTGCCCAGTACACGAACCGGTGCATAAATAATAAGACTTGGGTCACTTAATTTTGCAGGGTCAAATGCCTGGGTACGGATTCCTTCTCCATCCTCAACAAATACACGGTTACGGCTGTTCTCGCTTCTTCCCATGATAAAATAAGCAGTTACCGCATACTTTCCATTCTTCGACTTTCCAATTACAATTCCTCTTCCCGGATAAGTAGTGCTTCCAAGTTCTTCTGCTAATGAAGTCATCTTCATTTTTGTTCCTCCTTCTTACGCTCCATGTAATTTTTAAAGTTGCTGCAGCTTTCCGTCAAAGTCTCTTTCTCTTTCGAATTTTTCCTGTGACTTTTCCTGTTTGCATGCATAAAAAATACCGACACGTATCCCGAGCTTAACTGCCCAGACGGTCGGCTTTCTCAGGTCATACTTCATGTGGTTATTCCCACGGTTCCGTCAGTCATATGACCTGAATTTAGTAAAACATATTCCAAAACACTTGTCAAGGAATTCTTCCTATAAGAACTCTCTCAGATGTTCTGCACGGTTCGCCCAGGTATCTTCCTTAAGTGCCCGTTCATAAGAATATTCTATGATTTCTTTCATTTTCTTCGGATGTCCCAGCATGGATAATACCTGTTCCGGCAATGCATCCAGATGCTCTAACTCATAAAATGCCAGATCTTTTCCATCGCAGAAACGCTCCTTTAAATAAATACTGCCATCTGTCAGGGATACTGCTTTATTTAACATGGCTGTAAAAATTCTGTCATGGGCTCCATCCTTAAACCACGGCATGGTATTCAATGCAATCTTGGTATTCCGGATGATTTTTACGCATTCGGCAGAATCAAGCTGTCTTCCGTTTAAAATAAGATTCTCCGGATGTTTTACCTTAAGATTCTCCCACCCTTTGCCAAAAACATGTACCCGTACTCCATTGTCTACCAATGTCCGCACCGTTTCTCCACGGAAATAAGTCCGGTTATACATATCCAAAAAAAGCATTCCTGCAAAGCATGCCATCAGCTCCCGCTCCGTTACTTCCGGAATCTCCCGACGGACAAAATGCTCCATGGCAGAATCTAACGGCTCTGACGGATGCAGGCGGAGATAATTTAATATCTCATGATAGAAATCAATATATTCCTTCGTCTGGCTGGTAAAATGCTCTTCAATTGCCGGAAGATGCACATAGTTTGCGATAAAACCCACTTCATATTCCCGGTTCTCATATGGAATAAAGTCTGTAGAAATACGTTCTTCCTTATCCATCAGAAAATTCCCTGCCAATGGTAAAAAATGACAAGGAATCCCTTTATAAAACCGTTTCATATAAGAAATATGCTGACGGTCGATGCAGAACACAGTCAGATTTGGAATAGTCTCATCAAGCTGCTTATGATAATACAACGGATGGTCCACAAGAATACAATAGACCGGAATATTTCTGCTGGCAAAGACAGACTGAGACTCTGTCTCCAACAGGAACTCCTCTCCGCTTAATCCGATAAAGTTAAAGGTAATGACTGCGGTCTCGCCACTTTTTAAAAAGCGGCTTAATCGTTTCGTGTCAGCATATTCTGCCTGAATGTCAAAGAAGAATATCTGATATCCCATCTTGCGAAATGACGCTGCCATCTCATGCGAAAAATAAGTTAATGTTTCTACGCCTCGTTCAAAAAACACAAGTTTACGGATATCACTCATTTTCTTTCTCCATTTCAAAAAAATCCTAGTTCTTAAAGCTGTGAATTGGTGCCGGAATTCTTCCCCCACGGTTGATAAATGCATCACAGGAATACTGGTTTACCGGCATAATCGGTGCATAGCCGAATAATCCACCAAATTCTACAGTATCGCCTACTCCCTTTCCGATTACCGGAATCAGACGGGCTGCTGTAGTCTTCTGGTTAATCATTCCAAGCGCCATTTCATCTGCGATAATACCGGAAATGGTAGTTGCCTTGGTATCACCCGGAATTGCAATCATATCGAGACCTACGGAACATACACAGGTCATTGCTTCTAATTTCTCCAGTGTAATGGCATTTGCCTGTACTGCATTAATCATTCCCTGGTCTTCGCTGACCGGAATAAATGCACCACTTAAACCACCAACATAAGAAGATGCCATTACGCCGCCCTTCTTAACCTGGTCATTTAAAAGAGCAAGGGCTGCTGTCGTTCCCGGAGCACCTGCATATTCAAGACCAATTTCACAAAGAATATCTGCCACACTGTCTCCGATTGCAGGAGTTGGTGCCAGAGATAAATCTACAATACCAAATGGAATATTTAAAATTCTCGACGCTTCCTGTGCTACAAGCTGACCTACACGGGTTACTTTAAATGCAGTCTTCTTGATGGTCTCACATAATACTTCAAAGTTCTCTCCACGGACTTTTTCCAGTGCAGTCTTTACAACACCCGGTCCGCTGACACCAACATTGATTACCGCATCTGCCTCTGTTACACCATGGAATGCGCCTGCCATAAACGGGTTGTCATCCGGTGCATTACAGAATACAACCAGTTTCATACAGTCTACAGAATCTCTGTCCTTAGACTGCTCTGCCACCTCTAAGAGAATCTCTCCCATTAATTTTACAGCATCCATGTTAATTCCGGTTTTTGTGGATGCAAGATTTACAGAACTGCAGACTCTTTCGGTACGGCAAAGTGCCATTGGAATAGAACGGATTAAAAGCTCATCTGCCTTTGTCATTCCCTTGGATACCAGTGCAGAATATCCACCAATCAGGTTTACTCCTACTGCTTTGGCTGCTGCATCCATAGTATCTGCGATGGTTGCAAAATCTTCCGGTGTCTTGCAGGCTGCCCCGCCAACCAGTGCAATTGGTGTAACGGAAATTCTTTTATTTACAATTGGGATTCCAAATTCCTGCTCAATCTGATTTCCTGCTGATACCAGATCCTTTGCCACTGTAGTAATTTTCTTATAAATGTTATCGTTTAACTTCTTTAAATCAGAATCAATACAATCCAAAAGACTGATTCCAATGGTAATGGTACGGACATCTAAGTTCTCATGCTCCACCATTTTATTGGTTTCGCTTACTTCCATTATATTAATCATTTTTTGTCTCCTATATTCTGCCTTTCTACGCAGCTCATTTCCTGTATTTTCATTGATACGCCTTAGTGACCTGCCAACAGCAGTTCCCTTTTATGTAAGTCGTATTAAATTCTGTGCATCATATCAAAGATTTCTTCTCTCTGACATTTGATGGTAACACCGATTTCCTCACCTAATTTTTCCAGTGCTGCAGAACACTCAGCAAATGGTGTTTTGGATGTATTTAAATCAACAATCATCATCATATTGAAGAATCCGTCAATGATAGTCTGTGAAATATCCAGTACATTGATATGCTGTTCTGATAAATAAGTACAAACTTTTGCGATAATTCCTACAGTATCTTTTCCTACTACAGTAATAATTGTCTTGCTCTGTGTCTTTTCCATTTTGTTCTCCTCTTATTTTTGCTTTCTTAATATTCTTAAATCCGGATAAGCTCAGACACTTCGTCCCGCTTTGCTACCTGGATTGGAAAATCATTTCCGTGGTACGGGTTCTCACCCTGTTCTACTTCCTGGCGCACTGTCTCATATGCCAGTTCTGCCAGATTATTTTCCTTGCTCAGATGCCCCAATACTACTTTTTTAAACTTATCATGCAGAAGCTGCCCTAAAAATTGTCCACTGCTCTCATTGGAAAGATGTCCTCTGTCCCCTAATATCCGCTGTTTCAGAGGATAAGGATAACTGCCCACCTGAAGCATACGCACATCATGATTTGCTTCTAACAATAATACATCTAAATCCTGCAGCTTGTCTATAAGATAATTGTCATATTTCCCCAAATCGGTAATGACCGCCATCTTTTTATCTGACTGTTTCATGATGTATGCCACCGGATTTGCGGCATCATGGGAAATGGATACCGGCTCCACCGTAATATCTCCAATCTGAAATTCCACTCCGGCTTCGATAGGATGAAACAATGTCTCATCTACTTTTCCCACACTGGAAATCCCTTTGACTGCCTCAATGGTCTCTGCCGTGGCATAGATTGGAATTCCATATTTTCTTGCTACCACGCCAAGACCGGAAATGTGATCTGAATGTTCGTGGGTCACAAGCAGTGCCTGCATTTCCGCGGTTTTCAAACCGATACTGTTTAATCCTGCTTCAATGCGCTTTCCACTGATTCCGGCATCAATCATCAGATGGCTGCTTTCTGTTCCTGCGTAGATACAGTTTCCACTGCTTCCACTTGCAATACTGCATAATTCCATTTTCTTATGTCTCTTTCTATTTAGTAATTCTCTTTCCAGTACACTTCAATTTTATCGCCATCCTGCAATACCTGTGTATACTGGGCATCCATGCCATTAATTAAAGTTACAATTGCTCTTCCATGGGATGCTGACAAATCAAAATCAATATAATCAAAAATATCCACGAATACATATTCTTCTTTGCCACTTAAAGTAATTTCCTGATTGTTTGCAATAATATGTAATTCTTTGCTTTCCGGCTCTGTCGGTTTCTGCACCGGTGCATCGGCTGCTGCTTCTGCTGCAGAATCTGTATTCGTTTCAACTGCCGGCTCATGAACTTCAGCTGCACTGTCTGTGCTTTCTTCTGTTGAAGCTTCTTCTTCCGGTCCGGCATCAAATCTGTGGTCTGCCTGTCCATAGGAAATATGACGTTCACCGCTTTCATAGGCAGAAGCACTCCATTCGATTTCAAAGTTCTCATAGCAAAGGGAACCCATATCTGCCGGTTTTCCATTTAAGATAATTCCGGCTTCTTCATCAATCCGCACATCCATAAACTCTGCCAGCTGTCCAATGGTATAGAAGTTTCTGGTTTCGATTTCGTCCCCTTCCTGAATAACATAATTAGAAGGTTCAAGGCTTCCATTGACCTGAACAAATTTCGGGCAGGTAATATTGATGCCATTGACCTGGAAGGTAATGGTGGAGGAGGTATATTCATCTAACTGTTCAATCGTAGATACGGCTTCTTTTCCAATGGTAGAGGCTTCTATGGTAATCTCGGAATTTGGAACCAGTGGTGTATTGATGCTGACTACTCTTCCGTCCACTTTAACAATGGCAGATTCTCCCGGTTCTCCACGGACGATTCTCGGCTTGCCATTTACGGTAAACTCTACTGCCTTGCCCCGTCTTGGGAACAGCGCTTCATTCGGGAAGCCCGCCTGCAATGCAGCGTCCACAATAGTAAGATGGCTGTTGTCATAAAGCTTTAAGCGTTCTCCGTTAAACCGGACCATAATGAAATTATTCTTCTGGTCATAATAATTAAGACAGATTCCAATCGGCGTTACCAGTAATGGGTCTTTCTTAATCTCTTCCTGTGCAAAATGAACCTCTTTTAAAACTTCTTCTCCACGTAATGCCACACGCTCTCTTGGAATTTCAAGCTTGTCTGCAAGCATTTCCGTAAATCCGTGGATTTTGCCGCCACCACCGACTACGAAGGCTGCACTGACCGATTTATCACCATTTAACTCTTTGATTTTCTCTGCCACCTCAGTAGTAATCTTATCTACCGTATCATGGGTTAAATCCCAGATTTCTTCGGATGGAATCGTATGGGTAATGCTCATGATATCTGTAAATTCCACTTCATCCGCCATACCGGATGTCAGCTTCATATGTTCTGCCATATTAAAATCCACCAGATAATGCTGTACAATTAATTCGGTCAGCTCATCTCCGGCATAAGGAATCATGCCATATGCAATAATGCTTCCGTCTCTGGTGACACAGATGTCGGAAGTTCCGGCTCCCACATCCACCAGTGCAATATTTAACATTCGAAAGGCCTCCGGAATTGCTACGTTGATTGCAGCAATAGGCTCCAAAGTCAGATTGGCAACATTTAATCCAGCCTGCCCTACTGCGGAATACAGACCATCTACAACGTCCTCCGGCAGGAATGTTACGATAACATCCTCCGAAATTTTCTCTGCCTTATGTCCTTCTATATTGGAAAAGACTTCATCATTGATATAATATTTTACAACAGAATATCCCACACAGTAAAATTTGTAACGGGTATCATTCCTCTCTTTTAAAATCTGCTGGGCATGGTCTACTCCCAGTAAATCCAGAGTATGTATATGTTCTGCAGTTACTACGGTCTCTTCTGCGAATTCATATTCCACGCTGGTGGTCACGGTTTTCAGTACACGGCCAGCGGCAGCAATGCAGACATCGGTAAGCTTTGCCTCTAACTGCCCTTCTAATTCTGCCTTTACTTCTGCAATTGTTCTGCCTACTCTTCCGATGTCATGAATCTGACCATCCAGCATAGCTCTGGTTTCATGCTCTTTCATATACTGGGCTGCCACATAGAAGTCTTTGCCTTCCCGATATCCAACTGTTCCAACTACGTTTCTTGTTCCGATATCCAAGCCAAATACAAATTGATTTGCATTCTGTTCTGCATTATCCATTGGTATTTTCTCCCTCATTCTCTATTATCGTTCTTACCTGTGCAATGGTTTCTTCCGTCGTACCATTATTATCAATTACCACTTTGCAATGTCTGCGGTATTCGTTCTCGCAAAGCTGGCTTTCAAACATTTCACTGATTTTTTCATCACTGTAGCCTCTCGACCGCTTCAGCCTTGCTCTGCGATTTTCCTCTGAAGTATAAATATACCATAATTCATCGCAAATTTCATCATAATGTTCTTCGATTAATAATGCCGCTTCCAATACAAGATAACGAAGCCTGCCTTCTTCCTTTTCCTGCTCTAATACATGGAGCACATATTCCTTTACTGCCGGATGCAAAATCTCATTCATTCCATTCCGCCTGGCTTCATCCTTGAAAATAATGGCTGCCGCCTTCGGACGGTTCATCTTCCCCTTTTCATCAAAAACATCTGTTCCCGCAAACAGCTCCTGCAATTTTTCGTTACAGGACTGTCCCGGCTCAGAAAGTTCTCTTGCGATATCATCCGCCAGCATTACTTTCGTATCTTCTCTGCCGGCAAGGTATTTTAATATTTCTGTTTTTCCGGCTCCTACGCCTCCGGTAATTCCGATAAATTTCATAATTTCTGCCTTATCCTATTTTGCTTCGTACCAGTTATTTCCGGCATGCATATCTACCTCTAAGGTTACCGCAAGGTCTGCTGCATGAAGCATTTCTTCTTTCAAAATCTTCTCTACCTGCTGCTGTTCTTCTTTACAGGTCTCAACCAAAAGTTCGTCATGTACCTGTAAAATCAGTTTTGATTTCAAGCCTTCCTCTTTCAGGCGGTCATGCACATGAATCATGGCTATTTTAATAATATCTGCTGCAGAACCCTGAATCGGTGCATTCATTGCCACACGTTCTCCAAAGGAACGCTGCATGAAATTACTGGAGGATAACTCCGGCACCGGTCTTCTTCTGCCAAACATTGTTGTGACATAGCCTTTTGTCCTGCCAGCCTCTACCAGTCCGTCTAAGAATGTCTTGATTCCCGGATAGGTTTCAAAATAGCTCTTAATATACTGTTCTGCTTCTTTTCTTGTAATACTTAAATCCTGACTTAATCCGAAGGAACTGATTCCATAGACAATACCAAAGTTTACCGCCTTTGCATTTCTTCGCTGCAGTGGTGTTACTTCTTCGAACGGCACATGAAATACCTTGGATGCAGTAATCGCATGAATATCTTCTGCATGCTTATATGCATCAATCAGATTTTTATCTCCTGACATATGTGCCAGCAGACGAAGCTCTATCTGGGAATAATCCGCATCTAAGAATACATAACCTTCTCTCGGTAAAAACACTTTACGAATCAGCCGTCCCAATTCCATCCGGATTGGAATGTTCTGTAAATTCGGGTCTGTACTGCTTAAACGTCCGGTGGCTGTTATGGTCTGCTGGAATGTACTGTGAATCCGTCCATCCTCTGCAATAAATGCAGCCAGTCCGTCGGCATATGTGGATTTTAATTTGGTCAGCTGACGGTACTCTAATATTTTTGATACAATCGGATAATCCGGTGCCAGCTTTTCCAGTACATCTGCTGCAGTAGAATATCCGGTCTTGGTCTTCTTGCCATTTGGCATCTGCAATTTTTCAAAAAGAATCACACCAAGCTGTTTTGGTGAATTGATATTAAAGGTCTCACCGGCTTCTTCATAGATTTCTTTTTCAATTTTATCTATGGATACTGCAAGATTCTCTCCATATTCTTTTAAGGCATCTGCATCAATGGCAATGCCTTCCTTTTCCATATCAGATAAGGTATATACCAGCGGCATTTCTATTTTATCAAAGAGTTCTTTCATGCCCTCTTCTTCTAACTGCTTTGCCAGCGGCTCTTTTGCCATTAAATTAATATATGCCTGATAACATGCCATTTTCAAGAATTCTTCCGGCTTTTCTTCCGATGATGTGACAAAATCTTTCTTTCCAAGATAATCCTCTTTCGATGGCACCATCAAATCAAGATAGTCTTTTGCAATATCTTCATAAGCATAGTCATTTTTCAATGGATTTAATAAATAAGCTGCTATTTTCACATCAAAAATATGACTCTTTTCATCGGCTTCTATCCATTTAAGCTGTGGTTTTAAATCAAAGGTGCGAATCTCTGTGCCTGCTGCAAGAAGCTGTCTGCTCTGTTCGAATAGATACTGCTCTGTCACAAATCCTTCTGCCGGGATATATGCCACATCTTCTTTTGTGCATGCAACTGCAAGTCCAAGCACAACATCCTTTTCATAAATCAACTGGACGCCTGCTGCCTGCTGCTTCTTTGCCTTTGCAAAAAATTCTTCTACCTCAGCAAAATCCTCGATTCGTTTAAAGTTTTCCTCTCCGGTATTTACCGGTGTGTCCACTTCAAACCGTTTCAGAAGATTCTTAAATTCCAGACGCTTACACATCATATAAGCTTCCGGTGTATATAAATTACCAATTCGTGCTTCACTGATATCATATGGGATATCTGCGTCTATCTTAATGGTAGCCAGTGTCTTACTCAACTGTGCCATATCATAATGCTCTTTTAACATCTCTTTCGCACGGTTTGGCTTAATCTCTTCTACATGGGCATACGCATTTTCAATGCTGCCATATGCCACAATCAGGTTTGTGGCTGTCTTTTCGCCGATTCCCGGTACACCCGGAATATTATCTGCGGTATCGCCCATCAGCGCCTTTACATCAATAAACTGCAATGGTGTAACCTGATATTTTTCCAATACCTCTTTGGTATTATAATCTTCGATTTCCGTTCCGGTCCGCCTGGTCTTTGGAATCCGGATCTTAATATGGTCACTGGCAAGCTGCAATAAGTCCCGGTCTCCGGACACTACAGACACTTCATAGCCTGCTGCTTCACTGCGCTTTGCTATGGTTCCCAATAGGTCGTCTGCTTCCAAGCCTTCTTTTTCAATTACCGTAACTCCCATGGCACGCAGCATTTCTTTCATCAGCGGTACCTGCTGCCGCAATTCTTCTGCCATCGGTTTTCTCGTTCCCTTGTATGCATCAAACATCTTATGACGGAATGTTGGTGCATGCACATCAAAAGCAACCGTAAGATACTCCGGCTGCTCTTCCTCTAATATTTTAAATAAAATGTTTAAGAAACCATATACTGCATTGGTATGAAGTCCCTCTGCATTGGTCAAATCCGGTAATCCAAAAAATGCCCGGTTTAATATGCTGTGTCCATCGATCAGAACTAATTTTTCGCTCATCCTATCCTAACTTTCCTCATCCATCATCTGGAAGAATTTTGTATCTATTTCAGGGTATGACCGTTTCAAGGAAATCGGCTTGCCACTACGATTTAAGAAGCAGTGCTCACTGGCTGCAATGGTACGGAGTTCTCCGGTCTCTTTATCTGTCATACGATAACGGACACTGAGTTTGATTCCATTGTAACCTGCAATGGCTGTTTCAATAACAACAGTATCTCCGAATCGTACCATGCTCTTATATTCACACTGTACAGACAGCACCGGACTGATAATTTCCTGGTCTTCCATCTGTTTATAGCTGAAGCCCATCTGATCCATCAAGTCCATGCGTGCCTCTTCCATCCAACGGATATAATTGGAATGATGCACAATCCCCATCTGGTCTGTCTCATAATATTTTACATTATGCTCATACGGTTTTACCTTAATTGGTGTTACTCCATGATAAATATCAACTCTTGTATCCTTCATATCTGTCACCTTCCTTACAAAACGATTATACTCAAAAAACGAACGACGTTCAAGCGTCGGAGGGATTCTTTTGGAATTATTACGCCTTTTCTATTCCCCAATCACATGAATCTGACACATTTTCATAGTGGTAAGTGCTGCCTCATGGGATTCCGGTGTCACTCCGGCACCTCTAAGCCTTCTACAATCTCCAAGCCCTTTGATATGCGATTCTTGCTGTTCCATTTTTTACATATATTATACCGCATTTTATAAAACCATTCTTTTCAATCAGCCTTTGCATAGTTTTATTATCCGCATGAGTATCAACCCTGATATTTAAAGAAATCTTTTTACAATAGTTTAAAGCACACGGAAACAAGCCATGTACCTGACCATCTCCGGCAAGCCTGTGAATCGTCAGATATGGTTCTTCATTCAGCCAGTTACCGCCCTCAATATGCTTATAAGTAGGTTCTGTACCATCAAACACCGAAAATACCCCGTGGATTCCATCCTTGTCATATATTACCTTACATGCATTTTTATCAATATCAGATTTTATCAGGTCTGCATCCGGGTAAAAATGTCCCCACTGAGTCGGATTTCCGGACTTTATCATATAATCCTGTGCATATCTGTAAATTTTCATAATTTGCTCTAAATCTGCCATTTCAGCATTTTTCACATTCAGCATGCCTTTTATTTACCTCCACATTTTTCTTATGTTACCCAATTCTTCTGTCGTCAAGCAGCTACTCTTCCTCTGTATCATACTTCACTTTTCAGAAAAAGAAAAGGTACTGCAAAAAATACAGTACCAAGTTTTTTTGCCACTTCTTTCCCCATAAACCGTCCGCCGCTTCCAAACGCTCTGCTGATTGTAATGATTCTTTTTGCCATAGTTGACTCCTCCTTAACTTAAACTTTCCACTTTATTCTTCCGGATTCTCTTTAAAAATACATATCCCACAAGGCATGCAGCAATCTCTGTTATCGGGAATGCCCACCAGATTAAGGAAACGTCCATCTGTGCGTTTCTGACTAAACTGGAGAAAACACCTGCCAGCGGTAATATGATGACAAGCTGTCTGAGCAGTGAAATCACAAGCGATTCCATACCACCATCCAGAGCCTGATAAATTCCCTGATATGCCACATTGATTCCGGCAAAAATAAAGCTGATAGAAATAATTCTCATGGCTTCGATAAAATATTCTCTTGACTGTCCTGCATTAAATAATGTTGCAAAAGCCCCCGGGAAAATTTCTGTAATTGCCACACCAATAATCATAAGCACAATCGTATAAATTAAGCCATATCTGATTCCATCCTGAATCCTCTTTTTACTATGCATTCCGTATGCAAATGCAATAATCGGCGTGATTGCATCTCTAAGTCCAAAGGCAAGAAACAGTACAAACTGCTGTACTTTATAGAACAATCCATATGCGGTCTGAGCCGAAGGACTGAATTTTAAAATCAGATTCATCACGTAAACCATAATAGACATAAGCGCCTGTCCAATAATTGCCGGAAGTCCGATTGCATAGATTTCCCTGATAATTCTGCCCTCTGGTTTCATAAACTTTACACCATGCTCAAATTCCTTATTTAATTTTACATGGAAAATAAATAACAATGCTGCTGATACCACCTGTCCGATTACGGTTGCATAGGCTGCGCCTTCTACTCCCATTTCAGGAACCGGTCCGATGCCATAAATCATAATTGGGTCAAGAATAATATTTACCACTGCTCCCACAACCTGACCGATGGTAGAGTATAGAGAACGCCCGGTTGCCTGTAACAGTTTCTCAAATAGTGAGAAGGAAATAATTCCAAAAGAAATCATACAGCATATTCTTAAATAGCTTGTTCCCATTGCAATGACTTCCGCATCAATGGTCTGGGATGAGAGGTATGCTTTTACCCCAAACATTCCAAACAGCAGACATACTGCATAAATAATCACTCCAAGAAATAAACTGTTTCCTGCAACTTTTGCAGCTTTTTTACTTTTTCCCTCTCCCAGTGTTCTCGCGAGAAGTGCATTGGTTCCCACACCGGTTCCGATTCCCACTGCTACCATAAGCATCTGAACCGGAAATACCAGTGTAAGTGCATTAAGTGCAGCCTCACTTCCTGATTTCATGTTTCCTACAAAGGCACTGTCTACAATGTTATAAACCGCCTGCAATGCCATAGATAAAATCATCGGTATTCCCATCTGCACCATAAGCTTATTTACCGGCATTTCCTTCATCTTGTTACTTTCTGCCATCTTAACTTAATCCTCCTTTTTCCACCTGCAGAAGCTGCCACTGGCAGTTTCTTACGGATATTTGGCAATATAAAAAGTGCGCACCTATCTTATAAGTTGGACTTACGCTAATAAGCTACACACTTTTTCATTGCATTATAAAATTACAAAAACGAGCAGCAAAACTGGATTTACGCAATTTTGCTACTCGTTCAAAAGTCATTATATTTTTCTTTATGGGAAAAGTCAAATTATTTTTCTCTCGTTTTATACTCATCCCATGTTCCACCATATATGCAATTTTCAACGTAAGCCATCATACGATTGTGTAAAATGGTCATATTATACATATTACTGAGTTCTTCCAACATTTCAACCGGTGGCATATGATTGCCAGACTCCCATTTTGAAATAGCGGTTTTGGAAACAAATAATACCTCGGCTAATTCTTCCTGTGTCAAACCTCGACTTTTTCTTAATTCCTGAAGTTTTTCATGAAATTCCAAAACCTGCACCTCCCATATCAGTTCTATTTTTCTTTCAACGCCAGCATAACTGCCGCTTTATAAAGCTTAAACAATCCAACACTTAGTAGTTCACCGCCTACGATATCCGTAAACCAATGTACTCCGGAAATCAATCTCCCAGTCACCATGAATACCGAAAAAGCGATTGCCGCAATCGTTATGATCCGTTTCACCCTAATGCCAGAAAGTCTGCGCTGGATTTGCTCGATCAAGGCAGGCATTACACTCAATACCAACAAGGTAGTTGAGGACGGATAAGAAGCCTCCATCCTTCCTTCTATTAAAATCGGTCTGTAATTGATTGGGATCATTTCGAAAATTGCATATGCCAGAAACACGATGACAAAATACACACCCAAAATCATGATATCTGCATCCACCCTGAAGAGGCTTCTCCTTTTAATCAACTGTACCAGACCAATATCTGCGAAACTAATGCATATTGCTACAGGCACCAGCCCCATCCAATCGGTAATCGTATAAATCGCCATGTTTATCCCTGTAAAATAATGAAACCAACAATTGAATGCTGCAAATCCAATACCTGTTCCGTTTTGACCAAGAGGCTGTACATCCACCGTCTAAATCAAAACTGTCCATACTGTAAACATTGCAAGAAATATGCCTCCAATCAGTAAACTTTTTTTCTCGTTCTTTTTCATAATTTTTTCCGCCTTTCTGTTTTGGTTTGTCTTTTAGACATTTACACCCTATCAAAAAGCTAAAAAATATGAAAGAAACGCTCTTTCACATACGTGATACGATTCGTATCATTCCCGCAAATGCTTGTTTTTCAATGTATTCTTCTGATTATCTATATTTGCAGCTTCTATTGATTCGGACACTCCGCCTGCTCCAATAATTGGGAAACATCTCGTGGTTTTAATACCTATTTAGCTGCCATTAGCACTATCAACATACTAAAAACAAACATACATACAATAAAACCAAGCATGCAACTAATAATCCCTGATATCCATAGCGCAGGATATATTTTTCGGCTCTTTCGTGTGATAATAGAAATCACGATACCAATAAACGAGCATAACGGTTCCCAAAATATGACATCAATATAGGTATACGGTGCATGATTTGCGCTGTAAAAGTATAGCACAAATGAAAATAATGAGAGTATACCAAACACAAGTGATGTCGAAGCCAATATTTTGTTGGTAGATATTTTCTCTTTCATTGCATAAATTGGAAGTATCCCAAAGTTCCTCTTCTCTATTCCTTCCACCATTCCATATCGGTCCTACAGTATGTATCACATAATCACATGGCAGATTATAGGCTTTTGTTATCTTTGCTTCTCCAGTCTCACATCCGTGAAGTGTCCCGCATTCCGCCAGAAGCTCGATCCTGCTGCTCTATGAATCGCACCATCTACACCGCCTCCGCCAAGAAGAGAGTTATTTGCTGCATTCACAATTGCCTGCACATCTGTTACTTTTGTTATATCTCCCATTAAAGTCTTAATTAAGTACATTTAGTTCCATCCTTTCCAGATATCCGGCTGATAACCAAGTGTTGAGTGCTTTCCGTTTCTTACTACTGGTGTTTTAAGTACTTGTGGATTCTCAAGTACCTTTTCGAGCTTATCTTCATCTGCGATATACTTAATAAGAGCAAGTAAATCCTTGTCCTTGCCATCCCAGTTAACCATATTTTCTAATCCACCATTTGCCTGTGCTACTGAATTAAATTCTCCTTTGCTCATACCTTTTTCTTTCATATCAATGAACTGATACTTTATGCCCCGCTCCTTGAAAAAACGCTCCGCCTTCTTAGTATCATTGCATTTCTTTGTTCCAAATATCTGTATATTCATATCAGTATTCCTTCTCTATCTCATCATCTATTCCATACATTTTCTTGAATGCATCAAGGTCTGCCTGGTTCTTAATCAGCATAACCTCTTCTATTTTACCTGTATGAATATCCTTAAAGCCTGCAACCTGTTCACCATTACATATGCTCGCCTTGATTATCGGTTTCTTATTTTTCTTATCATATGTCTTTGTAACTGTCTTTTTCCTAAATAGTCCCACTTTGAGCACCTTCTTTTGACTTTGCCATCAGTATAAGTTTTTCAAAGGACTGTGCAAAGCGTACATCATCATCTTCTGTACGCTTTCTCGGTCCTTTCATATGATTCTTATGAGAGCTGCGTCTTGCCTTTTTATTAAGATGTCTCTCCATAAGCATCTGATCTATATTCTCATTCGTGTACCACTTACCGGATTGGTGAATAGCATATGCACCTTTTCCAAGTGCCATCGCAGCAACGCCATAATCCTGCGATACTACTACATCCCCTTTATGACATATGCTGATTAGTTTATAATCTACTGCATCTGCTCCTGCACCTACTACAATCACTTCGCTGTAATCTGAATACAAAATATGATTCGTATCACACAACAAGGTGGTAGAAATATTGTATTTCTCTGCTATTGTCTCGACAATGCCCACTACTGGACACGCATCTGCATCTACAAATATCTGCATTTTCTCCTTAAATCCATTTCATATCAGTTATAGTTAATTGGTGTTCGTACTTCTATAAGATTTCCTGATGGATCATAAAATCTTACAAGTTTCTGTCCACCATCAAGTTCCGTTAATTCCGTAACATAACTTACTACATACTTGCCAGACTCCAGTTTTTCAATAATACCTTCTATATCATTATCTTCAAAATATAGTTCGGTCATATTGTTATGTGGAGTTGTATGTATTTTTGTACTATCATACCATAC
>UMHC01009639.1_pt1 | contig 55099 bp, 45 predicted proteins | sample 1965381 | NCBI WGS metagenome assembly UMHC01 (sample SAMEA4836083, study PRJEB28245) | human gut metagenome | biome: gut microbiome; material: fecal sample | place: Denmark | collected 2008 | reverse complement strand
CTGTTGTGTTTTGGGCCGCACGGAAAACGCGAAAAAAACGCAGGAAGAAAGAGCTATGGCTGTTCCCTTTTTCTCGGTGTTCCGGCATGCTTTATTGAGAAAACATCATGAGGCTGTGAAGCTGATTGTGTTGCCGAAAGGGAAGGAGAGGACATGAAATTTAGATATATGGCAGTTGGTGCATGCTGGGCAGGGCTGGCCTTTGCCGTCATGACGGCAAAAGGGGCGGAGGAGAATATGACTCATGAATCAGGTCTGCTGTGTTCCGTATTCGTCGCCAAACCGACTGAACATTCCGTAACCATGAGTATTGTGAACGGGGAAAAACCATTTACCGGACAGCTCTGCACCAGAGAGGAAGGGAGTGGTGATTGGAACTGCCTGCCCCTGACCATGGGAGTGACCAGTCAGGAAAATCCCAAGGGCGGCACGCGGCTTGTTCAGATTGGGAATCTTAAGGCGGCTACCCGATATCGTTTTGAAGTGCGGGACACGAATGGAAAAACCGTCTCCAATGGAGAGGGGAGTTTTGTGACGCAGCGCGCCGGTACCGTTCCATTCCGCTTTCTTGCCATGACAGATGCGCATGTCAATCCCCTCAATCCCGAGCGGAATATTGTCCTTCGCACCTGCGCGGATGCGGCGGCACGGCTGCGGCCTGATTTTGTCTTCCATATGGGGGATAATATTCAGACGGTTGCGTCTTCGCACGGCGGGCCGGCAGTTCAGGAAGAACATCCGTCCATCTTTTATCTTTATTGGCGTCAGGTCATGGGAAAGCTGCAGGGCGAGACAGCGAATTTTGTTCTGAATGGCAACTGGGAGGGAGAGAATGGCTGGCATCCCGAGTTGAACCGCAAGTGGGCGAGGGATGCGCGCATGCTGTTCGCGCCTGCTCCGGATGGCGCAACCTATCCGCAGGGCGGAAGTCCGCATGAGGACTATTACGCCTTTACCTGGGGGAATGCTCTGTTCGTGACGCTCAACGCCACGGGCTACAACGTCATTAATCATGAACATACGCTCGGCCCCGGACGGGGTGATGACTGGACCCTCGGCAAGGAGCAGTATGCCTGGCTGGAAAAGACCCTCAGGGAATCCGGCGAGCCATGGAAGTTTTTGTTCATCCACCATGCCGTGGGCGGTAATGCCGGAGATGATGTGAACACCCGTTACGGGAGGGGGGGCGGCCGGGCCGCTCATGTGGGTGAACAGGCTCAGATTCATGAAATGATGAAAAAATATGGCGTGCAGGTCTTTTTCTACGCGCACGATCATGTATTCACCGATATGGAGGTGGATGGCATCCATTATATCTGTAACGGTTCAGTCGGCGCTCCGTGGAAGTTCGGTACAGAAGAAACAGGATATGAGTTTTATATTCCGGATTCCGGTTTTACCGTGGTGGATGTGAACGGCGACAAGGCACGGATTCGTTATGTCCGCCCGGATGAAAGGGAGGCGGATGTGAAGACGCTGTATACTCTGGATTTGAGCCTGCACTAGGGCCTGTTTACATAAATGGAAAGATTGCAAGCCCATACGTTTCAGCTTCGACCAAAAGCCGGACAGGAAAACCTCATGCGGCGTTTTGCTGGATGTTGTCGTTTCCTTTGGAACAAGGCGTTTGCATTGGAAAAGGAGACCTGTGAAAACGAGGGGAAGCGTCTGGGTTTTTCCTTGTTCTGCAAGCTCCTTCGGGACTGGAAAAAGGAAAACGATACATCTTTTTTAGTCGAAGCCCATTCCCAGATATTGCAGCAGGTATTGAAAGACCTCGACAGGGCCTACAAAAATTTCTTTGCGAAGCGTGCGGATTTCCCGCGTTTCAAGAGAAAGGGGGTTCATGATGCCTTTCGCTCTCCGCAGGGTTTCAAGCTGGACGAGGGGAACAGCCGCATATTTCTTCCCAAAATCGGCAGGGTACGTTATCGGAACAGTCGTCGCACAGAAGGGATGCCCAAGCAGGTGACTGTCTCTTTTGCCGCCGGAAAATGGTATGTTTCCATCCAGACGGAACGGGAAGTTCCTGAACCTGTGCATCCTTCTCAAGTCGCTGTCGGCATGGATATGGGCGTAGCCCGTTTTGTGACGCTCTCCGATGGCTCTTCCATCAGACCGCTACACAGTTTCCGCAAACATGAGAAGAAACTGGCGGCCTTGCAACGCAAGCTGGCAAAGCGAACAAAATTTTCCGCCAACTGACAGAAGCTCAAAGCCCGAATCCAGCGTCTGCACCGTAAAATAGCCAATGTACGCAATGACTTTTTGCACAAGGCAACCACGGCAATCAGCAAAAACCACGCTGTTGTCGTGATTGAAGACTTAACAGTGCGGAATATGTCGCGTTCGGCCTCCGGCACACTTGAAGCACCGGGGAAAAATGTGCGTGCAAAAGCAGGATTAAATAAGTCCATACTGGATCAGGGCTGGTTCGAGTTCAGGCGACAACTGGCCTACAAGCTGGCATGGCCTGGCGGAAATCTGCTTGTCATCCCTCCGCAATATACGAGTCAGACGTGTAGTCGTTACCATGCGTTAAGAGCGCATTTTGCAATTGAGAATATCTGCCGGTCCGATACTCTGGCCTGCAGGCTCCCTCTTGAAGCCTCTGCGTTTCGGGGGGGCCGTCAGATGACACACCGCAAGGGAATCACGCAACGCCGGATATGGGGCGCGGTGAAACATGCTTCACCCGTCTCTGTGAACATTTTCAGGATGGAGTGCTCAGGCTGTCCAGCATGTTCCGTGCCCTTGCCGCCACTTCTTCCGGCATGACACGCAGCAGGCATTGCGGATCGGCGCAATCTGCCCGCCCGCAGGGGGAGCAGCTCAGTTCGGGGCGGAATTCCACATGCTCCGGGGAGGGATAGTTCCATTCCGGGCCGGACGCGCCGGGAACGACAATACTCGGAACATCCAGCGCCACAGCCATATGGCGGGGGGCGGAACAGTGTCCGAGATGAAGCGCGGCGCGCGCCATGCAGGCTGCGGAAAGCCGGAGAACGGGAGCGGGAGCGGGAATGAGGATACGATCCGCGTGGGCGCACATGGCTTTCAGGGACTGAACATCTTCATCCTCTCCAGGGCCGCGCAGAAGCAGAAAGCGCAGTGATGCGTCGTCTTCGGCCAGGAGATCCAGTACGCGGGCCCATCGTTCCGCAGGCCAGCGCTTGGAGGCGCGGCGATGTGTGGGGTCCACGGTTATCAGCCGCATATTGCCGGAAACACCGAGACTGCCCAGCAGGGCGGAAGCCTCTTTGCGTTCCTCGTCCGCGAGATAGATGCGGGGTTTTTCCCCCTGCCAGGCGATTCCCAGCGGAGCAAGCAGGGAAGCCTTGGTTGCGGCGGCATACAGATCTGTTTTCTGCGCGGCCGCAAGATTGTACAGGCCGAGTTTCGTCCATGCGGAAGGAAAGGACAGGCGGGTTTCCGTTCCGCTCAGGGCGCAGAAGAGGGTAAGCATACGACAGCGCGGCAGTTGCTGGCAATCCACAACGAGATCGAAACCGCGCGCTGCGGCCCGGCGGCACCAGGCAAGCTGAGCCGGAAGACCGTGCAGGCGGCTCTTGTCCAGAGCGAGGAAGGCATCCACATGCGGATTGCCTTCCAGCAGCGGAATACATTTGGCTTCAGTGAACAGGGTCACGCGGGCCTGCGGCCAGCGGCGCTTAAGCAGTTCCAGCAGCGGCGTGGTCAGCAGTACGTCCCCGATCTGACGCTGCTGGCAGACGAGGATATTGCGGGGCGTCTGGCTGTATGGGGACGTATGATTCATGTCGCGTTCTCCCGGTGAACAGTGGAAATGAGGAAAAGCCGGTTTCTCCAGTCCGCGTCGGCAGAGAGGAAAAATGCCATGAGCCTGCGGCGTCGGGAAGAGCTTCTGCCAGAGCGTTTTGCTCTTGAAAGTACAGGAGCTGTACGCCGCAAGTGAATTGCGGCGACACCGGAGAAGGGGGGCGTCGCGGCTTCAGTCGAGCAGGGCGAGACTGAAGCAGAGCATTTCAATGGCGAAATGCTCTAAGTCTCCCTGCCCCAGCAGGCCAGATATTCCTGATTGCCCTTGGGGCCCCTGATGGCTGAAGGCACGACTCCCCGGCAGTTCAGCCCGAGCGTTTCACAGAACTTCAACACCTTTTCCACGGCTTCCCTTCTGGCATTCTCGTCCCGTACCACGCCTTTCACCGTCTGGTGCGGACCGACTTCAAACTGCGGCTTGATCAGCCCCACCACAAGTCCGCCGGGCCGAAGCCAGCGCAGACAGGGGGGAAGAACGAGCGTGAGGGAAATAAAGGAGACATCGGCCACCACCATATCCAGGGGTTCAGGGATGAAAGACTCTTCCGCGGAACGCAGGTTGACGCCTTCACGCGAGATGACGCGAGGATCGCCGCGCAGCCGCTCATGAAGCTGGGCATGGCCGACATCCACGGCATAGACTCTGGCCGCGCCGTGCTGAAGCAGGCAGTCGGTGAAGCCGCCTGTGGACGCTCCGGCATCCAGGCACACGAAACCGGAGACATTCAGGCCGAAATGCTCAATGGCGGTCAGCAGCTTGTAGGCTCCCCGGCTTACGAAACGCTCCACCCCGTTCAGCAGAAAAGACGTATCGGGCCGGAACTGCCTCCCCGGCTTGTCCACCGGGACAAGGGGATGTCCCCCCGCCGTTTCTTCCTCCGTGGGGGCGAGAAATACCTTGCCGGCCATGATCAGGCGCTGCGCCTGTTCACGGCTTTCCGCGAGCCCCTGACGGAAGACCAGTTCGTCGGCCCGGCGCTTGCCGTTTGCAGGGGAGGGAAAAACAGGGCGGGCTACATTTTTTTTCGGCATGGCATTCTCCGGTCGGCATCATACATGGCCGGAAAGCGGTCGGCAAGACGGGAATGATGAAATGCTTTCCCCGCATTCAGGCGGAGCCGTTCCGCTTGCGGATTCGACGGGCGAAGGCGGAGTCCATCTGTCTGGCGGCTTCATCCGCTTTTTGCTGGTACAGAAGAAGTTCGTACTTCAGATGAAAGGCCCATGCGCACAGACCATGATGGAGGGCGAAGGAACAGCCAAGTCCAAGACTGAGACCTTGTTTTCCCCACAGCAGCAGACCTGAGCAGACAAACAGGAACGTAAGCATCAGCCATGCCGCATATTCGATACCCGTACGCGCCCGGTACAGAAACAGCCCTGAATGTCCGGCCAGTACCGCGCCGAGAGTCACCCCCCTCAGAGGAGTGAGTTCGCCCCCGTGCTGCTGAATGATGACGCCCGCGCCAAGCCCGGCGCACAACGCGAAAATTCCTATGGCGTCAGCCAGGAGAGCTCGCTGCAGACGGAGCGCCAGCAGGAAAGCGGGAGAGCCGGACAGGGGGAATGCGGCATATCGCCGGCGCAGAGTGGACATGGCGGCATGATAACGGTGGGCGAAAGCGGGGGCAAGTCCCGGAAATGCCAGTTCGCTGCAGTGCCGGGGAGCGGCGCGTGAAGGAGCAGGAAATACGGAGGGGCTCACGGCTGGTGACCATGTTTTTTCCTTTTGCCGGAGAGTGCTTGCCTCTTGCCAAGACGGAAGAAAGGTCGTATATTTTCTCGTTCCGAATTTATGAGGAGTGTATCATGAAAGACGGCATTCATCCCAAAGTGTATAATGCGAAGATTACCTGCGCCTGTGGTTTTCAGGTGGATGCTCTGTCCACCAAGGGCGAGAATGTGCATGTGGAAATCTGTTCCAACTGCCACCCCTTCTTCACCGGCAAGCAGCGTTTTGTGGACACCGCCGGTCGTATTGACCGCTTCCGCAAGAAGTACGCCAAGTTCGAGAAGTAGAACCGGCTTGCCGCTTCGCGCCGGATTTGCAACCTCCCCAGGGCGACCCATCCGGGCTGCTGTGGGGAGGCTTTGTGCGTTTTCAGGAACAGGCCCTGTTCCGCCGTCGTTTTTTGAGCAAAGCTCTGCCGTGTCTCTGCGTGCCCGTTTTTCGCCGTTCTCTCCGCAGAACGGGAAGAGCGGAGACCCCGGTCGTGAAGGAGAGTAGGGGCAATGACAGCGGTTGCATTGCGCGCCATATTGATGATGCCTTTGGCTGTCCCGATCCGGGAGGCATATTCCGGAGAGGACGTGGGTGATTTGTTCAAGGCCGGGCCTTGTCCGGAACGGAATGATATCGCGCCGGGCAAATCGGACACAACTCGTGATGATTCCGGCGCATGGAATGACATGGTGGCGGATATGGAGCGGCCTGCCCCCGGGAGAGACGGTGGCGCGGAGGAAGCGGCCTCGCGAACCTGCCCCTTTGTGGGAGGGCAGGCGGTCATGGAGGGAATTCTGATGCGCAACGGCGGCAGGTATGCCGTGGCGGTGCGCCGGAGGGACGGAAGTATCGTGGCCGAGAGGAGAGGATGGCTCGGGATGACGCGGCGGGGGCCGCTTTCCCGTCCTTTTCTGCGCGGCTTTCCTCTGCTGGTGGAAACGCTGATCAACGGCATCCGCGCGCTGAACCGTTCCGCGGAACTGACCGGAGAATGCGGAAGGGCGGGGAACGGTCCCTCTCGGGTGCAGCTTCTTTTTACCCTGTTGGCCGCGTTCGGCCTGGCGGCACTCATGTTCGTGGTTGCGCCCCATCTGCTTTCTCTCGGGATGCAGAGGCTTGACCTGGGAGGCGATATGGAGGGCTTTACCTTCCATATGTGGGACGGCCTGTTCAAGTTCTTCATTTTTATCGGATACATCGCTGCTGTTTCTTTCGTGCCCGAGATCCGCCGGGTTTTTCAGTATCACGGGGCGGAACACAAGGTCATTGCCGCGCTGGAAGCCGGCGAACCTGTCTCTGCGCGGAGTGCCATGCGGCACAGCCGTCTGCATGCCAGGTGCGGCACCACGTTCATGCTGTTCGTTCTTTCCGTTGCCGTTCTGGCGCATGCTGCGGCCGTACCGTCTCTGCTCGCGCTGTGGCGGCCGGAAAATGCGGTGCTGCGCCACGCGGGCGTGCTGCTGTTCAAGGTTCTGCTGATGATTCCGGTCAGCGCGCTGGCGTATGAGATGATCCGGCTGGCCGCGCGGATGGGGGCTTCCCTGCCGGGGCGCATTCTGCGCGCTCCGGGCTTTCTGTTTCAGCTTCTGACTACCCGGGAGCCGGACAGGGAACAGCTGGAGGTCGCCGTGGTGGCCCTGCGTGAGGCTCTGGGCGACAGCGCCCCGGAACATATGCACACCGTATCCTATACTGTCCTGGAATAACCGGGAGGAAAACCTCCCTCAAGATCAAGATCATGCAAGGAGTGCCCATGCTCGCCAAGCTGGAAAGTCTGGAAAAACGCTACATGGAGCTGGAAGAACAGCTGGCCGCGCCGGACGCTTACGAGAATCAGGAGCGTTACCGCAAACTCGCCAAGGCCCACGCGGATCTGCGTGAGGTGGTTACCCTGTTCCGCCGCTACCGCGAGCTTGATCGGCAGCTGGCTGAAAACAGGGAATTGTTGAATGACGCCGATGCCGACATGCGTGAGATGGCGCAGGAGGAGATCCGGCACATCGAGGCGGAAATTCCCGAGATGGAACAGCGCCTCAAGGTATTGCTGCTGCCGCCTGATCCTCTGGATGAAAAGAATATTGTGCTGGAAATCCGCGCGGGCACCGGCGGCGAAGAAGCCGCCCTGTTCGCGGGAGATCTTTTCCGCATGTACTGCCGCTATGCTGAAATCATGGGCTGGAAGGTGGAAATCATCGATGAAAGTCCTACCGATAACGGCGGGTACAAGGAAGTCATCGCGCTCATTTCCGGCAATCGCGTTTACAGCCATCTCAAATATGAGTCCGGCACCCACCGCGTGCAGCGCGTGCCCGCTACGGAATCCCAGGGCCGCATTCACACTTCCGCCGCCACCGTGGCCGTGATGCCCGAAGCGGAAGAGGTGGATGTGGACATCAGGCCGGAAGACCTGCGCATTGACGTGTATCGGGCCTCCGGAGCGGGAGGACAGCATGTCAACAAGACTGAATCCGCCGTACGCATCACGCATATTCCTACCGGCGTGGTTGTCACCTGTCAGGATGAGAAGTCCCAGCACAAGAACAAGGCCCGTGCCATGAAGGTGCTGGCTTCCCGCATTCTTCAGGCCGAGCGTGAGAAACAGCATTCCGAACAGGCTGCGGACCGCAAGTCCCAGGTCGGTTCCGGCGATCGTTCCGAACGCATCCGGACCTACAATTTTCCGCAGGGCCGCGTGACAGATCACCGCGTCAACCTTACCCTGTACTCGCTGGATCGCTTCATGGACGGCGATATTGAGGGGATGATCGAGGCACTCGCCGCTCAGGCTCAGGCCGAGGCTCTCAGGGCGGAAGCCGAGGGCGCGGAGGAATAGAGGATTTCAGGCTGCGGAGGAAGAAGAGCCTTCTCTCCCGCCGCGGGGCATTTTCAAAATGGAAATGCTCCCGGAGCCGGGTGGAGGGTTCCATCTCTGTTTTTTTTGATCATGAGGCGTTTCATGCCAATGGCTGATGGCGCCGCGAAAGCGCCCTGTCCGGTGTCGCCGCAATTCACCTGTGGCGTGGAGCGACGGCGGGGGGGGAAAACGAGGGCCGGAGAATTGTTTCTCCGGAGGAGATGGGGTGAAGCCCCGGATAAGGATACTTTCATGAGTGATTTTGAGTCCGGTCACGAAGAACAGGGACAGTCCGGCGTTCTTTCGGAAGAGGAGCTGCGGGAACCCCGCATGTACCGGGTACTGTTGCATAATGACGATTATACCACCATGGAGTTTGTGATCCTGGTGCTGGTGGACATTTTCCGCAAGACGGCGGAGGAAGCGTCGGAGATCATGCTGGCCGTGCACAGGAACGGTATGGGCGTGTGTGGTGTTTATCCCCGTGAAATTGCGGAATTCCGGGTGCGTGAGGTGGAAAAGCGGGCGAGGCTCGCGGGCTTTCCGCTGCGCTGCACAATGGAGGAAGAAAGCTGATGGGCCGTTCCCTCATGCAGGCGCTTGCTCTGGCGGTAATGGACATGCGCCGCCGCCGCAACGAATGCCTGACTCTTGAACATATTCTGCTGGCCATGACCCATGAACACATGGGGCGCGTGATCCTTGAAGGTCTGGGCGTGGATCTGGGCGAACTCCGGCATGAACTGGATGAACATATTTCCCGTTATCTGCCTGCGCTGGAAGAAGACGCCGTGCTGGAAGTGATCCAGAGTCCTGCTGTGGAGCGCGCGCTGGAACGGGCGCTCAGGCATATGCAGTCCGCCGGACGCAGCCGCGCCGAGGTCGGCGATCTGCTGGCGGCCATGTTCGAGGAGGAAGACTGCTTCGCCGTTTATTTTCTGCGCCGTCAGGGCATCAGCCGGCTGGATATCCTGGAGTTCATCTCCCACGATCTGCCGCAGATTCTGCATGAGCGGAATCTTGAGGCCGATATCTCCCGCGTGGGGGAAGCCCGGCGCGGCGGGGCAGAGGAGGAAGCCGGGGAGGCGCAGGACAGCCGCAAGGCTTCGGCGCTGGAGAAATATACCCGCGATCTGGTGGAGCTGGCCCGGCAGGGCGGCATTGATCCCCTGGTGGGGCGTGAGCATGAGGTTTCCCGCTTGATGGAAGTGCTTTCCCGCCGTCGCAAGAACAATCCTCTGCTGGTGGGAGAGCCGGGAACCGGCAAGACCGCCGTGGCCGAAGGGCTGGCTCTGCGCATAGCCGAAGGGCGCGTGCCGGAGAGTTTCCGCGAGGCGCCGGTGTACTCTCTGGACATGGGGGCCTTGCTGGCCGGGGCGCGCTACCGGGGGGATTTTGAATCCCGCATGAAGGCCGTGGTGCGTGAACTGGGGGAAAAGCCCGGCGCAATTCTGGTTATTGACGAAATTCACACCATTGTGGGCGCGGGGGCCACGTCCGGCGGCAGCATGGACGCTTCAAATCTGCTCAAGCCCGTACTGGCGTCGGGCGGGCTGCGCTGTGTGGGGTCCACCACGCATGAGGAGTTCCGCAACCACTTTGAGAAGGATCGCGCCCTGTCGCGTCGTTTCCAGCGCATTGAAATCAACGAGCCTTCCGAGGCGGACAGTCTGGAAATCCTGCGCGGCATCCAGCCGAAATACGAAATGTTCCACAGGGTACGCTATTCCAGAGGTGCCGTGCAGGCGGCCGTGGAACTTTCCTCCCGCTATGTGCGGGACAGGCTTCTGCCGGACAAGGCCATTGACGTCATGGACGAGGCGGGCGCGGCTGCGTCCCTGCGCCCGGGCTTCAAGCCCGGCACGGTGGTTTCCGTGCAGGATGTGGAGCGGGTTGTCGCCCGTATGGCCGGGCTGCCGCCGCGCGCCGTGAACCGGGGCGAGAAGGAACGTCTGCGCAATCTGGAAAACGATCTGAAGGGCAGAATTTTCGGGCAGGACGAGGCCGTGGACGGCGTCACCCGGGCCATTCTGCGTTCCCGCGCGGGGCTGGGCAAGGCGGAGCGTCCCGCGGCGGCCTTTCTGTTCCACGGACCCACCGGCGTGGGGAAAACGGAACTGGCCAGGAGCCTGGCCGATATTCTGGATGTGGCTTTCCTGCGCTTCGATATGAGCGAATACATGGAAAAGCATGCCGTGGCCCGGCTGATCGGGTCGCCCCCCGGGTATGTGGGCTTCGAGCAGGGCGGTCTGCTGACCGAGGCCGTGCGCCGCGCGCCGCGCGCCGTGGTGCTGCTGGATGAAATCGAAAAGGCCCATCCCGATATCTACAATATTCTGCTTCAGGTGATGGATTACGCCACGCTGACCGACAACAGCGGCCGCAAGGCGGATTTCCGCAACGTGATCCTGATTATGACCACCAATGCGGGCGCACGGGAAATGGACGCTTCGCCCATGGGCTTTCCCACGGGCGGAGCAGGCGGAGGAAAAGACGACGCCTCGCGGCGCGGGACCAAGGCCGTGGAACGGGAATTCAGCCCCGAATTCCGTAATCGTCTGGACGCCATGATCGCCTTTCACAGTCTGACGCCGGAACTCATGGGGAGGATTGTGGACAAGACCGTGCGCGAACTGTTTGCCGGGCTGGAAGCGAAAAGGGTGCGCCTGATCCTGACTGATGCCGCACGCGGCTGGCTGGCGGCGCGCGGCTTTGACGGCAAGATGGGGGCACGTCCTCTCCAGCGGCTTGTACGCGCGGAGCTGGAGGATGAACTGGCGAAGCGGGTGCTTTTCGGTGATCTGGAGCGTGGCGGTGAAGTTTCCGTGGATGCCCCTTCCCCCGATGCGGAACACCTGAGCTTCAGCGTTACGTCGCGGAAGTGATATCGTTTTGTCCAGCTGCAGAGCGTGGCTGGGAATGCCCCCAGCAGCCGGAGGCGCGCCGCGCAGCAGAGTGAAGCCTGCAGCCATCGGAAGCGGAGATGAAGACGCCTCGCCGCATTGCAATACGGCATGTGGAGGGGACCCCCCGAAAGGCGCGTGCGGCGTTCTGGGCGCAAACCGCAAGCGAGAGCGGGCATCAGCAGGGGCAAACGAGCGTTATCGGGATGTCGCCTTTCTCCGTGCGGCCCATGAGCTGCCTATACGGCAGATCATGGGCCGCCATGCCGTCAACGTAATTCCGCAACAGAGCGCATTCACACAGCCCTTGGAGCATTTTGCCTATGTTTCAAGCCACAGTCGCCCCATCCGCCGACTGACTGAAGCAGCCGACGGAGAGGGGGCGTGCGGATTGTCCCGCCCTGAAGGGGGAGGTCTCAAACACAAAGGAATTTTTGATGAAATGCTCTGCTTCAGTCGAGCGAGGCGAGACTGAAGCAGAGCCGCCGGTGCAGCCGCAATTCACTTGCGGCGTAAAGCCTGCGGGCCGGAACATAGGGTCCTGGTCGGCAGATATTTTCATTAACGAAACGCTCTAAAGATTCACCATGTATTCCTGGCATAAGCCGAGATAGCCTTTAACGCGCTTTTTCGCGTTATCATCTGATCCATCTGTTCACGAAGCTGCTTGACCAGGATTTCCTTGGCGTTGTCAGGCAGATCGGAAGCGTAGGTCTGTTCGATTTTTTTCTGTAAATCCTTTATCTGCTTTTCCAGTTTCGAGAGCTGTTCGTCCGGGGATTTCGCTCCGGAGACTGAGGTCACATCCAGTTTTTTGCGAAATTCGGCTTTGAGTTCGGCAGAGCCTACTGTTGAAGAGCCTGACTGAGCGGAGGCCGCGCCAGAATTGTCTTCTTCTTCTTCCAGCCCGGCCATATGTTTCAGGTTGGTGTTTATCCATATGTCTTTCGCCAGAGCCAGAGCTTCGTCGGAAAAAACGGCAGTATCTTTTGAACGAGAGGCGGAATCCTGTTCCTGTGCCGATTGTTTCGTTCTCCCGCGCCGGACGGGATCTGACGCCGCCGGAAGCTGTACATCGCGGACAAAAGAAAAGCGGTTGCCTATATGCACGGCAAAATCCTCCTTCCTGCCTTTATGGAAGGAATTCCGTGCAAAGAACGTGCCGCCATACTGCGGCAATATCTGCCGTCGATATCTCCGTATCCGGCATACCGTGCCCGATGTGGCAATGCAGACGATTTTCAATCATCAGGCCGTGAACGCTCAGACTCCGCAGGAGCGGAGTCTGAGCGTTCATGCTGACAGGGGATTTTCGGAATCCGGCGTTATCCGAAGAATGCCCTGATATCGTCTTCCACCGTGCCGATACCCGCAATGCCGAAGTTTTCCACCAGCACTTTCGCCACGGCGGGAGAAAGGAAGGCGGGCAGGGTAGGGCCGAGATGGATGTTTTTCACGCCCAGCGCCAGCAGGGCCAGCAGTACGATCACGGCCTTCTGCTCGTACCAGGCGATATTGTACACGATGGGCAGCCTGTTCACGTCATCCAGACCGAAGGCGTCCTTGAGCGCAAGAGCCGTGACCACCAGGGAATAGGAATCGTTGCACTGGCCGGCGTCGAGTACGCGCGGGATGCCGTTGATGTCGCCCAGAGCGAGTTTGTTGTATTTGTATTTGGCGCAGCCTGCGGTAAGAATCACCGTATCCCCGGGCAGAGCCTCGGCGAATTCCGTATAATACCGGCGGGATTTCATGCGCCCGTCGCATCCGGCCATGACCACGAATTTTCTGATCGCGCCGGACTTCACGGCTTCGACAACCTTGTCGGCCAGGGCCAGCACCTGATCATGGGCAAAACCGATGGTCAGGCTTCCTTCCTCCAGGACTCCGGGTGCGGGACAGCCTTTTGCCTGCCTGATAATCGCGGAAAAATCCTTGTGCCCCTTTTCGTCCGCTTCAATGTGCGGGCAGCCGGGCCAGCCTGCCGCGCCCGTGGTGTACAGACGCCCCTTGTAGCTTTCGCGGGGCGGAATGATGCAGTTGGTGGTCATGAGGATGGGGCCGTTGAAAGCCTCGAATTCCTCGTTCTGCTTCCACCATGCGTTGCCGTAATTGCCCCGGAGATGCGGATATTTCTTGAAGGCCGGATAGGCGTGGGCAGGCAGCATTTCGGAGTGGGTGTACACGTCCACGCCGCTGTCCGCGGTCTGTTCCAGCAGCATTTCCAGGTCGCGAAGATCATGCCCGGAGATGAGTATGCCGGGCCGTTCTCCCGCGCCGAGATTCACCATGCTGATTTCCGGCTTGCCGAAACTCGACGTGTTGGCCTTGTCCAGCAGGGCCATGGCTTCCACGCCCATATTGCCCGTTTCCAGCGTCAGCGCGGTCAGCGCATCGGCTTCAAGACCGCCCAGAGGGCCGTCAGGCAGGGTGGAGGCCAGAGCGCGGGGCAGGAATTCTTCGAGTTTTTCAGAGAAGCCGCCCAGCACGGCGGCGTGATGAGCGTATGCGGACAGCCCTTTCAGACCATAGGTCACGAGTTCGCGCAGGCTGCGGATATCTTCGTTTTCCGTGGACAGCACGCCTACGGAAGCGGCCTGTTCCAATATGGCCTCAAGGCTGGGCCTGCTGCTGTCGGCGCTCCAGCGCGAAGCGGCGGGCAGATCGGCCTGGGGCAGAGGCAGAGCTTCCCGTATGCGCAGGGTCAGACGGATACGCTCCATAATGGCATGCTCGTCAAAATTGGCGTTGGTGATCGTGGTGAAAAGATTGACGATCAACAGTTCAAAGATTTCCCTGTCCACCGTTTTTCCTTCAGTGCGAAGGGCCGCGGCGTGTGCGCCGACGCCCTTGCTCAGCCAGACAAGCATATCCTGAAGGGCCGCGATCCGGGGTTCCTTGCCGCACACTCCGCGGCGCGTGCAGCCCTTGCCGCCGGCGGTTTCCTGACACTGGAAGCAGAACATGTTTTCCATGATGACTCTCCTTTTATATACGTGGGACGTTCCGCATTGATTATTTCCCTTATCAAGGGTAGTTGCGGAGGGAAGCGGAACAGGTGAAGACACCTTATCCCGTTTCGCATGAGAGCGCCGTTGTTTTTGCAACGAACAGCAAAATTTTCGCCGGAACATGAAACCGGCGGGAATGTATGAGGAATTATGAGGATATTCCCGGCCAATCCTTTGTTTCAGGGTATTGATTCCGGTTCCCTCCCCGCGCTGCTGGATTGTCTGGGAGCGCGCACGGAGCGGTTTGAAAGGAACAGCGTGGTGTTTGCGGCGGGAGCTTCCGCGCCGGAACTCGGGCTGGTGCTTTCCGGTGCGGTGAGGGTGGAGCGGCCGGATTTCTGGGGGAGGAGAACCATCCTCGGCCGGGCTGAAGCGGGAGAAACCTTCGGGGAGAGTTTTTCTCTCAGTCTGTCGGGCAGAAGCGGCCCGGCTCCGGTCAGCGCGGTGGCCGCGCAGGATTCCGAGATTCTGCTTCTCAACTACAACAAGGTCATGCTCAGCTGCACATCGGCCTGTTCCTTCCACACCCGTCTGATCCGCAACGTGCTGGCCCTGCTGGCCCGCAAGAACATGGGGCTGCTGCATCAGATTGACCTGCTGACCCGTCCCGGCACACGGGAAAAGGTTCTGGCCTACCTGTCCGACAGGGCGGAACAGGGCGGGAAGACCGCGCCGGACGGCAGGGGCGTTGTGGTCGAAATACCTTTCAACCGGGAAGAACTGGCCGATTTCCTGGTCGTGGATCGCAGCGCCCTTTCCCGCGAGCTGGGCAAGCTGCGTGACGAGGGACTGATCCGTTTTGAGCGCAACCGCTTTGAGCTGCTGCGCGGCGCGGCGGAGGCGCTGTGAGCGTGATCCCTCTGCTTCCGCCCGGCGCGCCGCTGTGGTTTCCTCCGGTGGAAGAGGCGTCGGAAGACGGCGTGCTTGCGGCCGGGGGCGATCTTTCTCCGGAACGACTTGTTCTGGCCTATGCGTCGGGAATTTTTCCCTGGTACGACAAGGATTCTCCCATATTATGGTGGTCACCGGATCCCCGCTGCGTGCTTTTTCCGGAAGAGGTGCATATCCCGCGCCGTCTGGCGCGGGATATGCGGCGGGGACGCTTTCATTTTACCTTTGACGCCGTCTTTGATCGGATAATCGAGGGATGCGCGTCCGCGCCCCGTCCGGGACAACATGGAACGTGGCTGATTCCGGAGATGATCAGGGCGTACAGGCAGTTGCATGAGCGGGGGCTGGCCCGTTCGGTGGAGGCGTGGGAGAACGTGGACGGGGAAAAGGTTCTGGCCGGAGGTCTGTACGGAGTGCTTCTCGGGCGGGCGTTTTTCGGCGAGTCGATGTTTTATGCCCGGCCGGACGGATCAAAGGCGGCTGTAGCGGCGCTGGTGGCGGTCTGCCGGGAGCTGGGGGTGGGGATGATTGACTGTCAGCAGACCACGGCGCATATGGTAAGATTCGGCGCAAGGGAAATTCCCCGTCCGGAGTTTATACGCAGGGTCAGGGAACTGGTCGGCTGACAGTCGGGCGCGGGATGTGCCTGCCGCGCAGCGCGTGCGAAGCGTTTTCCGCAGAGTCCTCGATTCCCGGGGCAGACTTTGCCCGGCAACGGGAACGGCCCGCGGGATGCCGCATCGTCATGCGGCGGATGGGCTTCACGGTTCGCTGATGCGCATTTCCGGGGGCTATGTCCTGGTTCGCTTTGTCGGCACAGCGGAGAGCGGATCTTCCGGCCAGGGATGTCTGGGGTATCTGCCGCGCATCTCCGCCCGTACGGCGGCGTAGCTTCCGCGCCAGAATCCCGCGAGATCCCGCGTCACCTGAAGCGGCCTTCCCGCCGGGGAAAGCAGATGCACCGTGACGGGACAGCGGCCTCCGGCCACGCGCGGCGTGTCTTCCTGTCCGAACATTTCCTGCAGTTTCACCGCCAGCACGGGGCCACCCTCGGCCCTGTAGTCCACAGTCACGGATGAGCCGGAAGGCACGGTCAGCCGCCGGGGAGCAAGTTCCTCCAGACGGCGTTCCAGCGGCCAGGGCAGCAGGGCGGCAAAAGCCCGTTCCAGTCTGTCCGGCGTCAACTGGGCAAGGCGCGTCAGTCCGTCCAGAAAGGGAGAAAGCCAGTTTTCCGGTTCCTCCAGTGCGGTGAAAAGCGCCGTATCGCCTGCATCGGGCCAGCCTTCTTCGGGAAAGACTCGACGCAGCAGCAGAATGCGGGCCTGCCTCTGGCGCAGCTCATCCGTCCACGGCAGCCGGGCCGGGCCGTTCTCTCTCAGTCCGCGCAGCAGGACGGCCTTCACTTCTTCGGACGGCATGTCCGCAAGGCGAAGCGGCGTTTCCTCCAGCGTCAGGGCGTCCAGCCGCGTGCGGCGGCGCCCCTGTACGCATTGCGCGGCGTTATCCCAGAACAGGATGTTTTCTTCCGTGATACGGCCGCCGTGCAGTTCGCGCAGTGTCTGCACGTCCAGCGGCGCGGCCAGAAAGATGCGTCCGTCTCTTCCCTGTCCCCGGGAGGGGCCGGAATCCAGTTCGGCCACGGCAAGAAATTCCTCTCTGGCGAGCGGGTCGTCAGGCAGCGGCGCGGCGCCCTGCCCGGAGGCCAGCAGGTAGCCCGATCCGCGTCTGCGCGCGATGCGTTCGGGCCAGGCCAGAGAAATCAGCGAACCTGCCTCGTTTTCCTCTTCCGGGGAGGGAAGGCGGAAAGGCCGCATGTCCGGCTGCGGGACGGAGGCGAGTGCAAGGCGATAAATCTGTTCGGCGCTGCGGCGCATGTGCGCCGAACGGTTATCCCGCAGGACGGCAAGGCGCCGGCGGATATCCGCTCCGGCCCGGCCGCGCAGGGGATCGCGTCCGTCCGTCAGGGCGGCGAGACAGGCCGCCAGCGGCAGGAGGGCCGCATTCTGCGCACCCGCGCGCAGGACCATATGAGAGAGACGGGGATGCAGAGGCAGGCGCGCCATGTGTTCACCGTGCGGAGTAATGCTCATGCGCCCGCGTTCTTCTTTCGCCGCTCCCAGCGCGATCAGGGTCCGCCTTGCGGCGTCCAGAGCAGGAACGGGGGGAGGGGTAAGCCAGGGCAGGTCTTCCGGACGGGCACCCCAGCCGAGAATGTCCAGCAGCAGAGGGGCGAGATCGGCGTCCTGAATTTCAGGCCGGGGATGGGGCAGGAGCATGTCCCCCGCATGCCACAGGCGGCAGCACAGACCGGGTCCGGCACGTCCGGCGCGTCCCGCCCTCTGGTCCGCTCCGGCCTGCGTAACCCGTTCCGTCGCCAGCCCTCCCATCCCCGTGGCAGGGTTGAAGCGGGCCACGCGGGCCAGCCCCGCGTCCACCACCATGCGCACATCTTCAATGGTCAGGCTGCTTTCCGCCAGAGCCGTGGACAGGACAACCTTGCGCCTGCCTGCCGGGGAAGGGGCGATGGCCGCATCCTGCGCGGCAGACGGGAGATCCCCGTACAGGAGATGCAGGTCCGTATCCGGAGGCAAGCCGTCCAGCCGTTCCGCCACGCGGCTGATCTCCGCCGCGCCGGGCAGAAAGGCCAGGATGCTCCCTTTCTCTCCGCTCAGCATCTGTCGTATGACTCTTGCCGTATGACGCTCCAGCCCGAACGGAGCGTTCCTGTCAGCGGGGGGGATGGGCAGATTGCGGATTTCCACGGGCCAGCTTCGCCCTTCGGCGCGCACGAGCGGAACCGCGCAGCCGCACTGACGTTCCAGAAAGTCGCGCAGCGGCTCCACATCCAGCGTTGCGGACATTACCAGCAGGCGCAGATCGGGGCGCAGCGCCTGCCGCGCTTCCAGACACAGCGCCAGCCCCAGATCCCCCTGAAGGGAGCGTTCGTGGAATTCGTCGAAAACAACGCAGGAAACTCCGGCAAGTTCAGGATCGTGCAGCAGGCGGCGGGTGAGCACCCCTTCGGTGAGCATTTCCACCCGCGTGGCGGGAGAAACCCGGCTGTCCAGCCTTACCCGGTATCCCACGGTGCGCCCCGTTTCCTCTCCCAGACTCCGGGCCATGAAGGCCGCTGCCGCGCGAGCCGCCAGACGGCGAGGCTCCAGCGTCAGTATCGTGCCGGGAAGCGCGTCCGATCCTGATGCAAGCGCAAGGGGCACGCGCGTGGTCTTGCCTGAACCGGGCGGCGCGCAGAGGATGGCGACGCCATGCTCCGCAAGGGCGCGTTTCAGCTCCGGCAGGGAACTGTCCACAGGGAAGCTTCCGGCAGGGAAGGAGAGGGGCGGCACGGGGAACGAAGTCATGAAGTGATGTTCAGGCATGGACAAGGCATAAGAAAATGCTCTTTTTCATGCAAGCGCGGAGAGTCCCTCCATGGGAGAAAAGCTCCCTGTCCCGGTATTTCTTGACAACATGCAGGGGCATATCTACAAGAAAAGAGCGACGGGCGGGGTGCTTCCGGTTTCCTCTTCCTTTTCCGCTCCCCGTATTCCGTACGCGCGGGCCTGTCCCGCCCCCTTTTCTTCCGCGTTTCTTTCCGGCCACCGCGCTCATGCCGCGGTTCGGTCAGGAACTGCCGTCCGGCAGTTCTTCCTCCCTCCTTCTCCCTGTTCGAGTTTTTCCTGTTCACGGTCAGGCCGCGAGGTTCTGCCGTGCTTTTTCCGAGGTATGCCTTATGGCTGATCTGCATGTTTTTCGTCCCGAAGCGGGACGGAGGATGACACTGGGCAATGTGGCGGACGCGCGTCTGGTGCTGGGGTTCGCCCCGGATGAGGCCGTTCTTTCGCGCGAGGGCGACAGCCTTGTGTTCAGTTTTGAAGACGGCGGCAGCGTCGCGCTGGAGAATTTCTATGCCGCCTATACCGGTGAGAGTCTGCCCGACTTCGAGATCGAGGGGCTGGACATTGCGGGGGCGGACTTTTTTGCCGCGCTTGATCCTTCCCTGATGCCCGCGGCCGGTCCCGCCGCCACGGCTCCGCAGGCCGGACGCCATGACGCGGAATGGACGAATTCCGCCCTGTTCGGCGGCATTGACCGGCTGGACGGGCTGGATCTCGGCATGGGTTTCCGGGAACGGCAGGACGAACATGACGGCGGCGCGGGGCGTGACGACGGTGATGTCAACGGCATGCCTTCCATTCTTTTTGTGGACGCCGCCGCTGTGGTGGAAGCGGGCGTGCATGTCGGAGGAAACGAGGTCAAGGCGGGCGTGCCCGTATTTCACGGTCAGGTCAGCGCCCTTGATCCCGACGGCGACAGACTGAGCTACGGCTTTCTTGACGCGTCGGGGAACGTGACTTCCAGCATCACCACGGAGTGGGGCACCATTTCCATTGACCCCGCTGCCGGAACCTTTACCTATACGCTGAACAACGACAGCGCCGAAAGTCTGGCGGAAGGCGACACCCGGCGGGAAAGCTTCACCGTGCAGGTCAGCGACGGACGCGGCGGCACGGCCACCGCGAACGTGAATGTGATCATTACCGGCACGAACGATGTTCCCACGCTGGAACTTACCGACGAGCGCCTTTCCGTCGGTGTTGACGACATGCCTGACGTGACGGGGAACATCAGCGACAGGGGCGCGGCCATGGGGGGCGATCCCGATGCCGGACACGAGCTTCACTACAGTTTCGGCACGGATGAGCGCGGCGAGCCCGTCACCAGTATTACGGACGAATACGGCACGCTGACCATCGATCCGGATACGGGCGGATATGTCTATACCCTGAACAGGGACAGCGACGCCGTAAAGGCGCTGAAGGGAGACGGCACGGACGACGTGCGCCGGAGCGTCACCGTGGTGGTGACCGACGAATACGGCGCGCATGCGGAACGGGAACTTGTCATCGTGATCAGGGGCGCGAACGAGGCGCCCGAGATCACATACGGCAAAAGCAGCCTTGTTCTGGAGGAAAGCGGTGTGGTCGGCGCGGGCATGGAGAAGGTGGACGGCGTCATGAATGACGGCGGCAGCTTCACCGTATTCGACAAGGACGCCAATGACGCGCATGAGCTTTCCGTGACTATCGAGGGTCTTGTTCAGGGCCGCGACTACACTGTGTCCACCGATCCGGACAGCGGCGTCACCACCGTGGCCACCGCCTATGGCGTGCTTGTCATTACTCCCTCCGTCGCTGCGGACAAATACGGTTCCACAACCGTCACATATCGCTATGTCTTCAATCTGTCTGACGAAAACAACCCCGGTTATGGGGATGCGGCGGGCAGACTCAATGAAGGGGAGACGCAGGAACTGCCTTTCCGGCTGACAGTGACGGATCACGCCGGAGCAAGCGTTTCGCAGGATGTGAAGGTGACCATCACCGGCACCAACGATGCGCCGGAGCTGAAACTGAGTCACACGAATCTGGTGATCGGGGAGGACGAGACGGGCGGCGGCCTGCATACCGTGCTGGATGACGATGCGGACGGCGCGCTGACAGACGGCGAAACCGTCAACCACAGGTTCAGCATCGCGCATCGGCCCGGGGAAAATGACGACGATACCGCGGACAGGTCCGTACCCTCCGCCGATTTCGGAGACGCCGCCGTCTTTGAGACCATGTACGGCACGCTGACCGTCAATGCGGACGGCTCCTATACCTTCACGCCTTCCGACGCGGCCCAGAATCTGGGCGAGGGCGAAGACGTCACCCTGAATTTCGACATCACCGTGACCGACCGCCACGGGGCGCATGACACCGAATCCGTCACCGTAGTGCTCAGGGGCACGAACGACCGCCCCGTCGCTGACGGAGAGAGCGGAACACTGGTGCTCAAGGAGTCCGGCGTGGGCGACCGGACCGTAACCGGCATTGACGACGGCTGGGCGGAAGGCCCGGATCAGGCGAAGATCAACGGCACAGCGGTGGATGACGGGAGTTTCACCGTACATGAAACCGATGCCGACGACACGCTGACGCTGACCGTGAAGGATGCCGACGGCAATGCCGTGACCCTGCTGAGGGACCCGGCCACAGGCGAGCTGTATGTGAAGGACGCCTGCGGCATCCTGTTCATTACCGAAAATACCGTCACCAATCCCGACGGCAGCCATGACACGACGTACGGCTATCGCTACGAGCTGGACAACGAGGCCGTGAACGGGCTCAGGCAGTATGACGAGCGGGAAGGCGCCGAACATGTCGAGGGTGTGGATCACTACAGCGGCAAATATACCTTCTCCGTGACGGACGGCAGATCCGACCCGGTTGAGCATGAGGTGGACATTCTGATCAAGGGCACCAATGACGGCCCGAAGGTGGAATACAGCAAGGTACACCTCAGGGAAGAAGGCGTGTTCATGGAGAACGGCAACGGCAACACCGCCACCACGGACGACGGCGGAGACAACGGCCATGTCTTCCCTGAAAACCACCGCGTCGAGGTTTCCGGCCACGTCAATGTGAGCGACCCGGATCAGCAGGGCGGTTTTGAGCTTTCCGTGAAGCTTGGCGACACGTTCGGCACAGGCAATCCGGTGAAGCATTACCAGGGAAGCGGCAACAGCTCTGCGCCCTTTGTGGATGCGGCCGGCAATCCCTACCAGTCTGAAATTGTGGTCAATCCGCAAGGGTCTTCGGATTCGGAAAACGTGCAGATTATCGAGACCAATTACGGCACCTTGACCTTCCACAAGCAGGACTGGACGGAAACTCTGGACGACGGAAGCTTCGTAACGCACAAGGCGGGGGACTATACCTTTGCCCTGAATGGCGACGCGGCGCAGAACCTGGCCAAGGGTGAAAAGCTGGATTTCAACTTCACCGTCACCGCCACGGACGAACACGGCGCGCAGGGCCATCACCAGATCGGTGTGACCATTGAAGGTTCCAACGACGTGCCGGATATTATCCTGAGGGATGACGAAAGAGAGCTTGTGGTCAGGGAAGCCGGCACGGGCGTGGACGATTCCAAAAGTACGGACGGCGGCACGGCGGACAGCACGGACGACGACCATAATGCAGGCCGCAGTTTCGGGTTCACCCTCGGTGACGCATCGGATGCTCGGGTGCATACCACGCTGTACATGGACAGGGACGGCAATCTGCTGACGGATGACAATGAAGCCGCCTGCGTGGGCAGGCTGGTCATCAATCCGTCCACAGGCGAATATCATTTTGAACTGTTCAATGATCGTGCCGTGGTGCAGGAAATGAACAACGGCGACGTCATTGAGCCTGCCGACGGCGTCACGGTCAATGTGCGCGTTACGGACGAACACGGGGCCCATGATCAGGAGGCCATCACCGTTCGGGTGGAAGGTACCAACGACGCGCCCAGGGCCACGGCTTCCGGTCTGACCGTGAAGGAAGACGGCGTGTTCGGCGGCAACGTGGATACCGTCGCGGATAGGGACGGAAATCTGCTCAATGGAGAGCATCGTTTCGGGGCCGACGGACAGATCAGGGTGCAGGATGTGGATGACGACCTGAGCGGCGGCAGTGCGGGCGGGGACTGGAAATACGCCGGAGAGGGTGACGGTTTCACGTTCAAGCTCGTCTCCAGTGAGCACATCCAGGTGAACGGGAATGGCCTGAGCGCCGAGTACATGTTGAGCGGCAGCGGCGATTTCAAGACCGTATGGGGACAGATCGGGAGCGGCACGTTCCCGCAGGAGCAGCTTGCCCGGCTGAATGAGGCGCTCAGGACGGCTGTTGAGGGCGGCAGCCTGAATGTCAGTGACAGCCTCAAATCGCTGATCCGGAGTGAAGACTTTGATATTGCCAAGGTGTCGGATGATGAGGCCAGGAGCATTCTTTCCGATATCAGCCTCGGTACGCTGACGCTTGATTCTGACACGGGCAAATATACGTTCACCACGGCCCCCGAAGGCAGTCTCGGTGCCTTGATTAACAATATATTCGGCGCTGGTTACGGGAGCAACCGCACCTTCGGGGTTGAAGTGACCGACCCGAACGGCGGCTCCACGACCACCGCGATCAACGTGACCATCAAGGGCACCAATGATCGCCCCGAACTGAAACTGGAGGACAACCCCGATCACGACGTGACCGATCAGACGGATATGGTCGCTACCGGCAGCCTTTCCGCCCTTGATCCGGATGCGGGTGATAAGCACACGTACTTCATCGTCAGGAAGGACGCGGACGGTAACGACGTCACCGTGAATGGCGAGGCGTTGAACCAGGGCAACCACGGTTTCTGGGAAAGCCAGGGGCAGGGTATCCTCAACAATGCCACCTCCACCACGGTGGAGGGCAGGTACGGTACGCTGGTCATCACCAAGGACGCGAACGGCAAGCCTGTCTATGAATACCATGTGAATCACGACAAGGTCGCGGGTCTGAGCGGTGAAGACAAGGTTGAGGAAAGCTTCAGTATCGTGGTCAGGGACAGCGGCGGCGCGTTCGACATCAAGGACGTGACCTTTACGGTCACGGGCACGGACGACGGCCCCAAGCTGACCGTGGCCACGGCGGACGCCCATGTGCTCGAAGTGAAGGAATTCGGCGTTGTCCCCGGTGGTAATACGCTGAACAATTCCACAGGCGTGGCAAGCGGAAACTTCAATATCCAGTGGACGGACAATAACGCGGAGGGCGAGCAGAACCAGCACTTCGGCTTCATGCTGAACGGCAGGCTGCTCAGCGCCGTAGATGGAAACGGCACCCCTGTCACCACTACCGGCCAGGCGAACGGTCACAGCTACAGCATCGTAGGCACGGGCGATGGTGCAGGCAGTTCGTTGGAGATCTCCATTGACGGTGTCCATTACGGCACGCTTTCCATCGACGCCGGCGGCAAGTTCACCTTTGAACTGGATCATGACGCTCTGAACGGCAAGGACGAAAACTGGCATACCAAGCTTTCCGACTTTTTGGGCGACAGCTTCAAGCTGGTGGCCTGGGACGACCGGCATGACGCCTTCAATCCAGACGGCACGGTGAACGACGCGGGCAAGCTGGCGGATCAGAAGCTGGATATTTATTTTGACGGCGCCAACGACCGCCCGGTTTTCGATCAGGCTGGCGGCGCGGTAAACGCCATACTGCATGAGGACGGTGTAACCTGGACAGCAGGCAACAACGGCATATCCTTCACGGAAAATGACGGACAGCGTACCATTCAAGGCAAGTTGGGCGGAAATGATGTTGATGCCAACGCTGACGGCGAGTACGACCATTTCACCTTTGCCATTGTCAAGCCTGACGGCAGCCTGGTTCAGAAGATTGAAGGCAAGTACGGCATTCTGGAACTGCGCCCGGACGGCAGCTACACCTATACGCTGACCGTTCCCGAAAACGAGTTCGAGCATCTGAACAAGGATCAACTGCTCCAGGCCGAAGGCTTTGATGTCCGCATCACGGACGAGCACGGTGCGTCCACGCAGGGCAAGTTCCGGATCACGGTCGCAGGTGAACACGACGACTTCAAGTTGAGCGCGGATAACCTGACGGTTACGGAAAACAACGGCGCTCTCAGCAGCGAGGAAGATCTCACTCATTCGAAGGACGGCGGGCACAAGCTGGAAGGCGTGGATCAGGAAGATATCGATTCCATCGCCGGGGGTGATGTGACCTGGGGTGCCGAGGGCGGCAAGCCCGGCGAGAACGGCACTATCGTTGTAGAAGGCGAGTACGGCAAGCTGGTGCTTGACCCGGCCACGGGCAAGTACCACTACGAGCTGGACAACAGCAAGATTCAGGAGTGGAACTCCGAAGGCAGTAACGCAAAATCGGATACGGAACAGTTCACCATTCAGGTGACAGTCAACGGCACGACTGTGGACAAGGTGATCAACGTCACGGTCAACGGAGCCAACGACCGCCCGAAATGGATGGACGGCGTCGACGACTTCACCGGCGTGGCCAAGCCTTTTGTGAAGGATGCGGATCACAAGGATGACAACGCCGACATGCGCTTTGAAGGCACGGTCAGCGGCGGCACAGACATCGACGACAGCTCCGTGCAATACATGCTCACCGACGGCAGCACGCAGGCGAACGGCGATTTCAGCACGTCCGCCGTCATCAAGACGGACTATGGTTCATTTACCATCGACCCCGTGACCGGCGAGTACACCTATACAGTGGACAGCTACAGCTCCAGGCTGGCGGAGTACTTCAAGAACAATCCGGATAAGGACACCTTTACCGACACCATCAAGGTTGTGGTGGTGGATCCGCACGGCGCGCAGTCCGAGACGACCAGGGAAATCCAGATTTCCATCGGCAGGAACGACCTGCCCGGCGGCCCCGGTTCCGGCCCCGAATATGTCGACGGCGATCTTGCCGGGACGGTGGTCGAGGACGGCGATTCGGACCAGGATGACATGACCCGTGAGTCCGTTTCCGGGCAGTTGAAGGCCAATCTCGATGCGTCCGACCCCTCCGTCTTCTTCGGCGTGCAGGGCGCGAACGGCCAGACCCAGACCGGGATGATCGATCATCCCGAGCCGGTCAACGGCAAGTACGGCTATATCACCGTCGACCCGGCCACGGGCGAGTGGACCTATACTCTGTTCAACGGCGAGAACGGCAGTGACAACCCGGTGCAGAACCTGCCTGCGGGCGAGACCGTGGAAGAAGAATTCACCGTCATGCTCAACGGCAAGGTAGTGACGGACGATCAGGGCAACCCGGTGAAGATCACCATTACGATCACCGGCACCAACGACGCGCCCGAAATCACCCATGCCGATGCGGAAAAGCTCATCACCGGCGTGGAAGGGGGCGTCCTGAGCGCCGAAGGCACGATCTCCGCCACGGATGTGGACCGCGACGACGCGGGCAAAATGGAAGATCTGACCGCCCGCTTCGATAACGGCACGGACACCATGGTCGGCAAGTACGGCACGATCACCCTGGTGGAGGGCGAGAACGGCAAGTGGACCTACACCTACACGCTGGACCCGGCCAAGCTGGAAGCGGATCCCGAAGCCTCGAAGTACTTCTGCAAGGACGCCGACGGCACGTGGCATCTTATCGCGGGCACAAATCTTAACGACAAGTTCACCGTCCACGTTACGGACGGCACGGCCACCGTGGATCAGGAGATCACCATCAAGATCGACGGGCAGAACTTCGCGCCCGAACCTGACGCCTCGGTTGGCAGCGTCACTGGCACGGGCGTCACGGAAGACGGCTTCCCTGTCGGCTCCAATACCGTGGAGAGCGTAATCGCCAAGGGCGACCTTGCGGCCGCGTTCACGGATGACCAGGGCACGGGCAATCTGCACTTCGTGTTTGCCGACGGCAAGACCTTCATGGAAGATCCCGACGGGTACGGCACCTGGCAGATCGATAACGACGGCAACGTCGTGTTCACCCTGAACAACCAGAGTGCCGCTGTGCAGGGACTGGGCGAAGGAGATATATGGCCGGTTTCCGTTGAGGTATATGCCAGGGATGAACACGGCAAGCTGAGTGAGGAAGGTGTGAACGTCAAGGTCACCATCGAGGGGACTGCGGACGTGCCGCAACTGATCATCGAAAAGGCTCTTGCCGTCACCGAAGCTTCGCGGGACGGCGGAACGGCGGAAGGAGAGTTCCATATCGTTGATCCGGACGCAGCGGACAGCAGAGAAAATCTGACCTATACCGTCACCGGCTCGGACAAGGACGGAAATGAGCTTGCCGATGTGGACGGAAATTCTTCCGTCACGGCGGAAGGCGGGCAAAAACTGACCTTTGTCAACGAGTACGGCACACTGGTTCTGGATCCCTCCACGGGCAGGTACAGCTTTGAACTGAACAGCGACAGTGATGCCGTGCGCGCCATGAAGCCGGGCGAATTGTACGAAATCAGGTTTGACGTGACGGTGCGCGATCATGACGATAAGGAAAATACCGGACAGATCGTCGTCAATATCAAGGGCACCAATACCGCTCCCGAGATTGACGCCGATGTGTCCATCTTCGGCAATGCCGCCGACGCTCCGATTCGTGAAGACGCTGCCGGTGCAGACGCCACGTTCAGCGGCATCATTGCCGCCGGAGACGTGGACGGCGACGAGGGGGACAGGCTCGGTTACGGCTTTGCTCTGACGGAGGACCAGAAGGCGGACGGCTGGCGCGTCAGCCCGGACGGCAAAACCCTGACCACGACCTATGGTACGGTAAGGCTCAACGACAGCGGCGAATACGTCTATACCCTGGACAGCAAGCGGGCCGACGGCCTTGCCGAGGGGGAAAGGACGCAGGAAAGCTTCCGGGTTGTGGTGACGGACAGGTACGGCGCGCAGTCGGAAGCGTCGGTGGTGACCATCAATATCGAGGGCGCCAACGACGCTCCGAAGATTGAAAGCTCGTCCCTGACCCACAATGCCGACGGCGTGTACACGGGCCGGCTTTCCTTCAGTGATGCGGACGTGCGGGATACCCATACGGTAACCTTTGCCGGGCTGTTCGATGCGGAAGGCAAGCCTCTGAGCGTTGACCTGGGGGCGATGGGGAATGGCAGGGTTCTTGAAGTGTATGACGAGGGGAACAGGGTGGGAACCCTGAGCCTGGATTTCGCCAGGGGGACGGGAACTGCCGATAGCCTGCACTATACCTTCACGCCCGATACGGATTACACAGGGAGCATGAACCGCGGTGAAGACCTCAGGCTGGACTTCTCCATAACCGTGAATGACGGCCATGACTCAGTCGCGCAGGAAAATCTGTCCATTGCCATCAGCAGCTCCAACGCTGCTCCGGAACTCGGCGAACCTCGTCCCGATTCAGCCGGGGCCAATGCAGGTGAGCTGCGTGTCAGTGATGCGGACAGCAGCAATGTGACCCTGACCATTGCCCTGGTCGGACTGGGGAGTATGGAGATCCCGCAGAATGGACAGGAATATGCCTTTGGTGATGTGAACTTCAGGTATGAAAACGGTATCCTGCGCTACGTGATTGCCGGAGTTGATACCGACGCCATGGCTCCGGGCGGGGAGGGAACGCTCAAGTTCACGGTCACGCTTGATGACGGTCACGGCATGGTGACGCAGAACGTCAGTCTGCCCGTGTACAGCACCAACGAGGCCCCGACTGTTGAGGGTGTTTCGCTCGACGTTGACGGGGATATTCTGCGCGGCGAACTGATCGGCGTATCCGACGATCATTCGGAGGAACTGTCCTTCGGACTGGATGAAGACAACGCCCCGCAGTACGGAACTGTACAGCTCAACGCCGACGGCAGCTTCACCTATGCGCCGGACGACGAAATTCCCGCCGGAGCGGATTCCGATTCGTTCACCATTATGGTGGATGACGGTTATGGCGGTGTTGCCGCGCAAGAGATAAACGTAAGCTTTGCGGACTACTGGAATCCTGATGACACGGAAGGCGATGAACCGTTGTTTGGAGATTCCGGTGAAGACTACACAGTTTCCGCGTCGGAACATGCAGCATGGTATGGCGGTGAGGAAGCGGAAGCAGAACTCCTGCCGGAAGAGGACGGCGGAGAACTGGGGGGCCTACTTGACGGCATTCTCACGGAAGGCGGCGTCGAGGAGCCTGACGGGAGGGAAGAAACGGAACGGGAAGTTCCCGGGAAGATCGATCTGACCGGTCTGGAACGCATTCCCGGGGAAGAGACCTCCGCCGGGCCTGCTGAAGGAACCGCCGGAAGCGGCAGTGAGCTTGAAAGCATGCTGGAGTACGGGGGGAACTGCACGGCAGCTTCTGATGAAAGCGCGGAAGAGCTTGCCGTTCAGGCCATGAAGGCAGTGCTGGAAAACGGCAACGGGTAAGGCCGGCAGTTCGTTTCATCGAAAAGGCTCTGAAAACGGGCGGATTGCGACACGATCGTGATCCGCCTTTCTGTCTGGAGTCAAAGCGCCTCCCTCTCCCCGGTAGTGCCGGGGAGAGGGAGGCGGAACCCGTTCCGGCTTCAGGATATTCCCGGAGCAGCAGAGCGGGGAGCATTTCTGTTCTTCCTGTCTGCAGAATATGCTGCTGGCGAAGAGAGCCGGCCGGCCCCTGTGTTCTGCCTCCGGGCTTTACGCCTGCGCCGTCGCTGTAACGCCGCAAGTGAATTGCGGAGTTGCTCCTCCGGCGCCCCTTGTCCGATGTCACCGCGTTTATGCCGTGTGGTCGGGCCGTTTGACGGAACCGAGAACGCGGAAGGACTGCCCGGCCACAACAAGAGCCAGCGCGGTGAGCAGGACGGCGAAAACAAGCTGAAGCCCGTCGCGCATCATCACGAAGTCAGGTGTGCCTGCCTTGCCGAGCAGCCCGATGATGGATTGCCCCAGCGCGCTCAGAGTGATGACGAGCATGGCGATCATGGGGATGACCAGCATTTTTCCGTTCCGGCCCGTGCGTTTCATGAACACGCACACGGCAATGAGGGCCAGCGCGCCGAGCAGTTGGTTGGACGCGCCGAACAGCGCCCAGATATTCATGTAGCCGCCCAGCGAGAGCAGATAGCCGAGGGTCAGGGTAATGAACGTGGCCGCGTATTTGTTGGACAGCGCTGCGCGCCAGCCGGTGTTTTCCGCATCCGTGCGGCGGATCAGCTCCTGAAGGGAAAGGCGTCCGATACGTGCCACGGAATCCAGGGAAGTCAGGGCAAAGGCGGAAACGGCCAGGGTAATCAGCGTGCGCGAGGCGTTTTCGGAGATGCCCAGCGTGCCGAGAAAGGCCGCCACCCCGTTGGCGAAGATGATGGGCGGGGTGCCCTTGGGCATGCCGCCGTTGTACAGCGCCCCTACGGCAATGAGCGCGATGACGGCCAGAAAGCCCTCCAGCAGCATGGAGCCGAAACCGATCAGGCGCATGTCGCGCTCATCGGCAAGTTGTTTGGATGTGGTGCCGGAGGACACCAGACTGTGAAAACCGGATACCGCGCCGCAGGCCACGGTCACGAACAGAATGGGAAAGAGGCTCATGCCGTTGACCGTGAATCCGGTATATACGGGCAGGGTGATGGTGGGATTGGCGACGATGATGCCCAGCGCCGCCGCGCCGATCATGAACAGCAGCAGAAAGGAGTTCAGGTAGTCGCGGGGCTGGAGCAGAATCCATACCGGCGCTACCGAGGCAATGTAAATATAGATGAAGACCAGATACAGCCAGGGCATCTTGTGCAGATGCATGGGGAACATGAGGCCCAGTCCGATGCACAGGAAAAGCAGGGCGATGGCGATAATCTGGGTGAGTATTCCCCCCGGCTTCACCCGGTACAGGATCATGGCGAACAGCACGGCCGAGGCGATGAACAGTACGGAGGTGGTGGCGGTGGCGCCGTTGGCGTCGTTGAACGTGCCGTCGGCGTTGAAGCCGTTGAACGTGGAGGCCACGATATCCGAAAAGGCAGCGATGACCAGAATGCAGAACAGCCAGCAGAAGAGCAGGAACAGCACCTTGCCCGCCCCGCCGATGTATTCCTCGATGATCAGGCCCAGCCCCTTGCCCTTGCTGCGCACGGAAGCGAACAGGGAGGAGAAGTCCTGCACCGCGCCGAAAAATATGCTCCCGATGATGATCCAGACCAGCACCGGCCCCCAGCCGAACATGGCGGCGATAATCGGCCCGTTGATCGGCCCCGCCCCCGCGATGGAGGCGAACTGATGACCGAAGAGAACGGAGCGCGGCGCAGGCACATAGTCCACGCCGTCATTGCATTCCACGGCCGGTGTCACGCGCTTCGGGTCCACTCCCCATATGCGGCAGAGCCAGCCGCCGTAAAGAAAATAGGCGGCGAGGAACAGAACCCCCGCCACCGCCAGCATCAGTAAACCGCTCATAACAACCCTCTCCTGTAAGGAAAAAAAGTCCGCATTTCCCGATCCGGGAGCTTCGGCGCGGCCGGTTCTCCTTCTCCGCCGGAACGGGTGAACTGCGGAACACCGGAAGGCTCAGGCCTTCCGCATAAAAAAAGCAGGTTATAATTCCGCATGATAGGCGTCAAGAACGAAGAAGGCGGCGTCAGGGCGGCTTTCCGCGGGCGCGGCGCCGGCATGGTGTTCGGGTGGTGCTGCACTTGCGGCGGCGGGAGGGAAATCCGCGGGCCGGAACATGGGGGCCTGGCCGGCAGATACCTTCGTGGCAAATGCTCTAAAAGCTGCGCAGAGCGCGTTTCATGGCGCGATGCCCGGGGCAGAGCCGTTCCAGCAGCGAGTGGAATGCCGTGCCGTGATTCATGTGCCGCATGTGACACAGCTCATGCAACATGACATAATCCGCCAGAACGGGGGGGAGCGCCATCAGCCGCAGCGCCAGTGTGATGCGATAGCTCGCCGCGCAGCCGTTTCCCCGGCGCGCGCAGCTTCCCCAGCGGCTTTTGAGATCACGCAGGACAATATCCGGCATGGGCGCGGCATCTCCCAGCCTGCGGCATACGGACAGATGCAGTTCTTCCAGACGGCGCGGCAGAAATTCCCGCGCTTCCTGTTTCCGATACCGTCGCAGCGCGCGACGGACGGAAGCCTCGTCCGCGGGGCCTCCCCTCACCAGCAGCAGCCCGTCCCGCCGTTCAACGCGCGTGCGGGCCAGCCCTTCGTCCGTCACACGCAGGGTCAGCCTTTCACCCCGCTCAAGAAAGACCGCTCCGTCACGATATGGAAAGACGTCGGGGAGGGCGGAAATTTCAGCCTTCCTGCGTTCAATCCATGCCCGTTTCCGCCGGGCGAAATGCAGGGCCTCGGCATCCGTCAGAAAGCGCGGCGCACGCAGAACCACTTCCCCATCAGGGCGCACCCGCAGACGCAGGGTGGAAAAATCGTCCTTTTCCAGCATCAGAACCAGGGCAGGCAGGTTCTGCTCCGCGGGCAGCGTCATCCGGCGGACGCTCCCGGTTCCCTGCCGCGCATTGCGGACGGTTTCCGCCCGTTTTTTTTCCGGAGCGGGGACGAACAGCCCCGCAAGCGCCCGCGGAAGTTCGCCGGACTCCGGAAGAGAGGGCAGCAGTGCGGAAAAGCGGGGATGACGCGGCATGGTTTACTCCACAAGCCATGCGCGGGAGGAGGGAAGCCAGAGACAGATACAGGCGGCAAGCGCCAGAATCGCCCGGCTCAGGGCAAAAGCGGCGTCCGCAGGGGGCAGATCCGGAGGCAGCCAGGCCAGACCGGCGAGGGGACCGGCTGCACAGAGAGCGATAAAGATCACGCGCATGCTTCTCAGGCCGTGCCGGAACAGCAGCCATGAAGAGGCGGCGAGCAGGAAGAAATCCAGAGGATGGCCGAAGGTTCCTCCGGGAGTGCCGGAACCGTCCGCGTATGGAGAGAGGGGGGACGCGAACAGTCCCAGAAGCGCCAGAATCCATGCCAGGACGAAAAAGAGGCGTACGCCCGGCGGCGGAGTCGTGTGCCTCGTGGCGGGAGGCAGCAGGAAGACGGCAATGCTCCAGGAAATCCAGAGCAGGAGACAGCAGACAAGAGCCTGGATGCGTGACAGCAGCGCCGGTACATACACGGGATGGAAGGCAGGCAGAAAACGCTGGAGCAGCCAGGCGGCAAGAAAGAAAAGCGTCACGAACAGCGCATAGCTGAGCAGTGCCGCTCGGGCGCTTTCCCGCAGGAGAAGGAGAGGTGATACGGGTTCCTTCTCCCGGGGGAGCAGCCGGGTAAAGCCCCCGATCAGGGCAGGGGGCAGGAGACAGCCCATGCCGACATGCAGGGCGAAAAGCAGCCAGGCGGAGGCAGCTTCATAGCTTGCCCGTTCAAGGGGCAGAAAGTCCGCGCAGCACAGGGTCAGCCATACGCTGAAGCCAAGGGCGGGCGGCAGCAGCGCCAGTGCGGCAACTGCCCGTGCCGCCCCTTCGCCGTGAACTCCCGCGCGGGGAGGAAACGAAGGCGAAAGGGAAGACGGCACAGAAGACGCCTTCAGAAAAGGTTTGCCGTCGGAAGCAGAGGATGCCGCATGGTCGGGAAAGGCTTCGGACTCGCGGGCCCCGGAATGATCCGGGCGCGTCTCCTGCGGAAGTTCGGAAAACTCGGAATATGCGCTCATCGGGTTCAGGCATGCGCCAGGGTGCGCAGCACATCCTCCTTGCCTACCACGCCGACGAGCCTGCCGGCTTCCACTACAGGCAGTGTATAGTATTTTTCCTCGGCCATCACGGAGGCGATTTCCTCAATGGTGGCGTCGGGGGAAACCGTGCGGACATCTGAACTCATGGCCTGTTCCACGGTGGTGGCGGTCATGCGGTTCACTTCTTCCTCGAATTTCCTGGGCGAGGAGAGAGGAATGATGGCGTCAAGGATAACGAAATAGGAAGGCATGTGCAGATGTTTGTGCTGGGCGACAAGATCGCTCTGACAGATGACGCCGCGCAGGGTTCCGTCCTGTTCCACCACAGGGAGGCCGTTGAAGTGGTGTTCAAGCATGATGCGGGCGGCTTCGGTGACTTTTGTGCCAACAGTGACGAAGAGGGGGGAAGGCGTCATGATGTCGCGGGCGGTAAGCATACGGTCTCCTTTTGCTTTCTTTATCCATAGTAACGCGGGGAGGGCAGGAGTCAAGCGCAGAGTGGCTGCCGATCGCTCTGCAGCGGACCGGGAGTGACCCCGGCCGCCGGAGGCGCGGGCGAGCCGACCGTGGAAGCATGCTGCCCTTGCCCGTGTTCCACATGATCTGCCTTTGCGGCAACGGATATGACCGCGCTGCCGGACCGGCGGCGGACACGGCTCCTGCGGGGCCGCATGGTCGGCCTCAGGGTTCGCTGCGCTTGCGTTTCCGTCGGCGGGGGCATGCCCGGCACAAGCTCTGCAGCAGAGGCACATTGATTATAACATTATGTAAAGATTGTAATAATGGTATTTCTGATAAATTTTTTCCAAAATTTTTTTCTTCCCCCCTTCCCAAGCCGGAAACCGGACTTATCTATGTTGATGCCGGAAATGATGCCTCAGCATGCAGTGCTTTGGGGCGCTTCTCCGGTCGATGCGTCCCGGCCGGGGCGCGAGGCCGGATGTGGCCGCGGGATTTGCCCGCTTACCGGCTGATAACGTATTCCAAATTTTTTGGGAGGATATGTGGCTATGAGTTTCAAGCCCCTCAACGACCGTGTGCTCGTGAAACGCCTTGAATCCGAAGAAAAGACCGCCGGCGGCCTGTTCATTCCCGATACCGCCAAGGAAAAGCCCTCTCGCGGTGAGGTTGTGGCTGTCGGCCCCGGCAAGTGCGACGACTCCGGCAAGCGCATCGCCATGTCCGTCAAGGCGGGCGACAATGTGCTGTTCAACAAGTATGCCGGCACCGAGATCAAGCTGGACGGCGTTGAACATCTGGTCATGCGTGAAGACGATATTCTGGCCATCATCGACTAATCATACGAATTTGAGGAGATAATATCATGTCCGCCAAAGAAATTCTGTTCGATTCCAAAGCCCGTGACCGTATGGCCCTGGGCGTGGACAAGCTGGCCAATGCCGTGAAGGTTACCCTTGGTCCCAAGGGCCGCAACGTGCTTATCGAAAAAGCCTACGGCGCTCCCGTGATCACCAAGGACGGCGTTTCCGTCGCCAAGGAAATCGAACTTGAAGACAAGTTTGAAAACATGGGCGCCCAGCTCGTGCGCGAAGTCGCCTCCAAGACCAACGACGCCGCCGGTGACGGCACCACCACCGCTACCGTGCTGGCGCAGGCCATCTACCGCGAAGGCGTGAAGCTTGTGGCTGCCGGACGCAACCCCATGCCCATCAAGCGCGGCATCGACAAGGCCGTTGACGCCATCATCAAGGAACTCGGCAACATCGCCAAGCCCACCCGCGATCAGAAGGAAATCGCCCAGGTCGGCACCATTTCCGCCAACGCCGACGCCACCATCGGCACCATCATTGCCGAAGCCATGAGCAAGGTGGGCAAGGAAGGCGTCATCACCGTGGAAGAAGCCAAGGGGCTGGAAACCACGCTGGAAACCGTGGAAGGCATGCAGTTCGATCGCGGCTACCTCTCTCCCTACTTTGTGACCGACACCGAAAAGCTGGTGTGCGACCTGGATAACCCCTATATCCTTCTGCAGGAGAAGAAGATCTCCAACATGAAGGAAATGCTGCCCGTGCTTGAGCAGATCGCCAAGATGAATCGTCCTCTGCTCATCATTGCGGAAGACGTGGAAGGCGAAGCTCTGGCCACCCTCGTGGTGAACAAGCTGCGCGGCGTGCTCCAGGTTGCCGCCGTCAAGGCTCCCGGCTTCGGCGACCGCCGCAAGGCCATGCTGGAAGATATCGCCATTCTTACCGGCGGTACCGTGGCTTCCGAAGATCGCGGCGTGAAGCTGGAAAACTTCACCCTGAATGATCTCGGTTCCGCCAAGCGCGTGCATATTGACAAGGATAACACCACCATCGTGGACGGCGCCGGCAAGAGCGAGGACATCAAGGCCCGCGTGAAGCAGATCCGTGCCCAGGTGGAAGAAACCACGTCCGATTACGATCGTGAAAAGCTGCAGGAACGTCTGGCCAAGCTGGTCGGCGGCGTTGCGGTGATCAAGGTCGGCGCGGCCACCGAAACCGAAATGAAGGAAAAGAAGGATCGCGTGCAGGACGCCCTGAACGCCACCCGCGCCGCCGTTGCCGAAGGCATCGTGCCTGGCGGCGGCACTGCCTTCATCCGTGCCATCAAGGCTCTTGATGACGTGAAGGTCGCCGATGACGACGAAATCGCCGGTGTGAACATTGTCCGTCGCGCGGTGGAGGAACCCCTGCGTCAGATTGCCGCCAATGCGGGCTTTGAAGGCTCCGTGGTGGTGGAAAAGGTGCGCGCGGGCAAGGACGGCTTCGGCTTCAACGCCGCTACCGGCGAATATGAAGACCTGCTCAAGGCCGGCGTCATCGATCCGAAGCAGGTGGCCCGTTTTGCCCTGCAGCACGCCGCCTCCGTGGCTTCCCTGCTGCTGACCACCGAATGCGCCATTGCCGAAAAGCCCAAGAAGGAAGCTGCTCCGGCCGCTCCCGATATGGGCGGCATGGGCGGTATGGGCGGCATGTACTAGACAACGCCCCGGCAGAGCATTGCTCTGCCGCAGCCTGAATGAAGGAAGGGGGCGCTCCTTTGCGGAGCGCCCCCTTCCTTCATGTCGTCCGGTTCTGCGGGAGGAAAAAATCCTTCCTCATGGAGCGCTCCCGGAGCATACTGGGGGCTCAACAGATTCTTCATCCGGGAGATCGCCATGAACATGTTTTCCAGCCTGCCTGTCCGTCTGCTTCTTGCCGTCATTCTCGGGCTTGCGTCCGGCAGCGGTCTGGGCGGCCCCCTGTCCGAAACATGGCCCGCGGGCAGTGCCGGAATCATGCACGTTATCGAAGCCTTTAAATATGTCATTGATCAACTGATCGGCTTTGTGGTGCCGCTGATCATCATCGGCTTCATCGCTCCTTCCGTCACCCGGCTGGGCAGGGGGGCATCCCGGATGCTGACAGCGGCCCTCGCGCTGGCGTACTGCTCCTCGCTGGGAGCGGCGCTGTTTTCCGCCGGGGCGGGGTACGCGATCATTCCCCATTTGTCCATCGCCACCAATCCCGAAGGTCTGCGCGAATTGCCGGAGCTGCTGTTTAAACTGGATATCCCGCAGATATTTCCGGTGATGAGCGCGCTGGTCCTTGCCGTTCTCGTGGGGCTGGCCGCCGCATGGACGAAGGCGGATGTCATCGGCGCGGCCCTGAATGAATTTCAGAATATCGTGACGGAAATTGTCACGCGCGTGATTATTCCGCTGCTTCCCGTCTTTATCGCCCTGACGTTCTGCGCGCTGGCCTATGAAGGCGCGATTGTCCGTCAGTTGCCTGTATTCCTGCAGGTTATCGGGCTGGTTCTGCTGGGGCAGGTGATCTGGCTTGTGGTGCTGTATTCCGCGGCGGGGCTTTACTCCGGACGCAATCCGCTGGATGTGCTGCGCTTTTACGGCCCGGCCTGGCTGACCGCCGTGGGAACCATGTCGTCCGCCGCCACCCTTCCCGTGGCGCTTGCCTGCGCGCGCAGATCGCCCGTGCTGCGGCGGGACATGGTGGATTTCGGCGTGCCGCTGTTTGCCAATATCCATCTCTGCGGCTCGGTGCTGACGGAGGTGTTCTTCTGTCTGACCATTTCCCTCATGCTGTACGGTTCCATGCCTTCGCCGGGCACGATTATCCTGTTCTGCCTGCTGCTCGGGATATTCGCCATCGGCGCTCCGGGCGTGCCGGGAGGCACGGTAATGGCTTCCCTTGGGCTTATCGGGGGAGTACTGGGCTTCGATGCCGACGGGCTGGCGCTGATGCTCACGATATTTGCCCTGCAGGACAGCTTCGGCACGGCCTGCAATGTGACCGGAGACGGCGCATTGACCCTGATGCTGACCGGATACGCGGAGAGAGGGGGGCCTGCGTCGCCCGTGGAGATGTGACGGCGTTCCGTTTTGCGGTCAGTTCGTTCCCGGCACAGGGCGAAGCCCGTACCTGCGCATTTTGCGGACGATGGTGGAATCGTCCACGCCGAGAACTTTCGCCATTCTGCGGCTGCTGGGATAAAGGCGCCTGAGCCAGTCGCTTTCGCCGCTGCTGTTCGGCGGCGCGCTGGAACTGGCCGGGTATGGCGGCGTGTTTCTGGGGGGCGCGGCCGCTCTTCTCCTGCTTGTACTGCTTGTACTGCCGGCGCAGGGAGGGCGTCCGTGACGGTACTGCCGCTGTCCATATTGCAAGGTCAGCCCGGTCATTCCTGCGGAAGAGGTTATTGCAGACATCATCATGGAACTTGCGCGTTGAGCGCATAGGGTCTGAGGCGAGCCGCGCTGACGGTGAGGGACGTTCGGCGCGGTTCGCCTCGCGGATAAGGAGAGCAGAAGATACGAGACCCGCTGCATCCGACTCCGGGCATATCCGGTCGGGCAGGTGACGCGTCTTGTTCGGTGAGCCGTCTGGAATCACCTCTGAAAACATTTTGCACAACGCCGGAACGGGCGCGGAAACTCTCCAATCGCAGGATATTCTTGCAGGCGGTGAACCATGAGGACGCTCTTGTCATGCTGAAAGGGATATTCGCATAACGCATGCGGCGATTGAGCGTTCCCCTGTCGGGGCGTCTTTTTCGACTCGCGGGACGCTCCGCAGGAAGGCGCAAGAGTATGGAGCAGGGCCTGTGTTCTGGCCCGCAGGTTTCACGCCTCCATCGGAGCTTAACGCCGCAAGTGAATAGCGGCTGCTCCGATGCTGCGGCGAGCATTTCATGAGCGAAATGCTCTAAATAACCTTGTTCAGGCTGTATTCAAGTATGCCTTCCGCACCGATCTTGCGCAGGCGGGGAATGAGATCGCGCACCAGGCCGCTGTCCACCACGGTTTCCAGCGACAGCCATGCGGGGTCGCGCAGGCTGGCCACGGTAGGAGAGTTGAGCGCGGGCAGCAGGTTCAGGATTTCATCCAGACGGGCGGCGGGGGCGTTCATTTTGAGGCAGACCAGGCTTTCCGCGCGCAGCGCACCCTGAAGCAGCAGATCTATCTGCTCAATCTTCGCCCGCCTGAACGGATCACGCATCGCATCGCGGCCGGCGATGAGTACGGTGTTGGTTACCAGAACCTCATCAATGACACGCAGACCATGGGCGCGAATGGTGGTTTCCGTTTCCGTCACTTCCACAATGGCGTCGGCCAGTCCTTCCACCACCTTGGCTTCCGTCGCGCCCCACGAGTAGCTGATCTGGACGGGGATGCCCAGTTCTTCAAAATAACGGGTGGTCACGCCCTTGAGTTCCGTGGAGATGCGCCTGCCCGCAAGGTCTTCGGGCTTGCGGTAGGGGGAATCTCCGGCCACGGCCAGCACCCAGCGCGCGGGGCGGTTGGAGACCTTGGAATAGACAAGATCGGATATCATGCGGACGGGAGATTCCCCCCCCGAGTCGCCTTCCCGGTCATCGGCAAAATCCACGCCGGTTTCCAGCAGCCAGTCCTTGCCGGTCAGCGCCACGTCAAGCACTCCGTCCCGGATATAGCCGGGAATTTCCTGCACGCGGCAGAGCCTGGCAGTGATGTCGGGGTCGTTGATATCCGGGAAATAGTTGCGCACATGCTTGCGGATTTTCCACCCGGCCCTTTCAAACAGAGAAATGGTGGCTTCTTCAAGGGAACCTTTGGGGATGCCGAGTTTAATCTGACGCGGGGCGGACATGGGACAACTCCTTTAGAGCGTTTTGTTTTCGAAAATATCTGCCGGCCAGCCCCTGTGTTCCGGCCCGCAGGTTTCACGCCTCCGCCGTCGCTCTGCACCGCAAGTGAATTGCGGCGACACCGGAGAAGGGGGCGTCGCGGCTTCAGTCTGCCCCCGCTCGACTGAAGGAGAGCATTTCAATGGCGAAATGCTCTGACATGCGGGAAAAACGGGACGCAGGCCGCTTTATGCCCTGTTGTAAACCTTGGAGGGATCAAAGACGCGGGGACAACAGATGTCCGTCTTTCCGGAAGGCGCGAGTTCCGCCCGGCGGAAAAAGCAGGAACGATACCCCTCATGGCAGGCCGCGCCGCCGATCTGTTCCACTTCCAGCACCACGGCGTCCGCATCGCAGTCAAGGCGGATGGCCCGGACTTTCTGCACGTTGCCGGAGCTTTCTCCCTTGTGCCAGAGTTTTGCGCGGCTGCGGCTGAAATAATGGGCTTCTCCGGTGGAGAGCGTGGCATTCCATGCCTCTTCATCCATCCATCCCAGCATGAGAATTTCACCGCTGGCGGCGTCCTGGGCGACGGCCGCCACCAGCCCGCGTCCAGCGCATCGCGGAGCGTGGGGATGGGAGAAATCGGGCCGGAAGTCCGGGGAAACAGCGATACGGGGAGAAGATGTCATGACGCGATCCTGAACGTGTTGTAATGGGAGGAAGCATGTCTCGAACGGCGAGGCACGACCTTCGGGCAATGCTACTTGGCGAAGCCCACCGCGCGGCGCTCGCGGATGACCGTGACGCGGATCTGGCCGGGGTAGGTGAGATTTTCTTCTATTTTCCCGGCGATGTCCCTGCACAGCAGGTAAGTGGAGTCATCGTCCACATTATCGGAATTGACCATGACGCGGAGTTCCCGCCCGGCCTGGATGGCGTAGGCCTTGGAAACGCCGTCAAAGGCAGTGGCAATGTTTTCCAGATCCTCAAGACGCTTGACATAGTTTTCCAGCAGTTCCTTGCGCGCTCCGGGCCGTGCGCCGGACAGCGAATCCGCGGCCTGAACCAGAACCGCAAGCGCGGTTTCGGGGCGCACATCCTCATGATGGGCGGCAATGGCATGGATGATATCCTTGCCTTCTCCGTACTTTTTGGCGATATCCGCGCCGATGACGGCGTGAGAGCCTTCCACCTCATGATCCACGGCCTTGCCGATGTCATGCAGCAGACCGGCCCGCTTGGCCCTCTTGATATCCATGCCCAGTTCGGCGGCCATCATGCCGCACAGGGCGGAGACTTCAAGTGAGTGCTGGAGTACGTTCTGGGTGAAGCTGGTACGGTACTTGAGCTGGCCGAGCAGCCGCACGATATCGGGATGGATGCCGTGTACGCCGGCATCAAAGGTTGCCTGTTCGCCCACTTCACGCACCTGCACATCCAGCTCCTGCTCGCACTTGTGCACGATATCCTCAATACGCGCGGGATGGATGCGTCCATCCTGGATAAGGCGTTCCAGCGCCATGCGCGCCACCTGACGGCGGATGGGGCTGTATGCGGAAAGGATGACGGTTTCGGGCGTGTCATCGATGATCAGATCAACGCCGGTAGCAGCCTCCAGCGCGCGGATATTGCGCCCTTCACGGCCGATGATGCGTCCCTTCATGTCTTCGCTGGGCAGAGTCACGGCGGTGACGGTCTGTTCCCCCACATAGTCTCCGGCATAACGCTGGATGGCGCAGGCAAGGATTTCCTTGGCCTTGCGATCTGCCGCTTCCCTTGCCTCGCTTTCGATATGACGCATCATTTTTGCGGCTTCGTGCCGGGTGCGGGCCTCTATTTCCTCAAAGAGGCGGTTCTTGGCCTCTTCCGCCGTGAGTCCGGAAACCTCCTGAAGACGGCGTTCCTGCTCTTCCATTCGGGCAGAAAGTTTTTCTTCCTGCTCTTCGAGCCGGCGTTCCTTGCGGGTCTGATCCCGTTCCTGAAGCAGCAGATCCTGTTCCTTTTGCGTGATGCGCTCCATTTTTTCTTCCATGCGCTCACTCATGTCCTGCAGCTTCTTTTCCCGCCCCTTCAGTTCGCGCTCCTGCTCCTTGTATTCGTTTTCCAGTTCCCGTTTCTGGTTGAACAGTTCATCCTGCCCCTGAACCAGAATTTCCTTTTTCTGGGCCTGGGCTTCCTTGCGCGCCTCCTCGATGATGCGGCGTGCCAGATCATTGGCGTCACCTATGCGCTTCGTGCTCAGGTGGCGCTGAACAAAACAGCCTGCAAGCAGACCGGCAAAAAGAACGCCGGCAATGCCCAGGCCGAGAAAAAATACGCTGATGGTCATAACTCTTCCTCTCGCTATGTTGACGGACGTATGTCCGATTGTCTGCCGAGACGGCCCCCGGATCGCGGAGAACGCCCGCGGGATGGAACCACGGCATGGTCGGGAAACAAGGGAAGAGTGCGCAAACCGCGAAAACGGAGCGCTTGAGACAATAAGACGATATGGAAAAAAATCCCCGAAATGCCGTAGGCATGCGCGAGCACGAGACCTGGTGTCCCAGGGTGGGGGCCTGGCCGAAGCTTCAGACTTCCCGGCGCACCGGGCATGAACACCACTTTGGCGACCGGCTCCCTAACGACGAATGTGAGGCCGGCATCGTCGCATCCCCACGAACATTTCAGGGAATTCCCGCGTCCGGAATCAGGTGTCGGATCTGACCGGACGTTCCTGCTTGTCTATGAGCTCCAGCAGGGCTTTCAGGCGTTCATCCCGATCTGCCGTCTGCTGTTTCAACTGTAACAAATCGTCTGTGATTCCCAATACGAGAATCGTCAGCAGTCTGTCTCTGCCCAAGTGGCTTCCGTGGAGCTTGAGTGTCCCATACAGGGTTTCGGCGTAGGCGCAGGCCTTTTCCACCCGCTCCGGCTCCGCTTCCGTCTTGAAAGAGACTTCCAGCTCGAAGATGTTGAGGTTATAGGTTTGCATGACCCGAACCGCCCTGCGGCGGCGCTAGGCCTGCGCCGAAGTTTCATTGCGGGCAAGGGAGCCCTCAATACGTTTCAGCAGCCTGTCCACCCGATTCAGCGCATCAGCCCGCACCTCTTGTTCCTGTGCCAGCTGGCGACGCAGCTCGTCGGCGTCCTCAACACTATGCCGGAGAGTCGCCATCTCCTCATGGAGACGTCGATTCTCGTCGCGGAGGCCTTCCACTTCCATGAGCAGGGCTTCCACTCGTTGTTCCAATAGTTCCAGTAGTTCCATGCTTTTTAACTAACGCCGATTCTCAGGATAATCAAGGGCGGAGAGGACTTTTTTCGGGAATGGTTTTCATATCAGCGGCGAAACCAGCAGGGCGCTTTCGCAAAGCATGCAGCATGCCCCGAGAAAATCTCCGTTAAAGCCATTTTCACGTCGGGCAAGACGATACAGAAAAAGCTGAACGGCAAGGGACAGCGCAAGGGTGATCAGTGCCGGACGCGGCCCGGCGAGAACGGCGCAGGGAATGATCAGGGCCGCGAGCCAGACTGCGGCCAGACACAGGGAGCATCCGGGAGCCATGAGGCGGCCCAGCGTGGAAACCGGATGCGGCGGCAGCAGAGCGGGCGGCAGCAGCATGTTTGCTCTGCCCCAGGCCGGCGCCAGCAGCGCAGGCCACCATGCTCCCGGAAAGGCGTCGGAAAAAATCGCTGCAAGGGCGGCGGCCTGGAGCGCCAGAGTCAGAATCATGGCGAGTACGCCGAAACTGCCGCAGCGGCTGTCCTTGAGGATGGCCTGGAATTGTTCTCCGCGTGCTCCGCTGCCCCATGCGTCCATGCAGTCGGCCAGCCCGTCCCAGTGCAGGGCGCGGGTTGCCCAGGCCATGACGGCAATCCAGATAAGGGCGCGCAGCATCGGCGTGTCAGGGGCGATGCCCGCACACAGGGGAATGAGGGCCGCTGCGCCGAGTACAAGACCGACAAGCGGAGCCCAGCGCATCGAGTCCGCCATATCCCGTTCGCTGAAAATCCGGGAGGGGACAAGACGGGTAAGGAAGGAAAATGCGGCCCATACAGGCAGGAAGTTCATTGAAGGTTCCTTTGTGGTTTGCCCGCCCCCGGCAGGGGAAAAGGTTCCGGACAGAACTCGGCGCGGATGAAATCCTTTTCGGACCGAAAAGAGCCATGAAGCCCGAAAGAACCGCAATGCGGTTCTTTCGGGCTTCATGCCCGGGAAAAACTTCCGGAACTTCAGCGCCGGTTGGAAATGTTGAAGGTCAGGGAATATATCTGATGGAAAAAGTCCACATATTCCACAAAAACGGTGTCCGGCACACTGATGCGGGCGGCGGAATAATTGAGAATGCCCTTGATGCCTGCCTCGACAAGCTGCGAGGCTGCGCGCTGCGCGCGTTCAGGAGGGGTCGTGATGATCCCGATTTCAATATTGAGTTCCGGTACCCGCTCCATAAGGGTTTTTGTGCAGTAAACTTCAAGCCCGTAGGCAGTTTCCCCTATCTTGAACGGATCACAGTCAAAGGCGGCTACAATGGTAAAGCCGCGGCGGCGGAATTCCCGATGGTTGAGCAGCGCCCGCCCGAGATTTCCCACTCCCACCAGGGCTGCCCGCCATTCGCGGTTGGCGTGCAGGCACACCTTGATGGCTTCAAGCAGGTAGGAAACATAATACCCTACGCCCCGGACGCCGAATTCGCCGAAGTAGGCAAGGTCCTTGCGAACCTGGGATGCGTTTACGTCACAGGCCCGGGACAGGGGTTCGGAGGAAATAACCTGCACACCTTCCTTGTGCATGGCTTCAAGAACCTGCAGATAGGTGGCGAGACGCTGAATGGTGGCGCGGGGGATATGTTCGTTTTTCGGGGACACGTTCATTATTTTTCCTTGGTGGCTTGATGGCTCCTCTCCTTTTAAGAGGGCGCTCCATACGGCTTGCGACCGTTGGAGCGAACAACGGCGGCAGCAGCCGGAGTGGAAAGGGAAAAGGCGGGCAGAATATTCCTGCCCGCCCCGGAGCCGAAAACGGCCCGACTCTTCCTACAGCTTCACGAAAAGGAGAATAAGGTCAACCAGAAGGGCATAGATACACAGGGATTCCACAAAGGCCAGACCCAGAATGAGAGACTGGGAGATTTTTCCGCTGGCGTCAGGATTGCGGGCGGTACCCTCACAGGCGGCCTTGATGGCCATGCCCTGACCGAGACCGCAGCCGGCGGCGGCGATGGCGATGCCGATGGCCATGCCCAGGGCGCTGATGCCCATGCCGACGGAAGGCCCGTCGGCGGCGAAGGCCATGGAAGCCGTGGCGACCATCATCACGGTGCTCAGAGCGGTAACGACGAGTTTACGCATGTCGAACTCCTAAATCTGGATTATATTGTTGGGCCCGAAGGCCATTCCCCCACGAGGCTGTCAGATTCCGCCTAGTGCGCGTGTTCCACGGCGCCCTGCAGATAGATCATGGCAAGAATGAACAGAATGAATGCCTGCAGGGTTTTGCCGAGCAGGAAGAGGAAGTACAGGGGCACAGTGCCGAACAGCACCCCCACAAATACGCTGGCGCCGAAGCTGAAGAAAATGAGCAGGGTCATTTCCTCGCCGAAAATGTTGCCGAAGAGACGCAGGGACATGGACAGCGGCCGGGCCAGATGAGAAATGATTTCGATGGGGAACATCAGCGGCACCAGAGCCTTGTTGGAGCCCGTGAAGTGTCTGACGTAACCGGGCCCCCATTGCCTGATGCCCACATAGTTGTAATAGACAAAGACGCACAGCGCCACGGACACGGTGGTGTTCAGGTTGGCGGTGGGCGCATCGAATCCGGGCACAAGCCCCAGAAGGTTCATGGAGAAAATATAAATGAAGATGCCGCAGAGCAGGGGGACAAAACGGCGGCCTTTCTCGCCCATGTTGTCGATAATGAAATTTTCCAGCCCGCCCACCAGAGCCTCGAAGAAAGTCTGGAGCCTTCCGGGTTCGTTCAGGCTGATGCGTCTGCGCAGCACAAGTCCTGTCACTGTGAGCAGGATCATGCCGACCCAGGTAAAAAAGACATACTTGAAGTCCACACTGCTGCCGCCGATGTTCAGATGATCCATGTTGAACACGGTGGAAAGCAAAAGCGGTTCGGGCAATCCTGCTGCTGCCATGAGGGCCTCCTGAAGAGCTGGGGTCTGCACCGTCGCGGAGCCGTTTTCAGCGCTTGGCTCGGGAACCCCGGAAGAAGAGAAGTGCCGGGATGACGAGCACGACGACGGAAAGCCCCGCCAGCAGTGAAAAAATGTCGGCTTCACAGACAACCAGAGCAAGATACAACAAAATTCCGGTGATGAAAAGTCTCAAATTCGATCGCAGGAGCTGCCCGGCAAAAAAAGATTTTCGTCCGCCTTCTCCCGCGCCGTCATGGGCGGCCCGGGGAAGGCGGTGCAGAACAAAGTGCGACAGGCTGTAAAAGTTCCAGGCGGCAAGCACCGCCCCGAATCCGGCCCAGAAGAGTCTGGTTGATACGGGCAGGAATATGGTGCCGCCAGCGATGAGAAGGAGGGCAAGCAGAATGGTCAGGCGCACTGCGTCGCGGGTGAGCCCCTCCGGAAAGCCCTTTTTCCACAGCGCTCCTTCCAGATGTTCGTTCATGCGTGTCAGATGGCGTAAAATCATGATGTTCTCCCCGGCGAGGCGCCGTTTTTCCGGTTTCTTTCCGTATCGGCCGCCGCGGAAGCCCCGGCTTCTTCCGTCAGTTCCCGTTCCGGTTCGGCATATGCCTTCCATGCCTTGTCAGCGTCAGGAAGCGCGTCGCCGGAGTGTTTTTCCCGCAGACTTCCGGTGGATTCCTGTTCATGCTTTTTTTCGGGCAGAAACGGGCGCTTGGGGACGCCGGGATTTCGCCTTCCTTGCCCGCCCGGCGCGGCCGCGGTTCTGCTTTCTCTTTCGGCGGCCTGCGCCGCGTCGATTTCCGCCTGTCCGCGTTCAAGGCGCCTGGCGTCCACCCATACGTTGCGGAAGCCCGCCGCGATGCCGAGCAGAATGCCTATGCCGAAGCCCACGGGCCAGGAGTCGAGCTGGCGGTCGACAAGCCAGCCGATGCCGCCGCCCGCCAGGGGGCCGGAAATCATGTGCATGCCCATGGTGCTGGCGATGCCCAGCAGTCCGAACATGGAACCGGGGCGGGCAGGAGAGGGGAGAGGATTCTTTTTTTCTGACATGGCTGATTATGGTTGGAGTTATGAGGCGTCCATGCTAAGTATCGCCGGGTAACGGCAGCGTCAACAGCGCTCCGCCCGGGAGACGCCCGGGCACTCATTCACCGTTTCGGGCGCGTCCGCCGCGCCGGGAGAGTTTCATGCCCATAAAAAATGGCGATACCGTGGTTGTGCATTATGTGGGAACCCTTGCCGACGGCAGTGAATTTGATCGTTCCGGGGAGGGGCATCCTCTCAGCTTCCGAGTGGGGGCGGGACAGATGATCCCCGGTTTCGAGAAGGCTGTGGAGGGGAGGGAAAAGGGCGAGGTCTTTTCCGTAACCATTCCCGCGGAAGAGGCGTACGGGCCTGTACATGAAGAGTACCGCTTCACCGTTGACCCCTCGCGTTTTCCTTCCGGTATTGAGCCCGCTGTGGGGCAGAGGCTGCACCTCTCCTCGGATCAGGGCGAACTGGAGGCGGTGGTCGCCGCAGTCGAAGAGGACGGCGTGCTTCTCGACGCCAATCATCCTCTGGCCGGTCAGGATCTGACTTTTGCCCTGACCATTGTGGATGTCCGCTGATTTCAGGCGGACAGACTCCGGCCGTCCCCGGCCTCCTGCCCCGGCCGGTTGACGCCGCTCCGCGGCAGAACTGATTTGTGCCGCAGTCACCTTGTTTACGGAGATATGCCCATGAGCGACCTCAATGCCCGCAGCAAGGCCGTGTTCGCCATTGCCGGCCTGACGTCCAGTCCGGCTCCGGTTCCGGACGGAACGGCGGAAAGTCCGCTGGAAACTTTCGGTTCCAACGTCTTTGACGACAAGGCCATGCGCCGTCACCTGCCCAGGGCCGTGTACCGCTCCCTGAGAAAGACCATGGACCGCGGCGAACGGCTTGATCCCGCGGTGGCCGACGTGGTGGCCAATGCCATGAAAGACTGGGCCATGGAAAGGGGGGCGACGCATTATACCCATGTATTCTATCCTCTGACTGGCCTGACGGCGGAAAAGCATGACAGTTTTCTTTCCCCCGACGGCAGCGGAGGCGTGATCGCGGCTTTCAGCGGCAGTACCCTGGTCAAGGGCGAGGCCGACGGATCCAGTCTGCCTTCGGGAGGGCTGCGCTCCACCTTTGAAGCGCGGGGGTATACGGCATGGGACGTGACCAGCCCCGCCTACCTGATGGAAAGTTCGGGCGGCATGGTGCTGTGCATTCCCACGGTATTTCTCTCCTGGACAGGACTGGCCCTGGACAAGAAAACTCCTCTGCTGCGTTCCGGCCAGGCCCTCAGCAGGCAGGCCTTGCGCGTGCTCAGGCTGTTCGGTGTGGAAAGCTCCCTGCCGGTGCTTTCCAATGGAGGACTGGAACAGGAATATTTTCTTATTGACAAGCATTTCGTCACCGCGCGGCCCGATCTGCTCATTGCCGGGCGTACCCTGTTCGGGGCGCGTCCGCCCAAGGGGCAGGAGTTCAACGATCAGTATTACGGCGTCATCCCCAGCCGCGTGCTGGCCTTTATGACCGACGTGGAACGGGATTTGTACCGTCTGGGCGTTCCTGTCCAGACCAGACACAACGAGGCTGCGCCCAGCCAGTACGAGATCGCGCCCGTATTCGAGCTGTCCAATCTGGCCAGCGATCACAACCAGCTGATCATGACCGTACTGCGCAAGAAGGCCCGCAAGCACGGGCTGACCTGTCTGCTGCACGAGAAGCCTTTTCATGGCATAAACGGTTCGGGCAAGCACATCAATTATTCTATAGGCAATGCGGAACTGGGCAATCTGTTCGATCCCGGCGAGACGCCGCATGAAAATGCGCAGTTCCTTGTTTTCCTCTGCGCGGTCATCCGTGCGCTGCACAAGCACGCGGGCTTTCTGCGCGCTTCGGTAGCCACGGCTTCCAACGATCTCAGGCTCGGTGCGCACGAGGCTCCGCCTGCCGTCATGTCGCTGTTCCTCGGGGATCAGCTCACCGATGTACTTGAGCAGTTCCGCGCGGGGCAGGTCAAGGGGGCGGGGAAAAGGCGCATGATGAACGTCGGGGTGGATACCCTGCCTCCTCTGCCCGCCGACCCCGGCGACCGAAATCGTACCAGCCCCTTTGCCTTTGTGGGGAATCGCTTTGAATTCCGGGCACTGGGCGCGGCATCGTCCGCCGCCGGCGCCCTGGTGGTGCTCAACGCCATGATGACGGAATCGCTGGATTTTGCGGCGACCTTTCTGGAAAAGCGCATGGCCGGGGACTCCTCCCGGCTCGGGCAGGCGGTGCGGGAACTGATTGAGGAAGTCATGGAAGAGCACAGCGCCGTCATCTTCAACGGCGACGGCTATTCCGAGATCTGGCAGCGCGAGGCTGAACGCCGCGGGCTGCCGAACTATCCGTCCACGCCGGATGCACTGCCCCGCTTCACGGATCCCGAAGTGGTGTCCATGTGTGAGCGTTACGGGATTTTTTCCAGGCAGGAACTCAAGGCCCGGCAGGACATTTATCTGGAACAGTACGTCAAGACCGTGCGCACGGAAGCCAATCTGGCCCTGCGCATGGCCCGTACCCAGATTTATCCTGCAGTCAGCCGCTATCAGAGGGAACTGGCCGACTCCTCCGGAAAAGCGCGGGAACTGGGCATCAATCCCGAGCTTTCCGTGCTGAAGGAAACCGCTTCCGGACTCGTGGCTCTGGACAAGGCCATTCGTGCGCTGGAAAAGCTGCGTGACGCCGCTCCGAAAAGGAGTGTGCTGGATGAGGCCCGCTATTGTCAGGCCAAAGTGCTGCCTGCCATGCGCAGCCTGCGCGAGGTGGTGGACGGGCTGGAAATGATCGTGGCCGATGACCTCTGGCCTCTGCCCAGTTACCAGGAAATGCTGTTCATGAAGTAGAGAACCCTGCGGGGCGGAAAGCCGCCCCGTATTCAGAACATATCGGCTTCAAGCTGTATGGAACCGGGCCGGAACATAGAGGGATGCTTTCAATGGCAAAATGTCCTGGAGAACAATGCTGATGAGGCTTACGGGACGTGTATGTTTACCGCGCCGGGGGCGAAAGGCAGGATGTATCCACCGGTTTTCCGCCTGCGCCTTCTGCTGTCGCCTTCCGTAAGGTTCCTGCGTCGTCTGACGGCTGCCGCTCCATCGGCTCCGCTCCGCGCGACCTTTCTTTCGCGACCTCCTGATGACACGCGATTGCCCTTTGCGCGGGAAACGCCATGCCCGCACTCCGCGCCTCTCCGTCATGCCGTATTGCCATGCGGCGGCGCGTCGCTCCATGCGCCGCTGACGCGGTGCATCTCCGGCGGTCAGGGTCATTTTCGACACCACGCCAGACAGCACCAGGTAAAATTGCCCTGAGGGGCACAGTATGCGCGCGACAGCGCGGGGTATCATGGGAAGCGTCTTTTTTGCCTTTGATCTGGATGGAACTCTGACTCTGGATGAGAGTTTTCCTCTGCTGGGGAGGGAACTGGACGCCGACGGCTCGGAGGAGATGGCGCGCCTCACCTCCGCCGCGCTGGACGGAAGCATGGGACTGGCGGACTCGCTTTGCCGTCGTGTGAAACTGCTGGAAAAGGTGCCTCTGCCGCGCATCCATGAGATTATGGCCTCTCTGCGTCTTGATCCGGAGCTTGAAGGTTTTGTCCGCGAGCATGCCGCGTGCTGCGCGGTGGCGACATCGCATCTGGATATCTGGCTTGTCCCTGTATTGCGGCGTCTGGAGTGTGAGGTCTTCTGTTCCCGTGCAGTCATGCGAAAAGGGCAGGTTCGCGTGACAGGACTGCTGGACAAGGGGGCAGTTGCTCTTGCGCTGCGGCGGAAGGGACGGCTGGTCGCGGTGGGAGACAGCGCGGCCGATGCCCCTCTGCTGCGCGCGGCGGACAGCGCGTTTGTCATGAAGCGTCGCGCACATGTGCCGGAAGCTCTGGCGGGAATCAACGCGCGCGTGGTGGAAAGCGGAGAGGAACTGCGTCCTCTGCTTGAAGAGCTGAACCGGATGTTTTCGGCCTGAGACTTCGTCCGGTATATCCCCAGAGCATTTTGCTCCTGAAAATATCTGCCGGCCAGACCCCATGTTCCGGCACGCAGGCGGTTTCACGCCTCCGCCGGAGTCCCGCCCTGCCCGACTCCGTGGAGCATTTCAATGGCGAAATACTCTGAAGCTCTCCGCATTTGCGGCGAGGGAAACCGAGAGGCCCCGCCATATTCCGGAACAGGCGCAATTCGCCTGCGGAATTGAACTCCGGCGGATGGGGCAGACGAAGACAGGGGAAAAGACGGTTCAGATTTTGCCAAGAGAAAAGAAATCGTCCACAGATGCGCTGAAGGCAATTCCCATCCCCGGATTCTTCAGGCAATCGGCCTCTTTCACCGCCTGACGCACTGCTTCCGCCTTGTCTCCGGGCACCAGCATGAGCAGAACCTCCTTTTCCGGGAACAGGGTCAGTCCGAAGAACTGCGCGTCTTCCCCGCTGGCGGTTCCGCGTGCTTTGAGTATCGTGCCGCCGGGGGCTCCGGCCTTGCGCGCCGCGGCCATGGCGTCATCGGCGAAACCGGCGTTGACGATAAGGCAGATGAGGTCATACGACGTTGCTTGCTGTTCACTCATGGGAGTCTCCGGCATGGAAGCCGCGGCGGGGGTGAGGGGACGGGCGTCGACGGCGAAGCCGCGCTGTGGACGCAGCACGGCTTCAAGATCGAGGCTGAACGATATTCCGACGGCCGTACGGGATTCGGAACGGGTGGCGCGCCAGACTCTGGCGACCTCCCGGATTTGTTCTGCCGAACCAAGAATGATGAGTATATCCTTTTCCTGATCGCCAAGGCAAAGCAGACCCAGCAGGCCGCCGGCGGCCGTGCCCCGTCCGGGCAGCAGCGTGCCGCCGCGTGCCCCGGCCTCTCTGGCCCGGCGCATCAGACGCTCTCCCTGTCCATGTCCGGAGATGGCGCATATCAGCTTGTCGGAAGAAGAAGTGCCGGTGAGGCTCATGCGTTGTCCTCCAAAGATGCGGTCTGTGTTTCAGACTGGCTGTTTCCGGAGGGAGACTCCGGCATTGCGCCTGGGGGAGCATTTTCCGGGGATAATGTCTTCCTGTTTCCGGCGCGGGTGACCAGAATGCCGAGAGCCTGGATGGCAATAATCGGCGTCATGGCAATGAGCGCGATGACGCCGAAGGCGTCGGTAATGGGGTTGCCGCCCAGCGCGCCGGACGCGCCCAGCGCAAACGCCAGCACAAAGGTGGACGCCATGGGGCCGGAAGCCACTCCGCCCGAGTCGAAGGCTATGGCGGTAAAGAGCGGCGGGCAGAAGCGCATGAGCCCGAAGCACAGCAGATAGCCGGGGATAAGGAAATACCACAGGGAGACGCCGTTCACGATACGGAACATGGCCATGCCCACGGCGCAGGCCACACCGACGGACAGAGCCGCCATCATCAGACTGCGCCGGATACTGCCGCCGGAAATTTCCTCCACCTGCACGGTCAATACCCATACGGCGGGTTCGGCGCATACCCCCAGAGCACCGAATACAACGCCGGCCGCGACAAACAGAACGGAATGCTGGCCGCTCGCAATCAGTGCGCCCAGTTCACGCCCTGCGGGCATGAACCCGCCCTTGACGCCAAGAAAGAACAGCGCCAGTCCGATAAAGGTGTACACAAGCCCCATGATCAGGCGCATCAACTGATGAGACGGCATGCGCACCAGCGTGATCTGAAATACGGCGAAAAGCAGGAACAGAGGGCCGAGAGCGACAAGCACTTCATGCAGCACTTCCGGCACAAGCCCGAGAAAGATTGCCGCGACTGAGGCGGCAGCATGTCCCGTTCCGGCATGTTCCGCCGGGAGCGCGCTTCCGCCGTGAGACAGCATTCCCATGAAGAGTACGGCCATAATCGGTCCGATGGATGCCAGACCGATGAAACCGAAGCTGTCGTTTTCCGCGTTGCCGCCGCGTACGGCAGCGACCCCCATGCCCAGCGCGAGAATGAAGGGAACCGTCATGGGGCCGGTGGTCGCGCCTCCGGCGTCAAAACCCACGCCAAGAAATTCCGGGCTGGAAAAGGCGGCACAGAGAAAAAGCAGCGCATAGAAAAGAGCCAGCAGCCTGCGCAGGGAAACCTGAAAGGTCACGCGCAGCAGCGCCACGCTGACAAAGAAGCCTACGCCGGCCGCAATCATGAGCACCAGCATCCGGCCTGAAATGGAAGGGGCCACTTCCGTGACCTGCACCGCCAGCACCTGCACATCCGGCTCGGCTACGGTGATGATGAAGCCGATGACAAAACCTGCACCCAGCAGCAGCGGAAGGCTGCGCTTGTGCACGAGGGCAGACCCGGCTCTCTGTCCCATGGGCAGAACGCCGATATCGGCTCCCACAAGAAAGAAGGATAAACCCGCGATGATCAGGATACCGCCCAGCAGGAAGGGGACAAACAGAACTCCCAGCGGGGCGAGAGCGAAGTGGAGAAGGCTGACCAGGGCCATGATCGGTAAAACGGAGATGCTTGACTCCTTGAGCTTTTCCAGAAAAATCATGTAGTCTCCGTATCCGGATCGGTGTATATTTATACTAAGGTTCTTTATTTTTTCATAAATATGAACTCAAGGCAAGTGTCTGCATGGAAGGGGGCGCGGAGCGCGCGCAGCGTTTTCCGCGCAAGACACAGGCGGGGGCGGGTATCGGCAAGGCAGATCGAGCGCTGTCGGGAGGTCGCGGAAGCAATGCTTCGCGGCGCGGAGCCTTTGTGCTGCGCAGCCGCACGACGGCTCTGGGGGCCGCCCGTGGCTGCGCGCTGTCGCTGGACTGTGCGGAACACGGGCTTTGCGGCGGCAGATGCTGCCCCTGTGCCGGAACAGAAACTCCGTCCCGCGCATAGCCCCGATACAGTTTCCGAAACTCGACGGAGCAGGAGAGGCACGAACCGGACGACATGGTCAGTCCGTGCCCTGTGAACGCAGATGAAGAAGATGGGGCTATATGGCAATATCCATGCGCAGTCCCTTGCCAAGTGCATTCATGGAATGTGTCCGAAGACGGCTTGCCATCTCGGCCTGTTTGTCCATCGTTCCATTGATGACCAGAGCCATCAGGGCTCCCGGCTGTTTGCCGTCAAGCAATTCCCCGGTCGAGAGAAAGGTTCCGTTTTCCGTGAGCCGAGGACCGGCTGCAAGAGCTTCCATACAAAATTCCTCCTGTTGCTGTAATTGATGTCACGTCCATATCATGAAAGAGCTATGGCATGTCCAGGAGGAGATATTTTATTTTGTTTTGTGCTTATACTGGCCGCCCGCTATGTAGAAGCTGTTCTGTACGGCGAAAAGCGCTTGCGGATCCCGGGAGGCCACAAGGTCTTCAAGGTAGCGCAGGGCAAAGTTGCTGGCGATGGTGATGACCACTTCCTTTGCCTCATGGGTGTATGCCCCGAAAGCCGGTACGATTGTGGCCCTGCCTCCGTTGGAAATGATGGCCTGGCAGATTTCCTGCCCTTTCCCGGTGATGATGAATACGGTCTTGTGCCTGTTGGACAGTCGCTGGACAAAATCCGTGGTGTTGGCGGAGATGAAAACCAGAATGCCGGATACGATGACCATATCCAGGGGAATGGTGGTGACGCTGGTGAGAAAAAGCAGAATGTTGAAGGCAAAGGAACATTGCCCGATGGGCAGGTTCCAGCGTTTGTTCAGATAGACGCTGACCATGTCCAGTCCGCCGCTGGAGCCCTGGGAACGGAGCATGATGCCGATTCCCGTTCCCACCAGGATGCCTGCCAGAATGGCGGCGTAGAAATCGTTTTCCACCGGGACGCGCAGCTTGTCCAGCAACGCGCCCCAGGCCGAGGTGGCGACAGTGCCGTAAAGACTGTACCAGACGAAACGCCGGCTGACCTTGAACCAGCCGAAAAGCAGCAGAGGCAGATTGAGAATGATGTTCCAGGCCGGGGCGCTCAGAATGCCTGTGCCGTACCATGCCAGCAGACTCATTCCGAGTACGCCTCCGGTGAGAAAACCATGGTGCGCCGCTACAGCCTGTGAACCGAATGCCATGAACCCCGCTCCTATCGTGAGCAGCCAGATGTTCCACAGCGGATGCAGGGACAGCTTGCGGGAGGAAGGCAGATTTCCGGTGTACAGTTTGGGCATGGCGACACTCGAAAATGATTTTTGGGAGGAAAACGGGGGAGGGTCTGTTCTGGCGGCTGCGGAGCGGAACACTGCGTCTCTGCGGGGCAGGAGCTACGCGATGATGCTCCATAGCATACGGGCTGCCGTGATATACAGGAAGACGGCAAAAACCTTGCGCAGCGTGCCCACGGGCAGGGCATGGGCCAGCCTTGCGCCCAGGGGAGCAAAAAAGATGCTGGTGCAGGCGATGCCCAGCGTGGCCGTCACGCTGATATAGCCGAGAGACCATGCCGGAAGGCCGGGCTGATCCCAGCCTGTCCAGATATAGCCGATGCTTCCCGCGATGGCGATGGGCCAGGACAGGGCGGAAGACGTTCCCACCGCTTTGTGGATTTCCACGCCGCACCAGCGCAGAAAGGGCACGGACAGGCTTCCTCCGCCGAGTCCCACCAGGCTGGAAACTCCGCCGATGACAAAACCCGCAAGGCTCAGCCCTCCCGTGCCCGGCGCGTTTTGCCGCGCTCTGGGATAAAAGTCCATAAGCATTTGCGTGGCGACGACAAGCAGA